>Ga0207641_10005978_pt1 | contig 10312 bp, 16 predicted proteins | sample KBSSwiS62_FD_184306 | JGI IMG/M metagenome (GOLD analysis project Ga0207641, IMG submission 184306) | Switchgrass rhizosphere microbial communities from Kellogg Biological Station, Michigan, USA - KBS Switchgrass S6-2 (SPAdes) (version 2) | ecosystem: Host-associated > Plants > Roots >... | reverse complement strand
AGCATTCTTGATGTGGTCGGCATAGAAATCGAGGTCAGGATAAACACCAATTTTATAAGCAGGCTCCATGCCGCCAAAGCCTGGTGTATCAATCAAATAAACTTCACCAAAAGTTGACACTCCTTCCGCCAAAACCAAACATAGCTCTAGGGATGCGTGTTGGCCGTAAACCATCAAAAATACCCGTTTACTGGCCTTATTCTGTGCTGGAATATGGATGTAACGCCCTTGTAGGCCGCGGAACTCATACGGCTTAATCCGTGGATCGTCGCTAAACATAATAGATTGCTACAAGCATAGCATATTTTAGACACCAGAATGGAGCAGCTTGCGCAGGGAACGAGGGAAATAACTGCCTGCTTCAGCACTGGTAACTAAAAGAGTCGGCATATGACTCTTAACCTTGGCCTGATGCAAACCCACCTCCGAAAAAATGATATGCAAATGCTGTTCGACTAAGTACTCATCAAGCCACTGATCACCATTGGTAGAAACATGCTGAACCGGCACTTTTACTACATGCAGGCAATTGTTGAAAGTCAGAATCGTTTTAAGAGCGGCAAAATAGGTGCGGACATCATTAATCTTCCATAAATAAGTATCGTAATCAATCATCTCCTTTAACTGCTCGGCAGGCATAGAAAGATAATTAGCGTTACGTTTTTTGGTTAGGTTATGCGCGGCCTTGATGCACCATTTGTTGAGGATAAAAGTCTTTACCACCTTACTTGGCAATCGCCGCGAAGCGAAACGGCTCAGCAACAGCAAACTCCCGCGCGGCAATCGCTTCATCGCCACATCTTCATAGTGAGCCATGCCAGAGACGCTAACTAAAAGCTCAATCTTATCGGTCATTTCTGGGTAGCGCTGGAGCATGCGGGTAACAATCATAAAGCCAAATGAAAAGCCCACAACTGTAACTTTTTTTCGCTTGTAGCACAGCTTGATAAACGAGGCTAGGTAATCCGCATATGTATCAAGCAGCGGCTTTTCACCAATTTTATAAAAGCTTTCCATGCCGCCAATGCCCGGTAAATCGGGCATAATCACGCGGCCATACGTCTGCAGACTTTCGGCCAGACAATTCATACGCTCCAAGGAACTGTGAATGCCGTACAGGAACAAAATTTCGCGTTTGGCGCGTGAGCTTTTGCGCGGCAAGACCAACATACGGCCGACCAAACCATTCATAACAAGCGGATGAATATGGGCATTTTGATCGTCGGTGAGTACTTGCATTTGCCCTATAATATCACAGGGCAGCGAGGTTATTGGTACAAAACGTCCACGCCGACCCATACAAATTCCCAGGGCTCTGGTTCGGGGCCTTGGTCAGTGGCTCCATCGGGGTAACTGGGGATCCAGCCGTAGGTTTTGGCGTGTTCAAAATTATTCTGAGTGAGCCAGGTATAACATGGAGAATTCACAAAAACTGCGTAGCCATCGCAGCCTAAATCTAATGTATAGCCTGTGTGATGCCGAGAGTAGCCTGGGATGGCGGTTAGAGCCAGAAGCTGCTGAACTTGACTGTCGACACTGCCCGCAGCAACTTGAGCAGGCGTAATGCCGGCCGCACTCATGCGTGTCATAAATAATTCTCTCTGGTCTTCTGGTGAGCGGAAAGCGGCTACAATGGTCACAGGAATGCTGGTATCATGCGCAGCTTTTTCTAGCAGCTTATAACTATCGACGGCTTTTTGCTGGAAGGTGAAGCCTTCGTAGCTTGGCATTGGACTTTTGGGAGTACTTCGCAGATGGTAGCCGCGGGCCACAGCCAAATCCCGGATATGCTGATCGGCGGCGGAATTCCCGGTAATAACAGGCGGATCCAAAATCTCATTGGTGCTTGGGTAGGCAAACGTATCATATAGGCTTTTGTATTGAACACTGGTAAAGGTTTTTAAGGTGGTTTTGGTGGGCGTTGGAGTAGCAAGGACCGCCGATTGCTTGTTATCTGTAATTTTCGAGGACGATTTGTGAGTGCCCGATAAATGTAAATATCGCCAGACACCAACTCCAACCAATATTAAACTCAAGATAAACAGGATCAGAAAAAATCGTTTTAAAGCATCGGTAGAGTGGTGGTGCCGAGCCCTTTTCGGGCGCGGTTCAATAATACGCATCTACCCCTTAGTATACTGGAAATGAACAGGTGCAGTCTTACTTATATTGTTGTGTGGTTATTGCGACGGGAAGTGAAAAGTCCTACCAAGAAGAGCAGCACAACCGCACCAAGTATGGCCACGATTAAACTAGGCAAATTAAAACCCGTAACATCCGGACCGCCGAGTGCCCGAGAAACTGCTCCGCCAAGTAAAGCACCGATAATTCCCACGACAATGTTACCGATAGCTCCTTGCTGAGAATTGCGGCTCATAATAATTGAGGCAATCCAACCCACTAATGCTCCAAATACCACCCAGAAAATTATATTCATTAACATACCTACCTCCTTTTATTTCTCGCGAGGGACTTTAGCGCCCTCTTTACGAGCTTTACTTATCCCAATGGCTACCGCCTGCTTCTGGTTCTTGACCTTCTGCCCAGACTTGCCGCTGCGTAGTTTGCCATCACCATACTCATGCATGGTTTTGTCGATTATTTTTTGTGCTTTTGAGTCATATTTTGCCATACTCCCTCCTGTACCTAATCGTTACCATCTTCTTCATCAGGAGTTACCACATCAGATAAATCATCGTCATCGTCTTCATCATCAAGATCATCGATCAGATCAACTTCTTCATCCTCAGGCAGTTCATCCGGAAAGACACCGTGCTTCTTGAGCAGTGCATCATGGCTATTCTTTTTCTCACTCAAGCCAGCATCATCTTCATCACCTAGCAGTACCTGATCATCGTCATCATCGTCCGGCTGGGTTTGCATGAGGTCGTCATCATCCTCATCTGCCATACACACCTCCTTATTATTACTTTGTATTACCCTTGTATGGTAAAAGAAGTGGGCGGTGGGGTCAGTAAGAATGCTTACTTTCAAAATGAAAGAGACGTGCCAGGCTTGCACGTCTCTCTATGAGTTCTGAGGGGTGATGTTAGATGGCACTTGCGTCGGCCACCTCGCTTTCTTCATCATTTGGAATACGGCTAAAGCTATCGACGGATGGAGTCACACTCAGATACTTGCCGCGGAACAGACCTTCCCATAAATCTTCGAGGTCATTTTGATGTCGTTTGGTTTGTGTTGTTCGTTTCATGACTCCTCCTTATGATTACTATTCCTCTTTTGCCAGTCTCTCACAATGGCACTCTAAGCATAACCGGCTGTGTATGGTGTCACTATAAGAATTCTCACACTATATGCATGACATTCATCACACTCCAGCCATTTATTTTACTTTCTTTGCCCTAAGATGATGAAGTTATCCCGAATGCAGTCTCTAGTTTGGCGGCCTGGTCAGCAGTAATTGTACCACTGGCTTTTGCGGCATCTATTTTAGTTTTGATTCTTGCTTGTAACTCTGATTTTGAGTCACCCGTGACCTTCGAAAGAGTATTCATAACTTTTTCGGTGTTGACACTGCCGTCACTATTAAAAAAGGTTTGCAAACTAGCTCCATGATGACCGCCTCGATAACCGCCGTCAAAACCCATCATTCCGCCCGGACCATTGCTACTATTAAAATCCTGGAACCTAAGACCTGCTCGGCCAGGTAATTCTGCTTTTTGATGAGCCTGAGCAATGTTAAAACCGATCGATGCAAACAGCAGAGCCCCAAGCGCCGCAATACCGATTAGCAGCATTTTTTCACGCTTAGGCTTAGAATTATTAAATACCGCCGGGTAGGGATGTGCCTCTCCCAGCAATTCATCTTTCTTGGCAGCTGTTGGTTCTTCTGTCACCACCTCTTGATCTTTTTCCTGATTAGCAACTTCCTTGGCCATACTTTATAAACTCCTTATTTTATTGTCAGAATAAAGGGAGTATAAGAGGTTAACCTGATAACTAGCTTAAAGAGGGAAGCTCGACACTAAATGTAGTGCCATTGCCAACGGCACTGGCAACAGTGATGTGGCCTTTGTGCTGCTCGACGATGTGTTTGGCAATCGACAAACCCAGACCGTAGCCAGTGACCTTTTCTTTGGACCGGGACGTATCGCTGCGGTAGAAACGCTCAAAAATGTGCGGCAAATCAGCTTCGGCAATACCGTAGCCTTGGTCGGCAATGGTGACGACATAATTCTTGCTAACTACTTCGCCTGTCACAGTTACCTTTGTGTTTGGTTCGCTATACTTGACCGCATTATCAAGCAAAATCACACATAATTCTCTGAGGCTATGTTCATCACCTTCCACAAAGCCATCTTTGAGTGTTGTTGCCAGCTCAATGTGCTTCTTTTTGGCGGCTGGCAAGACTGTTGCCTCAGCTTTGCGGATCACCTCTGCCATGGGGAGTTTTTGAAATTCTTCACTATTGGTATCTCCTCGAGCAAGGGTCAGTAAACCTTCGGCCAAACCGCGCAGTTTACCGACTTCTTCCAGGTTACTTTCCAGCAGCTCCCTTGCTTCTGTTTTACTCAGATTGGGATCTCGCAGGGCCACCTCAATTTCAGTTTGCATAGCAGTCAGCGGTGTACGTAATTCGTGAGAAGCATCGGCCGTGAAGCGGCTTTCCATTTCCATCGCTTCGGCAATTGGTTCCAGGTTACGCAGTGCTAAGTAGTAACTAGCTCCCGCACCAATGCCTAGCATTAAAATATTGAGCAGAATCAGGTTACCGAGTAGGCGATGCTGGCCCTCATCAAGGCGATCTTGGCGGAATTGTTCAAAGTTAAAGCTGCCGTCGATCCCGCGGAAAATAACCCCTGATGGGGGACGGCGTAAACCACGGTTCAGCTCGTTACTGGACAGGTGATACAAAACCGCACTAAATCCAATACTCAGCGACATAAAAATAGCTAAATAAGCCAGAGTTAGTCTGAGAATGGCTGAGCGTATCATGCCGGCTTAGGCCGTTTCCAATTTGTAGCCAAAGCCGCGAACAGTGCGCAGCAGCTGTGAACTCTTGAAGGGTTTATCGATTTTATTGCGCAGATAACCCACGTACACTTCGACGGTATTAGGCAAAATGTCGGCATCAAAGTTCCAGACATGTTCGATAATATTTTCTTTGCTCACCAGTCTTCCTGAGTTGCGCATCAAATACTCCAGAAGAGCGAATTCCTTGCGCGACAATTTGATGGGCTGCCCGGCGCGGGTGACTTCAAAAGATACTGTGTCGAGTGTCAGGTCATTAACCTCCAGCACGGTGCCCACGTTATCTTTGGGCCGGCGGAGCAGAGCCCGCAAGCGAGCGAGAAGTTCTTCAAAAGCGAAAGGCTTCACCAAGTAGTCATCGGCACCGGCGTTGAGGCCTTGAACACGATCACGAACTTGATCTTTAGCAGTGAGTAGCAAAATAGGCACATGGTTGCCAGCTTTGCGCAGTTCGCGGCAAATATCCAAACCCTCAATACTGCCGGGCAGCATACGGTCTAGAATCAGCGCATCATACTCACCAACTTCTGCGGCTCGCAGGCCGCTGTCGGCATCATATTCAATGTCGACAGCATAAGATTCTTGCTCGAGGCCACGCTTAATAGCCCCCGCAATTTTATGTTCATCTTCGACAACAAGTATTCTCATAACTGACTACTATTGTAATACAGGCCTCCTGAGAACTTTCTGAGAATTCTTACTGAAACTTACAGCCCGAGAAGCTGCTTTTTCTTAGCTGCAAATTCTTCATCGGTCAAAATACCATCGGATTTGAGCTGGCCGAGTTTTTCGAGCTGGACATACACGTCATCACCACTGCTCTGCGTAGGCGCTTCGTCTTGTGCAGGCTCATCATAAGATGCGTCTTGATCCTGCTGCTGTCTTTTATTGTTATGATGAGCAACACCCGCTCCTACAGCTGCTCCGACAATCAATCCACGGCGACGGCCTCTTCTTCTAAATCCCCGGCGGCTCATTGGTCCCATTTTGACTTCCTTTCGAGTTAGATTAGCAAGCTCAATACTTTGTAATTGTAGCACGCATTTGCAAACCAAAGACCTGACAAAACATCCGGTTTAGTGCAAGGTTAAAGTATACTTTTACTATGAGTGAGACTGATAAATATCCAGCCAGTACACCTGAGCAACTCTTGCAGCGCATCCACTCTGAATTTCCTGAAATCACATGGGACTCATACGTGCTCAACACAGAGGGGTGGGATCACGACGTCATTATCTTGGATAACAAAATCGTCTTTCGTTTCCCAAATGATGATGAGTACAGCACTCTTCTGCGGGATGAGATTGAGGTGCTCAAAAAGCTTGCACCATTAGTTGATGCCGCAATTCCTCAGTACACATATATTGCCGCAGATTACAGTTTTGCTGGCTATCCGATTGTCCCAGGTCGTGTGGTGAGTAAGCAGGTTTTTGATGAACTGAGCAAAGATGCTCGCCACGAAATAGCTAAACAATTAGCCGCTTTTCTCTCAACCCTCCATACGCTCATTGATGAAGGTCATAAGTTCCCCGAACTACCTGATTTTTATATACCGGCAGATCACATTGAGGTAAAACAGTTGGCTCAAGAACATCTGCCGCAATTACTCAGCCCAGAAGAATACGCCACTGTAGAAAAGATTCTTAATCAAATTGAAGACGTCTTCGCCCAAAATGCTCCCGCAGTATTTGTCCACGATGATGTCTACAGCCGGCATATACTGTGGGACGATAAAAAGTCTCACTTAGGAATCATTGACTTTACCGATATGTGTCTCGGCGACCCAGCCGTCGATTTTGCAGAGCTGCACGAATATGGCGCTGAATTCGTAAAAGAAGTTTACGATCTATACACTGGACCAAAAGACGATAATTTCTTAGAGCGAGCCTGGATTTACCAACAGTGGATTGCCGTGTCGATGATGACCGACCATTTTATTAATCATAAGACTAGCTTTGCAGTGGCACGAGAGACTTTTGACCGAGTACTTACTGCAAAATGATATGATAAAGCAAATGCTTTCAGAAATAAAAAGCCAAATTGATGAATACGTTAAAGGTAAAACATGGTATTGGTACGTTCCGCTCTGGCTGTTTGGGCTGTACGTCTTTATATTACTGCTGAGCTTTAACCCCAACAATGAGTCGTCGTTTATTATTGCCATTCCGCAGTCTTTTGATTTCTTTTTGCATGAGATGGCGCATATTATCACGGCTTTTTTACCCTCAATACTGACGGCTGCTGCCGGATCACTTTCTGAGCTACTCCTCGGTGTTTTACTCGTCTTAGGAGCCTTCAAAAGCAAAAGTTACTCCGCATTACTCATCTGCGCCTTATGGTTCATGCTGACTTGCCAAAGCGCCGGTATCTATATGGCTGATGCCCGTGCGCAGAAGTTAGCTCTTGTTTCTCTCGGCGGAGCTTTATCCGGTTCCGACAAGACTATCCATGACTGGAATTTTGTCTTTGGCAAATTACACATCCTAAGCCTGGATACCTTCATTGGCGACAGCGTAAGAGCAGTGGGGATATTGGTTGGCATAACGAGCCTGATTTTTGCAGCCTGGCTGATTAACAAAATGGCTCTAGCCAAAAATGAAAAAGCCCTCACTACTGAGGAAACCCAATTATTGACTATGACGGCAGCCACCTCGGGTGTAGATACTAATGTAAGTCATAAAGGAAAGCAGGAATCGAGTAGGAGTATTTATCCAACCGCTAGCCGCGGACCACTTGCGGATAGAGAGCCAAATTTAGTGGACAAAAAACTTCCGCCTCAACCGTAAAATCTAACGCATTTACTGTGGAGCACTCGGAAATTGTGCTCTAATCTCCTCGCCTTCTATGTACTGACGTAAAGTCAAAAATACTAGGCCTGCGCCGAGCATGACATTCTTAACATCATCTCTAGGCATGACTTTTACAAATGTGTCGGCTAGATGTTGCTGAAGTGCATCCAGAGCGGGATATTCAGACCAAGTAGCGTCATGCATTTTCTTTGCATCTTCTTCGTGGGAGCCTGCGCTTTCTAGGAGCATATCGGCAGATGCAACTAATTTTTCCGCGTCAAGTGATTTGAGTTCATTCTTTAACGTCATAGTAAATATATTCTAACATTATTGCTCACTTTTTACAACTACTAAAAATAAGAGCCGCCTAACCTTGTTAAGGCAAACGGTCGCCAACGGCATGAAAGGCATGCACTGCCGCTTCCTTAAGGCAAAATGCTCCAAATACAGCAAGCGCTACTCCGACAGGTTTCATAAGAGCTAAGTCGATTACTTTCGTTACGGCATCGGGGTGGCTATACGGCTGCAAAAGTTCAGCTCCAAGTGATACGTCAACTATACCGACTATTGTCGACTGAGCACCATCTAAAGTTCGCGGGACGTTAATAAATAGTTCCTTGGATGCATCAGCAATATTTCCCATATGTAAGTAACTATACGACTGAAATTTTGAATTGCAAGCCAGTGAAAAAATATTTTTGGATCAAGTTCCTTCAAAATGCTTATGGCTAGGGCGGAGGGATTCGAACCCCCGAATGCCAGTACCAAAAACTGGTGCCTTACCACTTGGCGACGCCCTAATATAATTATCGGAAATAATCTTGCAAATCTTATCAGAAAAATAGCTTTTTATCTAGGGTAGAATAGTAGCATGACGCAAAAATTTGGAGTTAGTTTTTCGGCGAAATATGCCGAGCAGCTGGGTTTGGAGCCTCTGGAGTGCCTGGAAGCTCTTTTAAAAGATGTCGGGGTGCGGCGGCTCCGGCTTATGAGTTACTGGGATCTGCACGAGGCCACGCAAGGAAAGTATGACTTTACACTCCTGGACGCACAGCTAAAGCTAGCTAAAAAATATAAGGCAGAAGTAAGCCTGTGCATTGGTTACCGTCAGCCGCGATATCCAGAGAATCATCAGCCAACGTGGGCGGAGGAGTTATTTCATACCGATGCCACAACTTGGCGGCTTGCGCTCTTTGCTTACATAACTGAAGTCGTGAATCGCTACAAAGATAATAAGATTATCGTTGAGTGGCAGCTAGAAAATGAGGCCCTGAACCGAAACTTCGGCGTTAATGGTGAGTTTGATAGAGTCCGCCTGCGGTACGAAAAAGATTTGGTAAAGGAACTTGATCCAGACCGGCCAATCGTAATGTCCACCAGCAGCACCTTCGCCATCCCTTTCCGCCGACCCCGACCACACAGATATGGTTTTTCTATCTACCGTGTCCAATACAAAAATGACGCATACCAATGGTCCAAACTTCCTGCTTGGTACTTCCGCCTGCGAGCACACACAATTCACTTTTTTACGCGCAAGCATACTTTCATCCATGAGCTGCAGACCGAACCTTGGGGACCAAAAGGCACGCAAGACTTATCTTTAAAAGAACAATTTAAAAGTATGAACTCTGAGCAGTTCCGTAAGAATGTCGCCTTTGCCAAGTCATTGAAGCTTTACCCTATAGACTTCTGGGGAGGGGAATGGTGGTATTGGCTCAAGGTACGGCATAAGAATGATACCTTATGGAAAGAAGCCAAGCGGCTCTACCGCAAGAAGTAACAGCTCTGCTATAGTTGAACGATGGCTACATATGAAGATTTTGAAAAACTTGATGTACGCGTCGGTAAAATTATTGAAGTTGCTGACTTTCCGGAGGCTCGCAAGCCATCCTATAAGCTCAAAATAGATTTTGGCGATGAGATCGGTATCAAAAAGTCCTGCGCTCAGTTACCGCAAAATTATTCCAAGGAAGAGCTACAAGACAGATTAGTGGTATGCGTGGTGAACTTTCCGCCACGGCAGATCGGACCAGCTGTTTCGGAGGTGTTAACTCTCGGCGTCCCAGACGAAGAAGGGAACTGCATTCTGCTAACTCCCACCAAAGCAGCCCCTCTCGGCGGCCGACTCTATTAATACCTACCCGGCATTCTTCTGGTACAGAGTCTAAATGTATGATATAAAAGTGTAAATGATGGATCCAACGAGGTCACTGGTTAAATATTTTATGGATTCGGCACATCCCGAAAACCTACCTGAACAGCGGTTTATGGTTGGAGCGTATATGGATCAGCTCGATACGGCCTCTAAAGCTTTCGAAAAAAAGCGCACCGACTTATTTGGCTTTGATACGCCAGAATCAATTGCTTATCAGTTTTACAATTTTTCTGGACCAGAGGCCTGGGAAAGAGAACATGCAATAAAAAGAATTGAGAATGCTTATGCTATGGGTCAATGGACACATCCAGAAATACCTATAGATACAAATACTCGATTCATAGGAATACAGTCTATGGTTCAAAGTATTCGCCTC
>Ga0207641_10005977_pt1 | contig 10312 bp, 10 predicted proteins | sample KBSSwiS62_FD_184306 | JGI IMG/M metagenome (GOLD analysis project Ga0207641, IMG submission 184306) | Switchgrass rhizosphere microbial communities from Kellogg Biological Station, Michigan, USA - KBS Switchgrass S6-2 (SPAdes) (version 2) | ecosystem: Host-associated > Plants > Roots >... | reverse complement strand
GGCGGTCACACTCGGCCCCGTCATCGCCAGCATGCCGTCAAGCCGCGGCAGCGGCGCCGGCGAGCGCGTGTAGGAATCGAGAGAGGCCAACGTCCGGTTTGCTCCAATGCCGAAGATGGGCGCGCTTAGCCGGACCATGGGGCAATAACAAGCTCAGCCACCCCCGGTCACTCTCCCTGGACGGTGTAGCGCTGCCTCAGCATGTGCCAGGCGGCGCGCAGGCCCAGCGCGTCGCCGCCCTTGGGCCGGCCGGGCTTGGCGGCGGGGCGCCAGGCGAAGGTATCGAAGTGCGCCCAGTCCGTGCCCTTGGGCACGAAGCGGTCGAGGAACAGCGCCGCCGTGCTGGCGCCGGCGAAACCGCTGGAGCCGGCGTTGTTGATGTCGGCCACGTCGCTCTTGAGGTATTCGCGGTAGCCATCGAACAGCGGCAGGCGCCAGCACGGGTCGTCGTGCGCCTTGCCGGCGGCCAGCAGCGCCTCGGCGGTTGCGTCCTCGCGCGCGAACAGAGCAGGGAGGTCGGGCCCGACCGCGACCCGCGCGGCGCCGGTCAGCGTCGCGAAGTCGAGGATCAGCTCGGGCTCCTTCTCGCCGGCGCGGGTGAGCGCGTCGCCCAGGATCAGGCGGCCCTCGGCGTCGGTGTTACCGATTTCGACCGAGATGCCCGCGCGGCTGCGCAGCACGTCGCCGGGGCGGAAGGCATTGCCGGCGATCGCGTTCTCCACCGCCGGAACCAGCACGTGCAGCCGTACCGGCAGATTGGCGCCCATGATCAGGCGGGCCAGCGCCAGCGCGTGCGCGGCGCCGCCCATGTCCTTCTTCATCAGCAGCATGCCCGAGCCGGGCTTGATGTCGAGCCCGCCCGAATCGAAGCAGACGCCCTTGCCGACGATGGCGACCCGCGGGTGCTTCGGATCTCCCCATTCCAGTTCGATCAGGCGCGGCGAGTGGCTGCGCGCGGCGGCCCGCCCGACCGCGTGGACCATCGGGTACTCACGCTCGAGGAGGTCGCCGCGGGTGACGTGGATTTCGGCGCGGAACGCTTTGTGCAGCGCTTCCGCCTCCGCCTCGAGCTGGGCCGGGCCCATGTCCTCGGCCGGCGTGTTGACGAGGTCGCGCACCAGCATCACCGCCTCGGCTTCGGCGGTCAGCGCATCGATCCCGGCCGGTTCCCCGGTCAGAAGCACGCGCGGACCTTGCTCGTCGGGCTCGGAGCGGTAGCGGTCGAAGCTGTACTGCCCGGTGATCCAGCCGAAAGCCGCCGCTTCGGGTTCCCCGCCGACGCGGCGATAGGTCCCTGCAGGCAGTTTTTCGGCCAGCCTGGCCATGCACCAGCTCGACAGCGAGCCGCTATCCGCCACCCCGGCCACGACGGCAACGCCGTCGCCGTCCGGCACGATCGCATGGTCGTTGGCCCCGCCTTCGAATTTCTGTGCCTCCAGCGCCGCGCGCTGCGGAACGCTCAGGCCCTTCACGAATTGCTCCAGACCGTCCTTGTCGACGAGGTGGATCGCTGTTGCCTTCTGTCCGCGGTCGGGCTGGATCAATGCGTTCTTGTCGCTCATGGGCCGAGTCTCTAGCCTTCGTGCGACTGCAAGTGCGAGAGGAATTTTGATGCGCAGGACGGCTTGGGGGATCGCGGGGCTGCTGCCGCTGCTGGCGTGTGTCGCCGCCTGCCAGGGCTCCGAGGCTGGCCCCGATGCGGCGCCCTCGCGTGCCGCCACGGCGGTTGCCGATGCGGCGGCGCAAGCAGAGAGCGCCGCCACCGACTCTGCACCGGCCCCCGATGCTGTGGCGCGAAGCGAGAAGGAAGAGAACGACCTCTACCAGTTCGGCTTCGCCTACCCCGTGCAGGCGGCCGCGATCCCGGGCCTCAAGGCACTGCTCGACAAACGGCTGGATGCAGCGAAGGCCGATCTGGTCTCATCCGCGCGCAGCGACAAGGCCGAGGCCGCCAAGGACAGCTATCCGTACCGCGCGCATAGCTGGGAGGCGACGTGGAAGGTGGTGACCGACCTTCCCGATTTCCTGTCACTATCGGCCGATCTCTATGAGTTCACCGGTGGCGCTCACGGGATGAGCAATTTCGATTCGCTGGTATGGGATCGTCGGGCCGACACCGTGCGCGAACCGTTGGACCTGTTCACCAGCAAGGATGCCTTGCGTGTCGCCATCCAGGCGCCGTTCTGCGACGCGCTCGACCAGGAACGCGCCAAGCGCCGCGGCGAGCCGGTCGATCGCGACAGCGGCCAGTCGTTCAGCGAATGCATCGACCCGGTCGCCAGCACGGTGATCCTGGGCTCCTCCAACCGCAAGACCTTCGACCGCATCGGCGTGCTCGTCGCACCTTATGAAGCGGGCCCTTACGCGGAAGGCAGCTACGAAGTGACGCTGCCGGTAACGCGCAAGGTGATGGCTGCGCTCAAGCCGCAGTACCGCGAGGCGTTCTCGGTCAAACCCTGACGCGATCCTTCTACGGCGCGGCGAGCTTGTACAGGTCCTCGCATTTTCGACGGACAGGCGCTATCTTCGCGCGATGAGCGAATACCAGATAGTAGAGCCCGGCAGCGACACGCTCCTGCGCGACGGCACGATCAAGCTGCACGGTCCCGAGGCCTTCGAAGGCATGCGCAAGGCCGGGCGCCTGGCAGCGACGATCCTCGACGAGATCGCACCGATGGTGCAGCCGGGCGTCTCCACCGCCGCGATCGACGACAAGGTCCGCGAGATGACGCTGGACGGCGGCGCGGTGCCGGCCACCCTGGGCTACCGCGGCTATGCGCATTCCAGCTGCATCTCGATCAACCATGTGGTCTGCCATGGCATCCCGTCCGAAAAGACGCTCAAGGACGGCGATATCGTCAACATCGACGTCACCCCGCTGCTCGATGGCTGGCACGGCGATTCGAGCCGGATGTACCTGGTAGGCGACGTGCCGCTGAAGGCGCGCCGCCTGGTCGACGTTACTTACGAGTGCCTGATGATCGGCATCGCGCAGGCCCGGCCCGGCAAGCGCATCGGCGACATCGGCGCCGCCATCCAGGCCCATGCCGAATCGCACCGTTATGGCGTTGTGCGCGAGTTCTGCGGGCATGGCCTCGGGCGGCTGTTCCACGACGCGCCCGAAGTCGTCCATGCCGGTCGAGCGGGCACCGGGCCCGAACTGCGGCCCGGCATGTTCTTCACCATCGAGCCGATGATCAATCTGGGCAAGCCGCCAGTGAAGCTGCTCTCCGACGGCTGGACGGCCGTAACGCGCGACAAGTCGCTTTCGGCCCAGTTCGAGCACTCGATTGGCATCACCGAAGACGGCTGCGAGATCTTCACCACCAGTCCCAAGGCGCTGCACAAGCCGCCCTACGCCTGACCGGCCGCGCCACTCCGGGCCTTTCCGGCACCGGGTGCGTCACGTCAGCAGGCCGAGGACCGCTGGCTCGCCGACGATCATTCGTTCGTGCGCGCCACCGCACTTCCGCGCGCGACCCGCAGTGTCCGAAGGCTGGGTCGTCTGCGAGTGAGGCCGGCCGCTTCGGCGCCCGCCCGGTCGAGGTGCCGTGGCTGCGCACGCTGGAGACGCGGGACGGCGAGCAGATCGCCATCTCGGGTTCAACATACGCTCTCGCGGTGGCCACGCCCTCCCACCTCGCTGGCTCAAGGATTGGCCGATCGTGCAGTAGAGCCGCGGGGCTTCACCCTGGACGGCGAGCGCACGACCGGGATGCTGGAGCGCTCGGGCAAGCGAGCCTGATGGCTAATCCAGCAGCGTAATCGAGATTCGCCGATTGCGCGGGTCGTGCGGGTCTGCGGGGATCAGCAACTCGGTATCGGCCACGCCCTCGATGCGTCGGAATCGGCTCTCGACCACGCCGTCGCGCATCAGCGCCTGCCGCGTCGCCTCGGCCCGTCCGGCGGAGAGTGACCAGTTGTTGCCGGCGATCCCCTCGCGATAGGGCAGCGCGTCGGTGTGGCCGCGGATGGTGAGGCCGCCGCGATCGGGTCCGAGCGCCTGCGACAGCGCGTCGACCAGCTGCGCCGCCTCCGGTGTCAGCACCGTGGTACCGAGCCGGAACATCGAGAAATCGGCATCGTCGACGAGGTCGATGCGAACGCCCTCGGTGGTGTCGACCATGCGCACCTGCCGCGCCAGCCGGCGCAGCGCGTCGGTCGATTGCAGCTTCTGCTCGATCGCCTGCTTGGCGCGCGCGGTGCGCTTGACCTTGGTGCCGCCCTCTTTAGCTCCCCCGGTCGCATCGCGCGGCACCGTCATCGTGCGCGTGCCGGTCTGGCCCATGGCGTGCGGATAGTTGTCCGCATCGGTCAGCGACGAGCCGCCGAGCAGGCCCGCAGCGGAGCCGGCGGAGGCATTCTTGTTTTTGACTAAGGTGGGCGTGAAGTAGTCGGCGATGCCCTTGCGCTGCTTCTCGGTGGTGGCGCCCAGGATCCATAGCAGCAGAAAAAACGCCATCATGGCGGTCACGAAGTCTGCGTAGGCGACCTTCCAGGCGCCGCCGTGATGGCCGCCGGCGACGACCGTGATCTTCTTGACGATGATCGGCTTGACCGGCTCGTCCTTCTTCTTGGCCACGTCAGCGGCCCCTCATTGCGTCGAGCAGTTCGCACAGTCCGGGCCGGAAGGCATGACCCAGACCCGAGCGCGCGCTCTCGACCACCAGCGGCTGAGGCCAGCCATGCAGGCTCGCGATGATGACTTGCTTCACCGCGTGGAAGATCTGCTCGTCCGCCTCCAGCACCTGCTTGAGCCGCCCCGCCATCGGCGCGACCATGCCGTAGGCCAGCATCACGCCCATGAAGGTGCCGACCAGCGCCGAGCCGATCATCGCGCCCAGGATCGAGGGCGGCTTGTCGATCGAGCCCATCGTCTTCACGACGCCGAGCACCGCCGCGACGATGCCCAACGCCGGCAGCGCGTCGGCCAGGTTCTGCAGCGCGTGCTGCGCCTCGTGGCTCTCGTGGAAGTGGGTCTTGAGCGCATTGTCCATCACGTCCTCGACCGCGTGGACCTCCAGCGTGCCCGACGAGACGACGATTAGCGTCAGGGTGTCGGCGATCAGGTGCACCAGCGGCTCGTTGGCGAGCAGGCGAGGGAACTCGGCGAACAGCGAGGAGGACTTGGGGTCGTTGACGTGGCTTTCCAGCGCCACCGGCCCTTCGGAGCGCAGGATCTTCATCAGCCGCGTGGTCAGGATGATCGCGTCGATGTGGTCCTGCTTGTTGTGGCGCGGCCCCTTGAAGACTTTCTTGAAGCCGCCGCCGATGCCCTTCAACTCGTGCATCGAGTTGCCGGTGACGAGCGCGCCGACTGCCGCCCCACCGATGATGAGCATCTCATGCGGGATCGCCTCCATGACGGGCCCCAGCGCGCCGCCGGTGATGGCAAAGCCGCCGAAGACCATCACCAGCAGGACCACGATGCCGATTGCTGCGAACATTCTCGAATTACCCCGTAAGTGGCCCGTTGGCGCTCCCGAAGCGCCTTCGCGTGGGCCGAGAGATCAGTGCAGCATGCTGAACAGGCTGAGGTCGGAGAGCTTGCCGAAGCTCGACTGGCTGGCCTCCAGCACCAGCAGCGTCTCCTGCAGCCTGGCGATGGTGGAGGTGACGTCGGTGGCGCCGAGATCCGCCTGTTCGGTCGAGCGCAGGTCGGCCAGGTTGCTGCGACGATCGGTGGTGAGCTCGATCCAGGCGAGGCGGGTACCGACCACGGTTTGGCCGGTCGTCAGCGTATCGAGCCCGGTCTGCAACGTCCCGAGCGCGTCGCGCGCAGCGCTTGCGGGGTCGGTCGCGCCGCCCTTTAGCGCATCGGCCAGGCCCTTGATGGTCGCCAGCAGATCAGTGGTATTACCGCTCCCGTCGGTGAAGGCGAGGAACTCGGGTCCCGTCATCGAGCGGGTGACGCTCTGGCCTTCACCCAGTGGCAGTTCACCAGCTGCGGGCGTGCCGACGTAGACGGCGTTTCCGGACGCATCGAGCTGGTAGGCATCGCCGGCGCCCTCGCCGCCGAAAAGTGCGTGGCCGTCGGAATCGCGCGCATTGGCGAGCGACAGCAGGCTGCCGTGGATCTGGTCCAGCTCAGTGGCGATGGAGGAGCGCTGCTCGTCGGTTGTGGTGCCGGTCGCAGCCTGGCTCGCCAGCTCTTGCGCGCGGACCAGCGCGTCCGTTATGTCCGACATCGCGGCGTCGGCCAGGGTAAGGTCGGAGTTCGCGCGTCCGGCATTGGCAGCATCGATGCTGGAGAGCGATGTCAGGCGGTCCAACGCGCGCAGTCGCGAGGCAGCGACAGGATTGTCGGAAGACCGGTCGAGCTTGTTTCCGCTCGATAGCTGCGCCTGGAGCCCCTCGGCCTGGGTGCGCAGGTTCTTCATGTCGCTGCGAGCCCGCTCGAAGAAGGCGCCGGTGCTGGTCGAGACGATGGACATGGCTGGACTACCTGATGGCAAGAACGGAATCGAAGATGTCGGAAGCGACCTGCATGATCCGTGCCGAGGCCTGGTAAGCCTGCTGGTAGCGAACCAGGTTCACGGCTTCCTGGTCGAGATCCACGCCCGCCTGCGCCTGCAGGGCGACTTGCGCCGAGCTGGAGATGGAAGCGAGGGCATCGCGCGTGATGCTACGTCCGGCCACGGCGCTGGACACGCCGAACAGAAGCGCGTCCATCCCGCCCGCGGGGTCGGCCGTACCCAGTGCCGAACGCAGCGCGACAAGATTGGCGGGATTGCGGCTCTGCGCACCGGCGCTGGCCGGTGCAGTGGCAAGGGCGCCGCCGCCGCTTGCGACCATGGCCATGTCCGCGGCTCCGGTGCCGGCGAACAACGGCTGCCCGGAGTTGCCCGCCAGGTCGACGCCGGCAGCCTGGGCATTGTTCACGGTCGTGATGAGCGAGGACGCGACGGCATCAAGTTTGATGTGATCCTGCGCTAGTTCGGTCAGCGCGAGGCTTTTTCCCGCAATGGCTCCGCCGCCGATCGTGACCGCATTGCCATCCAAGGTAAACGCGACGGTGCCGCCTGGCGCCGTGGTCATCGCCATGGTTCCGGCGGCCCCGCCGCTGACGAGCGCTCCGCCGGACGGGCCGCCGATGATCACGGCGACTGTCTTGTCGGCGTTGAAGCTGGTGGTGAGATCGACGTGGCCGCTCAGCTCCTGCAGCAGATTGTCGCGCTGATCGAGAAGGGCGGTCTGGTCGCTGCTGGCGTCGGCTGCCCGGCTGAGGCGCAGGTTCACACGCGCCAGCTCGCCGGCGATGCGGTTGACCGCGTCGACACCGTCGAGAGCCTCGAAGCGCAGCCCCTCGCCGACCGCGTCGAGGCTCTTGGCCGCGACGTTGAAGGTCTGCGCCAGAGTTCGGCCCTGCTCGACCACCGAGGCGCGCAGGGAGCCGTCCACCGGGTCGGAAAGCAACTGCTGCAGCCCCCCTTCGAAGCCGACGATCGAATCGTAGACGCCCGTCTGCTCGAGCGCGGCTTCGATATTCTCCAGTCCTGTCACTTCGGCGCCCGCGCGGGCGGCATCCGAACCGGTGCGGCGGACCTCGGCCTGGCGGAACATGTCGGCATTGCGCACCACGCCCGAAACGCGCACGCCGGCAAGATTGATCGCGGTCGGCGCCGAGCTGACCGAATTGGCGCCCAGTTCGGAGAGGCCGACGCTGCGGCGGATATACCCGGCGGACGAGGCGTTGGCGATGTTGTTGGCGGTCACGTCGAGCGCGGTCCGCGCGGCGCGGGCACCCGAGTTGGCGATCGAGACGAGATCGGCGCCCATGGCTACACCGCGCTCTTTCCGCGAGCTTTGGCTGGGGCTTGGACAGGCTCAGCGTGAGCGGTTCTGGGGAAGTATGTATCGGCCCGCGGGGTGCTTGCGGAAGCGCCGGGCGCAGTCTCCGGCTTCAGAAACCGCGCCATTTGCGCTTCGATCAGAGTGGCAAGACCGAGCGTGCCGGTCTGTGCCGTCAGGTCGGCGAAGTGCTCGTCCTGGAGCTGGCGGAAAGTGTCCATCGCTTCACCGCCGCACAGGGCGTCGTCACCGCCGAAATCAATCTTCCGCGCCGCGGCGAGCATCTGTCGCACGAACACGGCCTCGAACTGCTTCGCGGTGGCAGCCAGCTTCTGCCGCTCGGTGCCGGTGGCGGTGGTCAGGCTGAGGTCCAGACCGGGGGCCGGGGGCAATATCACGCTCATATCACCACCATCTCGGCTTTGAGTGCGCCTGCTTGCTTGAGCGCCTCCAGGATCGCCACGAGGTCGGACGGAGTGACGCCCAGCATGTTGAGCGCGTCGACTACCCTGGCGAGCGAGGCTCCGCCCTTGAACAGCGCGACCGCGCGCTGCTCCTCGGTGACGGAGACCTTCGACTTGTCTTCGAGCGCGGTCTTGCCCTTGCTGAAGGGTGCGGGCTGGACGACGGCGGGGCTCTCGTCGACACGCACCGTCAGCTTGCCGTGGCTGATCGCGGCTGGCGAGAGGCGGACTGCGGAGTTGATGACCACGGTCCCGGTGCGGCTGTTGACGATCACCTTGGCGGCTGTCTCCGCCGGGCTGACCTCGATCATCTCGATCGCGGCCATCACGCTGGCACGGGCGTCCGGTTCCGCGGGCAGACGCAGCGCCAGCGTGACGCCGTCCTCGACCGAAGCGGTGCCGGGCAGGCGTGCGTTGACGGCGTCGCGCACGCGGGCGGCGGTGAGGAAATCGGCATCGAACAGGTTCCAGCGCAGGATGCCCGCGCCGTCGAAGCCGGTCGCCACCGCACGCTCGACGCTCGCACCTTCCGCGATACGACCCACCGTGGGGATGTTGACGGTGACCTTCGAGCCGTCCTTGCCCGATGCATCGAGCCCGCCGACGGCCAGGTTGCCTTGCGCCATCGCGTAAATCTGCCCGTCCGCGCCGTAGAGCGGCGTCAGGATCAGCGCTCCGCCACGCAGGCTCTTGGCCTTGCCGATCGTGGAAACCGTGACGTCGATGCGCTGGCCGGGCTTTGCGAATGCCGGCAGGTCAGCCGTGATCATCACCGCGGCCGCGTTCTTTAGGCCCGGCGCGACGCCGGCCGGGAGTTGCAGCCCCATTCGGCCCGAAACGCCCTTCATCGCCTGGGTCAGGTATTCGAGGTTGTCGTCGCCAGTGCCGGGCAGGCCGACCACGACCCCATAACCCGTGAGCTGGTTCGAGCGCACGCCCTGGAACTGGCCGAGGTCGCGCACGCGCTCGGCGTGAGCGGGGGCGCCGAGGAGTGCGAGGGCGGCAAGGGCGGTGAATGCGGCTAGGGTGAGCCTGCGCACCAGGCCGACCGTGCAGCCTCCGTCTTCGTCATTCCCGCGAAGGCGGGAATCCATCTCGCCGCCTTTCCTGTTGCCTAACCCGGAGAAGCGTCCCCGCCTGCGCGGGGATGACGAGTTTGGTTTTGGGTTACTCATCACCACACCCTCAGAACGGCGAGATCATGTTGAAGAATTGACCCAGCCAGCCCTGCCGGCTCGAGCGCATGAGCGCCCCCTTGCCGGTATATTCGATCCGCGCGTCGGCCACGCGGGTGGAGACGATCTGGTTTTCGGCATCGATGTCGGCGAGGCGCACGATGCCGGAAAATCGGACCCACTCGTCGCCCTGGCTCACCAGCATCTTTTTCTCTCCTCGAACGAGCGCGGTGCCGTTGGCGCGGACCTCGGCGATGGTGACCGACAGCGTGGAGGAGAGCGAACTCGTCTGCGCGGCGTTACCGCCACCATTGAACGACGAGGTCGAGCCGGCTTTAAGCGCATTGGGGTTGAGGAACGACAGCGGCCCGGCAGTCGGCGGAGTGATCGAGCCGCCGCCGCCCTTCTGGCTCTTGGACGTAACCGACTTGGATGCGCTCGTCGTTTCGACCAGCAGGATCGTCAGCGGATCGCCCACCCTCGAGGCGCGAATGCCCTGGAACAGTGGCGCATATCCAGCGGTGACGCTGAAGATGCTGCCCGTCGATGCGACCGGGACAGGGGCGGGCGCGGCAGGCAAAGTCGGTTCAAAGCCATCTGTTTTCAATGACTTGTCTTTGGCATGACCGGGCGATGCGAGCAGCGCAAGACACGCAAGCCATGCTCGGAGCGGCCGCAGGACGGGGAAGGGGGGATGCAACTCTTCGCGACGTTGCGGACGTGCACGCGTTCCTTCTGCCGCCGCCGCCGAGCGCAGCCACCCCCCCGCTCCCGCATGTACTTGATCAACTTGCGTCACAGCGTCTGGTTCGCATTGCGCAGCATCTCGTCGACCGAGGAGATCATCTTGGAGCTGATCTCGTAAGCGCGCTGCGTCTCGAT
>Ga0207641_10005973_pt1 | contig 10316 bp, 9 predicted proteins | sample KBSSwiS62_FD_184306 | JGI IMG/M metagenome (GOLD analysis project Ga0207641, IMG submission 184306) | Switchgrass rhizosphere microbial communities from Kellogg Biological Station, Michigan, USA - KBS Switchgrass S6-2 (SPAdes) (version 2) | ecosystem: Host-associated > Plants > Roots >... | reverse complement strand
CCATGGTGACGTGGTGCGCGCGATTCACGAATACGACCGACTGGGACCGGAGCAATTCTTCTCCGAGCACGGTTACGCTCCGACCACGACGTACGAGCTGGTCTGGGACGAACACACGTACCCACCCAAAGCCATCTTGGGCACGGCTTATGAGTTTGCGACCGGCCAGCGCCTTGCCTCGAGCGACTTCGAGGGCGGCAAGACCGGGGCTGTCACGGTGCTCGGAAAGCTCGGATTCACCGTTCAACAAAAAGGATGACCAGCCGACACCGGCACATGATCGTCGTACCTAATCCTCGAACATTTCGAAGAGGGTGTTAAGGCCTTCCGCGAAGAGCGGATGGGTGAAGATCGCGTCGGCCATATCGGTGTAAGAGAGCTTGCCCAGCATGGCGACCTGGATGATGGTCATGATCTCGCCGCCCTCACTACCGAGGACCGCGCAGCCCAGGATCTGCCCGCTGGCTGCGTCGACGATGACTTTCATGAATCCGCGCGTCTCGCCGGTCTCGATGGCCCGGACGACGGCGCCCATCGGCAGCTTCGCCACGCGGATCGCACGTCCTTGCGCGGTGGCCTCGCGCTCGGTCACGCCGACGCGGCCAAGCTGCGGGTCGATGAACATCGTGTACGGGACGATCCGGCCGCGGATGCTCGCCTTCTCGTGCTTGATGAGATTGGCGCGCAGGATCCGGTAGTCGTCATAGGAAAGGTGTGTGAAGGCCGGTCCGCCCTTGACGTCGCCCGTCGCGTAAACGCCGGGCACACTGGTTTCCAGATACTCGTCGACCTCGATGAAGCCGTTGCCGTCGAGGCGGATGCCGGCCTTCTCGAGGTTGAGGCTCTCCGTATTCGGGATGCGCCCGATGGCGGATAGCAGGTGGGAGCCTTCGAGCTGTCGCTCACCGTCCTCCGTGCGAACAGTCAGCCGCAGGTGGCCGCCGTCGGCCCGCTCGACCCGGACCGGCGTCGATGAGGTCAGGATCGTGATCCCATCATCGCGCAAGACAGCGGCGACCTCGTCCGAGACGTCCTCGTCCTCGATCATCATCAGCCGCGGGGCGGTTTGGACGATGGTGATCTCACTGCCGAACCGGCGAAACATCTGCCCGAACTCCAGCCCGATGTAGCCGCCGCCGAGGATGATCAGGTGCTCCGGGAGTTCGTCCAACTCCATGATCGACGTTGAATTGAGCACCGGGACGTCGGCGGCGCCGGTGATCTCCAGCGGCTTGGGCCGGGTGCCCGCGTTGATGATCACCGTCGGCGCGCTGATCTGTCGCATCCCGCCGTCGGTCAAAGCGATCTCGACTGTTTGTGGTCCAGTGAAACGGGCTTCGCCTTCGATCAGGTCGAGCCCGTTCTGCGCCAGGCGGCTCGCGTAGTTCTCCCGCGCGCCCGCGACCATGGCGCGTTTGCGCTCCCGCACCGCCTCTAAGTCCACCGATATTGGACCAAGACGTACGCCGTACTCCGCGGCCCGGCGCGCCTGGTAGGCAAGGCGCGCGCTGGCGACCATCGTCTTTGTCGGGGTACACCCCGTGTTCACGCAGACGCCGCCCAGTTGGTCACGCTCGATGAGGGCCACCTTCCGGCCCGCCCGCGCCAGCTCGATGGGCAGGAACCGGCCACCCTGGCTGGTCCCGATCACGATCGCGTCATATTGCTGATCGGTCATGTGCGTAGTCCTCTGCAGCTACGGGGTCCTGCGATCGATTGTTCCCCTCCTTCCGATGAGCCGAGCTGTCTTTCCCGCGGTAGCCGAGCATGACCGGTCCGCTGCCCGCGATCTTTCATCGTGGCGTACCTGGATTCGTCGACACCGCCAGCGATCTGCGACGTGGCGGCCGGAAAGTGCGGGCTGCGGAAGCCGCATTGGTCTACTCGCCGCCCCTGGCCGTCGTCTCTGCTGCCGCTGCCGTACGGGGGCTTCAGCTTGCGACGCGGTCGTCCAGGATGCCTTCGCGGCGCAGCCGCTCGGCCATCGGAGAGCCGGACGTGTGGAACACGATGGCGCGGTTCATGTCCTGCGCGGTGGCGGCTGCGGCGTGCAGAACGCCAATCGTCTGCGGGTCCACCGCGGTGACGTCGTCGAGGTCGACGATGAGTAGACGGGTGCGCTCACGCATGATCGTTTGGACGAGGGTGCGGCGTAGCTGATCGGTGGTGGCTTGGTCGATGGCGCCTGTGGCGCGTACGACGACAGTGGGTTCGGGGGTTTGGCTGGTGTTCGTCTGAACCTGCCCCACGGTCACCTCCAAGTCACTGCTGAGCTAGGTCGGACGGTAGCCGGTACGGAGCGGGCGCGGCCGGTGGACTCGCGGACTTGGCATATTGGTCACAGCCAGTCGACCCGGTCCGTTGGATGGAGTACGGCCGCGGCGGGAGTTTGACCTCGACTTCAAGCGCCAGCGGCTTGTGGCACACCGCGGAATGGACCCACCGATCCCAGCGTTCGAGATCGACGCCCAGTTACCGAAACCGTGGCGGCCGCGTCCGTTCTGCCGCACCGATTTCAACTGCACATTTCGGAAGTCGATATGGAACTCGGTCTCGCATTACCCACCTCCGGCCCGCAGACCTCGCCGGAGACGATCGTCAAGGTCGCCAAGGAAGCCGAACGGCTGGGCTACTCCGCCCTATGGAGTCCGTTCCTGGGTGGGTCACCGAAGGAGGTTGCCCAGGATCTCGCGGCGGCCCGCGAGGCCGGTGCGAGCCAGGTGTATTTCGCGGGCGGTCAGGGGCTGGGGGTTGGCATCGGCCTCAACGCCACCGACGTGGATGAATGGCTCGGGCTGCTCGGCGAGCTGATCCAGGCCGCCGGCGAGCTCGACGTTCTGGCGGACTGACGAAGGCTGAGCTCGATATTGCGACGTCGAGCCGAACCGGAAACCTGATCTTGCAATTCTCCCAAGGCCACGGATCTTGACGATCGCTTAATGCGACAAAGCAGCCCGCTGAAAATCGCGGACACCCACCAAATCGAACCCTAGGTGATCGCGCACATCTCTCCGTGTCGCCCCGTCGAAATGCCGTAAAATCCCATGTCAGATGGTGTGCCGGCTCAGCCGCTCCCGCCCGCAGCCTTAGGCGCGCACAAACGTACGGACGCTGGACGTCGGGCCTGTCCGTGGTTGGGCACAACCCTTAGGAGCGCGTTATGGCGATTGGTCCGGTACAACTTATCGCGCTGGGCTTCAAGAACCCGGACTTCCACGGGGAGATCATCCAGGAGCTCGAGCGGCTGCGTGAAAGCGACACGGTGCGCGTCATCGACGCGCTGGCCGTCTATAAGGACTCGGTCGGGAACGTAGAGGTCGAGCATTTAAGCAACCTGTCCCAGGACGAAGCGATCGAGCTTGGCACCAAGATCGGTGCCTTGATCGGCTTGGGAATCGAGGGTGAAGAGGGCATGGCGGCAGGCGCCTCCGCGGGTGCCGAAGCCGCAGCCACCGAGGGCATTCACCCAATCTCGGCGGACGAGGACGCGTGGGACGTGCTCGAGGACATTCCCAACGATTCCGCCGCTGCGCTGCTTCTGCTGGAGCACCACTGGGCTGTCCCGCTTCGCGATGCGATCGCGCGTGCGGGCGGCTTCCGCCTCAGCGACGGATTCATCAGCCCGCTGGACCTCGTCGAGATTGGCCTCGTCTCGGCCGAGGAAGCCAAGCAACTTCACGACTTTGAGACGTCGGCAACTGGGCGCTGATCACAACTCTTTGAAACCTGGAGGATGAAATGTTCGCATCGCGAAGGATCGCGCGCCGCACTTCGCGCCGCACCGCCCGCCGCGTGTCGCGCCGCAGGTTCTAATTCGGCAACCAGCCAGATGAGACCGCAGGCCCAGCGTGGACGGACAAGAGCCAGATTGTCTGGTGAGACCTGATGACTGTTACGACAATCTCTCATCCGAACACCGAGGAACGCCAGGCAGAGGGGGACAAGGCGCTTACTCGGACGCCCCTATCGGCTCATGCCAAGTGGCGCCCAGCGGCGGATCGTCAAGACCCGGTCGCGTTGCTACAGGAGCAGGACGCCACCCGCGAGCCAGATCTTGTGCCGGTGCGCCACGGCCGGATGATGGTCTCGCCGTTCACGTTCTATCGGGGCGCCGCCAAGATCATGGCAGCCGACCTCGCCGGAACTCCCACGGCGGGCCTTGATGTCCAACTGTGCGGCGATGCCCACCTATCGAATTTCGGCGCATTCGCGTCCCCAGAGCGACATCTGCTGTTCGATCTGAACGACTTCGATGAGACCCTTCCAGGTCCGTTCGAGTACGACGTCAAGAGACTCGCCGCCAGCTTCGCGATCGCGGCTCGCAACAATGGGTTCTCACCGTCGGATGCAAAGGCCGCGACGCTCGCGTCGGTAACGGCGTACCGGGAAGCCATGGCCTCCTTCGCGCAGATGGGAAACTTGGACATCTGGTATGCGCATCTGGACGAGGACCAGTTGATGAGTTCGGTGCGCAGCGCGGCCACCCGGACCTCGCAAGCGGCGAAGGCCAAAAACCAGGCGAAGCAAGTCAAGAAGGCCAGAAAAACAGCGGAGAAGTCGGTTAAGAAGGCCCGTACGCGTGACAGCCTGCAGGCACTCTCCAAGCTCGGCGAAGTCGTCGACGGGCGGGTCCGGATCGTGAGCCAGCCGCCGCTTGTCGTGCCGCTGCGGGACTTGGCGGCCACCTACGGCCTGTCCCCAGAGCAAGTCGAGCAAGCGCTCGCCGACCAATTCCGCGCATACCGTGCGACGCTGCAAGATGACCGCCGGCGTCTGTTGAACGGCTTCAAGTTCGTGGATGCAGCACGCAAGGTTGTCGGCGTCGGCAGCGTCGGCACGCGCGCGTTCATCGTCCTGCTGCAGGGACGCGACGCGCAGGATCCCCTGTTCTTGCAAGTCAAGGAGGCCACGGCCTCAGTGTTGGAAAACCATCTGCCGAAGAGCAAGTACCGGCAGCCGGGCGAGCGGGTAGTGCAGGGACAGCGGCTCATGCAAGCCGCAAGCGACATCTTCCTGGGCTGGACAAAGGGACTCGACACGAGCCGCTATTTCTACTGGCGACAGCTACGCGATATGAAGGGATCGGCACTGGTTGAGTCGATGCTGCCGTTTGCTCTCGAGTTTTATGCGCGCACGTGTGGGTGGACGCTTGCGCGGGCGCATGCGCGGTCCGGAGACCCCGTCGCCATCTCCGCATACCTCGGTCAAACCGATGCCTTCGATCAGTCGGTAACTGACTTCTCGCTACGGTATGCGGACCAGAACGAAAAGGATTTTCAGGGTTTCGTCAAAGCAGTTCAAGCCGGTCGACTCGCGGCGATTGAAGGATTATGACGTCCCGCCGAACCCAGTCGATATCGGTGTGTCACGTGATCGGGTGCCGGTAAAAGTCGACCGGCTCAGGCGCAAGTGGGGTGTTGCCGAGGATAAGGTCGGCGGCTTTCTCGGCGGTCATCACCACCGGCGCGTAGATGTTGCCGTTCGTCACGTACGGAAAGACGGACGCGTCGACCACACTCAGGTTTTCCACTCCGTGCACCGCCATCGTGGTTGGGTCGACCACGTCGGCCTCCTCTAGGCCCATGCGGGCGGTGCCCGACGGGTGCAGCGCGGTTTCGGCTTCGCGCGCGACCCAGTCCAGGATTTGGTCGTCGCTGTGCACTGAGAGGCCTGGCGACAGTTCGCCGCTGTCGAAGGCAGCCATCGCAGGCTGGGCGAGGATGTGTCGGGCCGCACTCACGGCTTGCACCCACTCGCGCCGGTCTTGCTCGGTTGACAGGTAGTTGAAGCGAAGCGCCGGATGCTGTCGGGGATCGGTGCTGACAATGCGCACAGATCCACGGGCGTCTGAATACATCGGACCGACGTGCACCTGGTAGCCGTGCCCATTGGCCGGCTGCGAGCCGTCATAGCGCACGGCAACGGGCAGGAAGTGAAACATGACGTTCGGGTAGGTCACATCTTCATTGGACCGGATGAATCCGCCGGCTTCGAAGTGGTTGGTCGCGCCGGGACCGCTGCGCCCGAATAGCCATCGCGCCCCGACATACGGCCACCAGCGCTTACGCAAGTACGGCTGCATCGACACCGGTTGCCGAGAACCATGCTGGACGTACACCTCAAGATGGTCCTGGAGATTGTCACCGACTCCGGGGAGATGGGCCACCGGCTCGACGCCGATGCGCCGGAGCGCGGAGGCGTCACCCACGCCGGACAACTGGAGCAATGCTGGCGTGTTGAACGCCCCGCCACACAGCACCACTTGGCCTGCCTCGGCCGTGCGTACGGAACTGCCATGTCGCGTGTAGTCAACGCCGACAGCGCGCGTGCCCTGGAAACGGATCCGGGTGACGAGTGCGCGTGTGATCACGGTCAGATTGGGCCTATTGGCGGCCGGACGCAGGTACGCGCGTGCCGCCGACAAACGCCGTCCGCTATGGATATTGCGATCGAACGCCGCGAAGCCCTCCTGCCGGTAACCATTGACATCGTCGGTCAGCTGATAGCCGGCTTGCTGCACGGCCTCGAAGAACGCGGCGAAGAGCGGGCCGCTGGCCGGACCGCGCTCCAAGATCAGCGGCCCGGTGTGACCTCGATACGCGTCGGTGTCGGCAGCCGCCAGCGCATTCTCCATGCGCTTGAAGTACGGCAGGCAATGGGCATAGTCCCAGGTGGTCATTCCCGGGCCGGTCGCCCACCGCTGGTAGTCCATCGGATTGCCGCGCTGGAAGATCATGCCGTTGATGCTGCTGGACCCGCCGAGGACCTTGCCGCGAGCGTGATAAATGCGCCGGTCGTGCAGGCCGGGTTCGGGCTCGGAGGAGTATCCCCAGTCGTAGAACCGGTTGCCGATGGGAAAAGTCAAAGCGGCCGGCATATGAATGAACACGTCCCACGGATAGTCGGGACGTCCGGCTTCGAGCACTAGCACGCGGACGGACGGATCCACGGAGAGGCGGTTGGCAAGGACGCTCCCGGCCGAGCCGCCACCGATAATCACGAAGTCGTAACGCACATGCCGTCCCCTCTGCGCGTTCTGCAGCCATCAGTCGCGCTCGATTTGCCTAATTCGGCTCGTCAGCAGGGTATGCGAAGACCATTCCGACCGCTTCTCGTTGCCAACCGTTCATCGCGCTGGCGTGGACCGGTCGTCACACCGCATGCATGATGTTGGCGGGTTCCCCAGCAGAGAGTGCGTTGGGGACATATTCGGGCACGACGGTAGCCCGATCGAGGAGGAACTGTGCGAATCACATCCACTCGCGGCCTCGCGTTGATAGTCGCAGGCGGGCTGGCTCTGGCCACTGTGGCGTGTTCGCCGCCCCAGAAGAAGACTAGTGACTCGAGCGGCGCGGCCACCGCCACCAGCGCGGCGGCCCTAGGCGGCATGGATAAGTTGGTCGCCGCGGCTAAGAAAGAAGGCACGCTGAATGTCATAGCGTTGCCCCCGGACTGGGCCAACTACGGGGCGATCATCAAGGCGTTCGGTGACAAGTACGGCATCAAGGTGAATTCGGCTCAGCCGGATGCCGCCAGCCAGGACGAGATCAACGCGGCCAATCAGCTCAAGGGCCAGGGCGGTGCGCCCGACGTGTTCGACCTCGGCACGGCAGTGGCGCTGGCCAACACCGATAAGTACGCGCCGTACAAGGTCGCCGCCTGGAACGACATTCCGGACGCCCTTAAAGACGCCAACGGCACATGGGTGAACGACTACGGCGGCTACATGTCCATCGGCTACGACGCCAGCAAGGTGCCGGCTCCGACCAAGGTGACCGATCTGCTTGGTGCGGCGTACAAGGGCAAGGTCGCGCTCAACGGCGACCCGACTCAGGCCGGCGCCGCGTTCAACGGCGTCGTCATGGCGGCGCTCGGCAACGGCGGTTCGGCCGATGACATCTCCAAGGGCGTCGACTTCTTCAATCAGCTGAAGAAGAACGGCAACTTCCTTCCGGTCGACCCGACCCCCGCGACGATCGAGTCCGGACAGACTCCAGTTGTGATCGACTGGGATTACCTCAACGTCGCGCAGGGCCAGAAGCTGACCGGCAAGCTCACCTGGAAGACGGTGGTCCCCGAGAACGCGGTAGTCGGCTCCTACTACGTGCAGGCCATCAGCAAGGACGCGCCACACCCAGCCGCTGCGCGGTTGTGGGAGGAGTTCCTTTACAGCACCGACGGCCAGAACCTCTGGCTCAAGGGCGGCGCGCGCCCAGTCGAGGCCGACGCGATGGTCAAGGCCGGAACGATCGACCAGACCGCGTACTCATCGCTGCCGACAACCACGGGCACTCCGGTGTTCCTGACCCAAGCGCAGACCCAGCAGGCGACTGATTACCTGAAGTCCAACTGGGCCAAGGCGATCGGCTAACTCTGCAATGAGCGTCGTCGGACATCAGCCGGATGCGAAACCAGCTGAGTCAGGTTCGGCTCCGGCGCCAGCGCCCGCCATACGGCGGTTCCGCTGGCGCCGGGCCGGCGTCCTGCTCGGCGTGGCGCCTTTCCTGGCCTTCGTGACGATCTTCCTCATCATCCCCACGCTGGTTGTGGTCATCGGTGCCTTCGCGAGCGACGACGGTCAGCCGACGATGTCCAATCTCAGGACGCTGACGAACGGATACATCCTCGACGCTTTCGGGCGCAGCATCGTGCTGTCAGCGGTGACAGCGGTCGCTGGCGCGATTCTCGGCGCATTGCTGGCGTACGCGTTGGTGACCGCGAAGCCGAACGGCCTGCTGCGCCGCGCCGTTACCTCGGCATGTGGCGTTCTGGCCCAGTTCGGTGGTGTCACCCTGGCGTTCGCGTTCATCGCCACTATTGGACTCAGCGGTTTCGTGACGGTGTTCCTCCAGGACCAGCTTGGCATCAACATCTACTCCGGTGGCGTGTGGCTTTTCGACCTCCCCGGCCTCGCACTGGTTTACACGTACTTCCAGATCCCGCTGATGGTCATTGTTTTTCTTCCCGCCCTGGACGGCATCCGGCCGCAGTGGCGCGAGGCCACGTCCAGCCTCGGCGGCTCCACGTGGCAATACTGGCGCCGTGTCGCGATGCCGTTGCTGGCGCCGGCGTTCCTGGGATCGACGCTGCTGCTCTTCGCGAACGCCTTTTCCGCGTACGCCACCGCCGCCGCCCTGGTGAGTCAGGGCAGCCCGATCATCCCGCTGCAGATCCGCAGTGCGCTCACCAGCGAGGTGGTGCTCGGCCAGCAGAACGTCGGTAAGGCGATGGCTCTGGGGATGGTGATCGTGGTCGCGATCGTCATGGGCATGTACGCGTTGCTGCAACGTAGGACGTCGCGATGGCTGGGCTGATCGCGCGGGCGGCCCGGCGGCAACGGGTGATGCGCTGGATCGTGGTCCTCGTGCTGGGCGTGTTCTTCCTGCTTCCGCTGGTCGCGATGGTGATGTTTACCATCCGCGAGCCGAACGGCCATTACACGTTTTCGACGTGGCGGCTGCTGGCGAACTGGAAGCAGCTCGGACAGACGTACCCCGATTTGTGGGCGGGCATGAAGTCGTCCGCCGGTCTCGCGGTCTTCACCGTACTGATCATGCTGGTGATGCTCGTGCCGACGGCGGTGTGGGTGCGCCTGCGGCTGCCGAAAATGCGTCGCTTCCTTGAGTTCGTCTGTCTGTTGCCACTGACCATCCCGGCCATCGTGCTGGTGGTCGGGCTGGCCCCGGTGTACGCGTGGGTCACCTATTTCCTGGGCGGCTCGGCGCTGACGCTGACGTTCGCGTACACGATCCTGGTGCTCCCGTACGCGTACCGGGCAATCGATGCCGGTCTTTCGGCGATCGACGTGCGTACGCTGGCTGAGGCGGCGCGTAGTCTCGGCGCCGGCTGGGCAACCGTGATGTGGCGGGTGGTATTGCCGAACATCCGATCCGCGGTGCTGTCGGCGTCGTTCCTGACAGTCGCTCTGGTGCTCGGCGAGTTCACCATCGCATCACTGCTCAACCGGGAAAATCTGCAGGTCGCCATTGACTTGCTCGGCAAGAGCAGCGCCACCATGTCGGTCGCTGTCTCGTTCGCCGCGCTCGTCCTCGCATTCGCCCTGCTCTTTCTGCTGTCGTTCGCCGGCCGTCGTCGTGGGCGGCGCGGCGCCACCACGCCCGATCAACTCGGCGCGGTGTCGCCAAGCTTGATCGCTAGCGAAGCCATAGGAGAGCGCTCGTGACGGCTTTGGTCAGCACCACGAACAGCGTCGCGGTCCGACTCGATGGGCTGCGACGCAGCTTCGGCGACGTGCATGCGCTCGACGGTCTCGACCTCGACATTGCGCCGGGGGAGCTGGTGGCGCTGCTCGGCCC
>Ga0207641_10005972_pt1 | contig 10318 bp, 8 predicted proteins | sample KBSSwiS62_FD_184306 | JGI IMG/M metagenome (GOLD analysis project Ga0207641, IMG submission 184306) | Switchgrass rhizosphere microbial communities from Kellogg Biological Station, Michigan, USA - KBS Switchgrass S6-2 (SPAdes) (version 2) | ecosystem: Host-associated > Plants > Roots >... | reverse complement strand
CGGGGCGCGGCGTCCGCGTCGCCGATGTCGATCACCAGCACGTCGGGGAACGCGGCGCGGCCGTCGATGTTGCCGCGCACCACCAGGACCGGTGCGATCGCCGCGAGCGGGGCGATCACGGCCGGATCGCCGATGTCGCCGCCGTGCAGGATCGCATCGGGCCGGATCGCGGCGAGCCGCTCGGCGGTGGCCGGGTGCGGCTGGCTGTGGGTATCGGCGACGCACGCCAGGGTCAACGTGCCGTCGGCGCGCAGCGGAAGCCGGGTGGTCTGGCGGACCTGGCGAGGGGGCCGGGCGAGCCGGGCGGGCATGCGGAAGGTCGTAGCGCGCCCGGGGCGAGCCGTCACCTGTCGCCCGGCGCGAAGATCCCGCGACGCCACGGCCGGCGTCTCCCGCAGGGCCGGCTCGCCAGGCGAAGCACCCGCGCAACGACTGTCACCTCTGGCCCCGTCGCGACCTTCCCGGGCATGACAGACAGCCTCCCGCTCCTCGACCAGACCCACTTTCAGGCCGTCGCCGCTGCACCGGGCGTGACGGTGATCGACTTCACCGCACGGTGGTGCCCGCCGTGCCGCGTGCTCGGTACGGTGCTCGGCGTGCTGGCGACCGAGTACGCCGGGCGCGCTCGGTTCGTCGCCGTGGACGTCGATGACCAGCCGGCGCTCGCCGAGCAGCTCGGCGTGCGCGCGATGCCGACGCTGGTGCTGTGGCGCGACGGGCGCGAGGTCGGCCGCATGGTCGGCAGCCGGCCGCGGGCGTTCGTCGCCGGCATGATCGATCGCGCGCTGCGCGGCGACGTTGCGATTGCCGTGCCGTGAGCGGTGTCATGCGGCCTGCATGCAGCGCTCGAGCGCCTTGCGGGCCCGGTACAGCAGGACGGCGACGTGGTTGGGTGTGAGCCCCAGCGCGCGGGCGGCCTCATCGCCGGATAGCTCCTCGAGGACGCGCAGCGTGACGATCTGACGGTGCACGTCGGCGAGCTGGGACATGCAACCGACGAGCTGGACCGCGGTGGCGGCGTGCGCGAGCGCCTCGTCGGGCCGCGGCTCGGCGGCGGTCAGCGGCTCGGCGTCGAGCGCGACGTGAGGACGAGCGCGGTGATGGCGACGGCGCAGGTTGCGCGCTGCGTTGCGGGCGATCGCCGCGAGCAGCCGCGCGGCGTCGTCGGGTCGGCCGCGCAGCGCGGCGACGTCCGGCCGGCCGAGCAGCGTGTGGAACGCGTCCTGCGCCACATCGAGCGCGTCCTCGGGCGTCGCACCCTCGCGCCGCGCGATCGCCGCGAGCCGCCCGGCGTGATCGCGCGCCAGCGCGGCAATCCAGTCGCTGCAGCAGCAGCGCTCGGGTGGGCAGTCAGCTCCAGACATCGTCTCTGGTGAGGTCTCGACTGGCGAAACCATGACAGCTCATCGCTACAGCAGGGATACAGCGTTCCAAGTGACGGGATTTTTACGAAATTTGACCGAACTGAGACGGACATGCATCTTCCGTGACGGACGATCATTGCACGGTTATTGCTAGTTCGTGGGTCATGCCACGCAAGCAACGCTTCAAACCGTCACGAAAGCCGAAATTGATCTCACAGACCGAACTCAACGCGAGCGGTTCAGACACACGCAGCGCGCCGTCGCACACCGCTACAAGCGCAAACCTACACGACAATGCGGGAGTTCCTCCTCGCGCACGCGAGGAGGGATCGAGCCACGAACCCGACCACGGTCAGCTATCCCGCTGAGCGGTCGCGCACGCTGGGCGGTCACGCGCGCACGGTGAGCGCGGGTCGCCGGGCACGGTGGCAGCGTCAAGGGCGTCTCGGAGGTACGTCAATCGGCTCGATCGGTCCGGTGGTGCGCTCGGCGGCGGCCGTCGCGCGCGTGGTGTCGACGTGGAGGATGACGTCGAACTCGTCGGCGAGGCGCGCGAGATGATAATGCTGCTGGCTCTCGCGGTCCGCGCGATAGACGACGCCGATCGAGCGCTGCAGCCGTTCGCCGGGGTCGCCGGCGGCGCTGCGCAGCGCCGCCGCGGTGACGTAGAGCCGCGACAGCTCGGAGGCATGGAACAGATGCTCCCAGCTGCCCGCCAGGCTCGGAGGAATAGCGGTGACCTGCGTCGGCTCGTCCCAGCCGCGCGCGCAGGTCACCGCGCCGCCATGAGTGGTCATTCCGATCAGCGCGGTCTGGTCGGAGTGACGCTCGCGCATGACCTGGCCGAGCGAGATCTCGCCGGCGCCGCCCATCGCAGTCGCGCGCGCGTCGCCCACGTGGCGGTTGTGGGCCCAGACGACCAGCCTGGCCGGCCGGCCCGGCGCACCGAGCTGGTCGGCGAGCATGTCGAGCGTGTCCGCCATCTGGGCGTCGCGCGCCGTCCACGCGACGCGGCCGCGCAGCACCTGGCGGTAGTAGGCCTCGGCGTTGCGCGGCACCTGGGCGACCTGCATGGGGTGGAACCATCCGTCGCCCGACGGCGTCCGGCCCGATCGCGCGATGTGGCGGCGCTGCATCTCGACCAGCTGGGCCACGACCTCGTCCTCGTGGCCGGGTGACAGCGGCAGCGCCGCCGCGGTGTCGCCGGCGCGGTCCGCCACATGATCGAGGCTGGCGTAGCGCTCGCGCGCGGCCCGCGCAGCGGCCGGGTCCGCGTCGTCGAGGAACGACAGCAGCGAGCGGATCGCGACGTAGAGCGAGTAGAGATCGAGGCCGTAGAACCCGGCGCGCTGGTCGGCCGAGCGCTGCGCGTTCCAGGTCGCCAGCCACTCCACGAACGCCGCGACGTCGCCGTTGCGCCACATCCAGGTCGGGAAGCGATCGAAGCCGCCGAGCGCCAGGGCGGCGGACTCGTCGCCGGCGTTGCCGCGGACGTAGCGGTCGACGCGCAGCGCCTCGGACCAGCCGCCGGCGATCGCGACCGCGGCGAACCCGCGCTCGGCGATCAGCTTGCGGGTCAGCGTGCCGCGCAGATCGTTGAGCTCGTGGCTGCCGTAGCAGGCCTGGCCGATCAGGACCAGGCGCGCGTTCGCGACCTGATCGAGCACGCGATCCAGATCCTGCTCGCCGTGGATCGGCCGGACGGCCTGCGCCATGGCTTCCGGTGTGTCCTGCGCGAGACCTGACACGGTGACCATCCTTGTGCTCGGTTCGGACGAGTGTATCGCGCTCCGGGACCGCGGCTACGCCACGAAGTTCTTCCACTTCGTGAGATATCCAATGAAGATCGGTGACACCGAGCGCTCGGCGAGCTCCGCGCGGGTCAGCGGCGGGCGCCTGGGCTGCCAGTCCGGTGCGCGGCTGGCGATCGGCCAGTCGGGGTTGCAGATCGCGGCGCGACCGAATGCCACAAGGTCGGCGCCGCGCTCGCGCACCGCGATGGCGTCGGCGACGGTCCACAGCCCGCCGCACGCGATCACGGCCACCTCGCGCGGCAGCTGCGCGCGGAGCAGCGCCACCGGGTGCTGGTCGGGGCGCTTCTTCGTCATCTGATCGGAGCGCCACAGCGACGCGTGGAGGAAATCGGCGCCGTCGTCGCACAGCCAGCGCGCGACCTGCAGGCTGTCGTCGAGGTCGAGCCCGCGCGCGCTGCCCCAGTCCTCGAGCGACAGCCGCACGCCGACAGTGAATCGCGGACCGACCCGGTCTCGCACCGCTCGGGTCGCCTCACGGACCAGCCGCGCCCGGCCGACCAGGTCACCACCCCAGCCATCGCTCCGCGGGTTCATCGTCGCCGACAGGAACTGCGAGAACAGGTAGCCATGCGCGGCGTGGAGCTCGACGCCATCGAACCCGGCGCGCTGGACCCGGCGCGCGGCCTGGGCGAACTGCTCGATCACGCGGGCGAGGTCGGCCGCGGTCGCCGGCCGTGGCACCTCGAAGCCGGGGCTGTCCTCATGCCAGGTGCTGGCGCTCCACACCTGCTCGCCGGTCAGCCGCTGCGTGGCGCGCACCCCGCCGTGGAACAGCTGGACGATCGCCAGCCCTCCGCCGCGCCGGATGCGCTCGGCGAGCCGGGTCAGCCCGGGGATATCGTCGTCGCGATCGACGCCGAGCTGGCCGTCCCAGGCCTTGCCGTCGTGGGCGACGTAGGTCGCGCAGGTCTCGACCAGGCCGAAGCCACCGTCGGCGCAGCGCGCGAGCCAGTTCAGCTCGTCGTCGCCGAGCCGGCCGTCGGGCAACGACTGGCCGTTGGTCAGCGGCGCGAGCGCGACGCGGTTGGGGACGACGGCGCCGGATCGCAGGGTGAATGGCTCGTACAGCACGGCGCGGACCATAGCGCAGCCCGCGCGGTCGCACGCGGTCGCACGCGCAGAGCGGGTGGCCGTTTGGTAGTGTCCGGGACCATGCGCCTCGCCGCCCTCGTCGCTGTCGCCGCTGCGTGCTCCAGCGGCTCGCCATCCTCGACGTCTCACACGTCGCCGTCCGTGGCCGCCGGGGGGGTGACGACCGGCAGTGCGCCCCCGGCGCCGGCGGGCCCCCAGGCCGCACCGGCGGACGGGTCCGCCGCGGCGCCGAGCGCGTCCCACACGCAATGGGCGCCCCAGATGTCGCTCGCGGAGGCCGGCATCGTCCCCGACTGGATCGATGCCACCGTCGATCCGTGCACCGACTTCTACGCGTTCGCGTGCGGCGGGTTCCTCAAGACCGCGAGTATCCCGCCGGACCGCTCGTCATGGGGCGCGATCGAGATCGTGGTCAAGGACGCCGAGGACGTGCTCCACGACGCGCTCGAGGCGGCGGCCAAGGCGAGCGCCGGCGATCCGACGATCGACAAGCTCGGCGCGTACTACGCCGCGTGCATGGACGAGCCGGCGATCGAGCGCGCCGGCGCCGCGCCGATGCAGCCGCTGCTCGACCTGGTCGCCAAGGTCAGCGACGGCACCACCGCGGCTGCGGCGGTGGTCGCGCTGCACGCCGAGGGCGTGTTCCCGCTGTTCGCGATCGGCCCGCAGCAGGACTTCGCCGACGCCACCCAGGTGATCGCGAGCATCGATCAGGCGGGCCTCGGCCTGCCCGATCGCAAGTATTACTTCGAGAACAAGGGCACGATGGCCAGGACCCGCGCGGCCTACCTCGCCCACCTCACGCGGCTGTTCCAGCTGCTCGGCAAGGACGCCGCCGCGGCCAGGACGGCCGCAGGAGAGGCGATGCGCGTCGAGACCCAGCTCGCGCGGCTGCAGCAGGACGAGGTCGTGCGCCGCGATCCGCACGCCGTCTATCACCGCGTCGATCGGGTCGGGCTCGAGACCAAGCTCGCGCCGAGCTTCCCGTGGGGCGCTTACCTCGCCGCGCTCGGCATCCCGGACGTGACCAAGATCAGCGTCCATGATCCCGCGTACTACACGCGCATCGCCGCGCTGCTCAAGACCGAGCGCCCGGCCGCCCTGCGCAGCTACCTGGCGTCGGTCGTGATGCGCAGCATGGCCGACGACCTGAGCAAGCCCTGGGTCGACGAGGCGTTCGCGATGCGCAAGGTGCTCGACGGCGTCAAGGAGCTGCCGCCGCGCTGGCGGCGCTGCCTGCGCAACACCGATCGCGATCTCGGCGAGCTGCTCGGTCAGTCGTACATCAAGACCCGGTTCGCCGGCGACGCCAAGGCGCGCGCGGTCGAGCTGACCCGCGCGGTGCTCGCGGCGATGCGGGGTGAGCTCGATCAGCTGCCGTGGATGGACGACGCGACCCGCGGCGCGGCCAAGCAGAAGCTCGAGAAGATGGCGTACCTGGTCGGCTTCCCCGACAAGTGGCGCAGGTACGACTTCGAGATCAAGCGCACGGACTTCGCCGGCAACGTCCAGGCAGCGTCGCGCTTCGAGCTCGCGCGCCAGCTCGCCAAGATCGGCAAGCCGGTCGACCGGCTCGACTGGGGCATGACACCGCCGACGGTCAATGCCTACTACGATCCGACGTTGAACGAGCTCGCGCTGCCCGCCGGCCAGCTCCAGCCGCCGTTCTTCGGCGCCAGGTTCCACCCCGCCGTCAACTTCGGCTCGACCGGCGGCGGGACGATCGGCCACGAGATGACGCACGGCTTCGATGACGAGGGCAGCCAGTTCGACGCCGACGGCAACCTGCGCGAGTGGTGGACCAAGCCGACCCGCGCGCGGTTCCACGACGCGACCCGGTGCGTGGTCGATCAGTACGCGCGCTACGAGGCGGTGCCTGGCGTGCACCTCGACGGCAAGCTGACCGCGGGCGAGAACATCGCCGACAACGGCGGCGTCAAGCTGGCGTACCAGGCGTACCAGGCGTGGAAGGCGACGCAGAAGCCGCCGGCGCAGGTCGAGGGCTACACCGACGATCAGCTGTACTTCCTGGCGTATGCGCAGTCGTGGTGCGACAAGGCGACGCCCGAGGTGCTCGAGAAGCGCGCGCACTCCAACCCGCACTCGCCGCCGCGCTGGCGGGTCAACGGCGTGATCGTCAATCAGCCCGGCTTTGGCCCGGCGTTCAAGTGCACCGCCGGCGCGGCCATGGTGCCCGGCAAGGCATGCAGCGTGTGGTGAGCCGCGCGGCCGTGCCGGTCCGCGCGGCCGCCTCCGGGCAGAGGCGGTCACCGCCCGGCGGTTCGTGTAGCCACCAGATCGCGCGCGCGGCCGAGCGCGACCTGCGCGGCGACGTCGTCGCTGGTCTCGACCAGGACTTCGACGTGACCATCGTGGGTCGCCACGGTCGCGGTCGCGCCGTGCACCAGCGTCGGATCCTCGGGCAGGTAGGTCGGTGGTTCACCGAGCCGCTCGAACCGGGCGCGGTGGCACTCGATCGCCTGCTCCATCCACCCCTGGGTGAGGCTGGGAACCCGCTTGAACACGATCCGGACGCCGCGGAGCCGGGCGCCGATGTGATGCGGAATGACCTCGGCGACCGAGCTCCGGTGCGCGAACGGCGAGTGGTCGATCTCCTCGGGCGACACGCCCCGACACGCCGCGAGCTCGGCCTCGACCAGGCTGGCCGCGGCACGGCGCTCGTGGCGGGCGCGCTCGTCCTCGCGGATCGCCGCCACGCGGTGGCGCTCGGCGGACTCCTCGGCGGGATCCCAGCACGGGACGCGCGACACGATGCGCTGCCCGCCGCTGGTCAGCTGATCGAGCATCGCGGTGTCGCCGCACGCATAGTTGTCGGGAACCTTGGCCACGTCGGTGGTTCCGGCCGACTGGCGATGGCTCGCGGCGAGCTGCTCGTGGCGCTCGGCGTCCTGCATCCGGGCCGCGTAGCCAGCGGAATGGGGTGCGTACGTGGGCTGCGAGCTGCCGCATCCTGACAGCGCAACCAGGGCGAGCGCGAGCTGGGAGACGGTCCGCATGACGCGTTTCCGTGCATCCCGCGGGCCGGCGCACGCGCTACCCGAGCGCTACCGCGGCGTCGGCATCGACGCCGTGAGTCGCGCGCTCGAAGTCGCGGCGCGCGCGCTCGAACGGCGTCCGGGCGACCTGCCAGTCGCCGGCGAACGCATCGTCGAGATCGCGGATCAGAAATAGGATGTGCGCGATCGCCCCGGCGAGCGCGGCTGTCACGATGGCGTGCAGCCACCATTGCTCGAACGCCAGCAGGTACACCGATCCGACGGTCAGGACCGCCCCGTTGTAGAGCAGGATCGTCATCGCGAGCGGGATGCGCGCGCGCGCGGCGCCGAGCCGGCTGGTCCGTAGATCCGTGAGCTGGTTGAACCGCGACAGCACCTCGCCGTAGACCGTGTGCTGGCAGTCGTTGGATGGCTTGCAGGCGTGGATCGCGACCCACACCTGATCGAGCTCTCCGCCGACCCGATCGATCGTCGCCTCGTCGCTGCGCGCCATCGCCGCCCACTCGTCATGCAGCACGGCGTCGACGTAGGCCCGCAGGCAGCGCTGGATCTCGGTGCGCGAGCGCGACGGCAGACCGCTGGCCGTGCGGTGGAGATCGACGAGCGCGGTGGCCTCGCGCTCGACGTAGCTCCGCGCTTCGTTGAACTGGCCCCACACGACGTAGACCACGAACGCCAGCAGCACGGCGTAGATGCCGCCGACCGTCTGCAGGTAGTTGCCGATCTCGTTCGACGCGGCGTGCAGCGCAGCGAGAGGAACGACGTCGCGAAACGCCCACAGCCCCAGGATGCTCGCGATCGAGACCGTGGCGACCGTCGGCAACAGATGACAGAACGTGCGGACCCAGCGCGGCATCACTCGGGCAGGGTATCGAGTCCTGCGTCGAGTGTGGTGGTCTGGCCGTCGATCGTGATCGAACCGCCGATCGCTCCCGGGCGAAACGCCACGGTGACGGTCTGGCCGCCGACCGACAGGGTGACGCTGTCCGCGGCGCTGGAGGCCACCTGGGCCGCGCCGTCGATCGTCAGCACGTGGAGCGAGCGGTTGTCACCGCCGGCCGAGGTCTCATCGTAGCGGAACCCACCGGAGAAGTCGCTGTTGCCGGTGAAGTCGAACACGCTGGGCGCCGCGCTGGCCGGCGCATTGACCCGGCTGATCTCGAGGACGTGGGACGGCGCGTCTTTCGTCGCCGGGGCGCCGGTGATCTTCGCCCCGAGGTCGGTGAGCGCCGGGCGCGTCGGGGCGACCAGCTGCCAGATCTGGCTCGTCCCCGACGCCGAGGTCGTCACACGATCGTAGACCACGACGGTGCTGGGCTCGAGGTACACGATCTCGCGCTGGACCTTCTGGATCGCCGACGACTTCTTGTAGACCGCGGTCACGTCGGCAGCGGCGTGCAGAAAGCCGGCGCCACGATGCAGCGCGACCAGCTGGGCCGATGTCCCGCGCTGCTGCTCGATGTTGCGGCCGCTGCCGTCGACGATCCGCACCAGGCTGTGGAGGTCGAGCGTCTGGAGGACCCCCGAGTGCGTCGCGACGATCGCGTCGTAGCCGAGCCAGCCATCCTTGTAGATCATCAGCGAGCCCTGGTCCTGGTGGGCATGCGACTGCGTGAACGGCCCGGCGATCAGGTTGATCCACGTCGCGTGCGTGTCCCAGCCCGACCGCGCGTAGAGCTCGCCGATGCCGGGCGCGTAGTACGCGGTGCCGAGCCCGTCGAGCGAGGTCGCCGCGACGTCGGTGTTGGCGTACACGAAGTCGTACGAGAACATGAACTGGCTGCCCATCTCGGGCAACGACGACTGCGCGAGCAGCGCCTGGGCCGGCGGGGCGACCGGGTCGCCCGGGTACAGCGCGACGAGCTCCTGCAGGTAATTGCGGTGGTAGTCGAAGAACGCCGCGGTCGAGTCACGCGACTGGTCGCCGGTCGGCGCGATGCGGTCGAGCGTCGGCACGACCTGGTGGATGAACGATCGCATCGACGCCCGGGTGTGCGGCGTCAGATCGGCGATGCGCTGGCCGGTCGCGCCGTCCCACAGGTCATAGAGCTCGAACAGCCCGCGCATCGCCACGCCGTAGCCGGTGCCCTCGCGTGAGCCGCCGCCGACCAGATCGCGGTTGAACGTCGGCACGAGCTCGTCGTGCAGCTTGGACTGGAACTGATCGAGCCAGCCTCCGGCGCGCGACGAGTCGCCGTGGGCCGCGAGGCCGAGCAGCATCGTCGCGCGCAGGAACGAGTAGTAGTAGTTATCCGACGGATCATCGATCGCCCAGCCGCTCCACGGCATCGTGGTGCTGCCCCACTTGGCGATCTTGTAGTTCCACACGTTGTAGACCGCCTGGTCGGCGTACGCGAGCCACACGGCGCGCCGCTCGCCCGACAGCGAGCCTGCGCAGCCGTCGTAGACCAGCGCGAGGTCGCCGATCATGTCGCCGATCTTGAGATAGCTGTCGCTCGCGACGTCGGGCGCCGCGCCGCTGGCGATCTGGCCGGTCGCGGCGGTGACCTGAGCGTCGATCGCCTTGATCGCCGCTGCGCAATACTTGTCGTCGCCGGTGATCTCGCCGAGCAGCGCGGCGTTCCACGCGCCGAAGTTGTAGACGTCCTTGCCCGCGACCCAGCTATCGACGAGCGCCTGAAAACGCATCGCCGCCGGCTGGCGTGCGGCCAGCGCGGCGGCGAGGGCATCTCTCCGGCTCTGCAGGAAGATGCGTGGATGATCGGTGGCGAAGGTCGCGCTCGTCTCGTCGATGACGATCTCGCCGCCGCTACACGCCGCCCACATCCCACACGCCGCCACGACAACCCAGCTGGACTTCATGGTGCGTGCAGGGTTAGCACGCGAGGGACCTACTCCGAAAGTCGATCGACCACCGCGCTGAGCGAAATCGTCGTGCCGTCCATCACCAGGGTCGCACCCGTCGTATCGCGAGTGAACGTCACCGTGGCGGTGTGGCCATCTGCCGTCCGGACCGTCACGCCGGGGTGAGTCGCATCGCCCGCCGTGGAGATCGACGACGCCGCCGAGT
>Ga0207641_10005970_pt1 | contig 10319 bp, 9 predicted proteins | sample KBSSwiS62_FD_184306 | JGI IMG/M metagenome (GOLD analysis project Ga0207641, IMG submission 184306) | Switchgrass rhizosphere microbial communities from Kellogg Biological Station, Michigan, USA - KBS Switchgrass S6-2 (SPAdes) (version 2) | ecosystem: Host-associated > Plants > Roots >... | reverse complement strand
CAAAGTTCCTTTCCCGAACCTTTCTTCCTATACCGCCAGCAAGGGCGCCATAGAAATGTTCACCAAGTCCTCCGCCGTCGAACTCGGCCCCTTCGGTATCCGCGTTAACTGCGTGGCCCCAGGCGCCATTGACACCGACCGGACCAAAGCCGAACTGCCCGACTTCGCAGGAACCTGGGCTCGCCTCACGCCTCTGCGCCGCATCGGTACGACCGCCGACGTCGCCGCCGCCGTCGAATTTCTTCTCAGTGAAAATGCCTCGTTCATCAGCGGCCAAACTCTGGGCGTCGACGGCGCTCTATTCGTTCAGCCGCGCTGGCCGGAATCCGAATACAACTCTTGAATCTGCCTAGCCTAACGGTTTCAAATTTCTTCGCTCCGACGCCGTGCCGGATATGGCAGACTTATGTGTAAGGTTCTCCCCGCCACCGGAAAGTCTGACGGACGTTCGCTATGTCTTCCACGCAAACCCAACTCATTTCCTCGCAGCTGGAAACCTGTATGCATGATTTTCGCCACGCTATGGGCGAAGCGCGCAATCTCCTGACCTACACAGACGAAGAGGCCCTCCGCAAGCGCCGTTCGCCCTCGAGCTGGTCGGCGCTGGAATGCGTCGCCCATCTGAATCTTGCAACGAACGCAATGCTGCCCGGCATTCGCCAGGCCGTAGAAGCCGCGCAGCAGGCCTCCGATGACAAAGCCATCTACAAGATGGATCTCGCTGGACGCCTTCTCGCGTGGAGTCTGGAGCCCCCCGTTTTCATCAAGCTGAAAGCTCCCCAGATTGCCCAGCCACTTGAGTGCGCTGGCCCGGAACCCGTATTGCAGGAGTTCGAGGAGCTTCACGCCCAGCTCATCGAACTCCTGCACGCGTCCGCCGGAAAAACGATCGACCAGCAAAAGATGAAATCGCCTTTCGCGAACATGCATTACAACGCCTACTCGGCGTTCCGCATTATCGCGGCTCATGATCGCCGCCACCTCTGGCAAGCCCACAAGGCCCTGGACCGCTAACTGCCGATGAGTGAACTGCGATTGGGGGTTGTTGCACTGTGGACACGAGATTCGTACAGCGTAGGGACTGTGATCTACGGCTCTAACTGAAATCAAGGTTCCAGTCAGTGGCCGTTCGACGCGGAACGCACCTTCACCGCATCATCTTGGGCTCCGCGGGTGCGCTTGCACCAGCCGGACCAAGTGCTGGGCGTTTTCCGCCTCGCCGGCCATTGGTTCGGCCTGATACGGCATAGGATGCGCGCGGTCCAGACTGGTCGGATGCAACCGCCGCAAGAACAACAGCACGCCCGGCGTCACCGTGTGTGCACCAGTTTTCCGCTCTCCTCCGACCACTGCAGGTCGGTCTCTTCTACAAAAAACTCCCGCGTGCAGTCCAATCCCGAGACTTCCACCTGGTAGGCCACTGCCACGTCTTGAGACACCACCAGCATTTACTCACTCCCTTGCGCTGCAAACGCAGGTAGTGAGCCAGAACGGCAAACTCAACTCATTGATAAGCAAGAAGATGAAATGCGAAATTTGGAGGTACGTGTCGTAGGGTGTGCAAAACGTGAAGGGCGTTCCACAACAGAACAAGCTCACTTCTCCGCTCAAAACCGTCCGAAGATCAGCAATCGAGTGGCAAAGTCTTCGATTGGCCCGTATATGTAGCGGAATCCGTAGAACGCGATCAGCAATCCCACCAGCCGGTACGGCGACGTGCGCAGCCAGTCCAGATAGCTTCGCGCCGCCCCTTCTCCCATAAACAACATGATCCCCGTGCTGCCGTCCAGCGGCGGAACCGGCAGCAGGTTGAAAACCCCCAGCAACAGATTCAGAAAATAAAAAGCGCTCACGATAAGCTCAAAGAATCCCGCTTTCCCATCCGGTCCTCGGTAAAACCAGCCGAAGTTTCTGGCCAGGTGAATCAGCACGACCGCAATGAGCATCAGCGTGAAATTGGCCGCAGGCCCGGCCAAAGCCATCCATGCGGAACGCTTCGGATAACGCCGCTCCCACTCCGGATTGAATGGAGCGCTGGCCCAACCAATGATCTGCCGCGTAAACAAAAACGCCAGCAGTGGCACCAACACCATGCCCCATGGCTCGCGCCGTATGTGCGGAACCGGATTCAGCGTCAACTGCCCGCCCAACGTCGCGGTGTCGTCCCCGCCCAATTTCGCGGCGAGCGCATGCGAGGCTTCGTGGCACGTTGTCGAAAACAGGAAAACGATGTACCAGATAAAGCCAACGACGATTAAGTCAGGCGTAAGTTCAGGCATTTTTTGTTCGCAGAAAACGCGGCGTCTCCAGAGTAGGGGCAGAACATTGCGAATGCAAGCGACTGTGTCCGCGCGTCGCGCTGGCGTTGCCCACCCGCGATTTTCCCGACCGATTTTGTTAGTCCTGCGGCTATCCATGATGGGCACCGTTCCTGCACTTACTCACAACGCCCCATCGAGTCGCACCGCCCAACGCGCACCGCGACAGGAACAGCGGCGAAGGAAATTTCATCAGGAGATTTTGCCAAGTCCTCCCGAAACACCACCACAGCCAACCCACATACCACCAGCCAGAACCTACAAGCCAGCGCCGCCGGATTCTTGAGTCCGCGCGGCGCTCACTCCTTGTGGGGTCATTTCGGCACGACAGGCCCAGGCGCATGCAAAAAAAACGCCCCGATAGGATCGGGGCGTTTCGTAAGCCGCGGCACTCGCCGGAGTCTAGAACAGGTTCCACAAGAACTGGTTGTACACCTCGTGGTGATACTGCACTTCCTGCGCTTTCACGAAGGTGCCTAGCGCGCGCGGGCAACGGTCGGCGGAAGCACGCTTCAAATCGGCGTAGCGGCTTTTCACGTCCGCGCCCATCAGCTTGGTCGTCCAGTCGGCCTTCTCGAAATTGTCGATCGCGGTGTAGACGTTGTCTGGCAGGTAGCGCTCGGCTTGTCGCAGGTTCTTGATCTTCGCAGTGTCGCCGTCGATTCCGGTTTTGAAAATCGAATACATCACAAGATAAGGATTCGCGTCCGGGGCCACCGAGCGAACTTCGACACGCATGCTTTTCTCGTTGCCAATCGGGATGCGGATCATGGAGCCGCGATCCACTGGCGATGCCTTGATCTGGTTCGGCGCCTCGAAGTGCGGATCCAGCCGGCGGTAGGCGTTGACGCTGGCGTTCAGCAGCAAACAAATATCATTGCCGTGCGTCAGGATACGATCCACGAACGACCAGCCCAGCTTGCTGAGTTTTTCCTCGCCCTTGGGATCCCAGAACAGATTCTTCCCGTTTTCGCTGATGGAAACGTTGGTATGCATGCCGCTGCCGTTCACGCCCACCACCGGCTTAGGCAAGAACGAAGCGGTCAGGCCCATGTGCGTCGCTACTTGCCGGCAAATCAGCTTGTAGAGCTGAATCTGGTCCGCCGCCGCCACAACTTCGCCGTAGCCATAGTTGATCTCAAACTGCGACGGCGCTACCTCCGGATGATCCTTTTCGTTCTGGAAGCCCATCGCCCGCTGCACTTCCGCCGTCGTATCAATGAAGCTGCGCAGCAGGTCGCCCGGCAGCGAGTGGTAGTAGCCGCCCGTGTTGACGTACTCGAATTTTCCGTGCTCGTGGAAGTGCCGCTCGGCGTCCACTCCCTTGAACAAGAATCCTTCAATCTCGTTCGCCGCGTTGAGCGTGTAGCCTTCCTTCTTGTGGAGCTGATCTGCGTAGAGTTTCAACGCCCCGCGAATGTCCGCCGAATACGGCGAACCATCCTTGTCAATCACTTCGCCGAACACCAGCACCTTGCCTGGTCCAAAAAAGTCCGCCGGCGCCCAGTAAAATGCGCTCCAGTCCATGCCCAACCGCAAGTCGCTTTCCCGCTGCGCCGTAAATCCACGGATCGACGAGCCGTCAAACGTCAGGTTGTCCCAGCTCTTCATCAAAAACTTTTTGTCGTAGTCCAGCATGTGCAGCCGGCCTTCCAGGTCGCTGAACAAGACCGTAACCGCCTTGATGCGCTTTTCGTCGGTGAGGTACTTGATGCGCTCTTCCTGGACCTTGTGCGCAGCCACGCGATTCTTGCGCTGCTCTTTGGCCTTCAGGTTTAGCTGTTCTAGTTCGTCGTAGGACAGAGAAAGAAAATTGCGCAATTCAGTGGACATGAATCTCCTCGGAAAGTTTTGCCGTAACTGCTTGAGGTGTGTGTGTTGGGGCAGACCACATTGCAATATGCGCAAAAAGGGTATCGCGGCCGCGCGAAACCAGTCAATCGAAAGAACGAATTGCATAAATTGAGAAAATTTCTACAGCCCCGCTGCGGGCAATCAAAAGCCCTGCCGTCGCGCTCCCGGCGGAGTAAAATGCCGCAATGCCTCACCTGCACATCGTTCCCGCCCCTCCGCTCTCCCGCTTCGTAGAGTTGCTCTGGTATTACCAAGAGCCGCCCAAGCCGCACGCCAAGGAACGCCTGATGCCCGACGGCTGCGTCAGCTTGATCATCAATCTGGCGGAAAACCAGACCCGCATTTACGACGCCGACGACGTAAGCAAAATGAGAATCTTCAGCGCTTGCAGTGTGTCTGGGCCGCAAACAAAATGTTTCGCCATCGATACCAACGAACAGACTTGCGTAATCGGCGTTTCGTTTCGACCGGGCGGCGCAGTTCCCTTCCTGAACTTGCCTGGCGACGAACTGCACAACCAGCATCTGAACCTCGAAGATCTTTGGGGATTTCTGGCACGCGACTTGCACGAGCGTTCACTGGCTGCGCAGACGCCACGCGAAAAGTTGCGCGTCGTGGAGGTCGCACTACTGGAACACGCGGCGGGCATGTTTGACGGCCAGCCCGTCGTCGAATATGCCGTCGACAATTTCCTCGCTCAGCCTGCAACCGCAAGAATCGCCCACGTCGCCGACAAAACCGGCTTCAGCACCCGCCGCTTCATCGAACTCTTCAAACAGCACGTTGGCATGACACCCAAACTCTTCTGCCGTGTGCGCCGCTTCCAGAATGTACTTTGCCAAATCACCAGCGGCAAGCCGGTCAATTGGACCGGCGTCGCTCTCGACGGCGGCTACTTCGATCAGGCGCATTTCATCCACGACTTCCGCGCCTTCTCAGGAATCAACCCCTCCAGATACCTGGCCAACTACAAGGACTTCCCGCGCCACCATAACCACCTGCCCATCACCTGAGCGCCAGTTTCGTCCCGTCAAATTTTTACAATACGCCAGCACATTCCAGGCCGCAGAATCTCCCTGAAACTTCTCTCTCTGGAGGCAGTCATGACCAAAGCCAAAAGCCCAATCCCAGCAGGCTTCCGCAGCCTCACCCAATACTTGATCCTCGACCACTCAGCCGATTTCCTGAAATTCATTGAAGGCGCATTCGGCGCCACCGAAAGATTCCTCATGCGCGACGACGACGGCATCATTCGCCACGCCGAGGCCCAACTCGGCGAATCCATCATCGAATTTGCCGAGGCCGGCGGCCAATGGAAGGCCATGCCTGCGGGCCTGCACTATTACGTCGAAAACTCCGATGAAGTCTACGCCCAGGCGTTGAAAGCCGGCGGCACTTCTCTCTACGAGCCCGCCAACCGCGACTACGGCGACCGCGAGGCCGGCGTACGCGACCCCGCAGGCAACTTCTGGTTCATCTCCACCCACACCGCGGGAAAAAGCTGCAAACCGGTAACCTTGCAGGATCTCAATTCGTACTTAAGTGTGAAGGACTCGGCGCGCTTCCTCGATTTCCTTGAGGAGACGTTTGGGGCGGAAGCGGTTGAGAAGCATGCGGGCCAAGACGGCAGCATCGCGCACGGCAAAGTCCGCATCGGCAATACCGTCGTCGAACTCAGCGAAGGCCGCGCTCCGTGGGGTCCTCGTGCCGTAAGTCATCACTATTATGTGGAGAACTGCGATCAGGTCTTCGCGCAAGGTCTCGCCAATGGCTGCAGCGTACTGCAACCCATGGCCGACCAGTTCTACGGCGACCGATCCGGCTCTTTGCTCGACCCCTGGGGAAATCACTGGTATATTGCAAGTCATCTTGAAGACCTGACGCCCGAGGAGATTCAGCAGCGCGCCGCTGCGGCGGGCCGTTAGTGAACCGACGAAAGGAAAATTAAATGAAGCGACGGAGATGGATGGGACTGATGTTGGGGGCCGCGATAGGCTTCGCGGTTGCAGGAGCTGCGCCGGCACAAGATGCCAGCCCCGCCGACAAGGAAAAGGCTCTCGCATTATTGCAGTCCAGCAAGAAAGGCGTCCTCGCCGCCACTAAAGGCCTCAGCGAAGCGCAGTGGAACTTCAAGCCCGCTCCGGAGAAGTGGTCCATCGCCGAATGTATGGAACACATTGCCGCCGCCGAAGACTTCATCCTCGGCCAGATCGAGCAAGGCGTTATGAAGGCGCCAGCCGCGCCGGACCGCGATATCGCCAAAATTGATGCGGGAATCCTGGCGATGGTGCCCGATCGCTCCAACAAAGTGCAGGCGCCCGAACCGCTGAAGCCCACCAATCGCTTCGGTTCACCGCAAGCCGCCGTGCAACACTTTGTCGAGAGCCGCGCCACCACCGAAGACTTTCTCAAGAAGACCGCCGACCTGCGCGGCCATGCCGTGGATAGTCCGGGTGGCGGTGGCAAGTGGGACGCCTACGAATTTATTCTTCTGATCGGCGCACACAGCGAACGCCACACCAAGCAAATCGAAGAAGTAAAGAGCAGTCCCGGCTACCCGGCGAAGTAAACTTCTCCGCCAGACAGTTCGCAAGTTGGTAGGAAGCATCGAGCCGCGCGAAGGCTAACAACGCTCTTCGCGCGGTTCTTATCTTGCTAAGCGGCCTTCCGTCTTACTTGGTGCCCGACGGCGCCCCGTCGTCCGCAGGGCTGCCCACGGTGCTGCTGAACGTCGGCACCGTCACTGTGCTGTCCATCCGCACCAGCATCCCCGTCTCGGCCGGCAGACTCAATTCCTTGCCCTTCCGCGCCGAAACGTAAATCGCGCTGCCCGCCAGCCCAATCCCGAATCCTGCCGCCGCATGACTGGCCAGCTTCCCGATCAGAGTTCCACCGCCCATACCGATCGTCCCGGCGATGATGTCGCCTTTCACGTCATGCTTCTGCTGCAGTAGCTGCCCCTCGGTCACATCAATGTCCTTGCGCTGCCGGCCTTCTCCCTCTTCCGAAGGCCTCTGCACCGCTAGCACGCTCATCTGCACCGGAATCAACCGGCTATCCACTTCAATCGAGCGGAAGGTCAGGTTCATATAAGCTTCGCCACGGAACAGCGAAAACCGCCGCGCCCGGTTGATGCTCGTCACAATTCCCCGAATTCGCGTTCCCGCGGGCAGTATCACCTGATCGCCCATCATCAACGGTTCCGTCGTCACCGCAATGAACGGATCGCCATTCCGAGAAGACGCCGTGCCAATGTCACTCGTCAATTTCAAGTGGATCTGTGTTCCTTGGATCAATTGGCGGGGTTCCGCCTGCGCAAACGACGCGGCGAACGAAAACAGCGCAATCGCAAACAGAGCCCTTACGAAATGCTTCATGTATTCCTCCTCCCGCGGATGCGGGTTGCCCGCCACAAGCTTCTGCTCGTGATAACAGGCTGGTTCCGTGACGTGGATGCACGCGGAGGGACGCCTCGTCGTGCGACGCTGGCGCGCGGACCCTGCGAAAGCTGCGGCAATCGCCGGGAGGATGGGGAAGATCTCCATCCGGCCAATAGCGTAACAGCATTGGGTCGCTAAGAAACAGATTTCTTGCGCAATTTTGCCGCAACCCACAGACACCGCGAACCAAAACCGGGCTTGCACCAAGGACTCGGGCGGCGTATGTTTCGCCCAACGCTATATTTCACGCAGCCAATCTGCTCGTGACGGAGGGTATGCCCATGAAAATCTCGCTCAAACAAACCCTGATGGTGGCAGCAGCAGCCGGCGCGATCGCGGCAGTGTCCGCTTTCGCTCAAGAGAAAAAAGAAGCCGCGGGTGGGCACGGTATCGTCCACACCGCCGACTTGAAGTGGACTCCAATCTTTAAAGGATGCGAACTAGCCTCCGTCAGCGGTGATATGAATGCCGACGGCACGCCGTTCGTCCTCCGTCTGCGCTGCGCCGCTGGAACCAAAATCCCCGCCCACTGGCATCCCACCGAAGAAAACGTCACCGTGCTTAAGGGCGTCTTTCAAGTCGGCATGGGCGAAAAGTTCGACGCGTCGGGACTGCAAACCATGAATCTCGGCGACTTCGGCAGCATCCCGAAAGAGATGCGCCACTTTGCCCAAAGCAAAACTGCAACCGTCGTGCAGGTGAACGGCACGGGCCCATTCAAAGTGAACTGGGTCAATCCCGCCGACGTGGTGCCACCAGATGCACCCAAAAAGAAAATGTAGACCACGCCAAAAACAAACAGAATTCTTCACTTAGCCGCTCCGCAATGCGTTGCGGTTGATGTGCTAAACTGAGCTTCGGCAGTCGTGAATTCTGCGCCTGCCGGAGCGTGGAGCTTCGGGCTCTGTGCAACGAGGTCCCGCGAACCCCGCCAGGCCCGGAAGGGAGCAACGGTACCGGGAACGCCTCGGGTGCCGCAGATCACCCGAAGTTCCTCGCACCGAAGAATTTCTTCTGTGTTTTTTCCTTTGCCCCTATGAAATGAAACTCACGATCTCTCCTCTTTCCACAACTTAGAGCTTTCTGAAGAGCTGCCGTTGCTCCCGTCGCGGCGACGTGCGAAACTTCGTCCCATGAGCTATCAAGTCATTGCCAGAAAGTGGCGTCCGCAAACTTTCAAGGATCTCGTCGGGCAAGAACACGCCACCGGGACTCTAGCCAACGCCATCAAAAACGACCGCGTCGCTCACGCTTACATTTTTTCCGGCGCACGCGGCGTCGGCAAAACCACTGCTGCCCGCATCCTCGCCAAAGCTCTCAATTGCGTGAATGGCCCCACGCCCGAACCCTGCGGCGTCTGCGACTCCTGCAAGGAAATTGCGGCCGGATCTTCCCTCGACGTCATCGAAATCGACGCTGCTTCCAATCGCGGCATTGATCAGATCCGTGAACTCCGCGAAATGGTTCGCTACGCTCCCGCCGCTTCGCGCAGCAAAGTCGTCATCCTCGACGAAGCCCACATGCTCACCGGCGAAGCTTCCAACGCCCTTCTCAAAACGCTAGAAGAGCCGCCCGACCGCGTCATCTTCGTCATGGCCACCACCGAGCCGGAAAATCTCGAAGACACCATCCGCTCGCGCTCGCAGCATTTCCATTTTCGCGCCCTCACCTTCAACGAAATCGCCGACCGCATCAAGTACATCGCCAAAGCGGAAGGCCTCACCATCGCCGATGGCGCCGTTGCGGTCATCGCCCGCATGGCCGAAGGCAGCATGCGCGATGCCCTCTCACTCCTCGAACAGGCTCGCGCCTATTGCGGCGACAAAATTCCCGATAAAGAAGTCCGCGAACTGCTCGGCGTCGTTCCCGAAGACACGCTCAACGAACTGGTCGAAGCCATCGCCGCCGGTTCCGCCGACCGCGCGCTCGGCCTGGTCCACACCTTCCAGAAAGAGGGCCGCAACCTCCAGCATTTCTGCCGCGAAGCCATTCGCCACATGCGCAATCTGCTGATCGCGCGCGTTTGCGGAGCCGATTCCGATCTCATCGCCGCTACGCAGGACCAGCGTCCCGCCCTCGCCAAAGCCGCCGCGCAATTCAGCGAAGAAGATCTCACCCGCTTCTTCAACATCCTCTTGCAAACCGACGACGACCTCCGCCGCAAACCCGATCCTCGCGTCCATCTCGAAATGGGCTTGCTCCGCCTCATCCATGCCGGCCGCCTCGCGCCGCTCGAGGAATTGCTCTCCGAACTCGGCGGCGAAAATAAAATTCCCGCAGCAAAGAGCGCCGCCGGTGCAGCGCCTTCGTTTGCATCCAGACCAGCAGCCGCCAACTCAACAGCCACCCCGCCGGCGTTCTCCACGCCAGCGTGGCGAACCAACGCGCCGCCAAAAACTTCGCCGGCAGCAGCTCCAACTTTTGCTGCAGCGGCAGTTCCCGCAGTGGCCTCGCCCGTCGCTGCGCCCGCAAAAATTGTAGAGATAGCAGATGATACCGCTCAGGAAATCCAAGAAACCGAGACCACCGCTCCCTTCTCAATGAATGCAACGCCGACCGCGCCACCAGCAAGCGCATCACAAGAAGCCGCCACAAACGGTTCCGCCAATCCCATTTCAGACAAAGGAGTTTCCGACAAACAAGTGCTCGAAATTCGCGGCATCATTCAAGCCCAGCAGAAATTTCTCGGCGAATTACTCGAACACGG
>Ga0207641_10005969_pt1 | contig 10319 bp, 10 predicted proteins | sample KBSSwiS62_FD_184306 | JGI IMG/M metagenome (GOLD analysis project Ga0207641, IMG submission 184306) | Switchgrass rhizosphere microbial communities from Kellogg Biological Station, Michigan, USA - KBS Switchgrass S6-2 (SPAdes) (version 2) | ecosystem: Host-associated > Plants > Roots >... | reverse complement strand
GTACAACGGTGGATTCGGCGAATTCACAGCTAGACTGCGCGATAGAAAAAACATGTCCACGGGAAAGAACAGCAGATAGCAAAGCACCAGAAACGTCGCGGTTCTCGGCTTCAGCTCCGGTTCATGCCCGTACCACCAGCGGCGCACGCGGTACAGCAAAGCCACCATGGCCACCGCCGATGTGAAGATATCGATTTTGCCGGTTCCGATCAGCGTCAAGATCGCAGTGAAGAGGAGCAGAAACAATGAGGCGCGAAAAAAACGCTCGGCGGGAAGCGGCGGAGCGACCGGCAAAGAAGTACGGGAGACCATGGCTGAACTTCATCGTAGCATCCGGCTTGCGCGGTGCGGCGGAGCAGGTCCAATCAATCAACTTCGCCGGTCAGCTTTTTGTTCGGTGGCCAACTTCTTTTTTGCGGCTTGTGCGACTTTGCGCGTGAGGTTGGAGATTGCTTCTCGCAGGATTGCGTCCAATCGCAGCGCACTTGCACCGGGAATTCGCGGCAGGCTTTTCATGCGAATCAGAAAAGGCGCGACTTCGATTTTCCGATATGTCACCGTATGCCGAACCTTGCTTAGAGGCTCAAACACCAACGGCGTTGAGTCCGGTAACGCAAATTCTTGCTTCAAGAATCGTTTCAGCTGCGTTTCCGTATTTCCCGCGGTGGATACCGTGGGAAAGTGCCACAACTTGGCGACCAGAGACGGTATGTGGTCATCGGTCTTATTTCCGTTTGCCATTGTCGGCGGCGGCAGCAGCAACGACTTGCCTTTGCCGTCCAAGAAAACCGCTGCCGCTAACCGGATCACTACCTCGGCGCGCTTCACTCGTTTTGATGGAATCTCGTTGGCAAGGCCAAGTTTTTGCGCTTCGCAAAAGCGCTGCACCGGACACAGTAAACATTGCGGCGCTCGCGGCGTGCACAAAGTCGCGCCCAGCTCCATCATCGCCTGGTTCCAATCGCCCGGCGCCTCGCCATCCAGCAATTCGTCCGCTCGATTCTGCAGCTCGCGCCACCGGCCCGGGCCTCTCAAATCACCACGCACTGCGTCCAGCCGCGCCAGCACGCGCGCGACATTTCCGTCCAGCACAGCCAGTTTCTCTCCGAATGCGATGCTGAGGATCGCTGCCGCCGTGTACTCGCCGATGCCGGCCAGTTCCAGAACTTCCGCCTTCGTCCGTGGAAATTCGCCGCCATGCTTCGCCACCATCTGCTTGGCGGCTTGCTGGAGATTGCGGGCGCGGCTGTAGTAGCCGAGCCCGGACCACATCCGCAGCACCTCTTCTTGCGGAGTTTCCGCCACCGCCTGCACGCCCGGAAACCGTTCAAGAAATCTTTCGTAGTAGGGAATTACTGCGGCCACGCGCGTCTGCTGCAGCATAATTTCAGAAACCCAAGTGCGATAAGGGTCGTGCGACCGCCGCCAGGGCAAGTCGCGCTGAAACTGCGTGAACCACGCCAGCAACACTGCGCGAAACTCTTTTAGTTGTCCTTCGAGCGGGAGCGAGCGGATGACCTTATTCAATGCGCACCTAGGAGCGGCCGCGGTGTTCCTCAAGCGACTCCAGGAAGATTACGTACGAAGAGTGCCACAAATCGGAGGGGATCGTACCACGCTGCCGGCTGGTCACGATTAATTTGAAGAGTTCTGGCGAAGCCGCGAGTTCCTGCAATAGCGGACTTTCCGCGCCCGGCTTTTCCGCTTGCGCCACCGCCAAATAGCCCAAAATTGCAAAAATGATTTCTTCGGCCGGTGCCAGACGGGTTTCGATGCCCGCCCCGCGAAATTCCAGCTGCGCATTGCGCTCGTAAAAATGCCACGCAATTCCAGCGCAGAGATTCACGGCATGTTCGAAGCGTTCCTCCTTCGCCGCGGCGCCCCCGCTGTTTTCCGGCCCCCCGGAATAGGGATCGAGTACCAGCAGCACGCGCCGATCGTCTTCGCGCGCGAATTCCCTCACCATGAGGGTGCCCCTTCGTGCTGAAGCTTTCCAATGCACGTGCCGCGCGCTGTCGGTCGGCAGATATTCGCGCAGTGCGTGCAGGTCCTGACCGCGTCCCTTACTGTGGCTTTCCAGGCTGCCTTCAATGCCGGGGAACATATCGGCCAGCTCCGAGCTTGTTTCCACCGAAGGGTAGACCAGTGCCGCGGACTTCAGCGACACGCGCCGGGTCTTTTGCAAGAATCCAAAGGGAAATCTCGTCACAATGCGGAAAGTATCTTGCACGTGCAGCCCGCGCCGCAAAAACGTTACGGGCACGCTCTGTTTCACCCGCTCCTGACGCGGCAAAAACGGGAAAAACACCGGCGTCTCCAGAACCGCCGCGGCCGGGGCGTCCTTTGCCACCGCAGCTTCCACGCGCAGCGCGAACGACGGCAGCATTAATTTTTCGTTGTGCAGTTCTACTGTCGCGCGCACCGTCTGCCCTGCGAAAATATGTTCCGGCAGTTCGATATGCAGCTCCACGCCCGCCAGCGAAATCGACGAAAGGATTCCCGACATCAGAATCACGGAAATCAAACACGCCAAAATCAGGAACAGCAGGTTGTTGCCGGTATTCAGTGCGGCGAGGGCGACCAGCAGCGTCGCGCCAATGTAAGTCCAGCCAGCGCGGCTGATTTTGTATTCCATCCGGTAACCGATCCAGCGCAGCGGTGTCCGCTTCGCGAGCGTCGGCACCATCGTCACCGCCACCCACCCGGCGATCGCTAGCGCCAGTAACGCCGAGCTTGCCGCCAGGCCAAGATTGCCAAGCTCCGCCGCAGCGCCGGAATACACGGCGAGCAGCAGAGCAACCGCCAACGCCAAGATGGAAAGTAAAAATGCGCGCACGCCTGGCGTGTTGGCCTTGGCCCATAGCTGCGTCAGGGTGCCAGGAACTGTACTTACACGCCCCGAGGTAACTCTGTCGGAATTCTGGTGACTCATGAATTCTTGGAGGAACGTCGACCTGTCGATTCGCGGTTTGCCGTTCCATGTAACAGTGGCTCTAGGCCGCTGCCTTCGTATTGCTTCGCTTACACCGGCACGCGCACCGACTCCACAATTTCCCGAAGCGCCGCTTCCGTCGTTTCCGATTTTCTCTGCAGCGAAGCATGCCGTGCGCTGGCCACTACGCGATGCGCAAACACGGAAACCGCTAATTGTTTGAAGTCATCCGGCACACAATAGTCGCGCCCGTCCAGAAACGCCCGCGCCTGCGCCGCGCGCTGCAGCATCAGCGTCCCGCGCGGACTCACACCGAGCGCCAGCTGGTCCGAAGTGCGCGTGCGATTCACGACGTCCAGCGCGTAGTCATGCAGGCTCGCGTCCACCTTGATGTGCGTCACCGCTTCCTGCATCGCCAGCACCTCATTCACGTCTGCTACTGGCTCCAGCTTTTCCATCGGATTATCAAACGCGCGCCGCCGCAAAATTTCCCGTTCCGTTTCCGGCGACGGATAGCCCATCTTGATCCGCATCAAAAATCGATCTAGCTGCGATTCGGGCAGTGGATATGTGCCGTGATGTTCGATGGGATTCTGTGTAGCGATCACCAGAAACGGTTGCGGCAGCGGATAAGTCTTGCCGTCAACCGTCACCTGCGCTTCGTTCATGGCTTCCAGCAGTGCAGACTGTGTCCGCGGTGTCGTCCGATTGATTTCATCCGCCAGCACCACGTTTGCAAACAATGGCCCCTGGCGAAACTCAAATTCGTGTGTATTCGGCTGGTACACGCTCACGCCCAACACGTCGCTCGGCAACAAGTCTGAAGTGAATTGCACGCGCTGAAAGCTGCAATGAAACGATTTCGCCAGCGCCTGCGCCAGCGTCGTTTTGCCTACGCCCGGCACGTCCTCGATCAGCAGATGCCCCCGCGCCAGCAGCGTGATCAGGGCCAGTTGAATCGCTTCTTCTTTGCCGTAAATTGTGCGCGCAATCGAGCGCTGCAGCTGCGAAACTACCTGAGAGGTTGCGGTCGGCATGTTGAAAACCCCGGACATTCCTGCTACAAATGAAGAACCGCCTGTGATGCGCTTTTTGCTCGCGCGTCCTGACTGGATGAACCATCCACCCGTTTCGGCGGGCGATTAGCTCAGCGGTTAGAGCGCTCGCCTCACACGCGAGAGGTCAAAGGTTCAAATCCTTTATCGCCCACCACTTTTTGCCGCTCTGCTATTCTAGCCAATCGCCCCCATGTCTACCCTTCTTCGTACGCTGGAGTTTCTAGGTCTGAGCATTTGGCTCGGCAGCGACATTTTGTTGAGCTTCGTGGTCGCGCCAGGAGCATTTTCCGTCCTTGCCAGCCGCGATCAGGCGGGCGCCATTGTCGGCTACGCCCTGACTCGCATGCATTGGATGGGCGTAATCTGCGGCGCTTTGCTGCTGCTGTTTCGTGTGGCACGAACGCGCAGCGTAGCCAGCCTCGCCGCTCCCGCCGCACTTTGCGTCCTGCTGATGATTTTGCTGACGGGCACTTCGCAGATAGCTGTCAGCCCAAAAATGGCCGCGCTGCGCGGCCAAATGGGTTCGATTCAAGCCACCGCAGCTGACAGTCCGCTCCTCACCGAATTCTCCCGCCTCCACGGCATTTCGGTTGCCCTCGAAGCCGGCGTCCTTCTCGCCGGTTTCGCTGCCCTCTACCTCTTCGTCCGCGAAACAACCTTCAACGCGTAGCTAGCCTTTCGTTTATTGCGGCCTTGGAAAGCCCGTTCTTTCGCCACTACCTTCACCCGCTTAATCTTGATCTGCACCTTCCTCTTCACCTGCGGTTTCTTGATCTTGTTCGTCGCGGCGTATCCCGCCCGCTCGAAGGCTCGCCACATATACCAGGACGCCACCGTTCGATACGGCCGCCACCGCTCCCCAAACTTGAGCAACTCTTTTGGCCGCGGCTTGTGTTTCTTTCCATAAGCCACCGACCAGCCCTTCTGCACGCCTAGATCATGAATGGGCAGCACGTCCGGCCGCCCCAGCCGGAAAATCAAAAACATCTCTACCGTCCACGCGCCAATCCCGCGCACCGAATCGAGCCGCTCCACCAATTCTTCATCGGACAGTTTCAACGCCTCGTCATGCGTTGGCACAATGCCTTCAATCGTCTTGTGCGCCAGATCTTTCATCGACAGGATCTTCGCGCCCGATAGTCCCGCCTTGCGCAATTTCCGCGCGTTCAGCTTCAACATCTCCTCCGCTGTTGGCACTCCTCCGTTCGCGCTCAACGCCTTGATGCGGGCAAAGATCGTAGCCGCCGCCTTCCCCGAAATGGACTGATACGCTATCGCCTCCATCAATGCCTCATAAGGTGATTGGTTGTGATCGATCTCCGGCTCAAAGGGAATCAATTCCGAAATCAGCTTCGCCAAACGCGGATCCTTCGCCGACAAATGCGCCGTCGCCGCCGCCAGATCAAACGGTAATGCAGTATTCGCCATAGCCGAAAATCATAGCGCAACCGCTTCTTTTTTGGAGTGCGGCACTCCAGCTGCCGCTTTCTCTTCAGCGCCCACTTAGCCCAGCGTACAAACGCTGGGTGCGCGTCGAGTTTGGATTGAGCTCCGTAAGCGCGGCATTCCTGGATGCTCGGTGTGCTAAAATTTCTCGTTTACACAAATCGAAAAATCTCCGCTAGATTAGGACTGCGACGTAATGCAAACAGGAATTATCGGGCTGCCGCAGGTCGGCAAGACCACACTCTTTCGAATTCTGACCAAAGTGCACATCGATCCCGCCAAGGGCGGTCAGGAAACCCGCGTCGGCGTAGCCAAAGTGCCCGAACCGCGCCTCGCCCAACTCGCCTCTCTCTATAACCCCAAGAAAATCACTTACGCAAACGTGCAGTACGTCGATCTCGGTGGCATGCAAAAGGAGCGCATGCGCGAATCGCTGGCCTCTTTGCGTGAAGTCGACGTCATCGCGCATGTAATTCGCGTATTTGATGATCCGAGCGTCCCTCATGCCGAAGGAACCATCGATCCGCTTCGCGATGCGACCAACCTCGAGCTCGAGCTGATTTTTTCTGACCTTGAACAAATCGAGAAACGCCTTGAGCGGCTGGAAAAAGACTTGAAAAAGAAAGCCGACAAGACCTTCGAGCTGGAAAGAACGGTTCTTTTAAAGTGCAAAGCCCACTTGGAATCGGAAAAGCCTCTTCGCGAGTTGGATCTCACTCCGGAAGAGCGCAAACCGATCGGAGGATTTTTGTTTTTGTCGCAGCGGCCGATGCTCTTCGTTTTGAATCTGGGGGACGAAGAAGCCAGCCAGCTCGAATCCGCCGTCGAGCGCCACAAGCTCGGCGCGCTGCAAGGCCGCCGCAATACCGCCGTCGTCGCCGTTTGCGGTCGCCTCGAAGCCGAACTCGCCGAAATGGATGATCGGGTTTCAGGTTCTGTACTTGCAGACCTTGGCTCAAAAAACGAAGCGGCTGAGCTTCTTGCTTCCTACGGCCTCAAAGAACCTGGCCTCAACCGCCTCATCCGCGCCACGTACGACTTGCTGGGTCTAACTTCGTTCTTTACCGCAGGCGAACCCGAAGTCCGTGCTTGGACCATTCACAAGGGTACTAACGCAGTGAAAGCCGCCGGCGCCATCCACAGCGACATCGAAAAGGGCTTCATCCGCGCTGAAGTGGTTCGCTGGGATGATCTACTTGCTGCTGGGAGCCTTGCTGCGGCACGTGAAAAAGCTCAGGTCCGCCTCGAAGGCAAGGACTACATCGTCCAAGAGGGCGACGTCATCCTCTTCCGCCATTCCGGCTAGCGAACCCGCTCAGGTCCACTAAGCTTAGGTCCTGCGATAGTTGTCATTCCGAGCGAAGCGGGGAATCTGTTTTTTCTTTCCCTTCGGGTGCTGCACCTTTCGGTTTTAAGGTGCGGGTTTCTTCATTTATGCGTGTCCTCTTCTCCCCTATGGAAAACACCCAACCGTCCACCAAAAACCACGTACAATTCTCCGTCCCGATAAACTTGGAACCTGACACTTGGAACTCTCACTTCACCAATGACCAGCGCCGAACTCCTCCGAGCCATCCTAGCCGCCTTCCTCGGCATCGTCGCTGCCGCCGGAAATCTGCTCGGCGGCTATTTCGTAGTCCGCAAAGAATGGCCGCGTCAGTACTTGCAGTATTTCCTCGCGCTCGGCTCCGGCTACATGCTGGCTGTCGTCTTCGTCGAAATTCTTCCCGAATCCGTCCGCCTCGCGGGCCAAGGCGCCTTCCTTTACGTTCTGATCGGTTTCTTTCTCATCCATCTTTTCGAACACACCGTCGCGCCGCATTTCCATTTTGGCGAAGAAACTCATCACGAAGAATTCGAGCACGGACACGCCCGGCGCGCGGTACTCCTCGGCCTCGGCATCCACTCGTTTTTTGACGGCGTCGCCATTGCCGCCGGCTTTCTGATTTCCACCTGGCTCGGCGCGGTAATTTTCGTAGCCGTTTTTCTCCACAAGCTTCCGGAAGGCTTCACGGTAGCTTCCATGGTTTTGGCCAGCGGACAGTCCCGGCAAAACGCCATCCGAGCCGCCGCCATCCTCGGCGGGTCCACCCTCCTCGGCGTTGCCCTCACTAGCATCTTCGAGGGCCAGCTTCAATACGCTCTGCCGCTAGCCGGCGGAGTCACTCTTTATGTAGCAGGAACCGACCTCCTACCAGAAATCAACCGCCAGCCCAACTGGCGGATGGCCCTTCTGGTGTTCTCGGGTGTCGCCATCTTATTGATATTACAGAAATTCCTGGGCGGTTAGATTCCGAAGCACTGGCCTGACTTTGCCGCGCAAAAATTCTGCTCACGGGTTAAAGTAGCGGGGGAGGGCGCTACTTGTAAGCCGAACAATCAGGACGATTTAGCTCGGGTAGCCTTCTTAAACCCCAGCTAAACGCCGCCCGCAACTTTATGACTCTCCTTGTGTTAGATACGGTGTGGTCGCAATGACCAGGTCGGACGTCCAACTGATGCTGGACGTGAAGGCGGGCGACGAACAGTCATTCGGCCTTCTCTTGCAGCGCTATCGGACTCCGCTGGTCAATTTCCTGTACCGGATGGTTCGGAACCGGGAACAGGCGGAAGACCTGGCCCAGGAAGTTTTCATTCGCGTGTACCGCGCGCGTGAGGAGTATGTACCCAGCGCGAAGTTCACCACCTGGCTCTTTCGAATTGCCACCAATCTGGCGCTCAACTCGCTGCGCGATCACCGGCATCAGAAGCTGGAAATTTCCATGGATGCTCCGTTAACCGCCGATGCCGAAGATGGGGATGAGAAACCTTTCGAAGTTGCGGACAAGCATCCGACCATCGAGCAGGAACTGCTCGAGGAGGACCGAAAAAAGATGATCCGCCATGCCATTGAAAAATTGCCGGAAAAGCAGCGCGCGGCGGTGCTCCTGCACAAGTATCAGGAGCTGGACTACGCGGAGATTGCCAAGATCTTGAGCGTTTCGGAAAGTGCGTTGAAGTCGCTGCTGTTCCGGGCCTATGAAAGTTTACGAGTCGAACTGGCGCCGCTGGTTGCGCGCCATGGCGCGAAATGAATGTGGTTGCCAAGCAGCAGCTTCATGCCGCTGCTCTGAGTTCTCTGAGTTTTGAAGAGTGAGGTAGTCATGAGCTGTGAACGAATGGAAAGCCGGATACTGGCCTACGTGGATGGACGGCTGAACGAAAGCGAGTGTGCGGAGGTGCAGAAGCACCTCGATGCCTGCCCTGCATGCCGTGTGCGCGCCACCGAATTCAGCTCGGTCAGCGATCTGCTCGATGAGCTTCCCGTGATCGAGCCGTCGCCGGCCTTTGATATGCGCGTTCGTGCGCGCATCGCCGCCGAACCGGTCCAACAAAGCTGGTGGGCCTCGTGGGGATGGCTGCGTCCTTCGCCGCGCATCGCTTTTGCCGCGTCCATGCTGCTACTAGCCACGGTGTTTGTCAGCTATCGCACCGATAACATCGCTCCACCAATTCCAGTGGATCAAGCCGATGTGGAAATGATGCAAGACCTTTCGGTGATGGAGGATCACGACACGCTCTCCAACTTTGAGCCGTTGAAGGAGCTGCCTCCTCCGGTGGATGCCAACGGCCCGGACGACGATCAGCAGCAGATGTAGCGGACGGAACTGGAAACAGGACACGGGTTTCACGGTTTACGGGTTTGCCTTACAAACCCCGAGGAAAGGAAGTTCTACTTACAAACCCTGAGGTGAAAAGTTGATGATCAAGCGGCTTCAACAAGGGCTTCTCCTGGCGGCGATGAGCTTCCCGCTCGCTACTGGAGTTGCGTTTGCGCAGAGCGCGCATCCGGATCGCCCGCCGCAGCACCAGCAATCGCCGCCACCAAAGGCGAACAGCAGTCGCCCGCCCGCGCAAAAACCAAACGCAAATCGCGCGCCAAGTCAAGGTCCGAGGCAGAATCCACCGCAGAATCAGTCGCGCAATGCGGATCGTCCGCCATCGCGGCAGAGTTCGCCGCAGGCCGAGCGTAGCTTGCAAGATCGCAATACCCAGCGAAACGACAATCGCCCGCCAGCAGCAACGATCGGTCCGAACCGCTCCAATAGTTTTGCTCCTAACGCTCCAAACAATCGCCCGAACAGTTCCTTCGACCGGCCGAACAGCACGTACTCCGATCGTCCGAACTTTGACCGGAACAATGCCGCGCGATTGACACCGCGACAGCAGATGGGTGTTGGCGCGCCGAAACCGTTCGTAGACCAGATGCGAGACTTTTCTCCGCAGCAGCGCGAGCGCGTCCTGCAGAACAGCCGGACCTTTCAGAACCTCGCTCCCGAACAGCAGACCCGCATTCGCAATCAGTTCAATCAGTGGGACCGCATGTCGCCGCAACAGCGTGCCGACTTGCACGAGAAAGAAAACACTTGGCGCAATCTGACGCCGGAGCAACGTCAGTACATCAAGGGCGACGTGATGCCGCGCTGGCGGCAAGTGCCCTGGCAGCGTCAGCAAGTCATTCAGCAGAAACTCGGCGTGTTGCAGAATATGCCGGAATCAGCTCGCAACCGACGCCTCGCTGATCCGAACTTTACCCGCGGCATGAGCGAAGAAGATCGCGTTATGCTGCACGACTTGAGCCACCTGCATGTCGGGGGCGCTCCCGATCCTCCTTCCAACGAACCGTAAGTTCGAAAATCGAAAATTTGAAAAGTCGCACGGGGACAAATTGGTTGTTCTTGTTGTGCGCCTAAGCGTGGACAATAGAGTCGCTGCAGCGTGACTTGCTGAAATTCGCGGCATCAAATCATTGGAGAGCAAGAGTTTCCTCGTGACCACGCGCTTTCGCGCACTCAAACATCGCAATTTTCAGTTGTTCATTGCAGGCCAGCTCGTTTCGCTGA
>Ga0207641_10005968_pt1 | contig 10322 bp, 8 predicted proteins | sample KBSSwiS62_FD_184306 | JGI IMG/M metagenome (GOLD analysis project Ga0207641, IMG submission 184306) | Switchgrass rhizosphere microbial communities from Kellogg Biological Station, Michigan, USA - KBS Switchgrass S6-2 (SPAdes) (version 2) | ecosystem: Host-associated > Plants > Roots >... | reverse complement strand
GAACGCGGCGGCGATGCCGATCAGGAACATCGCGGTCCGCGCGCCCCAAGACGTCCTCGCGGGCGCGAAGAACGCGAGGATCAACGAGAGGAAGTACAGGACCGTGATGTTGTCGAGGTAGCCCACATACGGCGTCGTCATGAACAGCGCCGCGGTGGAGAGCATGATCAGCAGGAACAGCAGCGGGTCCTTGTGCGTCCGCCACGAGAACGCGCCGAGCGCGAGGCCGGTCAGCACCGGGACGCCGACCATCAAGAACGCGCTGAACGTGTACAGGTCGATCCCGGCGACCCGCTGAAGGATCGAGCCCATCAGGGGCACGCTCACCCGGTACCCGCCGCCGAACATCGAGAACGGGCCCCAGTCCCCGGCGATCAAGCCCGGGTAGTCGTGCATCATCAGGTTCGAGCGCCACGTGTACCAAGCGGGGTCGCGGGTCGGGGCGCTGATCGAGGGGTCCTGGAGGAACGTCCACCCGAACGCGACCAGCAAGATCGCGATCGCGCCGATGAGGACGAGCGGGCTCGAGAGCCAGCCCCGCCGCACGGGCTCGGGAGCCTGAACGGCGGCCTCGGGACGTTCCTTCGTGAGCGCCATCGGTCTGCGGGATCCCCCTCGTCGCCCCGGGCTCACGCGGGCGTCGGGCGAGCGTGGGACCGGCCAAGGATACGCGACGGATCTCTCCGCATCCCTGAGGGCATACCTGTCAAGGCTGCCGAGCCTCGGGCAGGCAGCCGAGATGCTGCATCAGCGAGATCGGGAACGCGGCCGAGAACACGCGCTCGGAGGCCTCGCCCGCCGGGGGCGGAGACGCGTCGTCCGGGGTTCCCTGCGCGTGCGTGTAATCGAGGAGGAACTTCGAGATCTCCTCGGAGGTGTAGCCGCTCGAGGCCAGCACGTCGTCGTTCAGGTAGATCTGGCTCGAGCGGACGGCCTGGAACACCGAACCGCCGCCGGTAGCCGGGAAGGCCGCGTTGAGGTCGCGTCCGAGCTCGGTGGGCGTGACCTGGAACGCCCCCGAGACCGCCGGGTCGAACTGCGCCCCGTGGTCCGCGGTCACGACGAGCACGTACCGGCCCTTCCCCACCTCCTGGTCGAGGAAGTCGACGAACCGCCCGAGATCCTCGTCCTGCCATGAGAGCGTGTCCTGCATCTCGGGGCTGTTCACGCTGAAGATGTGGCTGATGTGGTCGATCGCCTTCGAGTTGATGAAGAGGAGATCCGGCACGTCGTCCTTCCCGAACCCCTCGCGGGAGATCACCTCTTCGACCATCCGGGTCTGGTAGGGGATCCGGGCGGGCGTCGCCCAGCCCTCCTCGAACTGCGAGATCGAGTTGTCTCGCCAGTTCCCGTCCATCGCACCGTCCTGGCGGTCGAGCGCGCCCGTGTACGTGGACAGGCCCGGGAGATCGTTCACGTAGGGGGGGAACTCGTAGAAGGGCTGATAGGTCCCCTGCAGGTTCCACGTCGTGCCCTCGGCGCCCTCGTTGTCCGCTTCGGTCGGCAGGCGGAGCACCGCGATGTCACGGTCCCCGCCGCCCCACAGCGACCCGTGGCTCGCCATGTTGAGGTGCCACGTCACGCTCACGAGCGCGGCTACCTGGGGCTCGTTGCCCATCGCGCGGTCATACAGGTCGCCGAGCGTCGGCTCCATCAGCAGCACCGGCCCGAGCGCGCCCGCGCGGACCAGGTCGTCGCCGAGGCGGAACTCGGCGTCGGTCTGGCCCGTGTGCATCGGGAAGGCCCCGGTCCCGATCGTGGCGTGCGTCGCGGGCGTGATCGACGGCGACGAACCCACGCTCGCGTGGTCGAACCAGATCCCCTTGGGGATCATCGAGCGCAGCACCGGCCAGTCGTTCGGGAACGCATCGAGGACACTGTCGCCGCCGGCGTCCCACACGAGCGTGATGATCAGCGGCGGCGGGGTGTCGGGCCTCGGGACGTCCGGGATCGCCTTGCCGTCCGGCGCGTCGAACCCGAAGTGCAGCAGCTTGGCCTCGGTCGGTGCGACGTCGGCGAGCGTCACCGGACGCTGCACCCGGCCGAGCGCCGGGATGATGCCGGGGCCGTACCAGAACAGCGGCACATCCTGGAGGTAGTTCCACGGACCCGAGTGCGGGAAGTTCGTGCCGACGAAGTTCGGTTCCTGGGGCACGAACACGATCTGCCCCGAACGCTCGGGGTCGGTCCCCCGCCAGATCCGGAGGAGCTGCTCGTGCGGGATCGCACAGGCGGCGTCGGCCAGCGCGCCGGGCGTGGGGGGCGCGACCGGTTCGACGGAGCCTCCGCTCGAGCCCGAGCCGGAGGAGCTCGACGCGGGCGGGGGCGTCTCGGTCCCGGCGTCCGAGGTGCAAGCGGCGACGATGGCCGCCATCACGAGCAGGAGCGCGAGGCGCCTCACGGGCGCGCCTCGGGCAGGCACGGGAGATGCCGCATCATCTTGGACGGGAACGCGGCCTGGAAGACGAGGTCGTCCGCCTGATCGGCGGGCACGCTCACGCCGGGCTGCGCGGTCTGGCCCTTCGTCAGGCCGAGGATCCACTCGGAGACCTCCTCGAGAGTGTGACCGTTCTGCCGGAGCTCGGCCTGGTTCACGAAGATCTGCGTGGGCTGGATCAGCTGCACGATATGCGTCTCGTCGCCGTCCGTATCGAACCTGGCGTTGATCCCGGCCTGGATCGGCGTGGCGGCGATCTGGAACGCGCCGGTCACCTTGGGGTCGGGGATCGAACCGTGATCGGCCGTGAGCACCATCGCCCACTGGCCTCGACCGACCGTCGCGTTCAGGAAGTCCACGAACGTCTGGAGCGCCGAGTCCTGCCCCTTCACGGCGTCCTGCATCTCCGGGCTGTTCACGGTCCACACGTGGCTGATGTAGTCGATCATCTTGTAGTTCACGTACAGCAGGTCGGGCGTGTCGTCGGCGCCGAACCCCTCGCGCCGGATCATCTCCTCGATCACGCGGGTCTGGTACGGGATCCGTGCCGGCGTGTCGAACCCCTGCAGGAGCGCCTCGATGTCGTTGGTCCGCCACCGGCCGTCGAGCTGCCCGTCGTTCGCGTCCACCGCCCGCACGTCCTTGCCGAACCCGCCGACCTGGTTCACGTACTCGGGGAACCGGTAGTACGGCGTGAGTTCGGACGAGAGGTTCCAGTCCGAACCCTCGGCACCGAGCGTGTCCGCCCCGATCTTCTCTCGGATCGCGACTATGTCCTGGTCGCCGCCGCCCCACATCGAGCCGTGGCCGAGCATCCCCAGGTGGATGCTCACGGTCCCGACCTCGCCCACGACCGGCTCGTTGCCCATCGCCCGGTCGTACAGGTCGGCGAGCGTCGGCTCCATCAGGTACGCGGGACCCTTCGCCCAGGGCGTGGTGAGGTCGGGGCCGATCCGGAGTTTGTGCGCCACGATCAGGTGCTCATCCGGGAAAGCGCCGGTCCCGATCGTCGCATGCGTCTGCGCGGTGGATGTCGGGCTGGTGCCGACGGTCGCGTGCTCGTACCACGCGCCCTGCGGGATCAGCGACCGGAGGTAGGGCCAGTCGTTCCTCCAGCGTTCGAGCACGTTGCGGCCGCCCGCGTCCCACACCATCGTCACGAGCAGGCGGGGCGGCGTCTGGTTGCCGGCGATCGCCTCGGTCATCGGCGAGCCGTCGATCGCGCGGAACGGGAAACCGAGCAGCTGCGCGGCGGTCGGCGCGATGCCGGCGAGCGTCACGGGGCGTTCGACCTGGCCGGCCGGGGCGATGTGGCCGGGGCCGTACCAGAACATCGGGATGTCCTGCGCGTAGTCCCACGGCCCGACGTGCGGGAGGCCCGAACCCACGTAGTTCGGCTCGATCGGCAGGATCTGGATCTCGGCGCTGCGGTCCTCGCTGTTGCCGCGCCAGGTCCGCAGGAGCCATTCGTGCGGCATCGAACAGGCGACAGACGCGAGGCTCGCACCCGACGCCGGCGGCTGCGCTCCGGGCTCGGGCCCGGTGCTGCCCGTGGGCTCGGTGATCGTCGTTGCCGGGGTTCGGGACGCCTCGGAGAGCTTGACCTCGTCGCCCGAGCACGCCGTCCCCACGACGAACAGCACGGCGAGCACGGCGAACACACGTCGGGAGGGCATCGGCGCGCCTACCAAACACGACCCCGCCCAGAACGACAACCCAGTATGACCGGGCGCGATAGCGTGGCTGCCTCGTGACCGGTCGGCGCCTCGTCCTGATGCTCGTCGTCCTCGCCGCGATCGGGATCCCGGCGGCCGTGCTCACGGCCACGTGCGCCGGCCGGTCGTGCGACGCGTCGGGTGGCGAGGCGGTGCGTGTCCCCTTCTGCCCTCTCCCCGACGCGGTGAAGGAGGGAGTCGTGAACGGGTTCCGCGAAGGACGCTCGCCCGACGTCCTCGCGGTCGCCGACGGGACGCCCGTCGTGACCGACGTCGATGGTGCTCGTACGCCGTGGCCGGCCGTCGCCGACTCCGACTCGCGGGTACCGATCGTGTTCGCCGGCGCGGGTGTCAGCAGGGATGCCAGCGTGTCCGACGGGACCACGCTCGACGTCGTCGCGCCCACGGTGAGCGACGCTCTCGGGTTCGAGCGCGCGTTCCCGGAGGTGCGTTCGGGCACGGCGGTTCCGGGCGTCGCGAACGGCAACCGGCCACGTCTCGTCCTGTTGATCGCATGGAAGGGCGTCGGGTCCGCCGAGCTCGAGGCCGGTCCGGACGACTGGCCGTTCCTGTCCTCATTGCTCGATGAGGGCTCGGGGACGATCGACGGTGCCGCGGGATCGTTGCCGCTGGATCCGGCGGCCACGCTCACGACGATCGGGACCGGCGGTCTGCCGTCGCAGCACGGGATCACCGGCTCTTTCATCCGGAACGGTCAGGGGCGGGTCGTGCAGGCCTACGCGCCCGATGCTCCTGTGCAGATCATCGCGACGCTCGCCGACGACCTCGACCACGCGGACCCATCGACCCTGGTCGGCCTCGTCGCGACCGACGAGCGCGATCGCGGGATCGTGGGCGGTCACTGGTACCCGGGCGAGGACCCGGTCGACACTGTGATCGGCGACAGCGCGGCAGCGCCGCTCTCCGTCGAGGTCCACCTCACGACGGGCTACGGAGCGGACGACGTTCCCGACGTCCTCGGGGTCGTGCTCGACGGTCGCATCCGCTCGATGGATCGCTGGACGCGCCAGATCGTGACCGAAGCCGAACGCGCGACCTCGGGCTCCACGCTGGTGGTCGTGGCGGGCACCGGGTCGTCCGAGACGGACCGGAGCGCGGTCCCGGACCGACAGCTGGTCGGCGACGTCGAGGAGGCCGTGCCGGGCGACGCGCCCGCGGTCGCCGCCACCATCGCCGGCGGCCTGTTCCTGGACCAGGCCGTGCTGAGGGACGAGCAGGTGACTGGGCAAGTCGCCGTCGACGCGCTCCTGTCGGCTTCCGGACCGAGCGGTGAGAGGATGCTGGCGGACGCCTTCCAGGGGTTCGCCGTCTCGTTCGCCCGCTACTGCTAAACGAGGAGCGCTCGATGGCCCAGATCGCCGAGCGGCGCCGGCTCGCACAGCTGCCCCGCCTAGCCGACCGACGCACGGTGATCGCGGTCGGGGCGACCCTCGTGGTGATCGCGCTCGTCGTCAGCGTCGGCGACCCCGGGCGGATCGCGTGGGTCCGGACGTTCTTCGTGATCTTCGGCTCGCTGCTGATCCAGGCGCTGCCGTTCGTCCTTCTGGGGGCGCTCGCCGCGGCGCTCGTCGAGGTGTTCGTGCCGATCGGGGTGTTCGAGAAGCTCGGCGACCTCCCGCGGCCGCTGCAGCTCCCCGCGGCCGCGCTTGCCGGGATCGCGTTCCCGATCTGCGAGTGCGGCTCCGTGCCGGTCGCGCGCCGGCTGATGCAGCGCGGCCTTATGCCCTCGGCGGCCGTCACGTTCATGCTCGCCGCGCCGGTGCTGAACCCGGTCGTGATCGCCTCGACGTTCGTCGCGTTCCGCGGGCGGACCACGCTGTGGACGATGGTCGGCGGCCGCTTCCTCCTGGGCATGCTCGTCGCGATCGCCGTGGGGTGGGTCGTCGGAAACCGCTCGAAGGAGGAGCTGCTCAAGCCGAACCCCGAGGAGGTGGACGAACACCTGCTCGAGCTCGGACGTCCCGAGGCGCGGTGGCGACGCTTCTTCGTGCACCTCGGCAACGACTTCCTGTTCATGGGACGCTACCTGCTGCTCGGCGCGACGATCGCGGCGGCGATCCAGACGTTCCTGCCGACATCGCTGTTGACCGGCCTGGCCGAACGCCAGGTGCTCAGCGTCATCGCGATGATGGCGCTCGCGGCCGCGCTGTCACTGTGCTCCGAATCCGACGCGTTCGTCGCGGCGTCGTTCGTGCAGTTCGGCCCTTCGGCGATGCTCGGGTTCCTCGTGTTCGGGCCGATGGTGGACCTGAAGCTCGTCGCGCTGTACGCGGGGACGTTCCGCCGTGGGTTCGCACGGACCGTGGTGCTGGTCGCGGCGGTCGCGACGTTCGTCGGAGCGCTGTGGGTGGGGGTGGCGTTCGGATGAGCGACGCCGTCGTCGCGCGCGCCGGTACCGCCCTGCGGACCGAGACCGCGCCTCGCCGCCGCTGGAGCCCCGGTGGGCTCGCCGGCGCGGTCGTGCTTGCTGCCTGGGCGGGGCTGTTCTGGTTCCTGTGGATCAGCGGGCGCGAAGCCTTCTACCTGTCGACGCGCACCGACTGGGTCGTCCCGATCGCCGCAGTCCTGCTCACCCTGGCGACCGTCGGCCGGCTCGCGTCGGCCCGCGTCGTCGTGCCCCGCCCGCTCCCCGCGCGCGAGCTCTGGATCATGGGGCTGATGGTCGTGCCGGTCGTGCTGGTGCTGTTCGCGCCGGTCACGACGCTGGGGACGTTCTCGGCCGGCAAGCGAGCGGGGTTCTCGGGCGCCGGGTTCTCGGCCTCGGCCGGCGACATCGGCAGCGGCGAGCTCACGCTGATCGACGTGGCCGCGGCCGAGACCAGCCCCGAAGGCGAACACGCGCTCGCCAAGCGGGCCGGCGACACCGTGAGCTTCGTCGGGTTCGTCTCGATCCGCGACGACACCCCGGCCGACGAGTTCCTGCTGGCGCGCTACGTCGTCACGTGCTGCGTTGCCGATGCGACGATCGCCGAGGTTCGCGTGGTGAACGTCACGCCGGGCCAGTTCGAGAACGAGGACTGGGTCCAGGTGACGGGCACGATCTTCCCGATCGGGCGCGAGGTCATCGTCGACGCCTCCGACATCGCCGCGGTCGAGCGCCCCGACCACCCGTACCTCACGCCCTGAGCGGTCCGCGCACGACCGTCGTGTAGCCTCAGCGCGTGCTCGCCGCCTCCTCCACGGTCTGGGCCCAGACGATCGTCTCCGTCCTGATCGTGAGCCTGATCTCGTTCGTCGGGATCGTGATCCTGGTCGTCCGTCAGGGGCTGCTCCACAAGGTCGTCCCGATCCTCGTGAGCTTCGCGGTGGGCGCGCTCCTGGGCGATGCGCTGTTCCACATCCTGCCGGAGCTCGCCGACGACGGCGGGATCACGGTGGGCATCTCGTGGGTCATGGCGGGTGCGATCCTCGGCTTCTTCGTGCTCGAGAAGTTCATCCACATGCACCACCGGCTGGAGGCGCCGGCGCACGGCCACATCCATCCGGTCGCGCTCACGAACCTGCTCGGCGACGGACTCCACAACTTCGTCGACGGCGCGATCATCGCCGGGTCGTACCTGGCGAGCGCTCCGCTCGGCATCGCCACGACCGCGGCGGTCGTCTTGCACGAGATCCCGCAGGAGATGGGCGACCTCGGGGTGCTGGTCCACGCGGGGCTCACCCCGAGACGCGCGCTGCTCTTCAACTTCCTGACGGCGCTCACCGCGGTGGCGGGCGCGATCATCACACTCCTGCTCGAGGACGCGATCGGCGGGGTCGTTCGCCCGATGCTCGCCCTGTCGGCGGGCGGGTTCATCTACATCGCCGGTTCCGACCTGATCCCCGAGCTCCACAAGTCGACCGACCTCCGCATCTCGATCGTGCAGTTCCTCGGGATCGCGGCCGGGTTCGGCGTGATGGCCGGCCTGCTCGCGCTCGACTAGGTCAGCGACCGCAGGGCCCATTCCAGCGCCCGCCGAAGCTCCCCCGCCCCGAACCCCAGCTGCGACCCTCGGCGCGCGAACGCGTCGGCGGCCTCGGCGAGGTGCCGCTCGCGGTCGGGGAGGCGCTCGGGCAGCAGTTCCGCCACGAACGTCCCCTTCCGTCCTCGCCCCTGGACCAACCCCGCCTCCTCGAGGGCGCGGTAGGCCTTCGCGACCGTGTTCGCCGCGAGTTCGATGTCCTGGGCGAGCGCCCGCACGGTCGGCAATCGGGCGCCCGGGGCGAGCGAGCCGCGGCGGATCCGTTCGGCGATCGCGGACGAGAGCTGCTCCGAGAGCGGCTCGGGCGACGACGGGTCGAGCGTGATGCGCACGCCGGGCATCATCCCCGACCGGCGCGAGGGCCGTGTAACGTCTCGGCGATGGGCGTCCGCGTCGGCATCGGACTGTTCACCGCGCAGCTCCCGGCGAACTCGGAGCGCACCTTCGAGCAGGAGTACCGGGAGACGCTCGAGCTCGTGCGCCTGGCCGAACGCGTCGGGTTCGACTCGGCGTGGGTGAGCGAGCACCACGGTTCGTCGGACGGCTACCTCCCCTCGCTGCTCGCGATGCTTGCGGCGTTCGCCGCGCTGACCGAACGGATCGAGCTCGGGACCGGGGTGGTGCTCACCCCGCTGCACGACCCGCTCCGGCTGGCCGAGGACGCCGCCGTGGTCGACCAGCTCTCGGGCGGCCGGCTGATCCTGGGGATCGGCAACGGCTGGCGCGAGGAGGAGTTCCGGATGTTCGGCGCGTCGAGAGCCCAACGCGGCGCCCGCACCGAGGAGACCATCGAGGTCCTGCGACGAGCGTGGACCGGCCGGCGGTTCTCGTTCGAGGGTCAGACGCTCCGCTACGACCGCGTCAAGGTGACGCCCCCACCTGCGCGACCGGGCGGACCGCCGATCCTGCTCGGCGGCTACGACCGCAAAGCGGTGGTCAGGGCGGGACGGCTCGCCGACGGCTACGTCACCGACGAGACTGGCGCCGACGAGGTCCGCACCAACCTCGAGCTCGTCGCCGAGGGCGCGAACGGCGTCGGCCGCGACCCGAACGACCTGATCGTCGTGCTGCTGCAGAACGCGTTCGCGTGGCGCGACGGCGATCCGTGGCCGTTGATCCGCGACGGGCTCGTGCACCAGCACGGGACGTACGAGGCATGGGGCGAAGGCGCGGACACCCCCGAGCACGACCGGCTGGAACCCGCGGTGCCGTCCGACGAAGACCTTCGACTCTCGACGCCGGCGGGACCACCCGAGGAGGTGGCCCGTGCCTTACTCGCGACGATCCGAGCCGCCGGGGATCGCGACATCCACCTGGTCGTGCGGCTGCACTACCCGGGGATGGATCTCGATACCGCGTCCCGGGCGGCCGAGCTCTTCGCCACCGACGTGATGCCGGTGCTCAAGGCCGGCTGATCGGCGACCCCGCCCCGTCGATCGTCGACGAGGAGATCACGACGCCAGCCGGACACGCCCCGCATCGAGTTCGACGAGCCCGTCGACCGAAAGCGTTGCCACCGCCGCATCGACGCGATCGACCGGGAACCCGGTCTTCGAGGCGAGCTGCGCAGGCGTCAACCACGGGTGTGACCGCAGCGCCCGGACGACCGCGCCCCTCACCTGTCGGGTCGACCCTTCGAACGATCCCTGCCGACTCGGCCCGCGGGTTGCAGCCGCCCCATCGCGGCGGAACCGGCAGACGCCGGCGAGCGGGCAGACGTCGCATCGGGGTTCGGGTCGACACACCTCCCGGCCGAGATCCATCAGCGCCTGGTTCCACATGACGGGGTCGTCTCGGTCCAGCCACCCGTCGGCGAGCCCCCATGCTTCTTTCGAGGACACCTCGTGACCGTCGACCCCGAGATGCACCCGCGAGACGACCCGCCGCACGTTGGTGTCGACGACCGCGACCGGCACGCCGAACCCCAGGGAGGCCACCGCCGCGGCCGTGTACGGACCGACGCCCGGGAGCCCGTGCAGTGTGGCCGGGTCGCGCGGGATGCGGCCACCGTGGTCGCGGACGACGACGCGCGCCGCCTCCGAGAGCCGCACCGCTCGGCGGTTGTAGCCGAGACCGCCCCACTCCCGGACCACATCGCCACGGGTGGCGGCGGCGAGCGCTCGGACGGTCGGGAACCGGCGCAGGAACGACCCGAACGCCGTCACCACCCGGCTCGCCTGTGTCTGC
>Ga0207641_10005967_pt1 | contig 10323 bp, 9 predicted proteins | sample KBSSwiS62_FD_184306 | JGI IMG/M metagenome (GOLD analysis project Ga0207641, IMG submission 184306) | Switchgrass rhizosphere microbial communities from Kellogg Biological Station, Michigan, USA - KBS Switchgrass S6-2 (SPAdes) (version 2) | ecosystem: Host-associated > Plants > Roots >... | reverse complement strand
GGCTGGTCCCGGATCCGGACCAGCCCACCTACCGTGATTTGATCGATGCCGAGTTGACCGGGTATGCGGCCGCTGGGAGTGATTCGGTCACGTTGAAACAGCTCGGCACCCGGATCCTGGCCCACCTGCACCCCGACGGTGACGAACCCCGCGACCGGCAAGCCGACCGGCACCGCGGCATCAGCCTGCGGGAATTGCCCGACGGCTGCGGGGAACTCCGTGGCCGGCTCACCCCGACCTGTTTAGCGGTGTGGCAGAGCGTGCTGCATCCGTTGATGAGCATCCCCGCCGACAACTCCGGCACCGGCGGTTTCGACACCGAACCAGCGGTGGTCGAGCCGGGTAGTGACCCGATTCCGGATGACCGCAGCATCGATCAACGCCGCCATGATGCCTTCGAACACGCCGCCCAACGCCTGTTAGCGGCCGGGGACCTCCCCGCCACCGCGGGGGTGCCGACCACCCTGAGCATCAGCATGACCTCGACCAACTCGAAGCCCGCGCTGGGCAAGCCACCACCCACCACGGCGGCCACCTCAGCGTCCAGGCCGCGATGCGGCTCGGGGTCGACGCGAAAACCCTGCCCGTCGTGTTCGACCAGCACCTCGGCACCCTCGCCTACGGCCGCGCACGCCGCCTGGCCAGCCCCGGCCAACGGTTAGCGTTGTTCGCCCGGGACAAAGGCTGCACGTTCCCCGGCTGCCGGAAGACGGCCGCCCAATCCCAAATTCATCACCTGACCGACTGGGCCGACGGCGGCCCTACTGGACCCCGCCCCCACACATCGACCCCGAACAGCGACCCCGACACAACCCCATCCACCGCAGCTGACCGGCGGTTGGGTGACGAACAGTTAGCGACTGCGCGCAGAATCGGGCGATTCGGTGGTAGACAGCGCAGCGATGAACGCCTCCTGCGGGACCTCGACCCGGCCGACCATCTTCATTCGCTTCTTGCCCTCTTTCTGCTTTTCCAGCAGCTTGCGCTTGCGGGTGATGTCACCGCCGTAGCACTTGGCCAGCACGTCTTTGCGAATCGCTCGAATCGATTCCCGGGCGATTACCCGAGATCCGATCGCAGCCTGAATCGGTACCTCGAACTGCTGGCGAGGAATCAGCTCCCGCAACTTGGTCGTCATCATCACGCCGTACGCGTACGCCTTGTCCTTATGGATGATCGCGGAAAAGGCATCCACGGCCTCACCCTGCAGCAGGATGTCGACCTTGACGAGATCGGCCATCTGCTGGCCGGCCTCCTCGTAATCGAGGCTGGCGTAACCACGAGTACGGGACTTCAACGCATCGAAGAAGTCGAAGATGATTTCAGCCAACGGCAGCGTGTACCGAAGCTCGACGCGCGTCTCGGAAAGGTAGTCCATGCCGAGCAACTGCCCCCGCCGCGTCTGGCAAAGCTCCATGATCGCCCCGATGTACTCGCTCGGAGCGATGACCATCGCCTTGACGATCGGCTCGTGAATCTCGGCGATCTTCTGCCCGGACGGCCAATCCGATGGATTGGTCACCACAAACTCGCGACGATCTTCCAACACCACCCGATTGACAACGTTCGGTGCGGTCGAGATCAAATCCAACCCGAATTCGCGCTCGAGACGATCCCGGGTGATCTCTAGGTGCAGCAGCCCCAGAAACCCACACCGGAAACCGAAACCCAAGGCACCGGATGATTCCGGCTCGTAGACCAGTGCAGCATCATTGAGACGCAGTCGATCCAGAGCATCGCGCAATAACGGGAAGTCCGAGCCGTCGATCGGGAACAGGCCTGAGTACACCATTGGAATCGGGTCCCGATAGCCACCGAGAGCAACCGCGGCCGGCTTGGCCGCATCGGTGACCGTGTCCCCCACCTTGGACTGGCGGACGTCCTTCACACCGGTGATCAGGTAACCGACCTCGCCGACACCCAACCCCTGCGAAGGGACGGGCTCGGGCGAAATCACCCCGACCTCGAGCAACTCGTGAGTCGCCCCCGTCGACATCATCTTGATCCGCTGCCGGGGAACGATCTTGCCGTCGATCACGCGGACATAGGTGATCACGCCGCGGTAGATGTCATACACGGAGTCGAAAATCATCGCGCGCGCCTGGGCATCGGCTTCACCGACCGGTGGCGGGACGTCTCGGCAGATGACATCGAGCAGGCGCTCGACTCCCTGACCTGTCTTGGCACTGACCCGCAAAACGTCGTCGGCATCGCAGCCGATGATGTGCGCGATCTCGGCGGCGTACAGATCCGGCTGGGCCGCCGGCAGGTCGATCTTGTTCAGGACGGGGATTATCTGAAGATCGTTCTCCAGGGCCAGGTACAGGTTGGCCAGGGTCTGCGCTTCGATGCCCTGAGCCGCATCGACGAGCAGAACAGCGCCCTCGCACGCCGCCAAGCTGCGCGACACCTCGTAAGTGAAATCGACGTGGCCAGGAGTGTCGATCATGTGCAGGGTGTAATCCTCGTCGGGCGCGCCACCGATTCCGTGCACTCGCCAAGGCATCCGTACGTTCTGCGACTTGATGGTGATGCCGCGCTCGCGCTCGATGTCCATCCGGTCCAGGTACTGGGCGCGGGCCTGCCGGGCGTCCAGAACACCGGTCAACCGCAGCATCTGATCGGCCAGCGTCGACTTGCCGTGATCGATGTGAGCGATGATCGAGAAGTTGCGGATTCGGCCCGGCGGTGTCGCACCGGCCGGGCTCGCAATCGCGGTGCTCGTGTTGGACGAGGTCGGGGTGGCGGGCACAAGCGATTGTCCCATGCCAGGATGATGCCCATGACTTCTGCCGCAGACGCTCGCGCCGTCACCGAATACAGAATCCCCGCCGGCTCGCTCCGTCCCGGCGACCTGGTCAACACCTCGCCGGGCGGCGATGACGACTGGCAGCAGGTGCGAGCCGTCCACACCCTGGACCAGCCCGGCGACGGGGAGGCGGCCCGGCTGGTGCGCGACATCGGCGACCGTTACGTGATCGTCGAATTGACCGACGTAGCACCCGTCGACAGCCCCATCTACTTCGAAGGCGGAGCAGCCTTAGCCTTCGGCACCGATGGCGCCGAGGATGGGCCGGTTGCGGACCTGTTGTCCGATCCGGAGTCCGCTCGAACCTTCGTCTACACCAAGTTCGAGCTTGTCACCATCAGAAGTTAGAACCCCCGAAATTTGAGAGCCAGGTGGCCGCACTGGTAGCCTGGCGAGGTTGTCGGCACGTGTGCTGGCACACCAACACTCCATCGAGCACTGTTTGAGGCAACTTCGTGGCGAACATCAAGTCCCAGATCAAGCGAATCGGCACCAACGAGGCCGCTCGTTTGCGCAACAAGAGCGTGAAGAGCTCACTCAAGACGGCGATCCGCTCGTTCCGCGAGGCCGCCGACGCCGGTGACAAGGACAAGGCGAGCACGGCTCTGCTGCACGCCTCTCGTCAGCTCGACAAGGCCGTCAGCAAGGGCGTCATCCACGCCAACCAGGCCGCGAACAAGAAGTCGGCCATGTCGTTGCGGGCCAACAGCCTGTAAGGCTGCCGCAGTCGACTAGCGGCGGGGCGACCGCGCCGCCGCCACCCGTCGGACCGCCGATTCCAGCGCGTACGCGGGGTCGGCGGCATTCCCTTTCACATCCGCGTTGAGAGTGGCCACAATTCCCAGCGCCCGCTGCAGACCTGCCTCGGTCCAGCCTTGTATTTGACCTCGAGCGCGCTTCACCTTCCACGGCGGCATACCCAGGACCGGGGCAAGTTTGAACGGATCCCCCGGTCCGGCGCCGAGAACCCGAGCCACGGTCCGGATTCCGTCCGCCAGCGCATCGGCCACCAGAACCGGTGCCACGCCACTGTTGAGGGCCCACCGAAGGTTGATAAGAGCCGCGGAAACGTTGCCAATGACTGCTTGATCGGCGACCGCGAATCCGGTGACCTCGGCCCGTCCGCGGTGGTATGCGGCGACCGCTTCGGCATCGATGCGCCCGCCGGTGTCACCGACGAGTTGAGCAGCAACCGCAGAGATCTCGCGCAGGTCACTACCCACCGCGTCTAACAGTGCCGCGGCGGCGTCGGGCGTGATCTGGCCGCGAAAGCGGCGAACCTCTGCGCGTAGGAACTGCTGGCGCTCCTCGGCGCGGGTGATCCGAGCGCAATCGACAACCTCCGGGCGGGCGCGCCGTATCGCTTCCAACACGGCCTTACCCTTCGCCCCGCCCAGGTGTTGAACGACCACCATGGTGTCCTCGTCCGGGCTGATCAGCATGGGAATGGCGGTCGCGGCCAGTTCGGCCTTGAGGTCCTGCGCCGAACGGAGCACAACCAACCGGCGGCCCCCGAACAGCGACGGACTCAGGACCTGCAGTACCTGCATGCTGTCCAGAGTCGCGGACTCCAGCTCGATGACTTCGGTTTCCGGGTCGGCGGTCAATGCGGCGGCGCGAACGTCCTCGATCCCCCGACTGGTCAGAAACTCCTCGTCGCCGACGACCAATGTCAGCGGGGCCACTGCCGGGGCGGTCTCGTCGGGCACCGGGCCATACTCGCATGCTGCTACGTCGAGTACCCCACACAGGCGCCACCCCCGTGGCCCGAGCCAGCGGCCGATCCGCAGCGGCCCGCAGCTGGCCGGCGGACGAGTCGGCCCGATGCGCGCGAACCACCGGAACGAGCTCGCGCCCCCGAGCGGTCAGTGCGATGTCACCGTCGATGTCGGTTCGCCGAACCGGAATCCCCTCCCGGCTCAACTCGGCCAGCAGCGACGGGGCCGGATGGCCGTAATCGTTTCCCTGCCCGACCGATATCACGGCGATTCTGGCTCCTACCGCACGCAGAAAGGCCGGGTCGGAGTAGGCGCTGCCGTGATGCGGGACCTTGAGGACGTCGGCCCGAACATCCGCACCATGGGCGAGTACCGCGTCTTGGGCCTCGACCTCGGCATCGCCGGCCAGCAGGATTCGAAGCCCACCGAGCTGAGCCATCAGCATGACGGAGGCGTTGTTGGGATCCGAGCGCGATCCCGACAGAGTGGTGACCGGGCCAAGAACGTCGATACCGACCCGACCGACCACGAGATGTCGATCCAGAGCGGCCGTGTGAGCGACCAGTCCATGCTCGGCCAACAACGCTGTCACGCCAGCGGCGGCCGCCGCGGGCTCGGCGAGCGACGACACCACAACCTCACCGATCGTCCGTCGGTGCAACGCACCAGACAAACCACCAACGTGGTCGAGGTGAAAGTGGGTCAGGACCAGCAAGTCGATCCGTTCGACGTGAAGGTCGCGCAGGCACCGGTCGACGGCAAGCGGCTCGGGCCCGACGTCGATGACAATGCCGGCGCCCGACCCGGCGTTGAACACGATCGCATCGCCCTGACCGACGTCGCAGGCGACCATCAGCCAGCCCGGTGGCGGCCAGCCACTGATCAGGCCCCGAACAGGAACCTGTATCACCAGTGCCGCACCAAGCGCGATGCACATCAGTAACCGTCCCAGGGACTGCCGGCCGATCGCCAGCAGCGCCGCGCTCACCGCGATGAGACCGACCGCTCCGGGCGCGCCCGTCGGCCAAGGCAGCGCCGCTCCCGGCAAAGAACCGCAGTGCTCGGCCACCCAGACCAACCAGCGGCAGGGCCAGCCCGCCAGCTGGGCCAACACAACCGCCGGCGCAAGCCAGATGACCGAGCACAGCGCGGCGAGCAACCCCACCACCGTCGTGACGGCTACGACCGGTTCAGCCAGCACATTGGCCAAGATCGCCACCACGCTGAGCTGACCGCTGATCGCAACGATGATCGGCGCCGTCACCAGATGGGCAGCGGCGGCGACGGCAACGGCATCGGAGGCGATGACCGGTAAACCCATTCGAGCCAAGGACGCCGACCACCCTGGGGCGATCAACAGCAGCCCGGTCGTCGCGGCAACCGACAACACGAATCCGAGGTTGGCCGACAGATCGGGCTTGGCCAGCAGCACGGCCAGGACGGTCGCGGCGAGGATCGGTAACGCCGCCCGTTGTCGTCCCGTCGCCAACCCGCCGAGCGCGAGAAGCGCCATTGCGGCGGCGCGCACAACACTCGGAGACGGTCGGGCCAGGACCACGAAAGCGACGACGGCCAAGCCACCCAGGACGGCGATCGTGCGTGGTGATGCCCGGGCCCGACGCAAAGCCAAGCTCACGCAGCCGATGACGATCGAAAGGTTGGTTCCAGACACCGCGACGAGGTGGGTGAGCCCGGCCACCCGGAAGCGTTCGTGCAGTACCGGGTCAAGTTGGCTGGTGTCACCATCCACGAGACCAGGCAGCAGCCCCCGCGGCAACGGTGGTAATCCGGCGGACGCCCGCCGCAGACCGGCGCGCACCGACCCCGCGGCACCTTGCCACCACGGCGGACGCCCGAGGATCTGGGGCCTTCCCCGCGCTGTCACCGTCGCCGCCGTGAGATCACCACCCCGCGGCGGATTCAGTCGGCCAAGTACGCGGACGCGCTGACCCGGCAGCAGCTCCTGCCAGCCATCAGCACTGGCAAAGATGACCACCCGCCCGGATATCGAGCGAGCCGAGGCTCCGAGCCCGACCGACTTGACCGTGGCATCGACCGCGATCTGGGCCTGACCGGCGCGACCGCTCCTCGAGAGCAATGTCGGATCACCGCGCAGCACCACGGTGGCCGTCGTCGTGACACGCTCTGCCGCCAGGGTGGCCAGCGGACCGCCGTGAACCCGGGCCAGCCGGACGGAAAGGGCCGCGGCGACGATCGCACACACGCACAGGCTGAATCCGAGGCTCAACCACCACCTCGAAGGACGCCGGCCCGAGCGGTGCATCGCGGTACAGAGCAGCGCACTCGCCAGCGCGGCGATCGCAAACCCGGCCACGCGGGGGGCAGGCTGGGCGAGGCCGACGACCACCACAAGCCAGGCGGGCAGAACAGCGGCAGCCAACCGGAAATCGGTGACCTCCACCATCCGTTGTTCTGCCAGCACTCGCCCGACGCTAAGTTCTTCCGGGCTTCAGCGCGGGAAACGGATCGATCTGTGGATAGCCCCTCAGGCTGTGGAAAATTCGAGCTGCCGCTCAGCCGGGCGGACGTGCGACACCGGACGGGGCCAGCTGGCGATGATCACCACGATCGCGGCGAACACACTCGGAGCAAGGAATCGCATCCCGGACAGGAAGTGACTATCCAACACGCCAGGGCCAATGCACAGGCCGTAGAGACCCCAGACGCCGCCGATCCAGGTGATCATGCAATGAGTCCGAAAGGCCAGCACCAGGCTGGTCAAAATCAAGGCCAGGGTCCCCAGGATGAACAACGGCCCGAACGGGTTGATCGGGAAATCCGCCAGATACTTGCCGGCCGAGATCGTCCGAGTGGCTTTCAGCCAACCTCCGAAGGGAAGCGTGAAGGCGCTGGCGCCGCTGATGCTTTCGGCATCCCTTGGCACGGCCAGATCGACATAGAACCACCACAGCAACAACGACGTCAGACCTGGCAGTACCACTATGGCCGCATCGCCAACCCGCTGCTTGAGCGGCTCGATCGTCTGAAACAGCAGATATCCGGCGACTGCCACCGCGAATCCGAGATAGGTCTCCTTAGTCAGGCCCGCAGCGGCAAACGCCAGGCCCGCCAATCCCAGCTTGTGCCGCAATGCCAGGTAGACGCCCACGGCCGACAGGGCAATCGCCAACGATTCAGCGGTCCCGTAACCGATCGCAACCAACATGCCAGGAATGAAGGCAACGGTCAGCGCCCACCAGCGCGATCGGCGATATAGCAGGCAGATGCCGGCCGTGGCCGCACAGGAAACACCGGCCGACGCGATACCAACGGCCAGAAGGGCGTACGGGATCGCACCCGGTTGGCCGGCGCCGATCACCCAACCGGCGATCGACATCATCGGACGCCGGGCCCGATAACGGGGCATGTCGAAGGTTGCGGACAGGTTGTTCACCAACAACGGATCAAACGCCTGCCCGAGGTACCACTGGCCGTCATAACCCAAGCCCGGCGTCAGCTCGACATCCAGCCCACGGTCAGACAGCGCACTGGGCAGTTCCCAGGACGATCCGATTGTGAAAGGTCCGGTGACGCCATGGCTGAGATTGCTTTCCGACAGCCGCCAAAACTCAAGGGACAGAAACACCGCAGCTAGGGCTATTCCAGCGAACCCGACAAGGATCGTCTGGCGCCATATACCGGGTACTTCCCTGCCCATCCCCCGAACTTAGGCCATATTCCTGTGGTTGGCCGTCGACGAGTTGCCAAGCACACCGGGATCCGGCGCTCACGACACGGTCACCATAGCTTTGAGGTCTGCGAACTTAGCGTCTCCGATGCCGGAAACCCCACGCAGCTGCTCGACCGCGTCGAATCGCTGATGAGCAAGCCGGAAGTCGATGATGCGTTTGGCCAAGACCGGCCCCACGCCCGGCAAGGCGTCGAGTTGAGCGGCGGTGGCCCGGTTGAGATCGAGCAGACCGCCGGTATTGGCTCCGCCGGTATTGGCTCCGCTGGTATTGGCTCCGCTGGTATTGGCTCCGCCGGTATTGGCTCCGCCGGTTGTCGCTGCCCCATCGGCCCCAGCGGTCGCATCGGCACCACTGGCAGTGGAATCACCGACCACCGCGACGGCGACCTGTTCGCCATCCACGAGCCGCCGGGCCAGGTTGATCCGGCTCAGGTCGACTCCGACTTTCGGGCCGCCCGCCGCACGAATCGCGTCGTCGACCCGCGCTCCGATCGGCAGTCGATAGACCCCCGGACGCTGGACGCGACCCGCGACGTCGATGACGATGACCTCCGAGGTCCGGACCGGACCCGTCTGCGAGTGCTGGCTGATCGTCGGGATAGGTCCCAGTGGCGCGGACGCGCCCACGGCCGGTGATTTCAAGGATCCCCCCGGCACCACCGAGTCCGTAGAAGCCGGAACCGGCCGAGCCGCTACCGGCGTCAAGGCGGACGGCCGCGCCGAGAGGACCCAGATGGCCATCGATGTCACCGACACGCATCCGACAAGCAGGCTCGACACAACCACCGGTCGCGAGGGATGCCACAGGCGGGCTGGGCTGGGTTCCCGTCGCCGAGCCAGTACCGTCCGAGCGGCAACACCAACATCTCGAGTGCGATGAAGCAGACGGGCGAGCAGTTGGCCGACCGATCCGCCTTCACCACCACGCCGCATGGGCCGACCGTAGGTGAGGATCAGCGCACAATCGAGCGAGCATCCGATCTGTGGAAAGACCGTCTCGGCTGTGGATGCGAGACTGACCCTCTATGCCCGCCCAGCCCACCACCGCCGGCGGCCGGATCGCGCAGGAACCGAGCCGGCCCTCACTGCCGTTGCCGGTCCGGCTCTGGAACTCCAGCTACCGCCCGGCGATCATCGCCACCGCGCTATCGATAGTCCTGGCCTGGGGCTTTCTGCTGCTGCCGCCACAGAACACCGACATGGCCGCCCAGTTGGCGCGGGCGGACTTCGCCGATCACTACCCACTCTCCATCATCGATTTCCGGTGGTTCGGCGGCACCGTGGGTTACGGCTACACCCTGTGGGCTGCGGCCCTGATGGCATTGCTCGGAACGAAGGTCACCGGCGCCATCGCGGCGGTGATCGGTACCTGGTACACCACTCGGCTGTTGCACCGCCTGCGTCCGGCACGGCCGGTGCTCGGCGGGATCGCGGCCGCGGTCACCCAGGTCGCCAACGTGGTCGAGGGCCGGATCACCTTCGCCTGCGGACTGGCCTGCGGTCTGATCGCCCTGACGCTGTTCACAACGAACCGGGTTCCGCGGTGGGCCGCGGTATCGATGGCCGCCTTTTTCAGCCTGCTCTGCGGCGGGGCCAGTCCGGTTGCCGCCCTGATGCTCTGGGTCGCTGGCGCGGCAGCCCTGCTGATGAAACGGCGGCTGGCCGCGATCGTGCTCACCGTACCGTCGATGATCACGGTGGGAATCACGTCGATTGTCTTTGGCGATGGTGGGCACCAGCCGTTCACGATCTGGGATTGTCTGAAGTCGCTGGGCGCCCTGGCCATCGTGGTGGCCACGGTCCCCCGGCGCTGTCTTGCGGTGCGCTTCGGCGCCAGCATCGGAATCGTCCTGGTCGTCCTGGCCTTTGCTATCCCGACCCCGATAGGTTCGAACGCGACGCGCCTCAGCTTGCTGTTCGCGCTACCCGTCGCGGCCAGCTTCATCTACTGGCGTACGAAGTCGCTGACCATCCTCGCGCTAATCACCGTGCTTGTCCTGCAGCTCCCGGTCAGCACCGGCACCATCGCCAGCACCGGCCAGGCCAGCGGTTACAGCGGCTATTACAACCCGGTCATTCAAGAG
>Ga0207641_10005959_pt1 | contig 10329 bp, 11 predicted proteins | sample KBSSwiS62_FD_184306 | JGI IMG/M metagenome (GOLD analysis project Ga0207641, IMG submission 184306) | Switchgrass rhizosphere microbial communities from Kellogg Biological Station, Michigan, USA - KBS Switchgrass S6-2 (SPAdes) (version 2) | ecosystem: Host-associated > Plants > Roots >... | reverse complement strand
ATCTGGGGCGCGACCAACGGCCCGCTCGACATGCGGACCGATCCGCAGAACCTGCCCGCCGGGCTGGTCGAGACGAAATGGCCCGGCAAACATTATGGCACCTTCGGCGGCGGCGATTTCAGCGGCACCTTCGCCGAGCGCGCGGAGATCTACGACATGGTGCGCGACCGGAAGATGGCGGGCTTCGTCACCGTCTCGGGCGATCGCCACAGCTTCTGGGCCGGCTATGCCGCGCCCAGGCTACCGCCCGCCGGCTTCGATCCGGTGGGGCTGAGCTTCATCACCGGCTCGATCTCCGCGCCCGGCCTCGCTGAAGCGTCCGAATATTGGAAGGAGTTTCCGCTGCTCCCGCTCTTCGTGCGCAAGCCCCAAGGCGCCCCGCCCGAAGCGACGATCAACCTGACGCTCAAGCACGGCGTGCGCGCGGCGCTCGAATATGCCGCCAGCGGCGACATCGAAAAGGCCCGCGCCGCGACCAACCCCGACGTCGCGCCGCATCTGGAATTCGTCGACATGGCCGGCCACGGCTATGCGGTGGTCACCGCCGGACCCGAGGCGATCGAGACGGAGTTCGTCTGCATCCCCCGTCCGATCACGCGTGCGACGACCGCCGACGGCGGCCCGCTGCGCTACCGGGTATCGCACCGCGCGATGCTGTGGCGGCCGGGCACCGCACCAAAGCTCGAGCAACACGTGATCGAAGGGGATGCAGCGCTGTCGGTTTGATGCCGCTTGGAGCCGAGTCAGCCACGCGCCCGAACGTGGCCGTTCGACACCGCTTCTTCGCTGGCTGCAACAGGGCAATTGGGCGAAGGCTCTTGTCGGCAGCTGCCACCCCCCAACCGCCATCCCCGCGAAGGCGCAAAGGCGCTGACATAAGGTGCGGGTAACGGAAAAGCGTGAGTCCCCCGCGTCACAAATCCCCCTTTTCCGTCATCCCCGCGCAGGCGGGGATCCATTTTTGGCATAGATCACCAGCGTTTATCGGCCGGACACATGGATTCCCGCCTGCGCGCATAGGCGCTGACTTAAGTGACCTTTATCTGCTCCCCTCCCGGCCTTCCGGGAGGGGCTGGGGGTGGGTCGCGAGCGAAGCGAGCGCCCTTTCTTCAGCCTTCACGGCAAAGAACCACCCCCAGCCCCTCCACGAAGGCGTGGAGGGGAGCAGTTCGCAGCGTTAAGTCAGCGCCTATGCGCCTGCGCGGGAATGACGGGTGGGGAAAGTGGACGTGAAAACCACGAATTCTGCGCACCCGAGCGTTAACTCAGCGCCAATGCACTTCCCCGCGCGCAGACGATCAGGGAGCAATGGCGCCACAGAAACAGACCATCGCCATTCACCCGATCACCCCGCCGCCCACAACCCGCCTTATTGTTCGATCCAGCCTTCTCAGCGATAACCGCCACCGTGCCAGTCGCCCACCACGGATGAAATCCGTGAACGGCCAATGTAAACGGGAGAGCAGATGAAGCCCATTCCAACACTGGCCGTTGCGGCGATGCTGCTGATCGCGCTAACCGGAGCCGGAAGCGCTGCCAAAGCCGATAACGTGCTCCGCTACGCCGCGCCTGATGATCCGCAAAATACGCTGGTCATCGAGGCCTCCGCCGATGGTGACATGCGCATCGAAGATGGTCGTGGGCAGGTCGTCATCGTTCGCGATGGCGAAAATTATCTCCTGTTTACGCCGCCCGCCGGCGGGCGCGGGGTCACGCGCCTCGAGGACTATCTGGCCGTCGGCGCGGAAGTCCGGGCCAGCATGATCGAAAGCGGTGCGATGACCACCAGCGGAGAGAATGCGCGCTACGAAGTTCGCCCGAACGGTTCGCGCACCATCGGCAAGTGGCGGGGTGACGCCGTCGAGATCGGTCCGGTCGATGGGTCCGGCGTCACGCAGGATATCGTCATATCCACCGACCCGTCACTCGCCGACGTGCGCCAGGTCGCCGTCAAAGCGCTCGAGGCGTTTGAAAAACCGTCTCGCGCCGTTCTGATCTATCCCGGGCAATTCCAGCAACGGGTCAGCGAGACGCTCGCGCGCGGGATGCCGGTTTCGTACGATGGACGGGATCTTCGCGAGGTCGGTCGAGGCCCGGTCGCTGCGGACCGCTTCGAACTGCCGCAAGCGCCGTTGACTCGCGAGCAGTTGCGGGTGCTGATGGCGCGCTGAGTCGGCTGGACTCTGCTGATGACGCAACTGGACGACCCCGCCTTCACGATCCGGATCGCACCGGCCTGCAGGTTCGTCGAGATCATCATGTTCGGCCACTGGGACGCCGCGACCATGCAGCGCTTCGACAGCGAGCTGGGGCGCCTGCTGCCCGCGCTGCCGGCCGGCGGATGGGATCCGCGACCAGAGCACGCTGTTCGACACCACCGACTATGCCGTGCAGCCGCAGGAGGTGCCGTCCCAGCTCGGCGGCATGGCGGCGGACACGTCGATCGGTTCGCGCCGGATCGCCGTGCTCGTTTCGAAAACGCTCACCAAGCTGCAGGTGCGCCGCATCGCTCCCGACTACGGCCTGTTCTCCGAGTGGGAAGAGGCCATGCGCTGGCTGTTCGAGCCAAACGGCTGAGGCTTCGTGCGGCTGTACATTGGGTCAGGATGAGTGCCTGAGTGTGGCTCGCCCTTTAAACCCTCATCCTCCCCTCAATGCGGAGACACGGCGACTTGCGCAGCGCGCCAACGGCTTTGCATTTCAGCAGATACCGTCCTACATTGACGCCATGAGCAGCGGCCGCATTAACTCGAAGGGCTCGATCGACACGGCCTCGCGCGTGTTGCGATCCTACAATGGCAGCTGGGCTGCGGTCGAGCGGGCTGCGACCCGGGACGCGAATGGCGTCTATGTTGTGCAACGCAAGCCGAGCACCGAGAGTCCGGACAAGGCACACGGTCCTCGCGATTAAGCGGATTTACCCGTGGGCCTGACGCTGATCGCGATCCTGACGGCCGCGCTGCTGCTGCCGGGGATCATCGCGGCGCGTGCGTTCTATTTCGCGGCGCAGACAAAAGAAGTCGAGGTCGCGATCCCATCGCTCTCCAGCCCCGAGGGCATTGCGCTGGTCGGCGCTTTCAGCGTCGGTGTCCACTTCCTCTACATAGTGCTGCTCAAGTTGACGGCGTATCTGCCGCAGATCGTCCCGCTGCCGCTCGCCGATCCTTACATCCTGTTCGCCGCGACCCCGTTCGCGGAACCGGACGCCGCGGCCTATGCGCTGTTCTCGGGCCTGGTCGGTCTCAGCCTGGTCGCGTTCGGCGTCGGCTTTGCCTTGGGGCGGGTGATCATGTGTCGCGAGGACAAAAGCCTCTTCTACGGCCCATTGTCCGAAATCATCGAGCGCGCTCATGGCGACGACAGGTTCATCACCGCCTATGTGATCACCAAGATCGGCGATGAGAAGCGGCTCGTCGGCTATCAGGGGACGATCGTCTCGCTGTTCCGCGATGCCGACCGATACCCGACCAGGGTTGTCCTGAAGGACGTCGTCCCGTTCTATCTCAAGATCGACGATGATGGTCCGAAGCGCGAGGAAACCGACCAGTTGATCGACTGGCTCGTCCTCTCGGCCGGCGATTGGCATAATATCGCGTTCCGTGTCTTTAGGTTCGAAGACAGGGACGAGGTTTCAGAGCGGATGGACCCGCCACTATAATAGATTAGTCAGGCGATGTTCGCGGTTCAGGGCTGCTTCGGTCTGAACCTGTTGAACTCTTTCGGGAGGAGCTGAACGATGTGAGCTGCATCTAGGTCGAACAAGTTCCACGTCACATCCAGCTGCTGCCTCACCTTCGCAAGCCTTCGCGGAGTACCTGCGCCCTTGCCACCCCCGCCTCTTTTCAGCCCCCGTTTTTCATCATCAAAGTACAACGTCCGCGCAGCCTTTTGAAATTCTGGGCTGAACATGTCCTGCTGACTCGTCAGTTGCTCTCTGATCTCTGGCAGTGTCGACGGTGAGCCGCAGAGGAGATGATCGGCCGTGTCGCCGAGGTTTCCGAGCAGAACAACAGGCATTCTCACCAAATGGCGCTGAGCTTTCTGCCAGTCTCCAGGATCGCTGGGATACCATCGGTGGATCTCGCCCGGGCGGCGGGTCCCCTGCGAGTCTTTCGGAAGCACAACGTCACGCAACACAAATGTCAGCCATGCCCACACACCTGCCCTGGTCAACAGATCGGACCAATCCGTTCCCAGTGCATTCAACACACGTTGCGCAAGCTCCTTCGACGTGGTCAATGGCTCGTCGCTTATGGACTTTGTGCCAGACACACGGGCGGCAAACTGCGAGTCAGTCGGGACAAGGGCCGTCTCGTCGAGAGTGTCTTCGAAAATCCTCTTGAAGGCCTGGAGGCCCAGTCCGTTGAATTCGTACACACCCGAGTACGTTGTCATTGCGCTTCCTCCAGTCTAGTTGCATCGAGGAGTTTTCCGGCGAGATCATGCTTTGCGCAGAAGGAATCCAGCAGCCGTTCCAGATATTCCAATCGAGATGCCTTGTCCTCCTCGCCAAGGGGAGGGAGTTGACCGGGCAGAATTGTATCTGCCCACTTTAACCAGTCCATTACCCAAGCTACATCATCTGAATACTCTCCTCTCAAAATCTCATCGAACACTTGGCGCACGACCGCAGGGAGAACCATGCTGACGAACATCGGATCGTTGCGTGCCCACAGGGCGGCGTTTTTTATCCGCTTGTCAACCCGCACAAGCGGGTAATCGCTTTCCTTGATCTCGAGCTTCCACGACTGTGGTTCGGTGTCAGCAGCAAGGAACTGCAGTATCCCTCTGCTATTTTCCTCGTTCTTTTCATCATCACCACGGAGCGTCCAGTTGTCCGTGCTGCCTAGGAGAAGGCCTTTTGCTTTAGTACCCGGATCGGCGATGCGAAGCTGGCAGCTCGGCGCAACAAGACCGCGAGTGTGAAGTTGTTGGCTTGTGCGGAGCTTTCCCACCGTTCCAAGATCGACGATCTCAACTCTCTTGTTCTCGATCAGTCGAAGTGAGACTCTTGCCTCCGGTGGGAATGGTTTGAACGCTTCGGGGTGAGTAATGGTCATGGTGAGCAACGTCTTGCCGGCGAGTTCCGATAGAATCACCCTTACAGTCGATCTGCTCAGCTGGCGGCGGCCGGTCAGCCTAATCCTGCGACGCATTGCTCTCGGTCCTTATGCGAGTGTCGAGTTCACGGCGAGCGTCGAAGCCTGTGACCTCCGCTAGGCTATCTTCCGACCAGTCCCGGATGCGGAGTCGATTGTCGGTGAACTCTGGAGTGCATTTTTCTGCGGTGGTCTGCAAATCTTTGAACCTGAAGTCGAACTCGCTCCACGAAGGTTTTCCGGAGCCGTCAGCATAGGCGATGATGACATCGACCAGTGCTGGGAATTTCTTGTAATCTGGATTCGGCCTCAGACGAAATCCGTCAGCAAGAGTATCGATGATCACGGCGCTGACGTTTGGTGGCGGTGGCGTCAGTACGGGCGGGAGAGGCGGCGGGGTGGGATCATCCTTGCGCGGCTTGCGCATTTTTTTCTTCTGACTATCAGGATCAGGGATTGAAAAGTAACCTTCCCACACCGAGGCATCCGGCTCGGTACTTTCTTCGGTGAGGAATTCCCGAAGGCTGTCCGGAAGTGCCCTTACAAGCCGCTTTACGTGAATGCCCTCAAAGCCTGCATCTGCAAGCTTGGTCCTGACCTCCTTGGACTCCAAAAGGTCCAGGTGCGCTTTGCCCTCACAAAAATTCAGATACTGGGCGAGAGGTTCGTCCTCGACCAAAAGAACCAGGTCGAAGTCAGCGGGTCTTCTCGTCTTCACGTCGGGAAGGCTCATACCCTCGCGGAAGAGCCGATCCAGTGGCACCTTGCCATAAGGTGTCGGCGCGGCCACGACAGTCAATCCTACCGTCGTGGTGACCCCGCTTTTCGACATTGGAAAGCGAAGGTTGAACACGACCTCCTTTTCGTCAGCCAATTCGGAGCGAAGCTTGAGAGCAGCCTTCGAGTCTCTGTGGTCGGACAGCCTTGCCGCGGCGCTCGGAATTTCGATCTCGACAGTAGAACCCGCCAAACCATTGTCGATCATGTTCAGATAGCGCTCGATACCGCCACCGACAGCTTTGGACTTCACGTACTCTGCAACACATGGAGCGACTGCCTTGATGGATTGCTGATCGAGGCGGTCAACCCCCACCTCAACGACAAGGGAGCCATTCAGAATGGCGGGCGCGAAGTGGTCGATCGCTGCAGCCAAGATGCCGTTCTCGTCGAGTTCATCGTGTGGATAGGGTATCACGAGGGATAGTCCCGTTCGAGTTGGCTTCTGCGTGTAGGGAGAAAGGCGGAATGCTTCCTCCATCTGCGAATGGAATTCAGCAGAGCTATGTAATTCGTAGATTGAACCCTGCTCTTCCGTAGCAAGATATGAGTGAGTAGACTTGAATTCGTGTCCATATTGATCGGCCTTTAGAACGCACATGCCGCAACCGGCCAATGCCGAATCTGTCGATCTCCTCGTCAAACCAAGAACAGTGTGCATTTTGGATGCGATAAGAAAAGTCACTCGGCCGATTCCGCGACCACCGCGACCTGTGCCTGTCTTGTTTGAAAGTCCAAAATTAAGCCAATAACCCCAGAAGTCGCCCTTTCGGTCGTTCAAACCTCCAAGCAGCCCCTTGGTGTTGGAGTCCTCGACGTTGATCCACTTGATCCGGCCGCCCGTCCAGCCTAGCGGGACTGGCAGCTTTGCAAGCTCCCTGTATGCCATAGCTTGCTGCAGGAACTTGGCGCGCTTGCCCAGTTTGTCGTCATGGAAAGTGAAGCGGATGATGACTGGCTGCTCCGTGTCTAGGCGAGCATCCAGGCTGTTCTGAATTGCCTCTCTCACGAAGGTTTCCGTGTAGGGATAATCGACGCGATCGAACATTTCGCTGTCGAGCCCTTGGTTGATCGGGGTGCCTCCTACGGCGGGCCATATCCAGGACCAGTGCGCACTCATCCTGCCAATCCACCTTTCACGCTCAGTCCGTTTTCCGTCACAGCTTGAACGCCGTGCCAGTTCCAGCATCGGAATCGCTGAACCGACCCTTCGCCAATTCCAGCTCCTTCTGCAACACACGGAAGATCTTTTTTATGTCTTCGTCGGAGCAGCTATAGGCAGACCTGTTCGACAGATTGCCGATAAGGCGGATCTCGCGAAGCGCACGGTTAACCCGCTGTTCGGCAAGTTTCACAAATTTTTCGCGCTTATCGCTCATATCGCCGCAGCTCCAAGATTCGTGTGGATGAACTGACGCCTATCATGGTCCACAGAATATGTCAACATTCCCAAAATATTTGAGAAATGTTGAAGGCACATTGCCATCAGAGAAGAAAGGTTGGCTCCTCCGTCATCATCCAATTGCCGATTTTTTGAGCGATAGCGCGGGCCCCTCTCTCACGAATGGCGCACTCCCAGACGATGACGACACGCCAGTCGGCATCACTAAGCGCCCGTTGATTCCGATTGTCACGCTCCACGTTTGTTTTGAACTTTGCCTGCCAGAACTCCGGCCGAGTGGCGGGATTCGTGGCATATCGGCAGCCCTCGTGCCGGTGCCAGAAGCAACCTTGGACAAAGACCGCTGCCTTCCAGCGCGGCAAAACGATGTCCGGAGAGCCGGGAAGTGCTCTGACATGAAGGCGGAATCGAAAGCCCAAGGCGTGCAGCTCCTTGCGAAGCTCGACTTCCGGCCGTGTGTGCTTACCACGAATCCCGGCCATCATCCTCGATCGGGTCGCTTGATCTACGACGTCCACCATGGCCTTTCCACTGGATACGCCTGACAGACTTGGTATGGCGGTCAGGCGAAGGGACATTCGGACGAATGAGTACCAGTTTCAAGGTTGTAGATTTGTTCGCTGGGCCAGGTGGTCTGGCCGAAGGCTTTTCTGCGCTAGAGGTCGATGGAAGCCGTGCGTTCGAGATCTGTCTCTCGGTCGAAAAGGAGTCGTCGGCCTTCGCTACCCTTCGTTTGCGGAGTTTCGTCCGGCAGTTCAATGGATGCATTCCCCGCGCATATTACGATTATATCGCAGGAAAGGCAGATCGCGATCACCTGATCTCAGCCTTTCCGCAGCAATGGATGGCGGCTTGCAAAGAGACTGAGCAGTTGGAACTGGGGGCTCCCGGCACTGACAGGATCATTGATCCCATCCTCGACAGAATCCGCGAGGATGCGTCGGAAAATGCCATCCTTGTAGGAGGACCGCCGTGCCAAGCATATTCTCTGGTTGGTCGCTCCCGTAACAGCGGAATAGCGGATTACAAAGCGAGCGAAGACAAGCGGCATTTCCTCTACCGCGAATACATCCGAATCATCGGAAAACTTAGACCCGCTGCCTTCGTGATGGAAAATGTCAAGGGCTTCCTGTCGTCAAAAGTCGATGGAGACCGCATCTTCAGCCAAGTTGTTTCAGACCTGTGTGCTGCCGGAGGAGCGCCCGACAGTTACCGAATCCTACCGCTGGTCACTGGCCGGGGCAGAGATGGTAGCGAGTACATACTTCGAGCTGAGCAGTTTGGTATTCCCCAGCGCCGTCATAGGGTGATCCTCTTCGGCATCAGGAGCGATCTTGCTCCATCGCAGCAGATTCAACGAACCGTGATGCGGCCACAATCACACAGTCCGATGGTTGAAGATGTACTGCGGGGTATGCCTCCGCTTCGTAGTGGGTTGAGCAGGACGGCCGATACTCCCGATGCGTGGCGCAAGGCTGCCCGGACCGCCTTACTCACGGCAGCCCGTGCAGCATTTGATGAGGAGGATGAAGAACTGGACAGGGTGGCTGACCGACTCAGGCGAATTAGTGATGAGCTTGAATCCCTGCAGGATCTCCCACCACGCTCGTCGGGCGCCTTGGCGAGTGTTGCAAATAATGAACTGGCAGAATGGCTTGTCGACCCTGCGCTGACATGGTTGCCAAACCACGAGGCGCGGGGCCATATGGAGAGCGACCTTGCGCGATACGCCTTTGCTTCCGCGTTCGCGGAGATGATTGGACGATCGCCCAAGGCTGGAGAGTTCCCGAAGCGACTAGCACCCGCCCACGGGAACTGGGAGTCGGGCAAGTTCGTAGACAGATTTCGCGCGCAGTGCTGGAAAATGGCTTCGACGACGATCACGAGTCACATCTCAAAGGATGGGCACTATTTCATCCATCCTGACCCTCTTCAGTGCCGGAGCCTTACGGTTCGCGAGGCTGCAAGGCTGCAGACATTCCCTGACAATTACTTTTTTGAGGGAAACAGGACGCAGCAATACGTGCAGGTCGGAAACGCGGTACCTCCATTGCTCGCTCGCCAGATTGCCGACGTCGTCTACAGCGCAGTGACGTTAGCATTACGGAACTCTTCAGGAGCTGCGCTAAATGGCTCCGTGCCTTGTCACCCCACGGGCGCCGAGGAGGCGATGGATCCGCAGGGAATGCTTGCTTTCCACGCAACTGCGGGGTGATGGTTGGTTGGAAAGCTGACTTGTGCGACGACAGACCAAGTGACTCTAGGGTCGCCACCTATCTGGGGAGGATTCCTGTCAACCGCCGCCTCCTTTGCGCACCTCGCGAACGCTGATCGCGAGATCGGCGTCATCGACGCCGTTGAGCCAGGCGGAGACGTTCGCGTCGGAGCTGGTCTTGCCGAACCCACGGAAGACGTTGGTATCGAACAGATATTTCATGCCTCCTGATCGAGCACCTCGTCCAGCACCTCGAGGCCGGCACCGGCCAGGGCGCGTTTGATGGTCCTTGCGGGGTAGGGCCGTCCGACTTTCGGATAGGCCGCTGCATAGATCATGGCGGTCGCGATCAGGTCAGGCGTCAACGATGGATAATCTTCGACAATGTCGTCCGGGCTCATACCGCCGAAAACGAGCGCCGCGATCCGGTGGACCTCCAATTTCGTGCCCTTGAGGATGGCTTCACCCCCATCGCGGAACTCGATCTTGCCCGAAAGCTCGTCCAGCGCGCGCGCACGCTTCTCCACCTCCGCCTTCAGGTCGTCGATCGCGAAGCTCAGCCGCCCGAATCGGACTTCGTGCGCCTGGTCGAGCGGCGTCCGCTTGAGCGCATGATAGAATGCGTTCCTTGCCTTGAGCGTCAGTTCGTCGCGGAGCGTGCGCACGGCGAACAGATAGAGAAGATCGCTCCACTCGACCGCACGGACCGCGCCGCCAGCCTTGCGGACAAGCTTCGCCTCGACGGGGCCCTTATCGAGAGCCTTCCTGACGGACTTGACCGGCTCGCCCAGTACGAACGCGACCTCCGCCGCGGTATAGGCCAAAGCTTCAGCCAT
>Ga0207641_10005958_pt1 | contig 10331 bp, 2 predicted proteins | sample KBSSwiS62_FD_184306 | JGI IMG/M metagenome (GOLD analysis project Ga0207641, IMG submission 184306) | Switchgrass rhizosphere microbial communities from Kellogg Biological Station, Michigan, USA - KBS Switchgrass S6-2 (SPAdes) (version 2) | ecosystem: Host-associated > Plants > Roots >... | reverse complement strand
CGGCCACGGGGCCATCGGCTTTCGTTTGAGCTATACGCGGCCCGAGCAGCGCTCCGACACGCAGTTGGAAGCGCTAGCCGGACGGGGCATCGCCGCGCACAATACGGAGTACAATCTGAACGCTTCGCTGGGCGCCTCCTACGGAATCAGCCACCACCTGACCGTTGCCGCTGAGCTGCCCTACGTCCGCCGAGACGATCTGCGCGAGGGCGCAGTCGGCGAAGTTGAACGGCTCGGCAGCGTGGCAGGAATTGGCGACATGAATGTTCTTGCCAAGTATCGGCTGACTGATGGGGAAGGCATCGGTTTTGCGATCCTCGGCGGCATCAAGTTACCCACCGGCAGCACGCATCAGCGCTCCGACGATGGCGAGCGGCTGGAGACTGAGCATCAGCTCGGGACCGGCAGCTGGGACCCCCTCTTCGGTGCGTCGGCTGGGACGAAGCTCGGCGCCCTGCGGCTCACCGCAAGCGCTCTCTATCAGTTCTCCACCAAGGGTGCCCAAGACACCCGGCTTGGCGACCGACTGCAAGGCGGCATCGCGTTGTCGCATCACATCGGCGGGGCCGAGCATCATCATGCCGAAGGCAGCCACAACCACCATCACGGCGACGAGTTAGATGAGCAGCCTGAGGTCTTCGCCCACTCTTCGTGGGACGTCTTTGTCGAGTTGGGCGGCGAATGGGAAGGACGGCAGAAGATCGGCGGCGAGACCGAACAGGCGAGCGGCGGCAAGTGGCTTTACGTTGCTCCGGGGGCGCGGCTCAACTTTGCAGCCAATTGGTCGGCCGGAGCCGCCATCGCGGTGCCAGTATGGCAGAACATCCGCGCGTCCCACCCTGACAATCGCTATCGGTTGATGCTTTCGCTGGGACGATCGTTCTAACGTCCGCTTTCCACCCGTTGCGGACATTAGCCCACCATCGCCACCCTCCCTCCGATCAGCATCCGTAAACTAGAGAGGCATGCCGGCGAACGTCCGCTGGGGCGCATTCGACCATTCGGCGAAGATAATCGAGAAACGCACCCGCGTTAGTCAGCGAAAAGATCGACGCCTTATAGGTCAGTTCGGCTCGACATCGACCATGGCGGAGTAGCTCTGCGCACTCTTTGTCGACCAGCATCGCGTCTACGTAGGGAGCATATGCCGCGATCGCGCGAACATCGTTCATAAAACCGGCTGACGGGTTGCTCTTCCGACCACCTTTCACCTGCGCCGCGAGCGCCGCGAATACGTACGCCAACATCCGCCCAAATGGCTGCTCACGATTACGCAACGAGTTCCAGAATGACGTTGTTGCGCTGGTCAAGCCTTCCTCAGGCACGCCAGCTTTGCGCGCATAATGGTGAACGATGTCCATCTCGCGCCGTACAAAACTATGACTGATATTGAGGATCGCAAGTAGATCGTTTTCAGCCAATCCCTCCTCGAAGAGCTTCATTGAATGCAGAATCGCACCTCGCCGACTCTCCAGATAGGCTCCGAGTTCTCGTTCTAGAACTTCGTTGAAGCCATCGCCCGACACGCGCCAGCCTTCGATAAGACTTGTCACGCCCGAATGGGAAGCAGCACGCCCCTTGCGGGTCGAAGCGACAAAACTGGACCAATTCATCCCCACACTGATTCGCATGTCTGGCAACCAATCATTCCGATTCCCATCAAGAACGTCATCCACGTCGAAGTCGATGACCGGCTCGTCGTTGGCAAAGAAAGCCCGGGCGAATTCATCAATCTGTTGAAGCTGGACCTCGTCGGTATCGACGAACTCCATGTCGCCTCCGATTTGCTCTTGCGTGTCCCGCAGTCCCTTCGCGAACCGACTGACAATCGTTTCGCTATGATGGACGTCTGAGTGCGGGAGGATGACCTGCTGCCACAACAGCGCTTGATCCAAGAGATCGTTGGCTTCGGCCCAAAAGGACGTCCAATTGTCAGATCGCCTCTGGCCCGTACGAAGCTTGTGCAATTCGCTGAAGGCGAACTGGTCTAGATAAATTACCTTCTTATCAAGCGCCGGTAGGGCCTGAGCATGGGAATAGCGGCACCTCGTGCATCGCTTCGTAACGGCGTCGCCACCGACCGACAGGATGCCGAAAGTGCCCTTTCCCTTGCATCGCCAGCAATCCTCGAACGGCCCGTGCTCCCAGGTGAAGGGTTTTTCCACTGAGCAAGCATAGCGATTGCCGTTCGATCTGAGTTGCCGATCTCATGTCTGTTCTCGGAGGCTGCGCCCTAATGGCCGGTTTGGGTCGAATCCGGACATTGGCCCATCGCTCGAAAAGATTGGTGAGCTTTGGTGGAGGGGCGACTTAGTAGGGCATTAGTAGGGCGGCTGCTTAAAAGCCCCGCGGGCAACCTCCGGCTCCCGCGTAGGCCAAGCATCGGGGATCAGGAGTCAATTCAGGCTTCTTCAATGTGCTTAAAAGTCGTTCAATATCAGATACTTAAAGTTAGCCATGAGGAGGTCCGGCTAATTAGCCATTAGACCTACCGCTTGGTCATTAGAGCCTAGCGCGTCGCGTAGGAATAAAGATTTAGGTAGATTTTCTACGACCGATTGCTTCGCCTGCGCAATCTTGTTCAATATCGAACACCCCATCTGGAGAACCCACCTCGTCTTCTTGTTCTTATTTTTCCTCCGAATGAGTCAATATATATCGGATGAAAGAGATCTTGAAAAACCGCTGACTGATGTTGCTCAGCATACACCAGTTGAAGGACACCGGGTTGTTCAGGCACGTGATGCAAATGCCAATCATTAGAATTCTTTATAAGCTCATTCATTTGCTTGCCGAGTTCACGCTCTTCGGGGTTCAGCGACCTGTTCCAAAAATTGACTAGCTCGAATACCTGCGCTTCGCCGAACTGGCGATGCAGTTTACGGCGGGCGCGGGCGTCAACCCAGCTGGGCACGTCACCCGGAGTCAGTTTCACCTCAAGCGCCACAGAATAGGCAGTCGGCCTTGTGGAGGCCGCACCCGCCTTCGCGATAGCGGCCGACCCAAGGGTTGCAACGCCTTTTCCAAGCGCTCCCGTAACCTCCGCCGACCCGACCGCAGAACTGGCCTCCAAATGGCCCTGCAGCAACTCTACCAACCCCGTTCCACTCTGTCCGCGTCGAGAGTACCAAATCCAGCGATTAGCGTGGGACCCCGCTGCGAAGAAATGGTCTGGAGCGTTATACGGGTTAAGGTCCTCGACAAGGCCGAGCGACACAGAAGTAAATACCAAGGGGGTGAAATTAATGGCCGACTTAATTGACCCCCAATAGCTACCGTATCGTTCAGACAGCCATCGATCCGTATCTTTCAGAGGGTAGAAACCGAGATGATGATCAGGGATAGGCGGTGGAGTGTTCTGCGCAGCAGAGAGCCTCATTTCTTCGGGGTAGATTACAGTTTCTTTCAGTAAGTATGTTGGTGCATCGGATATCGGTGATTTCGAAAGGCCGAGCGGGTCCGCAAAGTCGACCGGGTTGTGGCCGGCGAAAGCATATGGCGACGGGCTATCCGCGTAGAGCATCGGATCGCGACTGGTAAAAACGCCGCATCGTGGATCGTAGAGCCGGTACGGCGTGTGAAACAGCCTTGTGCCGCCCAATGGCGCCATGCCGCGCCAACTTGTCTCAGTTCCGCCCGAAGCGAGAATGGTCGTTCCGTCCGGGCCAAAGGCCCGGTTGGCACCGAAAACGTCGTACCGATGGCGTTCCCGTACATTGCCGGTCGCGTCCGTCACACACATGGTCGACCAGCCCTGATCCTCATGGATATAGGAATCGCCTGCCTCGTCGATTGCATGGAAGGGCACGGTCCATAATGGGTGGGGCGAATGCTGCCGCACAGGGCCACCAACCACCTCATGGATTTTCGTCGAAGCCGCAAACCAGCGTTCGAAGGCTTGCCCCTTGGCCACTCCAGACGCCGCCCGTGACAGCGGATCATAGTTCAGCTCTGCGACAACCGCGCTGGTCGAGCGATCCAGCACACGGCGCACGCGATCAAGCGCATCGAGTTCGTAGATATAGTCCCGATCGATGGTGCGATGCGCATCGGCGTTGTAGGTGATCAGATCGGAACCTTCCGCTATCGTGCGGTGATCCGGTCCGGTGGCATAGACCTCACCGGGCGGCCCCCCGTTCAGTTCGGTCGATTTGACGCGTGCGTCGGACCCGTCCAGCGTGAAGGCGGTGCCCGGTGAGGCGGGGGCGGAAAGGGCGATCGCCGCCACCTCCCCGGCCTGCGCGACTGGATCCGAAATGTCGGCCAAGGGTGACAGCGCAAAGTCCGCCCGCCATTCGGTCAGCCGACCGCACGCGTCGAAACTATGCAGGAGATTGTTTGCGGGGGTTCCAAGATATTGAACCACAGCGCGATGGCCGTTGTCGTCGAAGCGCACCCGACATGAGTCTAGCTGGACACCGGCCCGCTCATAGTCCACTCGAATAGTCCGGCCTAGAACATCATGCGCAAGATTTCCGACAACGCCATTTGCGTAGGTCTGCCCAGTGAGTCGACCGGCCGTCGAATAGTGAAGCTCAAGCAAGGTCTCCCCCGACAAACCACCTAAATCGCCCGGTGTGACAAGTGTGATCCGCACAGGCCGGCCCCGGGGATTGTATTCGGTCCGTTCACGGCGCCCATCGGGGAACACCAGGTCGGAAGTACCGGCGGCATCGTCATATTCTGCTTTCACAGTCTTGCCGCGGGTTGTCTCCTCCACCACTCGATCCAAGCTGTCATAGCGACGCTCGATCACGTCAACTCCTGCTTCGGCGCGCGCGAGTCTGCCGAGCCCGTCATAGACGAACCGGTGTGAGACGACCGGTTCTTGTCCGGGAGCCGCGAGACAGGACATCGCGATGGGCCGCGCGCCACCGGAAGCATATTCCAGGATTGTCCGATTGCCGGCAGGCGTCCGAAGCTCGGTTTTGCGAGCGGCGAAATCGATGATCGTCTCCCAGCGCATACCGTCTGGCGGATCCATGGCAGTGGCGCGCCCCAGCAGGTCGCGCTCCCAACGGGTCGCTGTTCCCATCGCATCGATTTCGCGGGCAAGATTTCCGTTCGCATCATATTCGAACCGCGTCGCCAGCGCCAAACCCGCGGGATCGTCGGTGCGTTCGATGATCTGGCCGAGCGCATCGATGGCAAGTCGCGTCGACTTGCCATCGGACCTGCTTAGATCGGTCACGAGGTCGCGATCGTCATAGCCATATTGAGCCACGCTTCCGAGGCACTCTGAACGGGTAAGCCGGCCACGCGCATCATAGTTCTGGGTCATAGTCGTCGTGAGCGCGATGCCGCCTTCGACTTCCGTCCTGATGAATTGCGCGACATTGCCCGCAGCATCATAAACAAGATGGCTGACATTGCCGTGCGGGTCAGTCATCTTGTCCGTTCGCCCAAGCGCGTCGAAGGCATAATGATATTCGGCACCTCGGGGCAGCTGGCGGGCGAGCAGATTATCGTCCTTGTCGTAAAGGTATCGGGTCTCCAGTAGTGTCGCGCTGACCGGATCGTCCGCGAACGCCGCCACCTTCGTGGCCAGCACGCGGCCGCGCTCGTCATAATCGTACGACTGCCGTTTGAGCAGCCGGGCGGGGTCTGCGCCGCCGGGACTCGGTTCCTCCACCCGCTCTTCCAGCAGCCGGTCGTCGACACCCCAGACGAATATCTGGATCGCGCCGCCGGGAAGCGAGAGACGGTGAAGGCGGCCCCAGACGTCGTATTCGAACGTCGTGATATCCTGCTGGGCCCCGATCACCTGAGTCAGGCGGCCTGCATGGTCGTAGGAGCGATGGGAAGTGAGCGCCAATGTGTCGCCAGCCGCTGACGTCTCGCTCAACAAGGCACCGCGCTCGTCGAACTGCCGATCGGTGCGCATGCCCAGCGCATCCCAGGTCGATACCGAGCGCCCCTCGTGATCGACGCTCTGCATCCATGCGCGCGGTGACTGACTGTTAGCCGCCAGTGTCGCCTTCCGCAGATGACCCACTTCATCGCGCTCGAATATGTCGACGATCGCGTCGCCGACAACTAGATCTGGAGCGCATGATCCAGCCGGCCGCTCCCTTCGAACGACGGCCCCGCTGTCGTCGTACCAAGTCCGAACTATCCCGTTCAAACCCCCAATCTCGGGTACAGCCGCCACCTCGACTTGACCTTGGACATTGTGGGTGAACGTGAAAGTTCGTCCTCCAGGAGACTCGACGCTGTCCGGAAAGCCGGCGGCGTCATAGTCGAACGTGGTTTGAAGGCGTTGGCCGGCCGGATCCTGCGTCACCACCGCAAGGAAGCCGTCCCGCGGCCCGCCCGACAAGTATTCGAGCTCCTCGCGACCACCTTCCGGTTTGATCGCTGCCGTCAGCTGACCACGCGTATTGTGCTCAAAGAGGCGCGTTCCGTGCTGCGCCACACCGTCGGCGTCGATCGTAACGGGGAGTTCGATCCGGATGAGTCGACCGCTCGCACCAATCGGGCTGGTGTCGAAATCGTAGATGAATCGGGTCTCGACGCCGGTCTCGTCGCGCACTCGTATCGGGAGCTGGAAGCGCGCGTCATATTCGGTCCGCGTCAAGATACGGCTGGGGACAATACCCGGGAGCGGGGAGACACGTTCGACACGCAACAAGTTGCGGCGCGCGCAAGGGTCGGGATTTGCAGTGTCGAATGCATAGATGGTGGCCAGCCCGTCCGGCTCCACCGAATTCGTCAGATTGCCTTCTGAATCATAGGCATATTGAGACGCCACGACACGGAAGGATCCGTCGAGGCCCAGCCGGAAACGGTGGTCGAGCAAGTCGCCACGATAGTTGAAGGTGTAAGTATGAAGCGCGCCGTCGGGCGTGCGTACCAGCGTTCGAGCGGCAAGCGCCTCCACATTGGCGGGGTCCGGGGTGACATACTGAATCTGCTCATAGCCGAACTGATACTCGAAGCCCGCGACGCGCTGGGCGACGACGCAATTGAACTCCCAGCCATCATCGGGGCCGGCGTAGTCGTTCTCGACGGTGAGCCGACCGGCAGTATCGAAGATGCGCAGGATGTTGTGCTGCATCGCGGGATGCCCGGCGTAGGAATCATACTCGTATACCGTGACCAGTCCATCGGGATATTGTGCCGTTCCGGGCAACGCAACGCGCACCAGATGCTCGACTTCGGTGTCATGATCGTAGCGCACCGTTCGTGTGCCGGTATGATCGGTGACCGCCTCCAGCAGCTCGCAAGTGCCATATGAGAAGAACAAGCCTCGCCTGGCTTCGTCAAGAACCGAGGCGAGCAAGTCCTTTGCGTCGTAGGTCAGTGTAATGCGATTTCCGTGACGGTCGACGATGGCGACCAATGGAATGCGCTGCGGGTCGCTCCATCCCGATGGCCGTCTGAACTCCCAATGAGATCCTTCTCGCAGGTGAAGCGTGTAAATTTCATCGGGGCCGGGAGCTTGCTCCAGCCGGCCTACGTAGCCTGGCGGGGTTTCGAACCCTGCGCCGTTGGCACGGAACTGTTGTTCACGCAGTTCGCCGGTCCAAAGAGCGATCGCGCCACTCTTCAGCGGTCGGAGGAAGACGTTGTAGTCATGGTCCCAACCATGGCCAAACGGGCCGAAATGGGTACGGCCGCTTCGATAGGAGCGCGCCATTGCAATTGGGATAAACGGCGTGGGTACAACCATATCGACGACGCGGATTGTGAATGCGCCGCTGAACAGATCGACGGGGTCGGCCGCGGCGGCGGGAGTGCGCGCGGCGGGAAGGGATAGAGTGGGATGCGGCTGTCCGTTTTCGGGCAGGTTCTTTCTTAACCTGTCGATGAGCGCGTCGAAGTCGGGCGGACTACCCGGCGGGGGAACGAGAAGGCTTGCAACATCGACGGGATCGAGCGGGTTGAATTGATCATAGGCTGTGTGGCTCGGCTCCTCGAGACTCACCGGCGGGGCAAAGCTCTGGCCACGAGTCTCCAGGATGACGATGTTCTCAGGGAGTGTCGCGAGATCGGGCGCCCCCTGAAGTTCGGGAGCGTCGCCCGCGATTGGCGGACTTTCCTGAGGTGTAGTGTCGGTCAGGTTCATTACGGGCTTCAGATCGACGACTGGCGGCGGGGGCTGGGCCTTGCGCCGGGCCACTTCCCTCGCGTCGCGATCCGCCTTGTCCTTTAGACCCTTGCTGAACTCAATCAGCTTATTGGCGGTATCGACCCGATTCCGGATATAACTGGCGACCTCGTCATATTCGCCGGTATCGAGGAGAATCTCACCCGACCCTTGAGAGAGGTAGAGCTCGCTGGGATCCCAATCGTCGGTGAGGTACGGCACGATTGTCGCCTGATCGCGTGCGTCAGCGGCTTGGTGCTGGGCGGCGTTTGAGCGTCATTGATACCGGACTGTTGGGCGTCACCAAGGTGCCCGCTGGCGGCTCCAGCGCGACGATTTCCGCGTCCGGCCTCGGACGACCGTCCACCGATGGTTCGCTTTGAAGACCGCTGCTGCGCAACGCGCACCCGGCTTCGGACAAGCCCATGCCGAGAACATTGGGCAGCCGAACCGACAGGCCCGACGCGAGCTCGACTGAAACTTCACTGCCGGCCGCAACGACAACGCCTGGCGCGGGATCCTGGGTAAGGACGGCCTCCGCGGGAAGAGGACTGTCCACCATTCCCGCCTTGCTGTAACGCAGGCCAGCCGACGCCAGCGCGGCCATTGCCGCGTAGGAGCGCAGTCCGATAAGCAGCGGAACCTCGACCCGCTCGATTTCGGGTGCTGGGCGCGGTCCTTCGACTGTGACGGGGATGCCCGTCAATACACGGCGCAATTGCACCGCTTCGGCAAAGGACAACGCGAAGCGCTCGACTTGCAGGGGAAGTGGCATCTCGAGCAGCTCGGACCGGGTGACTGCTGGCGCAGAGGCCATCACGCGTCGTGCTAGATCAGGATCGATGCCCGGCCAGTCCTCAAGCTGCGGGTTCGTCTCGCGGTCCGCGTGCCGTATCTGGACGCCCATCATGCCTGCGAACAATTGCGAGTCCAGCAGATCAACGGTGCCCCGCGGATAGCGATCGGCTGACGAGAGCGATTGTAACATCTCGCGTTTGAGCTGTGCGCCGAGCCTGTTCGCGTCGCGGATGTTCATCGATTTTTCCTTGGGGCCGATCATCTCGCTCGGCGCGGAAAGCGTCTTTTCATAGACGATGCTGGGACGGTCGCCGATCCGGGTGATCAGATTTCGTGCGCATGAGCAAACGGCACGTCCTGTGATCATCAAGCCTGGTTGGTAACCGGCGATCAGCGGTACCGCTCTTTTGAGATATACCGTTGCATCCACCTCAAGCGTTTTGGGCGCAACGGCGCGGTGCCGTTCTGGCGACGTACCTGCCAGTGCTCCTTCGACGGTCACGGTGTCCTTGGTGACAACAAACGTATAGTAATTACCGGGAGCTTGACCGTATGCGGTTAGATCGTCGTCGGACGTGGCAAAATTAACAAGATAACCGCCGATGTCGCCATGGGTGATCGTGCCCGGTGACACAAACGCGCCGACTGTCCGATCGACGACGTATCCTGGTTGCTTCGCGCTGGTTTCGGAACCGTAGACCATGTCCCAGCCAGGACTCTCGACCTTGAGATTCAGCGGTACAGCGGTCTCACCCCAATCGTAAATCGGGTCGCCTGTGAAATGCGCTGTTTCGAGATAGGCCTCGACACAGAAATCCTCCATCTCCTTGGGCCGCACCACGACGAGCATGAATTCCTGCACGCCTTCAATCTCGCGCGGACCATTCACGAAGGTCGCGGGCGACTGCACGGTATGAGGCCGCGGCAGCATGAAAAATGCCGCGCGATTGGTGCCGAGATGGTAGCTGTCGAGCTGGTGGTACATCTGGCTGAGCTGTGTGACGTGCGAGAATTGCTCCCGCGCTTCACGCTGCGCGTCGGTTGTACGAATGTTCTCGGCGGTCTGCTGGCTCAGATCCTTCGTGCCAGACTGATTGGTTATCGATCCGCTTGCCGCTACGCCCGCATATTGCGCCGACACCCCGGCCGACAGCGTCGTCGTGTCGAGGACCTCATGCGACTGCAGCGTCGACTGGCCATGCCTGACATTCACATCTTCTAGGGATCGGGACATCGTCTCCCCGGTATCGGTGACGACCTCATAGAGTTCGCGCTTCTTGGGATCGAAATCGGCTAAATATGGATACTGATCCAGCGTGAAGCGGGTGTCGTCTTCATGCGGCGCCACGACGACTTCCAGGATCGCACCCATGCAAGGGTAATAGGCGGATGCCTGGTCGCCCAATCGATTCGTCAGGTCAGACGCGCCCCAGCCCGATCGTCC
>Ga0207641_10005957_pt1 | contig 10331 bp, 9 predicted proteins | sample KBSSwiS62_FD_184306 | JGI IMG/M metagenome (GOLD analysis project Ga0207641, IMG submission 184306) | Switchgrass rhizosphere microbial communities from Kellogg Biological Station, Michigan, USA - KBS Switchgrass S6-2 (SPAdes) (version 2) | ecosystem: Host-associated > Plants > Roots >... | reverse complement strand
ATCCGACCCCTCCGTCGCCGACGTCGCCGCGGACGGCCCGTCCGGCCACAACGGCATCGCGCACGACCTCACTCCGGTCGCTGTCGAGACGCTAATCCCTTTGCTGCACGCCTCCAGCGCGGAAACGGCGTCACCCGTTGATTGGATCGGTCAGCAGACGCAGGTGCCTGCCGTGGTACTCTCGGAGGGTCCACTGACGTCGGCAGCCGATGCGGCGCTGACAGACGAGGACGCCGCGCCTCCGGCGGAGGACGTTAGTCGCGCGTACTCCCAGGCGACCATCGCGGCGCTCGATCAGTGGCTGGACGCCATTCATGTCGCACGCGCCGACCGCCGCACTTGATCATCGACATCGCACCATCCGGGACGACTTGTCGGCGCGCTCGCTCGACGCGCTCGTCGTCACGGCGCTGCCCAACATCCTGTATCTGACCAACTTCACCGGGAGCACCGCGATCGCGGTCGTGACGCCCGCGCGCATTCACTTCCTGACAGACTTCCGGTACGTCACGGCGATCGCGGACAGCAAGGGCACGGCGCACGAGTGCCCGAACCTGGACCTCGTGACAGTCGAAGGCTCCTACGATGCGTCGCTCGCCGCCCTGCTCGCCGCGCTGAGCCCGCCGCAGGGCTCCGGACCAGCGATGCGGATCGGCTTCGAGGCGGCACACCTGACGGTCAGCCGCCACGCCTGGCTGGTGGACGCTCTTGCGCGCCACGGATCGCCGCATGCCCTCGTCGCGACAGAAGGCGTCGTGGAGCACGCCCGGGTCCGGAAGGACGACTACGAAATCGCGACGCTGCGCGAAGCGGCGCGCCGGTTGTCCGGCGTAGCCGAGCAGGTGATCGCCGACGTGCGGGCCGGACAAACCGAGCGCGAAGTCGCCATCGCCATCGAGCAACGCCTCCGTCAGGCGGGGTTCGCCAAGCCCGCCTTTGACACGATTGTCGCCGCCGGCCCGAACGCCGCTCTGCCGCACGCAAGGCCCGGAGAGCGAAGATTGACCGAAGGTGACCTCGTCGTGCTGGACTTCGGCGGCGTCTACGACTCATACTGCGTCGACTTGACCCGGACCGTTTCCGTGGGTCGGGCCAGCACGCGGGCCCGAGACGTCTACGCCGCCGTCCTGGAGGCGCACGACCAGGCGATTGCCGCCGTGGCTCCGGGGCGCTCCCGTTTCGACATCGACGGCGCGGCGCGACAGACCCTTGCCGGCCGTGGCCTCGGCGAGGCGTTCGGACATGGGACCGGTCACGGGCTCGGAATCGAAGTGCACGAGGATCCGCGCATCTCACGGCGCCGGCCAGACGTCGACACGGATGACGCCGCGGTCGCGTCCCGCATGGTTTTCACCATCGAGCCTGGCGCATATCTCCCCGGATGGGGGGGTGTTCGCATCGAGGACGATGTCCTGGTGACGGACGCGGGGGTCGACGTGCTGACGAACGTCACCACCGACCTGATCGAAGTTTGATGGACCTAGAACAGATTAAACAGATTCTCGACCTCGTGCGCGAGCACGACCTGTCGGAGTTCGAGATCGAGCACGACGGCCTGCGGCTCAAGGTCCGGAAAGACGCGAACGGCTCGCACGTTGTCACGCTGCCGGCGCCACCCGCGCCGCTCGTGCTGCCGCCTTCGACCACGAGCCCGTCCTCGACAGCGCCGGCGCCGGCCGCGCCGGTGGTGGCTGCCCCGACGATGGCCGCCGCCCCGGCGGACGCCGCGGACGCCGAGATCGAGCTGGCGGTGGTCAAATCGCCGATCGTCGGAACGTTCTACCGATCGTCCGAGCCGGGCTCCGCCTCGTTCGTCGACATCGGCTCGACCATCAAGAAGGGCGACGTGCTCTGCATCATCGAAGCGATGAAGCTGATGAACGAGATCGACTCGGAGTACGACGGCGAGATCGTCAACATCTACGTGGAAAACGGCCAGGCCGTGCAGTACGGCGAGCGGCTCTTCGCGATCAGGACGCGATAGGGTGTTCAAGAAAATCCTCATCGCCAACCGCGGCGAGATCGCGATGCGCATCATCTATGCGTGCCGCGAGCTCGGCATCAAGACCGTCGCGGTCTACTCCGAAGCCGACGAGAACTCGCTCCACGTCCGTTTTGCCGACGAAGACGTCTGCATCGGTCCGGCGCGCAGCGCCGACAGCTACCTGAACGTGCCCGCCGTCATCAGCGCCGCGGAAATCACCGGCGCCGACGCCATCCACCCAGGCTACGGCTTCCTGTCCGAGAGCGCCTACCTCGCCGAAGTCTGCGAGGCGTGTCACATCAAGTTCATCGGCCCCGATCCGCAGGTCATCCGCCTGATGGGCGACAAGGCGCGCGCGCGGCGCGTCATGAAAAAGGCCGGCGTCCCGATTCTGCCAGGCAGCGACGGACCGCTGGATAACGAGGAGAAGGCGCTCAAGCTGGCCAAGGAAATCGGCTACCCGGTCATCGTCAAGGCGACCGCCGGCGGGGGAGGCCGGGGCATGCGCGTCGTGCGGGCGCCGGCCGAGCTGTCACATGCGGTGAAGACGGCGCAGCGCGAAGCCGAGGCGGCGTTCGGTGTCGGCGACGTGTACATCGAAAAATACGTCGAGTCGCCGCGCCACATCGAGTTCCAGGTGCTCGGGGACCATCACGGCGCCGTGATTCATCTCGGCGAGCGCGAGTGCTCCATCCAGCGCCGGCACCAGAAGCTGCTCGAGGAATCGCCGTCGGTCGCGCTCAGCGACAAGATGCGACGGCGCATGGGTGCCATCGTCATCGACGCGGCCAAGGCGGTGCAGTACACGAACGCCGGCACCTTCGAGTTCCTGATGGATCCCGGCGGGCGCTTCTACTTCATGGAGGCCAACACGCGCCTTCAGGTGGAGCATCCGGTTACGGAAATGGTGACCGGCGTCGACATCGTCAAGGAACAAATCCGAATCGCGTCGGGCGAACGCCTCACCTATAAGCAGGGCGACGTCACGTTCACCGGTCACTCGATCGAGTGCCGCGTCAACGCCGAGGACCCGGACACCTTTGTGCCGTCGCCGGGCGTGATCCATGTGTTCAGCGTGCCGGGAGGCCCCGGTGTACGCGTCGAGACGTTCGCACACTCGGACTGCACCATCTCGCCGTACTACGACTCGATGATCGCGAAGATCATCGTCCACGGCCGCGACCGGCAGGAAGCGATCGGGCGAATGAAGCGCACCCTCGAGATGACGGTCATCGAAGGCATCAAGACCACCATCCCGCTGCATCTCCGCATACTGGCCGATCCCGACTTCGTCGCCGGGAAGCTGAGCACGTCGTTCATGGATCGCTTCCTCGCTCGCCCTAGCACCGGCCGCCTCGCCGAGGCGGTCTGAGGGCGGGATTCGTGGTTCGTGATTCGGGATTCGATCTTCGAGTTCCCAAGCCAGAGGCCCGAATCTTCACTCCCGAACTCCGGCTCCCGATTCTGAACGCCATTGTCGACGTCGAGGCGGCGGAACGCTCCGGCTGGACGCCGACCGATCTCGCCCGCGCGTTCCTCGCCGGCGGGGCCCGATTCCTGCAACTGCGGGCAAAGCATCTGACGGGCGCCGCCTTCCTCGATATCGCCAAAGCGATCGTCGAGCTCGCGCGGCGGTTTGACGCGATGGTGATCGTCAATGATCGCGCCGATATCGCGCGCCTCTCCGGCGCCGACGGCGTGCACGTCGGTCAGGAGGACCTGTCGCCGCGCGCGGTTCGACAGGTGGTTGGTGCGGACGCCGTTGTCGGCCTGTCCACGCACACGATGGAGCAGCTCGAGCGGGCGCTCGACGAACCGGTCAGCTACGTCGCGACCGGACCGGTGTTTGGCACGACGACCAAGCACACGGGCTACGATGCGGTTGGACTGGAACGCGTGGCTGCCGCCGCCCGGCGCACGACGGCGCGCCGTCTGCCGCTCGTCGCGATCGGGGGCATTACGCTGGAACGCGCCGCGTCGGTCGTTGCGGCCGGCGCCACGTCCGTGGCGGTCATCGGCGACCTTCTGGCAACGGCCGATCCTGAAGGGCAGACGCGCAACTATCTGCGCGTGCTGAACCGCGTGACATGACATGAGGACGAGCACGCTCCGCGCGTCGATTGTCGCTGCCGTCCTTCTTGGCGCTCGCCCTGACGAGATCGCGATGTCCCAAACCATTCCACGGGCGCCCTTCGAGTTGCCGGCGCCCACCGGACCGTTCGCGGTCGGCACGACGACGTGGCGGCTGACCGACCCTTCACGCCAGGAAACGTTCACCGATCGGAGCGAACCACGGAACGTCGAAGTACTGATCTGGTATCCCACGGCAGCGCGCGGTGGCCAGGTCGCGTCTTACCTGCGCGAGGGGTTGGCCGAGGTACGAGCGTTCGCGAGCGTCTTTCGCGCACCCGAAACGGCCTTTGACACACTCGAGCACGTCCGGACGCACGCCCAGATCGACGCGCCGCCGGTTGCCGACGGCCGCAGGCTGCCGGTGCTTGTTTTTGCTCACGGGTATACCAGCGTCCCGAGCGCCCACACGGCGCTCCTGGAGGATCTGGCCAGCCACGGCTACGCCGTCTTGAGCATCGTGCACCCGTTCGAGGCGTCAGCCGCGACGCTGGCGGACGGCCGCGTCGTCAGGATGCTCGACACGAGCGGATCGTTTCTGAAACCGATTGCGGACGTCTTCAGTGAGTGGGGCCCCGAAGACGAAACCATGGCCTCGGTCACGAGGAGTACGGACGACGCAGAGCAACTCCGGCTGCTGCGCGGGTATCTTGGCGGCCTTCAGAAAACCCATCTCGCGCTGCGGCGCTGGGTTGAAGACACCAGGCTCGTGGTCGATCGACTGTCAAGCCTCGCGTCGGACGGCCCGATCGGTCGTCTTGCCGCCCGGATCGATTTCACCCGTCTGGGTGTTTTCGGACATTCCATGGGCGGCGTGACCGCGGGCCAGTTCTGCGTCGAGGACCGGCGGTGCATGGCGGGGCTCAACCTCGATGGCATTCCCCAGTACGGCACGATGATCGACGCGACGATGAGTCGTCCGTTTTTGATGGTCTACTCGGCGCGGCCCGGCCGTGCCGGCGCGAGCGACGCGATCTACCGGCGGTCCGCCCGCCCGTATTACCGCGTCGACGTGCGGGATACCCGTCACCTCGACTTCATCGATCTGGCATTCTGGGGCGGACCGCTGCGCGAGCGGCCGGTGATGGGCCCGATCGCCCCCGCGCGAATCGCCGACATTACCCGCGCGGTGGTCCGGGAGTTCTTCGACCAGGAACTCTTGAGCCGTCGTTCGACACTCCTGGCCGGGACGCCCCGGTTTCCGGAAGTGACGGTCCAGACATTCCCGCCGCCAGCACGGTGACGGCTAGGCCACCAGGCTGCGCCGCGTATAATCGCGTTGGTCTCTCGCCGGTGGAGCCTCGCGGCTCCCGGTCAGGTGGGCTCGGCTCAATCAACTGAACTGAAAGGGGACATAGTGGCTGGTGCATTGTTTCGGACCAAGTCAATCGACCGCCTTCTGATCGACGTTGCCGGCAGCGGCGAGACGACGCTGAAACGGACGCTCGGTCCGGGCGCGCTCGTCGCGCTCGGCATCGGCGCGATCATCGGCGCCGGGCTCTTCGTGCGAACCGCCGCCGCGATCGCCGAGCGGTCGGGTCCGTCGGTGACCATCGCGTTCATCGTGGCAGGCGTGGGTTGCGCGTTCGCCGGCCTGTGCTACGCCGAGTTCGCGTCGATGATTCCGATCGCGGGAAGCGCGTACACCTATTCGTACGCGACGATGGGCGAGCTCGTCGCCTGGATCATCGGCTGGGACCTGATCCTCGAGTACGCCGTCGGCGCCGCGACGGTCGCGATCGCGTGGAGCGAGTACTTCAACAAGGTGCTCGAGTACGTCGGGCTTCACATACCGTATGAATGGTGCCATTCACCCCTCGAGGCGTCGCCCGACGGCGTGCACGGCATCATCAACATCCCCGCTATCATCATCCTGGCTCTTCTGACGGCGCTGCTGATTCGCGGTATCTCGGAATCGGCCACCGTCAACACGGTCATCGTCATCACCAAGGTCTCGATTGTGTTGCTGGTGATCGGCATCGGCTGGCAATTCATCAACCCCGCCAATCACACGCCGTTTGTTCCAGCCCCGACGACTTACACGACGCCGCAGGGCGTGGTTCATCCCTACGGCGGTGTGATGGGCATTCTGGGGGCCGCGGGCGTTGTGTTCTTTGCCTTCATCGGATTCGACGCGGTGTCGACCGCGGCGCAGGAGGCCAAGAACCCGAAGCGCGATATGCCGATCGGCATCCTGGGCTCGCTGGTCATCTGCACGGTGTTGTACGTGCTGTTCTCGTATGTGCTCAGTGGCGTCGCGACGGTCGAGGACTTCCGGACCGCGGGCAAGGAGGCGTCGGTCGCCTTTGCGATCACGAAGTACATGACCGGCTACGCGTGGCTGGCCAAGTTCGTGACGGTCGCCATTCTTGCCGGGTTCTCGTCCGTGATCCTCGTCATGCTCCTGGGGCAGTCGCGCGTCTTCTATTCGATGAGCCACGACGGCCTCGTGTCCAAGGTCTTCTCCGAACTGCACCCGAAGTACAGGACGCCGTGGAAGTCGAACATCCTGTTCTTCTTCCTGACGGCGGCCTTTGGTGGCTTCATCCCGGAGAACATCGTCGGTGAGATGACGAGCATCGGCACGCTGTTCGCCTTCATGCTCGTCTGTGCGGGCGTGTGGATCATGCGCGTTCGGCGGCCAGACGTGCCGCGCGGCTTCATAGTGCCGGCGCTGCCGGTGGTCGCTATCCTCGGCATCGTGGTCTGCGGGTCCATGATTTACGGGCTGGGCTGGACCAACTGGCTGCGATTGATCGTCTGGTTAGTGATCGGACTCGTGTTCTACTTCTCGTACGGCATCAACCACAGCAAGCTGCTGCTCGAGGGCAAGGTCCAGGCAGCCCGGCACTGACACCGCTCAGTGACACCTGCAAAGGGCGACCACTGGTTTCGGGCACAAGGCCCGGGATTCGCGGTCGCCCTTCTTCTTTCGGTGATCGGGATCGGCACCCTCGGCTTCATGATCACCGACGGCCGAGGCGCCTGGGACGCGTTCTACATGACCATCCTCGCGCTGACGACGGTCGAGGCGCCCACCAACCTGTCGCGCGCCGGCCAGCGGTTCACCGTCGGGCTCCTCCTGGTCGGCGTCGGCGCCGCGCTGTACACCTTTACACTACTGGCGACGGTGGTCGTCGAGGGCGGGCTGCCCAAGCGGCTTCAACGGCGCCGTCACGAACGTATGCTCGAATCGATTAAGGATCACTTCATCATCTGCGGTTACGGCCGCATCGGCAGCATCGTGGCGCGGCAGTTCACGCGCCAGGGCGTGCCGTTCGTCGTCGTCGAGCGCAGTCCGGAACGTTTGCAGGCCGCGATTGAAGACGGCGCCCTCGGCGTGGAGGCCGACGCCAGCCGGGAGGATGTCCTCAAGCGCGTCGGCATCGCGCGGGCGCGAGGACTGATTGCTGCGGTGGGTACCGACGCCGAAAACGTGTACGCCGTCCTGAGCGCGCGGGTCATGCGGCCCGATCTGTTCATCGTGGGGCGCGCGGAAACCGAGGATGCGACGCAGAAGCTGAAGCGGGCGGGCGCGGACCGCGTCATCTCGCCGTATCAGATTGGCGCAGTGCAGATTGCGCAGACCGCCCTGCGGCCGGCCGTCGTCGACTTCGTGGAGCTCGCGACGAGTTCCGAGAATATCGATCTGGCGATGGAGGAGATCACGATCGCCGCATCGTCGCCGCTTGCGTCCAGGACGATTCTCGATGCGAACCTGCGCCAGCGCTACGGCGTGATTGTCGTCGGCATCCAGCGGCAGGATCGATCGATGGAGTTCAACCCCGAACCCGACACTTCCATTCTCGCCGGCGACAAGCTCGTGGTGCTCGGACGGCCCGAGTCGCTGCGCCGCCTCGAGGACGAGGCCGCCGGCCAATGACGGCGAGGCTGCTCGACGGCACCGCCGTCGCCAACCAGATCCGCGCCGAATCGGCGCCGGCCATCGCCGCCTTCACGGCTCGTGCCGGCCGCCCGCCGGGACTGGCGATCGTCCTCGTCGGGGACGACCCTGCGTCTGCCATCTACGTACGGAACAAACTGAAATCGGCAGGGGAGGTCGGGCTTCGAACCGATCTCGAGCGGCTGCCGGCGACGGCGTCGCTCGACAAACTGCTGTCAATCGTGGCCCGTCTGAACGCGAGCGACGTCCACGACGGCATTCTGGTGCAGTCGCCGCTCCCGGCGGCGATGGGTGCCGACGCCGAGCGTCGTGTGTTCGACGCGATCGATCCCGCGAAGGACGTCGACGGCCTTCATCCGGTCAACGTCGGGCGGCTTGTGCAGAGCCGGGCGACCCTGGCGTCCTGCACGCCTTCTGGAGTCATCCAGCTGCTGGAACGGTCCGGGGTCAAGATCGCCGGTGCGCATGCCGTCGTCATCGGGCGCAGCGACATCGTTGGCAAGCCGATGGCGCTCCTTCTCTTGCATGGCAACGCGACCGTCACGGTCTGTCACTCTCGAACGGTGGACCTGCCGCGCATCGCTTCGGAAGGCGACATCCTCGTCTCCGCGATCGGCCGGCCGGGATTCGTGACGAACCCATTCGTCAAGCCGGGCGCGACTGTCGTCGACGTCGGGACCACTCAGGTATCGGATCGATCCGTGATCGATCGCCTATTCCCCGTCGGATCGAAGCGCCGCGAAGTCTTCGAGCGGAAGGGATCGCTCGTGGTCGGCGACGTCCATCCGGACGTGGCCGACGTGGCCGGTGCGCTGTCACCCGTCCCCGGTGGTGTCGGCCCGCTAACGATCGCCATGCTGCTGAAGAACACGGTCACGGCGGCGATGCAGAGGGCAGGATGGGCGGGATAGGCGGGATGGGCAGGAATCCATCGAGCGTCCCGTCCAGCCCCTTCAGCCCGTCCAGCCTGTCCTGCCCATGCTGCGAGTAGCGCTCACCGGCGGTATCGCCACGGGCAAGAGTTACGTCCTCGATCAGTTTCGCAGACGTGGCGTCGCGTGCCTGGACGCCGATGCCCTTGTCCACGGCGTGCAGGCCGCGGGCACCGAGGCGACCGCCGCGATCGCGGCACGGTTTGGATCCGAAGTGCTTGCAGCCGATGGGTCGGTCGATCGCAGAAAGTTGGGCCCGATCGTGTTCGACGATGCGCAGGCGCGTCGCGAGCTCGAGGCGATCGTGCACCCCGCCGTTTACCGCGCGATCGCCGCCGGATTGCATGGCTTCGAGCGCCTCGGCGATCCGATCGCGATCGTGGACGTGCCGCTCCTGTACGAATCCGGCGGCGAGAAGGACTTCGGCCGCGTCATTGTCACCGCCTGTCCGTCGGAGTTGCAGATCGCACGGCTCGTTCAGCGGGGGCTGACTGAAGACGCGGCGCGCCAGCGCCTGGCGGCGCAATGGCCGACGGAGAAAAAGGCCGCGCGCGCCGACTTCGTGATCCGCACCGATGGAACGTTCAACGAAACCGATCGGCAGGTGGAAGTCGTCCTGAAGCAGCTGTCAGCTAGCCCCTAGCCCCACGGGGTGGAGACAGACGTCAGACCTCCACTTCCGTCGTGTCCTGCGCGGGAGCGATTCGCTCTTCGACAAACGTGTTCCAGTCGTGGCAATGCGGGCACTGCCAGAGCAGCTCGGTGCTGCGATAGCGGCAGCGCATGCAGATGTGCGGGTCGAGGTAGAACACCGCATGTTCGGTCAGCTCGCCGTACCGATCCACGAGCGCGGCCGGGTGGTGCAGCTGACCGAGAGCGCGCCAGATCGCCTGATGGATGCTGAGCGCGTGCGGGTTCTGCACGAGGGCGGCGAACAGCAGGTCGAGCGCTTCGCGGGCGTGTCCGCCCGCGGCGAGGTGCCGTGACAACGCGAGTCGCGCGCGCCAATCCTGCGGGCTCTCGTCGATCAGGCGGCGGCACAACCGGGTGAAGCGGTCGGCGTTACCAGTGCGGATCGCCAGGGCCTCGAGCCGATCGAAGGTCAGATACGCGCGGTCCGGCGCGACCTCGATCACTTTTTCCCAGATCGCCGCTGCCTCGCGCTCGTTGCCCTGCGCGACTTTGACGTCACCGAGGTTCAGATATGCCGGGACGGCGCGGGCATCGAGATCGATCGCGGCCTCGAACCGCCGGATTGCCTCGGTGTGGTCCTTCCGGCGGATCGCCTCGAGTCCGATCTCGTTTTCGAGGAAGGCGAGAATCGCCTGGCTCTGCGGTCGGGCGTCGGTCGCCGCCAGGGTGGACAGGCGCTGCCGCGTGT
>Ga0207641_10005952_pt1 | contig 10336 bp, 6 predicted proteins | sample KBSSwiS62_FD_184306 | JGI IMG/M metagenome (GOLD analysis project Ga0207641, IMG submission 184306) | Switchgrass rhizosphere microbial communities from Kellogg Biological Station, Michigan, USA - KBS Switchgrass S6-2 (SPAdes) (version 2) | ecosystem: Host-associated > Plants > Roots >... | reverse complement strand
CGCACGTCGCCCGCCGCAAACACGCCGGGGACGCTGGTCTCGAGCGGCAGCGGTTCACGCGATTCCTTCCAGAGGCGCGGATACGCCTCGGCCGCCATCAACTCGCGGCCGGTGATCACGAATCCCTTGGCGTCGCGAAGCACCTCGGGCGGCAGCCAGTCGGTACGCGGCCGCGTGCCGATGAACACGAACACCGCTTCCGCATCCTCCACCTGACTCGTGCCGTCGTCCAACGAGGTGAGCACCGCGCGTTCGACGTGGCCCTCGCCCTCGACGCTCGCGATGGCCATTCGCGGCCGCAGCCGGATGTTCGGGGTCTGTTCGATCTGATGGACGAGGTAATGCGACATGGTGTCGCGCAGGCTGTCGCGGCGCACCACGATCTGGACCTCTTTGGCATACCGCGCCAGGTGCATCGCGCCCTGGCCGGCCGAGTTCCCCCCGCCGACGACGAGGACGCATTTGCCCGAGAACGCGGGTGCCTCCGTGGTTGCGGCACCGTAATACACACCGGCCCCCGTGAGTTCAGCCACACCGGGCGCATCGAGCTCGCGATAGATCATGCCGGTCGCGACCAGCAGCGTTCGCGAGATGACTTCGCGGCTGTCGGCCAGCATGAGACGCTTGTAGCCGCCGTCGATCGACACGCCGGCCCCTTCGAGTGGTGCGAGGAACTCGGCGCCGAGCCGCTGCGCCTGCGTGAGGGCGCGGCGCGTCAGATCGCTGCCGCTGACGCCCGCCGGAAACCCGAGATAGTTTTCGATGCGCGAGCTGGAACCTGCTTGTCCGCCCGGTGCGTGCCGATCGAGCAGCAGCGTCCGCAGTCCCTCCGACGCCCCGTACACGGCCGCCGCGAGTCCGGCAGGACCCGCGCCGACGATGACGAGGTCGTAGAGTTGCAGGGCAGCCGACAGCGACTGGCCCAAGCGTTCGGCCACTTGCCGCGGCTCCGGGTTCCGCAGCGCGGATCCATCTTCGAACAATAGGACCGGAAGGTCCTCCTCGCTCGCGCCGGCGGCGTCGAGCAGCGCGCGGGTGTCGGGATCGCGCTGCACGTCGAACCATCGATAGGGGATGAGGCTGCTCGCCAGAAAGTCCTTGATGGCGTGCGACCGCGGCGACCACTGATGTCCGATGAGGCGCAGCCCCTTCGCCTCAGGCAGATAGGCCACCTGCCACGCGTCCAGGAGATCGTCGACCACGGGAAAGAGCCGCTCCTCGGGTGGATCCCAGGGCTTCGACAGATAGTGATCGAGATGGGCTTCGTTGATCGCGCTGATTGTGGCCTGGATATCCGAGTACGCGGTCAGCAGCACGCGGCGCGCCAAGGGATAGATCTCGCGCGCCTGCGCGAGAACTTCGTTACCCAGCAAGCCAGGCATCCGCTGATCGCAGATCAGCATCGCCAACGCCTCGCCGCGGCTCTTCAGCTCGCGGGCGGTTGCGAGCGCCTCCTCGCCCGAGCTGGCGCTCATCACCGTGTACTGCTCCCGATACCGCGCGCGGAGATCGCGGCGCACTGCCGCCAGTACCTGCGGATCGTCGTCGACGATGAGAATGACGGGTTTGTTCACGACGTGCGCTCGGCGCGCTCGTCCTCGGCGGCTGGCAGCACGACCCGGAACTCGGTGCGGCCCGGCTGCGACTCGACGGCGATTTCGCCGTTGTTATGGCGGACGAGCCGCCGGACGATGTCGAGGCCAAGGCCGGTTCCCAGACCGACCGGCTTGGTGGTGAAGAACGGATCGAAGATGCGATCGCGGATCGCTTGCGGGATTCCCGCACCGTTATCGGCAATGCGAACGGCGACGCGCTCTTGCTCGCGACGCGCCCGCACCTCGACGCGGCCTGCATCAGGGATGGCGTCGAGCGCGTTGTCGATGAGATTCGCCCAAATCTGATTGAGCTCGCCCACGAAGCCGCGCACGCGTGGGAGCCCTGGTTCCACGTCGATAACGACGGCGGCCGATTTGCTGCGCGCTTTCGATTTGAGCACGGCGACCGTGTTGCCGAGACTCTGCACCAGATCCACGGGCTCGGCGATCGGAGCCTGATCCATGTGCGTGAAGCCTTTGATGGCGGTGACCAATCCCGAGATGCGCATCGCGGCCTGCTGGATCTCGGACGCCAGCGCGCGCACCGAACATAACGTGGCGGACCACCGCAACACCGCCTGCAGCGCCGGTCCCTCGACCGCGCTGGCGACGCGATCGAGCGCCTCGAACGTCACGGCGGTGTCGGCCAGCAATTCCGCGGTGGCGACGTCCAGACCATGACCGGCGAGCCAGTCGGCGATGGCCTCTTCGCGTTCGGCCTGCGCGATGGGCGACCGAACGCCTTGCGCCGGTGTTCCGAGGCACGATCCTCGAACGGCGTCAATCGCGGCCAGTTGCGCGTCGGTCAGGCGTGCCGCGGCCAGCGCGCGCGCGGCCCGCTCGGCTTCCTCGAGATGATCCTCGAGCAAAGACGCGCTGCGCTCGATCGCCGAGGCCGGGTTGTTCAGCTCATGAGCCAATCCCGCGGACAGCTTTCCGAGCGAGACCATTTTTTCGTCGTGCAGATCGCTCGAGGTGAAGGTTCGGGCGCGATCGATCATGGTGTGGACGAGGATGGAGGTCACCCCCTGGCACTCGCGGATCATCGCCGGGAAATGGTCGCGATGAACCGCCAGGACGACCGTCGGTTCCTCGGCCCTGGTGTCGCCCGGTGGGCTGACCATGCGAGAGTACGGCAGGGTTCCCGTCACGTCCCCCTCCCGCCATTCCATGATCGTGTGCGGTCCGGCGCCGCGGTCGACCGAAATCGTGATGCGACCCGACAACACGGCGAACAATCCATCGGGCGTCTGGCCCACCGCCGTCATGACATCGCCCGTGTGCATCTGTCGAACGGACCCGTGTGCCGCGAGCCACGCCAGTTCCTCGCGCGGCGCGGCGCGGAGCGTCCGGTGCGCCGCCAGCCGATCGACGATGTCGGTCGCCGTCATGAGCCGGTTACTCCTTGGAATCGGAATCGTACATCGGCATTTTGCGGGGCGTCGACCATTGGGCTTGGAAGCAGGTCGCGACCCGCTTCACGGTGGATCAGTGCGCGGCGTGAACGGCACGGTCTCCGTGAACGGAACCGGATGCGTCGAATCAACGCTCGAACCGCGGCGCCACGCCGCTTTGGAGCGCAGCCTATGGCTGCGCTCCTCGGCCGCGAGCCGGCGGCGGTGGGAGCGTCCCGCCTTCCGCCAGCGTTTTCATATTCTGAAGCGCTCGCTGAAACGTCGCGGTTCGGCGCACCTTGTCGGCCTCCCGCGCCGCGTCGTCCGCCAGCATCGAGTTGTCGAAAAAGATCGTATAGACGATCTTCGAGGTGGTCGCGGTCACCGGTCGTGCCTCCAGGGTGCCGTGATACAGGTTGTACGGCCGATCGTTCCTCACGGTCTGCGTGTAGGTGTACGACAGATCGGTCTTTCCGACCAGGACTTCCCCCGCCACGGAGCGCACGGCGCCGAACTCGCCGTCCTTGCCCGACGTGATGGTGCAGGGAATCTGCAGCCATTCGCCGATGTCGCAGAACTTGCCAACACGCTTCCAGACGTCGGCGGCGGATCGGTTCACGGTGATTTCCAGCGGGATAGACGTGTATGTCGGAGAGGCGACTGCCGGTCCGGTGGCGGCCTGCGGAGCCGGCGCAGGCGTTTGTGCCGTCGCGACTCCCAAAAAGCCCGCGATCGCGAGCGCGCAGCCCGCACCCGTCGTCTTAAGTAGGTTTCTCATTGGATTCTCCAGAGATGCTGTCGTGCCGTTCGTGGGATTCTCGCACAATGCGACCTCTTCTTTTCAGCGGCATGTGTCGATCCGGGTCGATGCCATTCGTATAGATCACGAGATGCTGGCACGGTGCCGGCACCCGATGGTAGAAGACGCGCCGGCGAACGGTGTCATGCTGGCATCTGACCGGCCGAAGGAGCGCACGCGATGACTCAGTATCTGCTCAGCATGTATCAGCCCGACGGCGTAACGCCTCCTCCAGCAGCCCTGACCAGGGTGATGCAGGAGCTCAAGGCGCTGATCGAAGACGCCAAGTCCGCCGGAGTGTGGGTGTTCAACGGCGGGCTTCACCCCGCCAGCTCGGCCACCGTCGTCCGGGTTCAGCACGGCGACTCCCTGATCACGGACGGCCCGTTCGTCGAGGGCAAAGAGCACATCGGCGGTTTTCTAATCCTCAAGGCGCCCGATCTCGACGCCGCGCTCGAATGGGCCCGAAGGCTGGCGCGCGCGCTCGTTCTGCCAGGCCAGGCCGACGGCCTGGCGGTGGAAGTGCGGCCATTCCGTGGAGAAGGGGAGCGCTAGCCGCAGACGTGCCGGACCTCACCGCGTCGACCATCGAACGTGTGTTCCGCGAGGAGTGCGGCCGCGCCGTGGCGGTCCTCGTCCGGCACTTCGGCGACATCGATTTGGCCGAAGAGGCGGTCCAGGATGCCTTCACGGTCGCGGTGCAACGGTGGCCATCCACCGGCGTGCCGCCGAGCCCCGCAGGCTGGATCATCACCACGGCGCGCAACCGGGTGATCGACCGCCTGCGGCGCGAGTCGTCCCGCGACGACCGGCACGCGCAGGCGGTCTGGGTGCAAGCCAGCGACGAACCCGAGGAGGACGCGGTGCCCGACGATCGACTGCGCCTGATCTTCACGTGCTGCCATCCGGCCCTTGGCTCCGGCGCGCAGGTCGCGCTGACCCTGCGCCTCCTCGGCGGATTGACCACGGCGGAGATCGCGCGCGCGTTCCTGGTGCCGGAAGTGACGATGGCCCAGAGGCTGGTGCGGGCGAAGGGCAAGATTCGCGACGCGCGGATCCCTTACTCGGTGCCGAACGCAGCCGATCTTCCGGGTCGCATTCGCACCGTGCTCGCCGTCGTGTACCTCATCTTCAACGAAGGCTACACCGCGAGCTCCGGCGATCGGCTGGTCCGCGACGATCTCTGCGCGGAGGCGATCCGGCTGGGGCGGGTGCTGGCCGCGCTGATGCCCGACGAACCCGAGGTCGTGGGACTGCTCGCGCTGATGCTGCTGATCGAGTCGCGCCGGGCGACGCGCACCACGGCGGATGGCGACCTGGTGCGACTGGGCGACCAGAACCGCGAGCGCTGGAATCGCGGCCTGATCGATGAAGGTCAGACGCTGGTTCGACGATGTCTCGCGCGAGGCCAGCCGGGTCCGTACCAGATTCAGGCGGCGATCAATGCCGTCCACAGCGACGCGCCGATCGCCTCCGCCACCGACTGGCGGCAGATCCTGAAGCTCTACGATCAACTCCTCGCGGTGGCGCCGGGCGCAATCGTGGCGCTGAACCGCGCCGTCGCGGTCGCCGAGGTCGAAGGGCCCGAAGCAGCGCTGGCGATTGTCGATGGCCTCGATCTCGAGGGCTACTATCTGTACCACGCCGTTCGCGCCGACCTGCTCCGCCGCGCCGGTCGTGACGAGGAAGCGGTGTCGGCGTACGACGCGGCGATCGCCCGCACCAACAATGAACGCGAGCGCGACTTTCTGCAGCGCGCCCGCGAGGCTCTCGACTAGTGGAGTGTCCACGCTGAATCGGGACCAGTTGTGGCCTGCCACGAAAACACGAAAATCACGAAATCCTTTGGTCTTTTTCGTGTCTTCGTGCTTTCGTGGCGATTGTGGCGGTATTGATTCGCCAGGGACAGGCCACTAGGTCTTGAACCGCGGCAGCAGTTGCACGGCGTTGTCGCGGTCGATGGCGCGCAAGTCGGCGTCGCTGAACAGTCGCAGGTCCGCGATGGTTTTTGCCACCGCGGCGCTGGTGCCGCCTGGAGGGAAATCGGTCCCGAACAGGATCTGGGTGGCGGGCACGAGCTGCTGCAGCGAGGCGACCGCCCCGCGATTCGCGGCGCCCGCGAGGTCGTAGTAGAAGCGCTTCAATTCTGCGATGAAGCCGCGGGGCAGCGCGTCTTTCGCGGCGTTGGCCGCGCCTTCGATACGCCCGGCGAGGAACGGCACGGTGCCGCCGGCGTGCGACCAGATGAATCGGATGTCCGGACAGCGCGTGGCATCGCCGCTGAATGCGACCCCCATGATCGCGCGCGTCGTATCCGTACCGTATTCGATGCTGCCGGGGCCGACGCCCGGCGCGTAGTCGAGATTCCGGCAGCAGTTGGCGGCCGTCGGGTGGACGGCCACGATCGCGCGCCGGCGATTAAGCTCCTCCATGACCGGACGGAACGATCGGTGACCGAGCCAGACGTCGCCGTAGCTCGTGAGCACGCCGACCCCGTCGGTGTGCAGCGTGTCGTAGGCGTGCGCGATCTCGGCGAGCGCCGCGTCCACATCTGGCAGCGGCAGCACCGCGAACAGACCAAACCGCTTCGGGTGATCGCGCACGAGCGCGGCGCCGTAGTCGTTGCAGGCGCGGGCGAGCCGGCGCGTTTGCGCCGCGTCGCCAAACCAGATCCCCGGATTGGTGATCGACACGACCGCCGCGGCGACGCCGCCACGATCCATGTCCTCGATCGACTGTTCCAGTGTCCAGCGCGTGTTGGCGGGCTGCAGCAGCGGGCGTCCTTTGACCTCCGCAACCCAGGCCGGCGGTGCGAAGTGATGGTGCACATCGATCCGCCCGGTGCTCGCGCCTGGAACCGGTGTTTGCTCGTCCCTGGCGGCGTGCGCAGACGCGGCAGCCGCGCCGAGTGACGCGAGCGTCGCCGTGAGGAACGTCCGGCGATCGAGTGTGATCATCTGGCGGACAGTGTAGCCGAGCCAGTCGGTGACGTCCGTAGACTTTTGCTCTCAACCCTCCACAAAGATCCGCTCACCGATTCTCTACGGAAAGACTACGCGTGGACGGAACGCCGGGGTGCTACAGAGAGAGAGGAGCGTTCGCTCGGCTAAAGCCTTCGCGCTCCACTGTGATTCTCATGAATCTGTCCGAGGTCTTCATCAAGCGGCCGATCGCGACCAGCCTCGTTATGCTGGGCATCACGATGTTCGGCATCGTGGCGTATCGCGCGCTGCCCGTCAGCGATTTGCCCAACGTTGATTTCCCGACGCTCAACGTCGGCGGCGGACTTCCGGGCGCCGATCCTGCCGCGATGGCGTCGACGGTGGCCAGTCCCCTCGAGCGTCAGTTCACTACCATCGCCGGCCTCGACGAGATGACCTCGTCCAGCTCGAATGGCAGCGCCAACATCACGCTCCAGTTCGCGCTGAACCGCGACATCGACAGCGCCGCCGTCGACGTGCAGACGGCGATCGCGGCGGCCCTGCCGCTGCTGCCCTCGGGACTGCCCGCGCCGCCGTCGTTCCGCAAGTTCAACCCGGCGGATTCACCGATCATGTTCCTCGCGCTCACGTCCGACACCGCGCCGATGTACGTCCTCGACGACTACGCCGAAACCCTCATCGCGCCGCGAATCTCGATGATCGGCGGCGTCTCTCAGGTTCAGGTCCAGGGCGCGCAGAAATACGCCGTCCGCGTCCAGGTGGATCCGGAGAGACTCCATGCCGAGCAGCTGGGAATCAACGAAGTCAACCAGGCGCTGCAGAACTGGAACGTGAATTTGCCGACCGGGCAACTGTTCGGCTCGACCACGACCTACAACATCAAAGCGGCGGGGCAGTTGATGGACGCCGACGCGTTCAAGCCGGTCATCGTCGCCTACCGCAACGGTGCACCCGTCCGGCTCGATCAGGTCGCAACCGTGCTCGACAACGTGGAGGACAACCGGAACGCCTCGTGGCTCTACTCGAAGGCCGGCCGGCGGCGCGCGATCAACCTGCAGGTGATGCGGCAGCCCGGCAGCAACACCATCGACGTCACCGACTCGATTCGACGGTTGCTGCCGTCGTTCGAGCGCGAGCTCCCGCCGTCGGTCCACCTCGAAGTCCGTCTCGATCGCTCGCGCAACATCCGCGAGGCGTTCAAGGACATCCAGTGGACCATGCTCATCACGCTGGCGCTGGTGGTGGCGGTGATTTTTGCGTTCCTGCACAACGGCTCGGCCACGGTGATACCCGCTCTCGCGCTGCCGTTCTCCATCCTTGGCACCTTCGCGGTGATGGAGGTGCTCGGCTTCACCCTCGACAACCTCTCGATGATGGCGCTCATCCTCTCCATCGGCTTCGTCGTGGACGACGCCATCGTCATGCTCGAGAACATCGTGCGGCACATGGAGCACGGCGAGAGCGCGATGGAGGCCGCGCTCAAAGGGTCGCAGGAGATCGGCTTCACGATTCTGTCGATGACGATTTCGCTTGCCGCGGTCTTCATTCCGATCCTGTTCATGAGCGGCGTCCTCGGACGACTGTTCCGCGAGTTCGCGGTGACGATCACGACCGCCGTCCTGATCTCGGGCCTCGTGTCGGTGACGCTGACGCCGATGCTGTGCAGCCGCTTCCTCAACGTCGCGGTTTTGCACGGGAAGGGCCGCTTCGCTCGCATCATGGAGCGGGTCTTTCAGCGCCTGTTTCGTGCCTACGAGTGGAGCCTCGCGCTCGTCCTCCGCCACCGCGCCGCAATGCTCGCCGTCTTCGTCGTCGTGCTGGCGTTGACCGCGAGAATGTATGTCGTGATCCCGAAGGGATTCATTCCCGACCAGGACAACGATTCGTTGAACGTTAACGTCCAGGCGGCCCAGGGCACGTCGTACGACGACATGGTTTCGTATATCGGACGCATCGCCGAAGTCGTCAACCGCAATCCGTCGGTCGACACCTTCTTCGCGTCGACCGGCGGCGGCTTCGGGTCGATGAACACCGCCCGGCTCAACATTCAGTTGGTACCCCGGCGTGCCAGGCGGTTCACCTCGGCGCAGGTGGCGCAGCAGCTCAGGCCGCAACTCCTCTCCTTTCCAGGCTTCCGGGCATTCGTCAGCCTGCCGCCCGCGCTGCAGATTGGCGGCCGCATGGGCAACAGCGCCTACAACCTCACCGTCCAGAGCGCGAACACCGCCGAGCTGTACGACTGGGCGGCGCGGCTTGAGGCGGCCATCACGCCGCTGCGCGAGGTGCAGGACGTGTCCGACGACATGCAGATGAAGAGCCCGCGAATCAAGCTCGTGATTGATCGCGACAAGGCGGCCGCCGCCGGCTTGAATGCGGGCGACATCGAGAGCGCGCTCTACGAAGGCTATGGTCCGCAGTGGTCGTCAACGATCTATGGCCCCGTTTCACAGTACAAAGTGCTGCTCGAGCTCGCGCCGCAGTACGAGGAACAGACCGACTCGCTCCGCGACATCGCATTCAAGTCGGCGAACGGCGCGCTCGTGCCGCTCGAGTCGGTCGTGAAGACCGACGAAACGGTGGGACCGCAGACGGTGAACCACGTCGGCGAGTTGCCGGCGGTCACGATCTCTTTCGGCCTCCGTCCGGGCGTTTCCCTGGGTAGCGCGGTCGATCGTATCAACGCGGTCGCCGCGACGATCCTGCCGCCGACGGTCACGACGGCATTCCAGGGATCCGCGAAAGTGTTTCAGGCCTCGATGCAGAACCTCGGCCTGCTGCTGTTCATCGCCATCGGCGTCGTCTACATCGTGCTCGGCATGCTGTACGAGAGCTACGTCCATCCGCTCACGATTCTGTCTGGACTGCCATCGGCCGGCCTGGGCGCTCTCGTCATCCTCTGGCTGTTCGGCAACGAGCTGAACATCTACTCGTTCGTCGGCCTGGTGATGCTCGTCGGCATCGTCAAGAAGAACGCGATCATGCAGATCGACTTCGCGCTCGAAGCCGAACGCCATCACCACAAAAGTCCGGCCGATGCGATCTACGAAGGCTGCCTGATCCGCTTCCGGCCCATCATGATGACGACGATGGCGGCGCTGTTCGGGGCGCTGCCGATCGCCCTGGGCTTCGGCGCGGGCGGCGAAGCGAGGCGGCCGCTCGGTCTGGCAGTGGTTGGCGGTTTGCTGGTGTCACAGCTGGTGACGCTGTACCTGACGCCGGTCGTCTACACGTATCTCGCGTCCTGGATGCGCGCGCGCCCGATCGACGCCTGATTGAATGGAGCGCAGCGACGGTCGTCTGGGTCAGGCCGGACGGTAAATCGAGAGATGAAAACCGTCCGGATCGTCGAGCGTCAGGCTTCGGCCGCCGAACGATTCATCGCGCGGCTCCTGCTTCAGCGAGTAGTTGCGGGCCTTGATGCGCTGCGCCAGCGCGTCGATGTCCTGGGCCGTCGTGCACCAGATGCGCACCGCGACGCCACGCTGCCGGTCGCGTCCCTTCGCCCAGTCGTCCTGCGAGAGCCCGAGTTCGCACACGCCCGCCTTCAGCATCACGCCCTGCAGCGCGCCGTCGCTGCCGTGGTATCGATCGCTGACGACGAAGCCG
>Ga0207641_10005951_pt1 | contig 10336 bp, 7 predicted proteins | sample KBSSwiS62_FD_184306 | JGI IMG/M metagenome (GOLD analysis project Ga0207641, IMG submission 184306) | Switchgrass rhizosphere microbial communities from Kellogg Biological Station, Michigan, USA - KBS Switchgrass S6-2 (SPAdes) (version 2) | ecosystem: Host-associated > Plants > Roots >... | reverse complement strand
TTAGCGTCGAGCAGATCGCTGACGAATTAAATGATCCAAGGGCCGTTTTCCTAGTGGCTGAGATAGAAGGTGAGCTCGCCGGCTATGCAAAGCTCGTTTGTGATCACATCGAACCCGGCATTTCTGCGGAAAAGCCTATAGAACTCAACCGGCTTTATTCCCAACAGAAGTTTCTTGGTCAGGGCGTCGGCCAAACTTTGATGGACGCATGTTTCGATCTTGCCCGAGAGAATGGCTTCGACACGATCTGGCTTGGCGTTTGGGAATACAATCCAAGGGCCCAGCGTTTTTACGAAAAGAACGGCTTCAGAGAGGTCGGCAGTCACACGTTTGTCCTCGGTTCCGATCCACAGACCGACCTTCTTATGCAGAAAGAGATATGAATTCTCGGAAGTGCGTGTTTGGGTCGAACCCGTAGCACCCATCATCCGTATTTACGAAATAATTTGATATGTTTGTCTTAATCTATTTATTCCGGAAATGACTGAGACTGCCGCCGCACTAGACACCGCTGACATCGTAGACAACATCGTCTCCGCCGCCGAGACACCGCAGCCTGCGAAACCCAAATTCGATCGCTCGATCACCGAAGGGCCGCTTGGCCGTGCTGTTTGGAAAATAGCTTGGCCGACGATGTTAACCAACGTGATTGCCGGCATGCAGAATCTGGTGGATCAGATAATGGTCGGAAATCTTATTGGCTACAAAGCCAATGCGGCGATCGGCGTCAGTAACCAAATTTTTATCCTCGTGATCGTTTTCATATCATCCGTCTTCATCGGCATGAGCGTGATGGTGGCACGCTTTACCGGTGCCCGCAATCACGAAAAGGTCAACCGAACCGTCTATCAGGCCTTTCTTGTAGCGGTGTTTATTGCCATATGCATAATGGCACCACTCGGCTATTTTGCATCGCCCTATTTGCTTGACCTGATAAGCGGTGATGCCGGCGTTAAAACAGAGGCTCTGCCCTTTTTGCGAATATCTTTCACGTTCAGTATCGGCCTACTCATCTACTTTATGACAAGCGGTGCTCTTCGCGCGGCCGGAGACGCACGAACGCCGATGGTAATGGGTATCACCATGACCCTACTAAATCTTGTTCTGAACGTTGTGCTGATCCGTGGGCTTGGCGCAATTCCCGCGTTTGGTACCGCAGGTTCGGCTATGGGAACGGCCATTGCGACCGGCTCAGTCGGAATCTATGCCATTTACAGCCTCTGGAGCGGGCGATGGGTCGTCGGATTTCCGCGTGGATACGGTTGGGGCCCGGATTGGTCGGTGATACGGTCGTTGTTCAAGTTCGGATTGCCAAGCGGTATTCAGGGAGTAATGGGTAATGTGGGCGGCTTTTTAATGTTTTGGTTTATGGGCTCGCTCTTGAATGGCGGAGCCGCTCAAGCCGCTTATGCCGTATGTTACGGACAACTGTTTTCGCTTATTGTCTGGGGCTCGAACGGCCTGATGGGGGCGACTTCCGCGGTTGTCGGCCAGAACCTTGGGGCCGGCCATCAGGATCGAGCATTTAAGGCGGTTAGGACCGCGGCGAGTTTTGGCCTGACGGGCTCAGTCATTCTAGGATCGATCTTTTTCTTTTTTCCCCACCAATTGCTGGCGATCTTCGGCATGAACGATCCGTCTGCAGTCGAAATAGGCACACAACTGCTAACGGTCTTGGCGTTCTCAGGCCTTTTCATCTCCGTCGCCCTGACTTACACCGGCGGTCTGCAGGGCAGCGGGGATACAAAAAGCCCGCTTTATATTTCCATACTCTCGCAGGTGATCGTGCCACTCGGGATCTGTTTTGTGATCAAGTCGACCGGAACCCTCGAACCTATCCACATCTGGCTGGCCGTCCTGGCAGGACATATAACCCGATGCACCCTTAGCGTTGCCCGATTTCTACAAGGCAAATGGCGCAATATTTCGGTGGATATTGAACAGACAGCTGGGTGAAGTTTATCGTTAACTTCCTTCCCGAACACATATCAGCTCTTTTCTCTTTCTTACCGGATTCACGTCGAAGATAAGGGTCTGCGTTTTGAAGGATTGCTCCGTGACGTCAATAAAGGCCACAACAATTCCGAACCGGTCACCCCTCGGCCCGGCCGTCATCTTCGTGACCTTCTCCTGACATACAAAGGTAACCGGCAAAGGTAACCGGCAATAGACACAGACACAAGCAGCTCTAAGATCCAGCGCATGATTTTTACTCTAGATGCGAATTAAGACCCGGTCGCTAATGCTCGGGTTCTTACGATTGCATCGCCAATAATGTCTACTTTTGCTGGGTTTGCAATTGGTCGAGGATTTGTTTGAGTTCCTCGAGTTTTTGGCCGGCTTCGCCGAGTTTACCTTCGGCCGTCAGGCGTTGATAATCGGCGAAAGTTTGGGCGGCCCGTTTTATTAGCTCGCTCGGGCCTTGCGGCGGCGTATTTGAGGCCGGAGCCTTTTTATCGTCGATTTCCTTGGCAGCAGTCTTTTGGGGCTGGCCCATCAATTGACTCAAAGCAGTCTCGAAATTTGGTCCGTAAACGAGCCGCTCCTGGGTGGCGAGAACAACAAGGCGAAGCTCGGGCATCGGGCTTCGGACTGCCTGAAGGTAGATCGGTTCGACGAAGAGAAGGCCGGTACCTATCGGCATAATGATCAGATTGCCGCGTTTGACCTTTGACCCCTGTTGGTTCCAGAGAGTTATCTGTCCCGCGATCTGGGCGTCCTGATCTATGCGGGCCTCGATCTGAAGAGGCCCGTCTATCACACGTGACGAGGGGAAGTGATAAACAAGCAGCTGGCCGTACGCGTCGCCATCGGAGCGGCCGGCCATCCAAGCGATCATATTGTTGCGGTTACCGGGCGTGAAGGGTAATACCCGCGCATATTCCGGCTCTGAGCCTTCGCCGGGCAGCGGCATCAATACCTGGTAGGGATCGAACGGCTGCGCCTCGGTCTGCGGCTGGCCTGCCGCCCCGTTGCCCTGCGTGGCAGGTTTTGCGTCCCGAGCGATGCTCCAAACGTCTTCGCGACCGAAAAACACTTTCGAGTCTGTCGTGTGATAAAGCCCGAAAACATCGCCCTGCGTCTTCATAAGCGTCTCGGGATAGCGGATATGGGAACGAAGGCCGTCGGGCATCTCCGAGGCTGGTTTGAAGAGGTCGGGAAACGCACCACGATACGCGGCGATGATCGGGTCCGCTTCGTCAAAGACATAGTAGTTTACGGCGCCAGTATAAGCGTCTATCGTCACCTTAACGCTATTGCGGATGTAATTGACGCTTTGGTTGCCGACTTTGAAATGACGCGAATACGGATAGCGGCCAGCGCTCGCGTAGGCATCTACCATCCAAAACAGCCGACCGTCGGTGTTGATAACCATGAAAGGATCGTCATCAAAGGTAAGAAACGGCGCGACGCGTCCGATACGATCGATAATGTTGCGATGCATCATCACGCGGCTATCGGGCGTAATATCGTCGGAGAACGGTAATTTAGAGAGGTCGCCCGTCGCCCAGGCGATGGCCAAACGTCGAAGGCCGCTGCCGACCGCAAATCCTCCGTCGCCTTCGTAATTCGTATAGTTATTATTCTCGCCCTGCGGGTAGTCGAATTCCCGCTGTTTAGTTTTTACGTATACGTCGGTTTCGGTGCGTTCGCCAAAGTAAATCTCGGGCCGCGTGACGGTCACATCACCGGTCGTCTCGAGCGGCATATTTGAGATAAGAAATCGCGGCTTGCCTTCGGTAGTAAATTCGTTGACCGGATTCATGGTTACACCGTAGCCGTGCGTATAAACGAGGCGTTCGTTGATCCAATTGCGCGATTGCTCGGGCAGTTTGTTGACGTCAAGCTCGCGTGTGGCGATCATCACCTGACGCATCTCGCCGCCTACACGATAACGGTCGACGTCGACGTCCGGGAAATCGTAGTAGGTCCGGATCTCCTGTATCTGTCGTAAAGTGTCCTGCAGAGCCTGCCAATCCCAGAGACGAATATTCGACAACGTGCTGCGGTTAGCAGCCAGATTGAGGGCATCGGGAGTCGTATCGGCGGGGTATTCGTGGGATCTGACGTTCTCGATATTAAAGCCGGCTCGGGTGCCAGCAATATTGTGATCGATATATGGAGTTTCCCGATCGAGTTCGTTCGGTTTGACGATGAAACTCTGAACATAGGTTGGAACGAGAACCGCACCGACTATATAGACCAGTATTGGAATGGCAATAGCAACGAGAATCAATCGGCCGCCTTTTTTTGTAAAGGCGTTTATGAAAAGAATAAGGGCAGCAATGACGAGTGAAATGGCGACAACGGCGAGGGCCGGAAGCAGATAGTGGGCTTCGGTGTATGTAACGCCGCTAAATGAAGAATGATCGGTCCATAAATACTCATACCGCGACAACGCGGTGCGCCAGGCAATAACTATTAATAGCAAGCCGAGAGCAACCGAAACTGCAGTATAGGCACGCGAGCTAAATCCGCTAAAGGCCTTTTCCTTTTCAACTAGCGTCGGTGACGGTTGACTGGGTACCGCCGACAAAGCGGCATAAACAACAGTTCCGACCAGCAAGATAAGCAAAAGAGCGGTCAGCCACGAAGCAAGATAGCCATATATTGGAAACGTAAAAAGATAGAATCCGAGCGAATTGCCGAAAATAGGGTCGGTCGCCGCAATTGCGGGTTGGTGCAGATAGAGCACCCATGCGTTCCAGTCGCTGCTGAGATCTGCCCCGTACCCAAGGCCGAGTATTATTGCGAGAATCCAGCTGACGGGGCGCAAAAAGCGTGCGATGTTGACGTCGACCGGCTGTTTATTGATGATTATTTGGCGGGGTTTAAATGCGTCCGGTCCAAAAACGCGCTCAAGGATGTAGAAACCGCCGCGGACAATAGCGAAGGTCAAGGCCCCAAAGAGGGCAAAAAGAGACCAACCAACAGCAAATACGTACCAAAAACGGGAAGCAAAGCCGAGCGAACCGAACCACAACGCTTCGGTATAGATGCTCACGCTGCTCAGCAGCACGATCAGGAGCAGAACCGCAACAAGAACAAACCATTTGATCCGACCGCCTTTACGCGTTCGTTTCGGGCTAATGTCAATAATATCGGCATCGAGGTCGGAATAATCCAACTTGTCCATAAAGCCAAAGCATACACCCGATACACCCACCGTCAAGGTAGAGTTTTCCGGATACTGCTGCTGCTATACAGACGGAAAAAAGGAATCATATCCTCAGCGGCATAACGATGTAGCGGTAGTCATAGGACGTATCGCCGGCGATGCGCATCTGGGTTTGAGCATTCGGTTCTTTGAATTCGAATGAGATGCGGATCGGAGCAGCGGTCTCACGAACTCGAACTTTGTCGCCGTCGGTTTCTTTTGTTGGCTTGTCTGACTCGACATCCGAAACAGCCTGTACCGACTCGGGGGCCACGATCTCGGCCCCTCCAACGTTACTCAGGAATTCAAGCAGATATTGCCAGTTGAAGCCGAGCGTCATTTCCTCGCCTTTATAATCCGCCGGGACGACCTCAACACCTTCGCCCTCTTCGGAGGATTGGGCAGTTATCTCAACCTGGCCCTCGCTAACCGTTAGACGAATCGAGCGGTTTCTTTCGTCGGCCATCAGGGAGACGCGGCGAACAGCCGATCGCATTTCGTCGAGATCAAAGGTTGCCAGGTGATCGCTATCTTTCGGCATGACCATTTCATAATTTGGGAAGTTGCCGGAAAGTTTGCGCGTAATAAGTAAGCGGCCTTCACCCTCGAAAAAGATATGGTTCTGGTCTTCGCCAAATGCGATCTCTTCTTCCCCGCCACGGGCAAGTTTGACGAGTTCAAGCAAAGCCTTTTTAGGGACCAGCGTGTCCATTGTCCCGTCGATCTCAAATTCTTTCTCAACAAAGGCAAGACGGTGGCCATCAGTCGTGATCATCCGTGCCTTGCCCGGAGCAACGATAAATTTGGCTCCGGAAAGCGTAAAGCGAGACTGTTCATTGGTGATCGCGAACGCAGTGTTCTGAATGAAGTAGGCCAGGGTTTCCGCCGGTATACGCATCGGTGTCGATTTGAACGACGGTATCTCAGGAAACTGTTCGCGATTAACACCCGCCAGGCGAAATCGCGCGTTCCCGCATTTGAGCGATACCCATTCATTATCTTCCTTCTTGAAATGAGCATCCGCGCCGGCAGGCAGGGCACGAACAATGTCAAATAGCTTACGGGCCTGTATGCACATTGAGCCGGGCGTCTTGATCTCTGCCTCGGCATCGCACCGGATGGTAACGTCAAGGTCAGTTCCTACAATGCGTATCTCTTTCTCGCCGATCGATTCGATCAACAAGTTTGAAAGAACGGGAATCGTCGTTTTACGCTCAACGACTCCTTGAATAAAACTCAGCTCTTCTTTAAGAACACTCTGCTTGACGGTGAATTCCATTTCTAAACTACTCCTCGCTATTTGATGTTGGCTGCGGTGCCTCGCGATTGAACACACGGGAAGAGGAAATTATCTTTGCCGGTTGATTCAAAATAATTATATCGAATGTGATCTCTTTTGGTCTCTTTTTGACCGGCAAAGATTGCCGACGTCCAAGAGGGCATGATCCCTTTACTAAATCTAATACTCTTCAAAATCTTATTTATATCTAGTAGTAGTAATAGGGCCTGCGGATATGTGTAAAAGCCGCTAAATTGCCCGTAACCACTGGCTTTTTCCGTCCACAAGTCAATGTGGAAAACCTGTGGAAAATCCACTCATTTTGAGGAAAACTGCCACCTTTCGGTTTTATCCACCGATGTCCACAGGCAGCTTCACTTCGTTGCCGTGGAAAAGTGGATAAATAATTGTCAAATACTCTAAATAAAAGGGTTGCGTCTTTCTCCGATAGACACCAGCTGTGAAAATCCCGACGTATCGAAGCAATGCACAATAGCGTTTAACTAGCTGCAAAGACTGTCGATTAGCTCGCTTACCACCTTGTGGAAATTCCGATCTTCACGCGTAAGGCGGTCTATCTTTTCAAAGGAGTGCATGACAGTCGTGTGATGCTTACCTCCGAACTCGCGGCCGATCTCAGGATAGCTCGCGGACGTGAGTCGCTTGCAAAGATACATCGCTACTTGACGAGGAACGGCGATCGCTCGGGAGTTGTTCTTCGATTTGATCTCCTCAACGGTCATCTTGTAATGGGAAGCAACCATTCGGGCAATACGTTCGATCGTTAGCCCCTCGGGGTGCTCGCTGTCGATGATATTTTTTAACGCATCCTGGGCGAGCATCTTCGAGATCGGAGCCCCTCGCAGCGATGCAATAGCGACGAGGCGAACGAGCGACCCTTCGAGTTCGCGAACATTGCTCTTGATCTTGCTGGCAATGAAAATCGCGATGTCGTCCGGAAGAAAAATGCCGTCAAGATCCGCCTTGCGCTTCAGGATAGCGACCTTGGTCTCGAGGTCCGGAGGTTCAATATCGGCGATCAGTCCCCATTCAAATCGTGAATGCAGCCTTTCTTCAAGTGTTGGTATTTCGCGCGGCGGGCAATCGCTCGAGATGACGATCTGTTTTTGATCGTTGTGGAGCGCGTTGAACGTATGGAAAAACTCTTCCTGCGTTCGCTCTTTGCCGGCCATGAACTGGACATCGTCCATCAGCAGCACGTCGATCGATCGATATTTATCGCGAAATGCCGGCGTCTTGTCATAGCGGATCGCGTTGATAAGTTCATTCATGAACTTTTCACTTGTTATATAAGCGACGCGTAGATGTCTGTTGCGTTCCTTGATGTTGTGGCCGATCGCGTGCATCAAGTGAGTTTTGCCAAGTCCGACACCGCCGTACAGGAACAATGGGTTATACGTTTTCCCGGGCATCTCAGCGGCCCCTTTTGCCGCCGCGTGAGCGAATTGATTACATGTACCAACGACAAACTTTTCAAATGTGTATTTCGGATTGAGCGAGTTTTCTATGGGCTCAATATCGACAAAGTGTGTGGTTGAAGTATTTTTCATCGGCGTCGCCGCCGGTGCGGCCTGAGCGGCCGGCATACCCGAAAAGTAATCAGGCTCAGCCTCGAGAACGATCTCTGTTTCCTGCTCTTCGTGTATATTCCATGTAACCACGTAATCAGTAAACTTCAATTCGGTGAGAACCTGTTCGATCAATCCTGCATAGTAAAGGCAGATCCAGTCCTTAGTGACTTTTCGTGCAGAGAGCGTGATGGTCCTGGTATCCTCATCCAGTCCGTCAAACCGGACCGGCAAGAACCAGGAGTCAAAGATCTGTCTGTTTAGGCGCTTTTCTATACGCTCCAGGACACCATCCCAGACATTAGTTTTCTGCAAAATTGCATTCATTCGGCGAAGCTCCGAGAGATAATATTTCGGTCAAAATTGTTTCTTCGAAATGGTCGAGCCGAACGTCATTTCTTGAGGGCCAAATGCGGGCGAAAAGCCTTTTAATTTAGGACGATTCGCGATGAGCTCAAGACCATAAAAGCGAAGTTTTCCACAAAGTTTTCCACAGGCTTGTGGAAACACTATCAACACTTAAAGTGTTACTTTAAGCGATTTATTATCAACACTTTACTAGGGTAGTTGTTTTGAAAACGGGTAACAGGCTAACATGAAAAATCAGGGAATGCAAACGAAAATCCACAGCTTTGTTTTGAGCGAGATTAACATCAAATTAACCCTTTTTTAACAAGAGTTTGGCAATTGTTTTATGCGCGCCAGCGTTAACTTTTAGGGATGTTTTTTGATCAAAATTGGCGAAATAATGGCGAAAAAAATAAAAAAATTTTCTCTCGGAAATTCTGTCCGAAAAAGGCAGCTGACGCGCACCATCGAGAACCTTACGAAAGGCCTTGTATATGTTAGTGAAACGGACGCTCCCTTCGAGGTTTTTATCGTGGTTGGGACTGAAGAATTTTATGGTGGTTTAGAAAAAGAGGACCGTCCGGTCGAGGAAATCTCAGTCGATAAATTCTTTGCACGGCTTGTAAAGAATCAGGATTGGCATGGAGATAAAGAAAAGGAGATGGCTCGAAAGTTTTTAAAGCTAAAAGATTTTTTGGATTCAAATTTGAATAACCTGAGAGTCTTCCGTATCGGAAGAGTACAGATCGAGATCTATGTTGTCGGGCTGGATGAAGACAGTAGGCTGGTCGGAATAAAAACAAAAGCGACCGAGACATGAATTAAGAGCTGCACGTTTTACGCGAGTGAAATTCTCGATCGTCAACGAGCAGCTCTTGATCATAGTTGAGAGCTATTTTTGAATTACGCGGCTTGCCCCAGAAGTACTCTTGTTAACATTTGCATCTCCCGTGTAATAGATCTTGCTGGCTCCCGATGCATCGGCATTAAGCTGCTTTGATACATTTACAGTGACGGAACTGGCTCCGCTCGCGTCGATGGTGGCTGTCTCTACCGCCAACGAACCTGCATCCACATCACTCGCGCCGCTTATATCTATGTCCAAATCTATGGCCGAACCGTCGACGGTGACGTGAGATTTGCCGCTGGTGTCCACGCCAAACCTTTCGCCCTTAAGGTCCTTAACAGAAACGTTTGTAACACCAGAGGCTTCGACGTTGTCAAAGCCAGGAGCCGAAACCCGCACAATGATCGGGCCGGTCGCCTTCAGACCTTTTTCCGCCTCTATATGGAGGGCCCCCCCATGAACCTCGGTTTTTATGAACTGCATCAGGTTGTCGTCAGCCTGAACTTCAACGCTGAAGTCTTTCTGGGCGGTTGCTTCGACCTTGAAAATACCGCTGACGCTGATGGAAGAAAAATCTCTAATGTCCCGCGTTTGCGTAATTACGTTTCCGGATCCGGAAACGCGGCCAAAATTGAACGATACGTCGAAGTTTTTTGCGCCGATCCGGCCGAATGCCGACAAGTTGGCGAGGATCACACCGCCGACCAGGGCTACTATAAATACTATAAGTGCAAGCTTTTTCATTTATTTCCCTCCAAAAAGGATCAAGTGCTGTTGAGACAAAACGCTTTTTGAGAGGAAAAAGTTCGAAGAAAAACGAAAAACTATTTCATCAACATTTCACGGTAGTAAATAAGAAATCCCTGGACGATGCCGATCACGAGGCCGAAAAACGCTCCAAAAAGCTCGATGGTGCGAAGGTGTTCTTTCGCCACAGACATTACCAGAGCTTCTAATTTGTCGGCAGGGTATGCCTTGATCTTTTCTCGAACGACACCGCCGACGTCGAATTCGCGGATTGCATCAGGCAGCTTTTCGCGGATGGCGGCGATCAGTGTATCCCCGAATGAATCGCTCGCGGAGCGGACCTTTTATTCACCTATCTTGTCCGACAG
>Ga0207641_10005950_pt1 | contig 10336 bp, 10 predicted proteins | sample KBSSwiS62_FD_184306 | JGI IMG/M metagenome (GOLD analysis project Ga0207641, IMG submission 184306) | Switchgrass rhizosphere microbial communities from Kellogg Biological Station, Michigan, USA - KBS Switchgrass S6-2 (SPAdes) (version 2) | ecosystem: Host-associated > Plants > Roots >... | reverse complement strand
TCTAGCAATTTATTGCGCATGGCATACATTACCAACCCTGCAATAGTCTTAGCACCTACCTTTTGTTTCATATTCTGGCGAATTGTTTCAATAGTCCGCGGACTAAGAAATACTTCTTTTGAGATCTCTTCTGTTGTTTTATCCTCAGCGATCAATTTTAGTATTTTTATTTCTTTTTCTGAAAGCTTTACAGGATTAGGATAAAATTGCCTTACTTTCTTTTTATGCTGCAGTTTAAGCAGCACGGCTTTATTCACCAGGTCATTAAAATAAAAGTCATCATTCATACATGTAAGGATCGCCTGGTATATTTCTTCGGGATCGGTTGTCTTAGTTAGGTATGCATTGGCGCCCATCTCCATCATCTTCGTGATCATTTCCTGATCGTCATACATTGTAAGCACAATAATTTTCAGTGCCTCATATTCTTTCCTAATAAGGCTGATGGCATTGATGCCATCCACTTCGGGCATTCTTATATCCATCAATATTACATCAGGCATCTTGATCTTCAGTTTGTGCATCAGGTCCTTTCCATCCTCAGCCTCCCAAAGTATTTTCAGGTATTCCTTATCTCGTAGGGCCATTTTTATTCCATCACGAAATATCTTATGGTCATCAGCAATGGCAACTTTGATTTGATCAGCAGTCATGATTTGTGGTTCGCTTTAATGGGTTAAGTAAAAAGCTGGACGAAAATACTCCTTTTTTATAATCAATAAATTCTGGAAGCATTTGAACAAATTATTTACAATCAATAAATAACCTATCATAATATAATTAGCTTTATCATTCTGTTTGTTTATTTTAAATATCCATTTTAATGATCTCCATGTAAAACAACCCCCAAAATCTATTGTATATATACTAACAGGACAGTAAAAACCATAACAATAAAGTTGGGCAGATTTGCTCTTGCACTCCTTAGAATGCGTATCTACATTTGACTTAAGTTGATTGACGAGGATTAGCTCCCTCAACATCCAATGTCCTAATCCCGATCTCAATCGGGAAAAAACCGTCCAAAAAAGAAATCACATTATCCTTTGAAGACCATTGCGAACTCCGCAGTCAATCAACTTCTTTTCTATATCGAATCCAAGCTATCTCCAGTGTAACAAACACACTTCTCTTGTTTTCCACATCTGTTAACAAGTGCCTTAAAAATCGGTAATTTCAGGTAATGTTCCTATTTTTATACCAGTAAAAATACTAATTTTACTTAGAAATTATACTAATGTTTATGGCGTATCAATACTATTTAAAAATAGTTAAAACCCTTTCTGGTAGTGCATTCTATTCGTTTTCAAGGCGCCAATTAAAATATCCCTCCATTGAAAAGCACCGCCAATTGGGCAATTTTTACCACACAATTAATCTTAAGGCTAAAAACTAGTGTTATGAAAAGAGCATGGCAAAATGATGAACTGATAACTGTTTGGGAAGAATAACACCAAAAGTGTTTTAATCTCATTAAAGTTTTTCTATTTTTGGAACAAATCCAAACGTAGAAAAACTTTTGTATTATATAGTAACATACTCCTATCTAATTCTACCCTTAATTTTTCTTCTTTTGAAAAATAGATTGAAAGATAGGATGCCCTTTACATTAGCCTCTTACGGAATGGTTTTCTTCGCATTATTATTTGTATGGAATGATAATAAGCCGCTTATTTGGAATGATAATATGCCGAAGGAATACAAAGGGTATTTCCAAGTAATGTACACCTATCTGGAATATGTCGCTTTTACATTTATTTTCTGGAAAAATATTAGAAATAAAAATTTTAAAAAATTTATCATTATTATATCAATATTGTTTTTCACATTCCAGATTTTTTTCGCCCTTACAACTTCAATAAAAAGGCTTGATAGCATTCCGGTAGGAATAGAGACGATCTTTATTTTCATTTATATTTTCTATTTCTTTTACGAATTTTCCAAACACACAAAGGACATTTTTATTTATAACCATTTTTGTTTTTGGATAGCTGTTGGCATACTGATTTATCTTGGTGGATCTTTCTTTTTTTATATCCTTATAAATAATCTTAATCAAAGCGAGGTTGATAAATTTGGAACCATGACTTATGTAGCAGAGATCATTAAGAATTTATTATTTGCTTTTGCCATTTTCGTTTATAAAAAATTTCCTTCAAATCAAACCCATAAACTGCCTAAAAACATTCCGAACCTTGATATGAAGATGATTTAATCCACAACACCAACTATGTTCTTACTACAAGCCAATACTTCTACTACCACAGCTCTATTTTTAGGCACTATCGGGATGCTGGTCCTTACCATTGGGCTTGTCGTATTCATCATTATGCACCAGCGTAGGGTGCAGCGTTTTCAGCAAAAACTACAGCAAATGGAAATTGAACAACAAAAAATGATGCTGAATGCTTCTATTAAAATGCAGGAGGAAGAACGTCAACGCCTGGCAGCAGATCTGCATGATGATGCGGGCCCGTTATTGGCCACTGCAAGACTCTATTTAAATGAGAATCTTGTAAACCAGGATAAAGTAAACCAGCTTCAAAGTATTTTCCAGGCAAGACAGATAATTGATGACACTATTCAATTAATTAGAAATATAAGTCATGACCTGATGCCACCAACGCTTAAAAACTTTGGATTAGAATCCGCTATCAATGACCTCTTTCAAAAAATTAGTGGAAGTGGTACGGTAAATGCCAGTTCGCGTTTCCATGATTATAAGGATAGGCTCAAACCGGAAAAAGAATTACTTGTTTTCCGTATCGTGCAGGAACTTATCAATAACATTCTTAAACATAGTAATTCAAGCTTTATCCATTTAACTCAGAATGTACATGCCGATAAGTTCTACCTCCGCATTCATCATGATGGTCGCGGTATTGTACAGTCTGATTTTGAAAAATTGAATAAAAGCAATATCGGCCTGGGGTTAAAAAACATTGGCAGCCGTATTCGTTTGTTACAAGGTGAAATTCTATTTGAAAAAGATATTTCTCAAACCTATTATAAGGTAACGATTGAAGTACCTAAAGATGAACCATATAGCTCATAAAAAACAGTATCTAGAATATATAATGTTCGTGGCTTTGAATTAATTAATAATTTTAGTGCAATCTGATAACTTATGGGAATTATTAAAGTAGCCATTGCCGATGACCATAAAATTTTCCGAAAAGGGGTTATTCTCTCATTACGCCCATATACCAATATAAAATTTGTGCTGGAAGCAGAAAATGGCGAAGAATTAATTAAGGGAATTCCTGGTAATGAGCCTGATGTAATATTGATGGATCTCCGAATGCCCGGCAAAGATGGAATGGAAGCTACTAAAATTGTAAGTAAACAATACCCACATATAAAAGTTGTTGTGCTGACCATGTACGAAGATGAAAGATTTGTATATCATATGATGGAAAATGGAGCTAATGGTTACCTGCTTAAAAATGCTGAGCCCCAGGAAATAAGAAGAGCTATAATGGATGTATACGAAAAAGGGTATTACCTGAATAATTTTGTCAATCGCATTTTATTAAAACGTTCACATGCCCGTCAGAAAGTTGTTCCTTCACTGAATAGCGAAATTACGTTGAACGATAAGGAAAGAGATGTGCTTCGTTTCATCTGTATGGAATTTACAGCCCAGGAAATTGCTCAAAAAATGGAGATCAGTGCAAGAACGGTAGAAGCGATCAAAGACAGGTTAATGGAAAGATTCGGAAGTCGGAACACAGCCGGCCTGGTATTCTTTGCAGTCAAAAATAATCTTGTAGATTAATTGATTCCTATCTTATCAAATTTTCATTTCTGGGATGTCACCTTCAATAATTAATTTACCGGCAGTTTTATTTTTAATTTCATCAACGCTAACACCCGGAGCTCTCTCTAATAATTTAAATCCATTTGAGGTGATATCGAGCACCGCCAGATCAGTAACTACTTTCTTAACACATTTTACTCCAGTTAGCGGCAATTGACATGCAGGTAATAACTTCGATTCCCCTTTTGGATTAGTATGCATCATTGCAACTATAATATTTCGTGCACTTGCTACAAGATCCATAGCGCCTCCCATTCCCTTCACCATCTTCCCCGGGATTTTCCAATTAGCAATATCACCTGTCTCACTTACTTCCATTGCACCTAATACAGTTAGATCCACTTTACCGGCTCTTATCATTCCAAAACTTTCAGCGCTGTCAAAAAAAGCGCCACCAGGTAAAATGGTTACCGTCTCTTTGCCGGCATTTATAAGATCGGCATCGATCTTTTCTTCTACCGGGTAAGGGCCCATACCAAGCATTCCATTTTCACTTTGTAGCATTATACTAATTCCATCTGGAATAAAATTGGCAACAAGAGTTGGAATACCAATCCCAAGATTTACATACATCCCGTCTTTAAGCTCTTTCGCAATTCTTTTTGCAATTCCATATTTATCAATAGCCATAATTTTTTGCTTGATCAGTTTCTAATTTGAACAGTTCTTCTTTCTATTCTTTTTTCGTACTTAGCTCCCCGGAAAATTCTATGCACATAAATTCCTGCTACATGTATGTGATCGGGATCTAATTCTCCTGGTTCAACCAACTCTTCGACCTCAGCAATAGTGATCTTTCCAGCTTTTGCCATTGAAGTTGAAAAATTTCTCGTTGTTTTTCTAAATACAAGATTTCCGAACCTGTCTCCTTTCCATGCTTTCACAATTGCAAAATCAGCATGAAGCGCATTCTCCATCAAATACATTTTACCATTAAACTCCCTTACTTCTTTTCCTCTCGCTACCTCTGTTCCGAAACCCGCCGGTGTAAAAAAAGCAGGTATGCCCATGCCTGCCATCTGGATCCTTGTTGCTAATGTGCCCTGTGGTATCAACTCGACTTCAAGTTCGCCAGTCAGCAATTGCCTTTCAAATTCTTCATTTTCTCCAACATAGGAACTTAGCATTTTTTTTATTTGTCTTGTTTTGAGTAACAACCCTAATCCAAAATCATCAACACCGGCGTTGTTGGAAATACAAATAAGATCAGTACACCCTTTACGTTTGAGAGCATCAATACAATTTTCCGGAATACCACTAAGTCCAAAGCCACCCAACATTATAGCTGCTCCACTATTAATATCATAAATTGCTTCGTCAGCGCCATTTACAATTTTATTCATACTGAAAATTTTTAAACAAAAATACGGGGAAGAAACCCTATGGCTTCTTTTCAATCAGTTTCTTATTCAATCTCATTTTTCTGAGTGTAGTATCAATAATCTTCGGCTTTTTTCCTTCCGGGTACTGCTGAGAATTTTTTTCGTCAACTCGAAGGGAATCACTTATTACTTTAAAGAGATCAGGCCGGCTTTGGTAAAATGTAAGACTTTTTTTGAAGGTTTCCCGGGTGGTAGCGTGAATATCAAATATTTTTTCATAAAGTTTAGCACTTTCTGCTTTTTTATCGCGGGTGCTATCTTTCATTACAAAATCGGTCACATAGGCGTCTGCACGCATTAGATCCCACATTATATTCCGCATTTTATTTTGAGGAATAATATCTTTTGGAACTTTATTATTCCTAATACATGCAAAGTTTAAAATGATAAGAATTATAAAAAGGGGAAATCTCATTTCAGGTCATTATAAATACGGGCATTCGTAACATCCAATTTCAATAAGTGATTTAGGGCCCTATCTTTTACATCTTTTTTAGCCTTGCTGAAAATCTTCACCAACTCACTGCTTTTTCCCTGGAAAAAGAATTGCATGATCATCGAATTGGGATTCTCTTTATTAATAGTTGACAAATAATTAAGACAATTTAAAACACCATTCCTGGCTTCTTCTTCATTTTCATACAACAGATCCATTCCATTCCTATAATATAAATAGAGAGCATCATGAAAAAGTGCAAACCTGTTGTTATTTATATTTTCTGCCAGCCAGTAACGGTTTCTCTGATTTTCATAGTTTTTCCAACCTGATATCTCACTTGATTCCGGCGCATTGTTCACAATATTCTGTGCTTTGATAAAATAAGGATCCCCGCCTCTCAAGGAAAAAGAATCATAATCAAACCCCAGAATAATATTTACCCAGTATGCAAATACAGCTGTCAGGTTTGCCACCAATGGATCATTTCCCTGAACACGGTTCTCATTAAATTCTATTGGCTGAAATTCAACATATTTAAAAACTATATTTTCATCGATATAATTTATCAGCGGACATTGATAGGTCGAGTTGTATGCAGGACGTGCTGCTTGTACCGTAAGCGATGTGCGATACTCATTTGTACCAACAACTTCATTTATGCTAAGAAGGAAATTGCATTGTATCCTTTCATTTGGTTGGAAAACATCATTTGTCCATTTCCTGTTATTAATAAAATTTGTAAGACCGGCTTGAAGAGTCTGGAAAATTTTTCTATCGATCGTTGTAGGTATTCTATCCTTGTTCACATTTACTGTTAGTCTTGCCCGGATCTCCTGGGACTGACCAAATAAATAAATAACGAAAGCTGAAATAAGGAGGATCGTTTTTTTAAGCATAGTATAATTGGATAATGATGTCAACGATGTTTTTAGCTGCTTCTTTTTTTGACATAAGCTCATAATTAAACTCCTTGCCGCTTTTATCAAAGATGGTGATTTTATTTGTATCAGTGCCGAAACCGGCTCCCTTATCATTTAATGAATTCATCACGATCATGTCGGCATTTTTATCCTTCAATTTTCCGAGGGCATATTCACGTTCATTATTTGTTTCCAAAGCAAATCCCACTAATACTTGTTTAGAAGATTTATTTTCACCCAGGCTCTTTAAAATATCTTTTGTTTTTCTTAATTCAATAACCAGCTCACCACTGTTTTTTTTAATTTTATCAGCAGCCGCTCTTACCGGTGTATAATCAGCAACAGCAGCCGCCATTACTCCAATATCTGATTTATCGAATTGTTTTGTGCAGACAGTGTACATTTCTTCTGCTGTATTAACTCTAACGGACCTTATTCCATTCTCAGGCAAATTAATTGATGATGGACCCATGATCAATGTTACATCGGCGCCACGGGTATATAACTCTTCTGCAATTGCCAATCCCATTTTACCGGATGAATGATTACCAATAAAACGAACAGGATCAATCGGCTCGTATGTTGGACCAGCAGAAACCATTACTTTTTTTCCAGATAAGGATTTGGATACATTCAAAATATCTTCAGTAAATTTTACAATTGTTTCTGGTTCAGACATTCGTCCATCACCTACTATTCCGCTAGCGAGTTCTCCTTTATCAACCGGAATAATCTTATTCCCAAAATCCAGAAGTTTTTCAATATTAAGTTTTGTAGACTGATGATGCCACATATCTTCATCCATAGCAGGAGCTACAATAACGGGGCATGTGGCAGATAAATAAACTGCAAGTAATAAATTATCACACTGGCCATTGGCCATTTTAGAAAGCGTATTACAACTTAGGGGAGCGATCAACATCACATCGGCCCATCTGCCGAGCATAACATGATTGGCCCAGGAATCTTCATCAAACAAATCGATGAACACCTTATTCTTTGAAAGAGTGGAAAGAGTAAGTCTTGAAACAAAATCAGTTGAAGACGGTGTCATGATCACTTTTACTTCAGCGCCAGCCTTTACTAGCAACCGAACAAGAAATGCGGATTTATAAGCAGCTATGCTTCCCGTAATTCCTAACAATATTTTCTTGCCTTTCAGCATTTGCTTATAAAATTAGAACTAACTATCAGAAACTAAAAACGTCCCTGATATGGGACGCTAAAATAATTTATTAAATAGTGATAAGCTGCCAGTTTATTAACTAAAAAGCTCGTCTTCCCCTTTACGAAAATAAACCTTGTCTTCCATAAACTCCTGGGTAGCAAGTAACGCTGGATTTGGCATTCTTTCATAAGCTCTTGAAATCTCGATCTGCTCTTTATTTTCATGTATTTCCTCAAGACTATCCGTATGGCTGGCGAACTCTTCCAGTTTGTTATGCAATTCTTCTTTCAAAGAAATATTGATCTGGTTAGCTCTTTTTCCAACTATAGAAATTGATTCATACAAATTGCCTGTTTTTTCTTTAATATCATTCAGATTCTTTGTTTCAACTATGTTGCTGGTACCAACGCTAAGCTGGCGTCTTAATTTGCTCATTATTTAGATTTTTTTAATGTTGTCATTTGTTATTGAAATATAGCGTTCAACTTCTTTTATCAATTTGCTATCAGGAAAGCGATCAATAAAATCATTACATTCTGCTATCACTTGCTCAAAACGCTCCACCTTTCTTTCATCAACACTCAATTCAGCAAATTTAAAGTAAGATTTTATAACCATTAATTTATATTCATCGCACTTTTCGGAATCAGGAAAATCGCTAAGCAAGGTAGTATATGACACTCCTGCTGCCCTGAACTGGCCCAAGTCATAATATAACTTTGCACCAATCCGCTCTTTTTCTTCCAACTTATCATGACAAATCTCAATAAACTCATTGGCCTCCTTATTTCTTGTAGAGTTTGGGTGGGTATTAATAAATGTCTGAAGCATACCCATTGCTTTTATCGTATTTGTCTGATCTAATGGGACTTTAGGGGACATTTTATAATAACACAAAGCCCGCATATAATCAAGCTCCTCGGCTTTAGTACTATTGGGAAAACCCTCAAGAAAATTTTTGAATAGATTTTCAGCGTTCAAATAATCCTTCTGGTAATAAGCACAATATGCATACTTATAATATAAGTCTTCAAAAACCGCTGTTCCCTTAAAATGTGGCATTACGTCTTCATATAGGGTTTGAGCAAAATTATATTTCTTCTTTACATAGTATTGCTCCGCCATACGCAGTTTGTATTCAGGGTCTTTGTTCTTTAAAATCTTATTGATCCCGCTACAACTGCTGATTAAACCGACGATGATTAATAAAATAAAAACTCTCATAAAAAGTGGGCAAAGATAGTTTTAATCTGGCAAATCTGCTTTAAAAATTAATTGACCCCAAGATAATGGGGTTAAGATTATTATAATACTAGCCTAGAGACTTGAAAGAGTTTTTTGTTCGTGCTATACTGCTGCATAAAAGGAAAAGACCCCCGAAAATCAGGGGTCTTTTTATCAAAAACTTATTCTTAATTCTTTCTAAGATTTGGGTGAGGGGCAGGAACAGTATTTGGTCCTTCTTCACCTTCATTTGCTGCACGAATATCAACTGTATCGCAATCACCACCTTCTTCACCATATTTAAAGATCAGACGATCACCACTAACACCTTCTTTTTCGATCAGGTAGTTGATAATTGCATTTACTCTATCCCAGCTTCTTTGTTGCTCAACTTTGTTTCCTGCGCAATATCCAGTTACTACCACGTTACAACCTGGAGAGTTACGCATACGATCAGCAACTACAGCAAGTAATCTTTTTGCATCATCACTCAATTTAACTGAGTTCTTAGCAAATCCTACGCTTGGTAAAGCTCCCAGCATTTGAGAACAGCTTGGTTGAGGAGCAATTCCTCCTTTTCCAGCACATGTTGTATCACAAGGACATTTACCGATTCCATCAGCATCAACTGGTTGGCAATATGTTGGAGTGATTATCTCTTTATCCTTACAATCAGGAACTCCGTCGCCATCCGTATCACGTGTTACACCATGCGTATCAACTGGGCAACCCTCAGGAGTTTGCTCCTGATCAAATTGGTCAGTAACGCCATCAAGATCGCTATCTGGCAATACTGGTTTAGGCAAACGCATCAAACGTGGATTGCGAATCTCGCTATATGCATAATCAAGTGGATTAAGCCAATAAAGCGGCTCAACAGCTTTACCACCAATGTTAATATTCAAGCCAAGTGACAAAAAGTTATAACTATCATCGCTTAAAGTAAAACTGGCAACACCGATGGTAGCCTCTGACCAGCGCTGACCATCATAAAGATCATTTTTAGTAAAAGTTATTCGATCCTCTAATGCAAGATTTAGACGATTACTTAGTTTAAAAGCAATTCCAAAACCACCGGTTGCAATTGGCTTTAGCGTTTTGCCTCCTAGCTTAGGTCTACGCTCACTTTCATTTTCGGCCGGCGTTTCATACGTATCATCCATCATGTTTTTCAGAGCATCCCTCGTATCGTTTCTATTTTCATACACATTACCGCTAATAGTGGAAAAATTATAAGGAGCTCCGTTCGCATCATGAGAATTAACCATTGTTTTATAAATGGAAGCTCCTATACCTGCAAAGCCATAAATATTCATCCCGGTTTTTGCTTTATGAAAGCGAATATTATTCATTGTTATTACTCCTTGCACAGATAAATATTTA
>Ga0207641_10005948_pt1 | contig 10338 bp, 8 predicted proteins | sample KBSSwiS62_FD_184306 | JGI IMG/M metagenome (GOLD analysis project Ga0207641, IMG submission 184306) | Switchgrass rhizosphere microbial communities from Kellogg Biological Station, Michigan, USA - KBS Switchgrass S6-2 (SPAdes) (version 2) | ecosystem: Host-associated > Plants > Roots >... | reverse complement strand
CTTTTCCGTTCGGGCGATCATGTGAACGCCAGCGACGCCGATCTGGTGCGGATTGACGAGCTTGGCTTGGTCACGGTGATCGATCTGCGCGCCGCTGCTGAGAGGAGGGCCGCGCCTTGCCGGCGCTCTCCTGCCTTCGCTGCAGAGGTCGTGTGCGCCAGCGACGACACCAGTGGCATGGCCCCACATCTCCAAGCCGCGCAACTGGCGTCGCAGCAGGCCATGGACGTGAGCCTCGCGCACGTAGAAATGATCAACCGCTATCGCGGCATGCCTTACCGGCCTGCGCTCCAGCACGTCTTCAGGGGCTATTTTCAAGCGGTGGCGAATTCATGCGGACCATCGCTCGTCCACTGCGCGGCCGGAAAGGATAGAACGGGGTTGGCCGTCGCGCTGCTGCATCTTGCATTGGGCGTACACCGCGATGATGTAATCCACGATTATATGCTCACGAACACCACGGCGGGAGCCGAACGACAACTTACAGAGGGCGCAGAGTTGGTACGTGCGATTTACGGGCAAGATGTGAGCGATGCAGTCGTTACTGCGCTGATGGGTGTAGACGAGTCCTATATCGAAGCGGCATTCTTGGCGATCGAGACCAAAAGCGGATCGCTCGACCACTATCTCTCGGAGGTGCTCGGCGTGGACGCGGCCATGCGCGAACGCCTCGTCGAGCATCTCATCGAGTGAGGACACAAGCATGAAGATAGAAGGCCAACAGCCCATCGCTGCGTCAATCGAGGCCGTTTGGAACGCGCTCAACGATCCGGTGGTATTGCAATCCTGCATCCCAGGATGTCAGACTTTGACGCCGATCGGCGACAACAGTTTCGAAGCGGCGGCCACGGTCAAGGTCGGCCCGATCAGCGCGCGTTTCGGCGGCATCATCAAGCTCTCCGATCTGGACCCGCCCAACGGTTACACGATCAGCGGCGAGGGAAGCGGCGGCGCGGCGGGAGCGGCCAAGGGCAACGCGCGGGTCCGTTTGGCGCAGCAGGGCAGCGAGACAATCCTCTCCTACGATGTCGCGGTCGACATAACCGGTAGACTCGCGCAACTGGGCGGCAAACTCATCGACTTGACGGCCAAGCAGCTCGCTAGTGTCTTCTTCGCCCGCTTCTCCGAGGAGGTTGCCATGCGAGAATCGGAAGCCTTGTCGGTACCCTCTCCAGCCGCTGACAAAGCGCGAACAATCTCACGTCCGCTGGAGGCCGCACGAACCCCGCCCCGCCCCATCAGCGCACCCACGGCGGCCTCATCCGCCACGGCGTGGCTGCTGCTGGCGGCCGGTACGCTGATCGCCGGCTTCATCCTGGGCCGGGCCGCTGATGGTTGGAACGGCGCTGGAGCCTTGGCCGGCGGCGCGCTCGGGCTGCTGATCGTGCTCGTTGCGGCGGCGGCCTTTTTGGTCGGCCGGCTTAGCGATCAGCCCTCACCGACCGTCAGACTCGATGACGACAGCATCGAGCGTCTGGCAGCCGCCCTGCGCGGGCTGCAATCGTGAAGGCCGCTCCTTTCGACTATTTGGAGGCCTATAGCGCCGACGAAGCTGTGCACCTGATGCACGAAAGCGGCGCGGATGCCGCCATTTTGGCCGGCGGGCAGACGCTGATGCCGCTTCTGGCCCTCCGCATGGCAACGCCTTCCGTCCTTGTCGACATCAACCCAGCCAAAGACATGGCCGGCATCACCCGCGGCGATCATGGCATTCGGGTTGGCGCGCGAACGCGGCAGGCGGCCGCGAAGCGCGATCCCGTCATCGCGCAACACCTGCCCGTGCTAACTGAAGCCCTAACGCATGTCGGCCACCATCAGACGCGGTCCCGTGGTACGATCGGAGGAAGCACCGCCCTAGGCGAGCCCGCCGCCGAACTGCCTGCCACCGCTGTAGCGCTGGGTGCGCTCGTCGAACTACGCTCCAAGCGCGGCACTCGTCTGGTGCCCGCGCGCGACTTCTACATCGGCCCCTATATGACCGTTCGCGCGGATGATGAGGTCCTGCTCGCGGTCCACTATCCGGAATGGGCGGAAGGGACGAAGGTCATCTTCGATGAGGTGGCTCGCCGCGCCGGCGATTTCGCGCTTGTGGGGCTCGTGATGCTGCTGGACGTCCGCGAGCGTAGAATTCATCGCGCAGGCATCGCCTGGTTCGGCATGGGCCCCACACCGGTCGCCGCCACTGCGGCCGAAGCAGCACTTACCGGGTGCACGATATCCGACATCGACGTAGCCGAGTTGTCCCAGATCGCCCTGACTGAGGTTGAGCCCGGCGACGACCTGCACGCGACATCAGAATATCGGCGAAAGGTCGCGAGCCGCATTTTCAAGGCGAAGCTGGCATCCTCTTTGGAAAAGGTCGCGCTGTGAGCCTGCATTTCATCGAGTTCGAACTGAACGGCCGTCGGATCGAGGGGAGTGCCGAGGCGCGATGTACGCTGGCGGATTTTCTTCGCAACGATGCGGGTTGCACCGGCACCCACGCAGGATGCGAGCACGGCGTATGCGGCGCATGTACCGTCATCGTCGATGGCGAGGCGGTGCGATCCTGTCTGATGCTAGCCGTACAAGCAAATGGGAAACGGGTGGAGACGATCGAGGGTCTAGCCGGTGAAGATGGGACCCTTCATCCTATCCAGCAAATGTTTCGCGAGGAGTTCGCATTGCAATGCGGCTTCTGCACACCAGGCTTTCTCATGACGCTCGTCTCGATGGATCGTGCTGAACCCCGGCCCGAAGCGGCGGAGATGCGTGCGGCGCTGTCCGGCCATCTTTGTCGATGCACGGGCTATCAAGGGGTCCTACGCGTCGTCGATCGGCTTGCAGGAAAAGGCCAATGAGCCAAGGTGGATCTGCACCGGCTGTGCGTTTCGTCGGCAAGCGCATGCTGCGAAAGGAGGACGAGCGCCTGCTGACCGGGCGAGGAACCTTCATTGATGATGTCATCGTCCCCGGCATGCTCCATGCAAGCTTTGTCCGCAGCAATATCGCGCGCGGTAAGATCGAGCGGCTGGATGCCGACAGAGCGCGCGCTCTGCCCGGTGTGGTCGCGGTCTACACGGCTGCAAACATGCGCGAGCTGAACGTCCGCTATGTGAATGAGCTATTCGACATGCCGGGGTGCCCGCACCCCGATAACGGCCTCCTCGCGCGAGCCGACGTGCGCTTTGCTGGCGACCCTGTCGCGATCGTAATAGCTGAATCGCGGGCCTTGGCCGAAGATGGGGCGGCGCTGGTCGAGGTGGTGTACCGAGCGGAGCAGCCGGTTATCGGGATTGATGCCGCAAAGTCGTCGCCGCCTATCCACCCCGAACATGCCGATAACCTGTCCAACAGCCAATCCAGCGGCGATGATCCGCAGATTGATGCCGTCTTCGCCGGCGCAGCGCATGTGGTTGAGGGTACCATCAACAATTGCCGTCAGGCCCATGTCCCCATGGAGCCGCGCGGACTCGTTGTCTGGCCTCAAGGAGCAGACGAACTGACGATCCATATCGCCTGTCAGAGTCCTCATTTCGCTTCAAAGCACATCGCGAATGTGTTCAACCTTCGCGAGACGCAGGTGCGGGTTATCGCGAAGGACGTCGGCGGCGCATTCGGTCTGAAGTTTACCTCGCAACGGGACGAATTGGCCGTTGTCGCAGCGGCTCTTCTGCTGAGACGCCCGATCAAGTGGATCGAGGACCGGCTGGAAAACCTGACGGTGGCAGGGCAGTCTCGCGACGACAGAATGCACATCCGGCTCGCTTTCGACGCCGATCATCGCCTGCTGGCCGCCGACATCGCGTACGACATCGATTTCGGCGCCTACCCATATGCCGTTCAGGTCGCTTCCAGTCTGGTCACGCCGATGTTCCCTGGGCCATATCGATTGCCGCATTATCGCTGGAAGGCCTCTGGCTGGTACACCAACACAAGTGGCCTCGCGCCCTACCGCGGCCCATGGATGCTGGAGATGTTCGGCCGCGAGACACTGCTCGATGTGGCCGCGCGGCAAATGGGAGTCGATCCCATCGAACTGCGGCGAAAAAACATCATCGGAAAGCCGGATCAGCCGTTCGAAATGAAATCCGGGATAGTCCTGACCGACATCAGTCCGCGGGAAACCATGGAAATGACGGTCGAAGCAATCGACGTCTCCACCTTCCGCAAGCAGCAGGCGGCCGCACGTGCAGAGGGCCGCTATCTCGGTCTCGGCATAGCTAATGCGGTAGAGCCGACCACCGTCTCTTTCGGCTATTTCACCTCCGATGTCGCCCATATCCGGATCGAGCCGAGCGGCAACGTCACGGTGATGACCACCAACCTTTCGCAAGGACATGGCACTCCCACCACCGTCGCCCAGATAGTCGCCGACCAGCTCGGCGTTGCGTTCCAGGACGTGACCGTTTTTGAAGGTGACAGCGCAAGAACGGGGTTCGGCGCCGGTGCCGGCGGGAGCCGGCAGGCAGTCGCTGGCGGCGGTGCGGCGATTATGGCGGCAGGACAGTTGCGCGACAAGATCCGTCGCATTGCCGCACACGCCTTCAACGCCAGCCCGCAATCCGTGCGGATCGAGGATGGCGTGATCACTATCGATGGCTCGCCCGAGATCAGTTCGACCATCGCTGAGATTGCGCAGATGGCCTATTTCAACGCAGACAGGCTGCCGCCGGGCACCGAGACAGGGCTAGAGACGCACTACCGCTACAGCCCGCCGCCCATGGTCTTTGCCAACGCCACCCACGCATGCATTTGCGAGGTCGATATCGAGACGGGCAAGGTTTCCATCTTGCGCTGGATTGCCGGCGGGGATTGCGGTGAGGTGATCAACCCCGCAATTGTGGAAGGTCAGATTGCGGGCGGCGTGGTGCAGGGGATAGCTGGCGTACTCTTCGAGCACAGCCGCTACGACGACGACGGTCAGCCGTTGGCGGTGACCCTGAAAGACTATCTGCTCCCGACGGCGCTCGATGTTCCACGTATCGAGTTTCGCCACATGTGCACGCCATCCAGCACCCCAGGCGGTTTCAAGGGAGTCGGAGAAGGAGGAGCGATGGTGGCACCTCCTGCGCTCGTCAACGCCATCGCCGATGCCTTGGCACCCTTTGGCAAGCGTTGGTTGGACATGCCGCTGTCGCCCGACCGGATCGTGATGGGTCTTGAAGAGGCGGTGTAGAGCGCTGCGTTCAACGTGGGCCGCCGCCGCGCGGCCATTACCCACTTCGTCGCACCAGATCGACTATCGCAAGGGCCGCCCGAAAGCCCCGTTCGGATACCCTCGGCATCGTGCACGTCGAGGCCTTTCGGACGGCGTCGCTCAGGAAATCGTGTGCACCCGTCCGCCCTCGCAGTAGATAACCTGCCCGGTCATGTAGCTGCCGGCATCGGAAGCGAGCAGAAGGGCGGCACCGACGACTTCATCAGCCTTGCCGACGCGAGAGATGGCGTTCTTGTTCACATGTTCTGCGAACGCTGGATTCATCGAGCCGTCCGGGCTGATCGACCCCGGGCATATGCAGTTGGCGCGGACATTCGGTCCAGCGGCCTTCGCCAAGTAGCGCGTCATCATGTGCAAGGCCGACTTCGTGGCACCATAAGTGATCTGGGGCAGGATCGGGGTGAATGCCGCGCAGCTGAGAAGCGTGATAATCGAGCCATTTCCGGCAGCCATCATTCCCGGTATGAGCCGCCGCGCCATATCGTAAGGCGCAATGACGTTGAGTTCGAACCCCTCTCGCCAATGCTCCACATCGACGTCGAGCGGGTCAGCATCGCGCGGCAATACCGAAGATGTTGCGTTGTGAAACAGGATATCGATCGAGCCGAAACTCTCCTTCGAAAAAGCGACGATCCGGTCGCGGTCTTCGGCTATCCCGATATCTGCAGCAATCGCCACGGCCTGACCGCCCGCACTTCTGATCTCATCGACGACTGAGCCCACGCGCTCAGCGGAGCGTGCGCTCACGACCACATTCGCGCCCGCGGACGCGAATGCACGCGCTACATGAGCACCGATGCCGGGCCCTGCCCCCACTACCAGCGCCGTCCGGCCATCCAATCGAAACCGATTCAGTGCGTCATATGTCATGATCCATCCTCTCTGCCGGCCTTGGTAGTCCTTTGCTACTCACGCACGCAAGACAGCCGTTCGGAATGGCTCGAGCTGCGGACGCGCTGCCTCGGGAGCGTTCAGCCTTGCTCGGGAAACGACGGTGATGCTCTTCACAGGCAGGACCGGCGAATAGTTTGAGGCGGCCAACATCCCGTGTTTGGATCCCCCGCTTCTTCTCTTCCATGATGGCGATGCTATTCAACCCATCAACAAGCGCCCGATGCGGTGACGAACGTTCGATTTTGATTGCGGGATGATGACGCTCCGATAGCATCACACGGTAGATAGGGGAGAAACCTGCATGAACGAGCAGAGTGAATCATCATCGCTTCGATCATCGCCCAATCTGGCGTGTCGGCGCGCCATTTCCGGGGTTGGGCCATCAGGCAAAAGCACGGTGGTCTTGCACGACCCGATTCCGGAAGGCGTCGTAACCACCATCTGGCACACGCCCAGGCTGCCGGCGTGCAATGTCGGAGCAGATGATAGCGCGCCGCCCTATGCGACGGAACTGCTGCATAGCGGCGGATCGCTCTTCATGCTCGTTCGCATGCCCCCGGGGGTCGAGCAATTCTGGCATGCGACCGACACGATCGATTACATCACGATGATCTCTGGCTCGGTCACACTCATGTTGGAGGATGGCGAGGTGCTGCTATCGGCCGGCGATGTCTGCGTCGATCGAGGCGTGGTCCATTCCTGGCGGAATGACGGATCGGAAACGGCTGTTTATACTTGCGTGATACTGCCGGCCGAGCCCGTGGGTGCTGGGCGGACCGTCTGACCGCACGCCAATTGCTCCATCCCTGCGCGTGGTAGCATCGCTTCCTGTTACCACGCGGTCGAGGTCTAAACGCGATCCGGCCAATCCGGATGACGTTCTTAGCCGGCATTCAGCGGTGGTGACGTCAACTCTGCCTGGTCGAACCCCCGCATGAGCAGGGCATGGCGCGCCAATACTTCCTCGCGGCCCTTGCGATGGGGAAAAATGTGCAGCCGTCCCTCACGTACCCCATGCACGACCTCCGCAGCAACCTGGTCCGCCGAGAGCAGGTTGTCCGCATAAAAGGCTGCGCTCGCCATCGGCCAATCGCGGCCGCGCAAGGCCTTCGGATCTGCGACACTCATTCCGGGGCACAGCAGCGAAATGCCCATTCCCGCCTCGGCCAGCGAAGGCGCGAGCACCTCGACCAAGCCCGTCACTGCGAACTTGGCAGTCACATAGGGCGCATTGAGCGAGCGCATGTCTGCCCTGCCCACGCCCGACATGGAGGAGGTGACAACGATGTGCCGCTCGCCTTCTTGTGCGGCCATCCGCTTCAGGAAGGAGTGGATCCCGTTCATCACCCCTTCGAACTGAGTTCCAAGCACCGCGTCCCAGTCGTCGCGGGTCAGCTCCAGCGGCGGCTTGAGCACCGCCTTCCCTGCATTGAGGCACAGCAGGTTTACCTTACCGAACCGCGCCCAAGCTGCATCGGCTAACGCATCCACCTGCTCGGGTCGCGAAACATCGGTCTTTACCGCAATTGCGGCGCAGCCGAGCGCCTCTACAGCCGCGACTGTCCGCGCCATCGCGGCCTCGTCGATATCGCCCACCACCACATCCATGCCCTCGCGGGCGAATGCTTCTGACATGGCGTGGCCCAATAACCCGCTGCCTCCGGTGATCACGGCACATCCGCCGGCGAACTGCTTGATCATCTCCGCTCCTTCGCCGACCGCGAGTTAGCCCTTCGACCCGGCAAACGGATCGGATCGCGCGACGGCAAGATCGTTATCGCCTCGCTGCGACCGGCGGGGCGAACAGCTTGTCGGCACGTCCCAATGTCGATCGGCTGCCGCATTGTCGTAGACCGGGAAGTAGGTTCGGTCCAGCCGTGAAGAGCGCCGGGACAGACGTTGAAGTGGTGCCGCGGTGGAGGGCTGGAGGTGGTGTCAATCTCCAAGGTGACGCTACAGTTCAGCCTGGTTCAACTTGCTCCGGTCGGGATCCGATGCGCCGGCATCCCGTCTAGCTGCTCGCCGCAGAAGACAGGCGCGACAGCTTTGCAACCGCCTTTGCTAATTCGAAGATCCGGCGGTGTGACGCCTCGCCAAGACGGAGGCAAAACCGCTTCCTCGTACATTTGCGTATTCCGGAATCCTGCTCGTTCGGGTGAACGGCAAGGGTCGAATGTGGGGTTTTCCTATGCAGGAATCACGATGATGGATATGCGGACCGGGCTACTGTCGGCCGGATCGGCACGCCTCGAAATGGGACAGTCTTGTGATCGCTGTACCGTCCGCGCGCTGGCGATCTGCTCGTCGCTGGATCCGTCGGCGCTCGACGAGCTGAACCGCATCGGACGGCGCGTGCAGGTGACCGCGGGCCAGACTCTGCTGTGGGAGGGCGACGAGTCCGTCGTCGTCGGCAATGTGCTCGAAGGCATTCTCAAGCTTTCCACGGTGACCGGGGACGGACGCGAGCAGATAGTAGGCATCGTATATCCGTCGGATTTCATCGGCCGCCCGTTCGGGAAAGACAGCGGCCATAGCGTCACCGCCCTCACGGATGCTTCGCTTTGCGTATTCGGGCGCAGCAAGTTCGACCGTTTCGCAACGCATCACCCTGACCTCGCCCAGGCGCTGCTGATGCGGACGCTCACCGAGCTCGATCGCGCGCGGCACTGGATGCTGCTGCTTGGCCGCAAATCGGCCTGCGAACGCGTCGCCAGCATATTGATCGAGATGGCGGGGCGCCTGGGCGGCACCATGCCGATGCGGCTGCCCTTGTCGCGCCAGCAGATTGCGGATGTGCTCGGTCTCACCATTGAGACGGTCAGCCGCTCGATCACCAAGCTCAAAAATGCAGGAATCATCTCGCTTCCGGGCGGTCGCCTGGTGACGATCGAAAATGTCGAGAAGCTGGCGAGGATCGCCGATGGCTGACGATTGACGCCAATCAATGACCGTCCCGGCCAGGGCTGATCTAGAGGGCGGGAACGAATCAAAGGAACTGTAATGGACGCTCTGTTGCTTCGCAGCGGAGGGTGGCTGCTCGCCCTCTTGCTGGCCGTAGCCGCTGTCGCTCTGACGGCGGATCCCGCATTCGCGATCCATATGGGGATTGTCGCCGCGGCGGCTTTCCTGGCACTCGCCAGCGGGCTGGTGCGCGCGGATTATGCCGCGCTCTCGCGCGGCAGCCCGTCCCCGCGTGCTACCGGCTATTACGACGACGTGATCCGCTGGGGCGTCGTCGCCACGGTCTTCTGGGGCCTCGCCGGTTTTCTCGCCGGCCTCTACATCGCGCTCCAGCTGGCTTTTCCGGTACTTAACCTTGGGCTGGAATATACCAGCTTCGGCCGCCTGCGGCCGTTGCACACCTCGGCGGTGATCTTTGCTTTTGGCGGCAACGCGCTGATCGCGACGAGCTTCTACATCGTACAGCGCACCTGCCGGGCACGCCTGGCCTTTCCCGCACTCGCTCGCTTCGTTTTCTGGGGTTACCAACTCTTCATCGTGCTCGCGGCCACCGGCTATCTGCTGGGCATCACCGAAGGGCGCGAATATGCCGAGCCCGAATGGTATATAGACCTATGGCTGACGGTCGTCTGGGTCAGCTATCTCGTCGTGTTCCTCGGCACCATCATCCGGCGCAAGGAACCCCACATCTACGTGGCGAACTGGTTTTACCTGTCGTTCATCGTCACCGTCGCGATGCTTCACCTGGTCAACAATCTGAGCATGCCAGTCTCTCTGCTCGGATCGAAGAGCTATTCGGCGTTCGCCGGGGTACAGGACGCTCTCACGCAGTGGTGGTATGGGCATAATGCGGTAGGCTTCTTCCTGACCGCGGGCTTTCTCGGCATGATGTATTATTTCGTGCCGAAGCAGGCCGAGCGCCCTGTCTACAGCTACCGGCTGTCCATCGTGCACTTCTGGTCCCTGATCTTTCTCTACATCTGGGCCGGGCCGCACCACCTTCATTACACCGCGCTGCCGGATTGGGCGCAAACGCTCGGCATGGTGTTCTCGGTGATGCTGTGGATGCCGAGTTGGGGCGGGATGATCAATGGCCTGATGACCCTGTCGGGCGCCTGGGACAAGGTGCGAACCGATCCGATCATTCGCATGATGGTCATCGCCCTGGCCTTCTACGGCATGTCGACGTTCGAAGGGCCGATGATGAGCGTCAAGGCGGTGAACAGCCTGTCGCATTACACCGACTGGACCATTGGCCACGTGCACTCGGGTGCGCTCGGCTG
>Ga0207641_10005947_pt1 | contig 10338 bp, 22 predicted proteins | sample KBSSwiS62_FD_184306 | JGI IMG/M metagenome (GOLD analysis project Ga0207641, IMG submission 184306) | Switchgrass rhizosphere microbial communities from Kellogg Biological Station, Michigan, USA - KBS Switchgrass S6-2 (SPAdes) (version 2) | ecosystem: Host-associated > Plants > Roots >... | reverse complement strand
CAACTGATGAGGCCAGCGCATTGCTTGGCCTGCCGAGCCTCTTTGGAAAACGAAAATTATACTGCGCTGAATGCGCTGGAAAGTGACCCCATGACCGACCAACAGGAACTCGACCGTCTCCGCAATGCGCTGGCCTCATCAGTTGAGACGGTGAAGTGCCTACTCCAAGAGAAGAAGGGCATCACCGCCGAGCTTGCGACCACCAAGGCCACCGTGGAGGAACTGAAGCGTGACCTCCGAATGGAAAGTCTGAACGTGGAGAACCACACTAAGGCGGTGAAATACGAATACCAGCGGGCGGAAGAAGCCGAAACCGACCGCGACCGCCTGACCGCCGAGAACGAGAAGCTGGCAACCGCACTGAAAGACATTGTGGATGGCGAAACGATTCAAGAGGTCTACGATGCCCGCGAGTTTGCCCGTGCGCTTCTAAACGAACGAGAGCCCAAACCCCAATGCCAGAGCTTCAAATACGGCGAGCAGTGCCAGCGGGAGGCCGGACACGAGGGCGAGCACCAGGCGACCCGCGAGGCGCAGACGTTCACTTGGGTATGAAGCCGCTCACAAAAGAACAGTTCGATTCCCTGAAGGTCGGGGATGTGCTTCGCTGGTATCGACCGGACGGCACCTACATCCTGAGAACGATAATCGACCGCGGCGAGAAGGGAATCAGCTTTCCGATTCGCCGCAAGTCGTGGACGCGCAGGATTCACACCACCTACTGCTTCTACGACGCCGCCAGAAGGTGCGAACTCCACCAGACCGCATTGCCAACCTTGATGACGGACGGGGAGCTTTTGACGCTTTGCGAGCGCGGATTCGACATCCCGAAGCAACTTCAACGCGAACGCCACGAGCACGGAGGGGCGCTGAAGCACGCCGACCCCTCGAAACTGGCCGGCGCATCCATGCTCGCCAAACACTACTGCCCATCCGCATGAGCGACACCAACCAGGCCAAGAAGCTGCGCGCACGGCTCGACCAGACGCCGGGAGTGTCCCTCGCGGTCAAAAAGGCCAATCCCCATCTTTTTCCAGAGCTCGCCGCCATGTCCGAACTGCCGGCGGAACGACTCGCTAAAGCGACGACCAGACAGGCCAGCAGCCCCGCCAGTACGCCTCAGAGCCCGAAATCGACCAAGGACAGCGGCAAGAAGCCCCACCGCGCCAAGGAGCCAAACCGCACCGAGCGCGAATTCGAGGCCCAACTCCGCACCGAATTCCCGAAAGCGACGATCCGTTGGGAAGCCTACCGGCTGAAGCTGGCACCGCTGGCGACCTACGAGCCCGACTACTCTGTAGCGCACGAGAATGGCACGGTGGAGTTTTTTGAAGTGAAAGGCCCATACGTGTTCCCGAAGGCTCTGGCGAAACTCCGCGTGGCCGCGGTGATGTTCCCGCAGCACAAATTCACCCTCGCCCAGAAGAAAAAGATCGGGTGGGAACGCACCGAACTACCGAACAAATGACCCGCCTCCTCGCCATCCTCACCGGAATAGGCATCGTGGCCTACGCCGACTCCCTGAATGCCATCCCCGCCCAGGCCAGCCCCGAGAACCAGCTTGCGGCCGCGATCGGCGCCACGGCCCTCGCCTGCATCCTCGTAGCCTGTGGCGCGGTCCTCATCCTTTGGGCGTTCTTTGGAGAGCACACAGAAGACGGAGAAAATGAATGAGCTTCACCTTTTTGCTGGCTGCGGGGGGGGGGTATCCTCGGCGGAATCCTTCTCGGACATACCACCGTCTGCGCTGTTGAACTTGACCCCTACTGCCGACAGGTCTTGTTGCAGCGACAACGGGACGGAATCCTTCCCGGCTTCCCGATCTGGGACGACGTGCGGACCTTCGATGGAAGGCCGTGGAGAGGGAAAATCGACATCATCGCCGGTGGATTTCCATGCCAAGACATCAGCCCCGCTGGAGGGCGTGCCGGAATCGAAGGAGAGCGCAGCGGACTATGGAGCGAATTTGCTCGTATCATTGGCGAAGTTCGACCCCGCTACGCATTCATTGAAAACTCTTCAGACCTTGCTATTCGAGGGCTGCACCGAGTCCTTGCTGATCTTGCCGCAATGGGGATGGATGCGCGATGGGGAGTGTTTTCTGCTTGCTCCACTGGTGCTCCACACGTGCGACGACGGATGTTCATTATGGCCTACCCCAAGAGCGGACGGCAGGGACAACGCCGGTGGATCAAACGCCAGGAAACAGGCACAACGTCGCGGAACGTACATTGGACGCTACCCGAATCCGATATTGATCGAAAGGTTAATGGCGTGGCCTTCCTCGTGGACCGACTTAGAGCCGCTGGAAACGGACAAGTTCCAGCAGTGGCTGCGCTCGCATGGCGCACGCTGGCAGGAGCATGAAAGCGAAGAATGACAGCCTTCGAGTTTCTCGCTACGGAATCGGCCTCTTCCTCGTCCACAGCGAGAACCCGCGCAGTGAGATGGAGTATCTCGTCACCTTCGACGAGCCAGGATTCCCGCTCGGCGCTTGCTCTTGCGAAGACTTCCAGATCCGCATCGAGAGCATCATGTTCCGCGGGCTCGAACCCTACCGCTTCTCGTGCAAGCACGTCCGCCGCTGCCGACAAGTCCTCGCCCACGCCAAGCGCCTCTGTCGCCGCGCCGGCCTCACCTTCTCAGAGAGTATAATCCCGATGCACTCCTAAAACACCAATCGCCGTCCGCAGCACAGAAAGGCCACGGACGGCGATGGATGACGGGGAGTGAAGCTCAGACAGGCGGCGCGCGGTGACTTTCGACCGGAGTCTTGAACGGATGAATGGACGATGCGTGAAACTTCATCACCGATTCAACCTCCTCGGCCGCCGGCGCCGGGATCTCGGAGAGCAGCCGACCCAAGATATTCGCCGCAGTGGTGACGCTCAAGACGTGAGGCTCGAGCAGGAGCGCCAGGGCAACATCCCCGTGGGCGTTGGCGGCGAGCATGGAGCGGCGAAGTTCAAGCTCGGCCAAGCGGACCTGTTCGCGGGTGACTTCGAGGGACTGGTGGAGTTGGGTGTTCATGGGATTAAATCTGCCACCATTCGAGCTCGCGTTTCTTGCGGCCCGGTTTTGGAGCAGCAGGCGCGCCCGTCTTCTTCGGTGGCTTCGGAGGACGAGGCGGGGATGTTTTTGGCTTTGGGAGTGTTTCAGTGCTCACGACGCGTGACCAGAGAGCGGGTGGAACGGGAGAGGATGGGATTAGCGATCCTAGACGAGAGAATCGGTGACCTCCCAAATCTCGATCTCTCGCGGGAAGGTGGCGATGAAGGCTTCGCGGTCGGCGGGTTCGCCGAAGGCATACTCGTGCAGTCGGTCAAAGGTTTGGGCAATCTCGCCTGAGCCGACCTCAAAACGGCGACCGGAAGCAGCGGTGAAGTTTCGGAAACCTGCGAGGATGATTTTTTCTCCTGTGGCTTCTTCCACGGCTTTAGCTACGAGGCATTGACACTGTTCCCACGGCTTCGCAAACGCCTCGCGGACGGCTTCGGGTGTGATGGTGTGGGTCATGGCTATTCAACTCCTTTGGTTTTGATGAAGTGTTCGATGCGCTCAACTGCGATGCGCGCGCGGGATTTTGGTAGGCGGCAACGCCGATACTTCGCCCGAATGTGTTTTGGCCAGTCGCCGACGTAGAACAGCTTCGCAGCTGCAGAAATTTTCAACCCGAGCTTTCGCGCTGCGGTTTTATGCTCGTCGATGTCGAGGCGAAGTCCGTCGCCAAGAGAACCAAAGTGATTTGAAATAGCGATGGCGTGTCCGGCGATACAGGCGGTGGTTCCACAGGGGGAATCGTCGTCTCGAATGAACCACATTCGCATGTTAAATTTCAATGGTTCATCGAGGATGGCAGCTTGGACTTTTCGGAGGAGTGGGATGTTCATTGTGTCTTGAGACTACGGTTGCGTGTGGAGTGAGAAGACGGGATTAGCGATCCTCTAAACCTTCAATTCGCAGTGCTTCTGCTACCGTGGCGTTATCGACGCCAAGCTCCTGCGAAATGGTTTCGAGAAGTCGCTCCGTGGAAATCCCGGGTTCTTGATCTTCGATGCGACCAACTGCTTCACGGATTTTCTTTTTTAGTTCTGCGTTCATACGTTTCCTTTCCTCTGCTCCTCTACTTCTTTGAGGACGGAGCGGGCGAGCTTTTCAATGTCGGGATCAAGCCAGTCCCGTTTCGCTGGGAGCATTTGCAGCATTTGAGAAATGACGTGGGCCGCTGTTTTGTTCAACGCTTCGAGCCGGTCATGGTTATTGACGGCGAGGAGGATGAAGTCGCGGTTAGCGCGCACAACTTCAGCGTCGGAGGTATAGGGAACGGCAAACGCAATGCAGTTTGTATCCTTGTCGCGAATGTCTGGTGTTGGTGCTGATTCATCGTATGGGAATTATATTTCACTCTGAGCGAGAGCGGCCAGAAACACGGCGTCTTCTTTGGCGCGCTTGGCAATGGCCTTCTCTGCCGCTGTAGCGGCCTTGCGGGGCGCGTGGAAGGCTTCGGCCAGCGCAACTACCTCCTCTAGCTTCCAGCGCTTGCTTTCGACGCCAGCGGCTTGTGCGGGGGTCTTGCCGTCCAAAGCGCTGTGCTTGCGGACGAGGTTGTAAATCCCGATCTGCAAAGCGGTCGCGGCTTTGTGCATCGCGAGGTCTTTGGAATAGCCGAGTCCGAGACGCTGATACCGCTTCAACTCTTGGCGCATCGTGAGGAAAAACCGCTCAATGGCCGAAGTGCTGGCCGTGCGGAGGTCAGGCTGGCCCATGTGCGCTTCGCGCTTGGCGGCAACGATCTTCTCAATCCCGTGACGGCGTGTAGCGGGGAACAGTGCCGGTATATATTGAGTGGAGAAACTTTTCTCCTCCGTCGCGTAGCTCGCGCCGTTCTGCTTGAAGTGGGTAGGGATGTGGCGGGCGTAGGAGCCGAGCGCATCACTCGTCACTTGGACAGTGCCGAGCACGCGGGAAGCGGCATCGCGCACAAAGTCCTCGCAAGTGAAGCGGTCGCGGCGTCCGATCTTCGTGGAGAAAATCAATTTGCTGTCGCTGTCGATAGCGGCCCAAAGCCAGAAATCCCCGCGCTCCAGTTCGCGCCGTGCCATCCGTTGCCCATGCTTCCCAACGAACTGCCATTGCTCATCCATCGCCACGCGGGAGCAGTAGAGATTGCGAAACGTCTTGTCCGAGTAGTCGGCCAGCGCTTCGCCCGTCTCGCGGATGACGCGCAGAACGGTGTGCTTGCCGGTATGGAGAATCCGACACACGGCATTGACGGGATTGCCCTCGCAAAGTAGCGAGAGAATCAGCGCGCGTTTCTCGGAGGAAATCGTTTTCATTTGACTTAACGTATGACGAAAAGTAGTCTGCGTCAAATACTTTTTGTATGACAAATAAGAAAAAGAAAATGGGACGTCCGAAGAAACCGAAAGGTGAGTTGAAAAAACTGTTCTCAATTCGCTTGGATAAGCACGAACGAAAGGCGGTTGAAGATGCCGCAAAGAAGGCCGGTGAATCGCCGTCGAAGTGGGCGCGCAAGGCGCTGCTGAAAGCAGCCGAAGATTAAGCATCTGCGCTCGGTGTAGGCTCTGCATCCGATGTCGTAGCCGTAGGAGGGGATTCAAAATCCTCTTTTAGTAAATCGCCTGCTTTTAGCTTAGCGCCACGCTGCTTGGACCATTCCACGTAAAGATGCTGAATCCCATCCTTCACCTCCGGTAAATCCACGCGCAACTCTACGGCTCGTCCTGAAGTTGTAATGATCCTGAGTTCACAATAGCGCCTCTTCGCGCTAAACATGAAACCTCTATCGTCTCCTTTTAGTTCCTCTTCTATCAGTTCACCTTTTGCATCTCTTTCCGGAAGATTTAAGTTAGCCGATCCTTCGGGCCTCCCAAAAACCTGCGCAAAATTTTTGGGAGGATTGAAGGTGTCGTTTATCATATTCCTAATCTTCTCAGGAATAACGCTCATCCCATCAGGCATTTGCCCTTCTTCGTAATTTGAAGATTGAGGGGTGACTACTTGTGGTTTAACATCGCGTTCGGAAACAAGGAATCTGTGCGATGCGATTAGGTGTTTCCCCGTCGATTCATAAAAGATGTTGGCGATGATCTTTTTGAATCCGACCACCTTTTGAGGAATTGGAGCCATCAACGTGGAAAACGATCCGCCTGGTGCAAGCATTCTTCCCCCCGGGGGTATGTTTTCGGAAAACATAATTTCGTTGGAGGAAATCTGAAATCGCACATTGGTGATTTCATCCTGCCCGTTTTGGATATGAAGTTTGAAATAGACCCCTTCATCTCCCGCTGGGTCTATTTCAAGCCACGCGTAAACGGGCGGTCTGGCCTTAGTCCACATGTTCCCCAACCGCTGTATTTCTGCGTCCTTTAACGCTGTTTGTGCGGCGTGGTCAGAAATGTCTTTTTCTCGCTCTCTTCTGTCCTCCCTCCATGTCTGGAATCCTGCAACCATGAACCCCAGTATGGTGAGACTCCACCATGCAAAGTTGACGCTCTCAAGCGCTTCCAACTGCCATATAAATCCTACTGCGGAAACCACCATTCCCGCTATCCAAGCGAAGAAATGTTTTAGTAGTCTCATTCCCCACGCCTCCAAGTCCTCTCTCCATTGCGCGAGCGCAGCTTTCTCCGGTGATGGAATGCTTCCCATCCTCCATGCCCTACCAGTACCCCTCCGGGTACGTCACGGAGACAATCTACCGCTTGCGCGCAGCGTCCTTGGCCTTGGCCTCGCGCAATGCCTTCCGAAGCGCTGGCGACCCCAGCAAGTCCTCCCCGGAGGGCAACGGCTCCCCGGTCAGGACGCGAACCGTCCTTGCGGCCTTCTGGTTGGCGTCGGGTTTCGCTTTGGGGCGCTTCTTCACGCCGGAATGGTCGCCCATTCACGGGCGCTCCTCCAGAGTTGAATTTCCATAGAGGGGACTCGCACCAACACCGAATGTCTTGGCTGAGCCAAGGATACCACGGCGTTTTCGTGTGCTGAGTCTTTATGGGTGTGGGAGTGCTCATAATTCAGTGTGTGACCAGTGAGGATTTGTGGAGTGGAGAGAGGGTGATTAGCGATCCTGGACGTTAAATCCGTGCGTGAGTGACCAGTGTTGTGTGTGGAGGCCGGCGACAGTCATTAGCAATCCTGACCCTCCAAAGCCTGAGTTGTGCGCGTGGGCGCGGGTGGACGTGCATTAGCGGTCTTCGACTCCTGATTTTCCGGCTGCTCTACACGGGAGAGAGCGGCGCGGGCTTCGTTGAGAACGTGAGCCGCTTTGATGAATTTTTTTCCTTCACCATCGAAACGGCGAATCATGGCTTTCATCGTGCGGATGAGTTCAGGAAGATCGTAAGTGGTGGTGTTGAGGGCCGACGCGATTTGACGCGCCTCAAGTTCAACCGAGCATTCCGCGATGCAGTTGCCGCAGAAATTCTTGGTGTCGTAATCCAAATCCACGACCAGCCAAACTGTTTCAGTGCCCGAGGCGCATTCTGGAACGCGCTCCATCGGACAGACAGTCCAGACCGGACCAAATTCGGAATACTTGGGTGTGAGAGCAGGAACGGAAGGGGAGGGGTTCATAGATTTGACCATTGAGAAGCCATTGCTTTTGCAATTCCTGGATACGTGACGGCCCGCACAGAAGCGCGATCTTCGGAGGGAGAAAGGCAATTCTGGCCTGAGTCGGTCTGGTTCGACCAGCGTTTGACCATCTTGCCGCTGTCCTTTGGGTATTTCACAATGCGGGGCGGAAAGTAGCCAGTCGGCACCAATGGCGGAAGACCTTTCAGCCAGAGACAGGTTGCCTTGCTGGCATCCTCTCCAAACTGATAGGGCTGGATGATCTGGGGCCGAACGTCGAGGCGCGTATTCATGTGCCCGATGGGATTCTCAATGGCGATCTTCGGGATTTTGCTGTTCCAGAGGGCGAGAAAGAACGTCACCGCCTCCTCACGGGCCGCACGACGAGCAGCGCCAGTCAGCGTGCCCGGTTTGACCTTCTGATGATACCCAACACCGGGATACCGCTCAAAGTCCGCATCCTTGTAGGCCCATGCAGCGGAATTAGTGAGGAAATCACAGGGAGGGTGGGCGATGAGCATGTCCCAATCCTTCCATAAAAGCGCCTTTATCGCATCGGTGCGGTAATGATACTTTGAGTGATCGGTTGCTGGCAGTAGGTCACACGAAAACGCATCATGACCCAGCGCACGAAAGGCGCGTCGAACCACTCCGCTGCATTCGCAGGCAATGAGGATGTTCATTTCAGCGTCCCGTTGTAGTTGATGTCCGCGACCACTTTGTCGCCATCCACCACAAGCACTTTAGAGCGCAAGTCGCGGCTCCCAAAATCAAGGAAAGTGTAAGAGCCGTTGGCGTCAACGCCGTCACGGTTGCGCTCGAAATGAGTCACCGCATCGGCAATCGAAGCCACGGGGATGTTCACTACAGGCTGGCCGACGACCTTGTATTTGAGCCGGAGACCAGTGTTTCCCGTGGATGCGGGTAGAGCCGCATTAGCGGGCTGAGACAAAGAAAGATTTGGCGTGGTTTTCATGGAGAATAAGAGAGGTAGAGAGTTAGGAACGATTTTTGATTTGCCGCCACACGTAGCGATACTCGAAGAGAGCGAGCAGTCGGGCGCGGCGCCGCGGAGCAGTGAAGCGCCGGCGAGCCTCGCGGAAGGAGGTGCACAGGCGGGATTGAAGGTCGGTGATGTTCGTCATGGGAGACACTTTAGCCAAGCGGATTGGCAACGTCAACAATAAATCTTAAATTATTTTTCGGCTTGTTTTAATGAAGCCGCTTCGTTATAGATTCGGCACCGATGGAAGCCACCGACCCAGTAACCCAATTTCTCAGCCGCATCGGCACCAAGGGCGGAAGCGTCAAGTCCGAGCGCAAGGCCAGGGCCGCCCGTCGCAACGCCAAAAAGCCAAGGCCCAACCGCAGGAAGAAGATCGCCACCGCATGAAAGACGACCCCTCACTCGCCCTCGAACTCGTCCGCTACCGCGTCTGGACAAAGCCCTACAGCGCATGGCGCGCCATCCTCGCGGAGACCGGCGCCAGCGACACCGACTTCCTCATCGCCCTGCGTAAGCTCCACGGCATCGAGATCGACAAGAAGGCGGATCCGATATTGTTCGTCGTGCAGGACACCCAGCAAATGAGAATACTTTTGGATGAGGGCGTTCCCAGCCCAACCATGATGCAAATTTTACTGACTTCGAAATCCATGGCGCTCACGCACGAGGAAGCGGTGGAAGGGTGGATGAATAAAATGCAGGGATCGAAGGTGGAATGAAAACGAAATCCATAAAACGGCAATATTCCCGCGAATACAATTCGTGGAAATCAATGATGGGAAGATGTTTTAATCCGGCATTGACGCACGTTTACCACCGATACGGAGGACGCGGCATTTCGGTTTGTTCAGAATGGCGTTCTTCATTTGCTAAATTTCTATCGGATATGGGGCCTAGACCTGCGGAAACTACCTTAAACCGAATCGACAATGACGGGGATTACACGCCCGAAAATTGCGAATGGGCAGACTGCCTGAGACAGGCCCAAAATCGAAGTGACAACATTCGCGTGACAATTGCAGGCCAATCCAAGGCGATAACGGGCTGGTGCAGGATATTTGGCACCTCCCCGATGATTGCTTATGGCCGAATCGCTCGCGGATGGAACACAATCGACGCGATCATGATCGATAACACTCGCTCAAAAGAGCGCGAATACGAGCATCGTGAAAATAGGCGAAGAAAGGAGCGGATATTGACGATATCGGGAGTATCTATGACGCTGGGTGAATGGGCGAAAAAAAGTGGACTGACGCCAAAGTGCGTGCATTCCAGACTGACGCACGGTTGGAGCTTGGAGCGAGCGCTGACGTTTCCGCTCGTTCGACGCCCCGAAAGAAAGGAGCGCCCATGACTCAAATCCAGCTAAAGCCCGTAAAGAGCAGCAGCCTCAAGGCCATCGGCTACAACGCGGCTGAAAAGCGCCTCCGCGTCCAGTTCCACACCGGCGACATCTACGATTACGCCAACGTGCCCAAGGCCAAGCATGATGCGATTTTTAAGGCCGTGAGTATCGGGAGATATTTTATGACCTCGATCATGCCCAACCATAAGCACACCAAGGTCTCGTGACCCACCACGGCACCATGAGCACCGTCCTCCGCGACCACAGCCAAGGAACCGAGCGCGAGCGCGAAGAATTCGTCCTCAAGGCATTGGAAACAGTCGGCGCCAGCGAAGCCCAGCCCCAGCACTTCCGGCCCAGCGGAAAACTCATCCTCTGCCCCCACTGCGGCGAC
>Ga0207641_10005942_pt1 | contig 10347 bp, 7 predicted proteins | sample KBSSwiS62_FD_184306 | JGI IMG/M metagenome (GOLD analysis project Ga0207641, IMG submission 184306) | Switchgrass rhizosphere microbial communities from Kellogg Biological Station, Michigan, USA - KBS Switchgrass S6-2 (SPAdes) (version 2) | ecosystem: Host-associated > Plants > Roots >... | reverse complement strand
CGGCGACGAGGAATCCCGAGGTCCGCAGATGGTCGGCGATGATGCGGTGGCTGGCCTGCATGTCGGGCGCGGCATTCGACGTCAGCGATTCCGACGCCTCGATCAGCGCCTTGAACGTGTCGGTTTCATAATTGTCGGGCGTGCCCTGGAGCACCGCGGCGATACGCTCGAGCCCCATGCCGGTGTCGATCGATTGCTTCGGCAGGTCGGCAACAATTTCGCCCCCCCCCTGCTCATATTGCATGAAGACGAGGTTCCAGATCTCGACGAAGCGGTCGCCGTCCTCGTCAGGCGATCCCGGCGGGCCGCCCGGGATGTGATCGCCATGGTCGTAGAAGATCTCCGAGCAGGGACCGGCGGGGCCATCGTCGCCCATCGACCAGAAATTGTCCTTGGTCGGAATGCGGATGATGCGGCTTTCAGGGAGGCCCGAAATTGTCTTCCAAAGCTCGAAGGCTTCGTCGTCGGTGTGGTAGACGGTCGCCGTCAGTCTGTCGGGGCTGAGCCCCCACTCCTTGGTCAGCAAGGTCCAGGCGAGTTCGATCGCGCGGTCCTTGAAATAGTCGCCAAACGAGAAATTCCCGAGCATTTCGAAGAACGTATGATGGCGCGCGGTGTAGCCGACATTGTCGAGGTCATTGTGCTTGCCACCCGCGCGGACGCATTTCTGCGAGCTCGTCGCCTGGCTGTACGGCCGCGATTCCAGCCCGGTGAAAACGTTCTTGAACGGCACCATCCCGGCGTTGACGAACATCAGGGTCGGGTCGTTGTGCGGGACCAAAGGTGCAGACGGCACCCGCGCGTGGCCGTTCTTCTCGAAATATTCGAGGAAGCCGCGGCGGATGTCGTTGGTCGAGGTCATGAAGGGGATGTAAATGCGATGCTGCGGTGCGGCAAGGCGAAGGCTTGGCAGCGCCCGCTTGCGGCGGCTAGGCAGCGGCCATGGCTCGCCGACCGAAAAAATCTTCGATTCCGCAATACAAACGCCGCCGGACGCGCTCGTGGCCGCGGCGGATCGTCGGCTGGATCGTCAAGCTGGTCGTCGCTTTCTTCGCCATCTCGATCCTGTGGGTGCTCGCTTACCGGTTCGTCCCGCCGCCCATCACCATCACCATGATCGGCGACGTCTTCGCCGGTCGCGGGCTCGACAAGGACTGGATGCCGATCAGCCAGATCGACCGCGACATGGTCCGCGCCGCGATCGCCGCCGAGGACAGCAAGTTCTGCACCCATAACGGCTTCGACTTCGAGGCAATCGAGGATGCGATGAAGCGCAACGCCTCGGGCGGGCGCATCCGCGGCGGATCGACCATCAGCCAGCAGACCGCCAAGACGACCTTCCTGTGGAACGGCGGGGGCTACGCCCGCAAAGGCGTCGAAGCCTGGTTCACCTTCCTGATCGAGAATCTGTGGGGCAAGCGCCGGATCATGGAAGTTTATTTGAACAACGCCGAGACCGGCATTGGCACCTACGGCGTCAATGCCGGATCGCAGCGCTACTACGGCCACGATGCGAGCGCGATGAGCGCGGTCGAAGCCGCGCGGATCGCCGCCGTCCTGCCGCTCCCCAAGAAGCGCGGCGTGGTCGCGCCCAAGGGCTTCACCCGGCGCTACGGCAATACCATCGCCGCGCGCATCGGCGTGGTCGGCCGCGACGGGCTCGACGCCTGCGTCTACAAGGGCACGACCGCGCCAGTGAACAAGGCACCGCCCGCAGTCACGGCCAAGCCGCGACCGCTGCCGGGCGAGGAATATGAAAGCGCCAAGCCGCTTCCGCCGCTCGACAATGCGGTCGAGGCGCTACCGCCCGAGGCAATTGAGCCGACCGAGAACGAGGCTGCGCCACCGACCATCAACACCACGGTGCCGGCGCCCGCGCCCGACGCGGAAGCGCCGCCACCGCCGGCGAACGGCGTCTAGCCGACCAGCGCCAGCCTCGGCGGTTCTTGCGCGCTGAGCTCGACCCGGCCCTCGCCGGCAACCCGCTCGACCCGCGCCGCAAGTTCGCTGTCGAGCGCGAAATCGCGCCCGGCGAGGACCATCGCCTCGCCCCCACCGGCCAGCGGGACGATGAACCGGACAATCCCATTGCCGCCCCGTGCATCGGCGAGCTCGCGCGACACCCGCCCGGCCGTCGCCGCATCGTCCGCGCGCACGGTCAGCTGGAGCCGCGTCGTCCGGGCCAGGGCTTCGAGCGGCTGGAAACGCTTGATCGTCACCCGCGGGGCATCGTCGCCGGCGCGGCGATCGAGCTCAACCGTCAACAGGCCGCAACCGCCAACCTTGGCCGCGGCTTCGAGCGCCGCCCCGGGCTCGTCGTCGAACACCGTCGCTTCAAACTGGCCCGAGCGATCCGAGACGCTGGCGACCATGTAGCGCCGGCCACGGGCCGAGGTGCGCCAGCGCACGCTTTCGACCAGCGCCGCCATGCTCGCGCTGGCCCGCTCGCCCTCGGGAATGCGGATCTCGGCCAGCTCGGCGAACGTCCGGACCTTGTGCGCTGCAAGCAAATGACGCTGGGCATCGACCGGGTGGGCCGAGAAGTAGAAGCCGAAGGCGTCGCGCTCAGCGGCCATCCGCTGGGCCTGGGTCCATGACGCGTCGCGCGGCAGGCGGATCGGCGCGGCTTCGGCGCTAGTGGCGCCGAACAACCCGGCCTGGCCGCTGGTTTTCTGGTCGAAGGCGCTGGCCGCGTGCGCAAGTATGGTCTCGGCCGCACCGAACACGGCGGGGCGATCGGGCTTGACCGAATCGAATGCGCCGGCCCCGGCCAGGCTCTCGATCTGGCGCCGGTTGAGCACCCGCGGGTCGATCCGCGCGGCGAAATCCTCCAGGCTTTTGAACGGCCCGCCGCGCTCGCGTTCTTCGACCAGCGCCTCCATCGCCTTCGCGCCCACGCCCTTGAGCGCACCAAGCGCGTAGCGGACGCTATGACCGTTCGGCCCGTTCTCCACCGTGAAGTGGGCGTTGCTGGCGTTGATGTCGGGTGCGAGGCAGTCGACCGCGCCGCGCCGCATATCGTCGACGAACAAGGCGAGCTTGTCGGTCAGCGCGAGATCGAAGCTCATCGACGCGGCGTAGAATTCGCCGGCGTGATGGGCCTTCAGCCAGGCAGTCTGGTAGGCGATCAAAGCGTAGCCCGCGGCGTGGCTCTTGTTGAAGCCGTAGCCCGCAAACTTGTCGATCGTGTCGAACAGCTCATTGGCCTTGGCCGCGGGAATCGCGTTCACGGTGGCGCAGCCCTCAACGAACCGCGCGCGCTGGGCGTCCATCTCCGACTTGATCTTCTTGCCCATCGCGCGGCGCAGCAAGTCGGCCTCGCCGAGCGAGAAACCGGCGAGCACCTGCGCCGCCTGCATCACCTGCTCCTGGTAGACGAAGATGCCGTAGGTTTCGGCCAGGATGCCTTCGAGCAGGGGATGCGGATATTCGATTGCGGTGCGGCCGTTCTTGCGGTCGCCGAACATGCCGATGTTGTCCATCGGGCCGGGGCGGTAGAGCGCGACCAGCGCGATGATGTCGCCGAAACCGGTCGGCTTCACCCCGGCAAGCGTCCGCCGCATGCCTTCGGATTCGAGCTGGAACACGCCGACCGTGTCGCCGCGCTGGAGCAATTCGTAGACCGAGGGATCGTCCCACGGCAGCGTGTCGAAATCGACGTGAATGCCCTGCTCGACCAGCAGCCGCTGCGCTTCCTTCAGCACCGACAGTGTCTTCAGACCGAGGAAGTCGAACTTCACCAGCCCCGCCGCCTCGACATATTTCATGTCGAACTGGGTGACCGGCATGTCCGAGCGCGGGTCGCGATAGAGCGGCACCAATTCGTCCAGCGGGCGATCGCCGATGACCACGCCGGCGGCGTGGGTCGACGCATGACGGGGCAGCCCTTCGAGCTTCATCGCCAGGTCGATCAGCCGCTTGACGTCGGCATCGCCGTCATATTCGGCCTTGAATTCGGAGACCCCGTTCAACGACCGCTCGAGCGTCCACGGGTCGGTCGGATGGTTGGGGATGAGCTTCGCCAGGCGGTCGATCTGGCCGTAGGGCATTTGCAGCACGCGACCGGTGTCCTTGAGCACCGCGCGCGCCTTGAGCCGCCCGAAGGTGATGATCTGCGCGACCCGGTCGCGGCCGTATTTCTGCTGGACGTAGGTGATCACCTTGTCGCGGTGGGTTTCGCAGAAATCGATATCGAAGTCGGGCATCGACACGCGTTCGGGGTTGAGGAAGCGTTCGAACAGCAGGCCGAGCGCCATCGGGTCGAGATCGGTGATGGTCAGCGACCAGGCGACGACCGAGCCCGCGCCCGAGCCGCGCCCCGGGCCAACCGGAATGTCATTGGCCTTGGCCCATTTGATGAAATCGGCGACGATCAGGAAGTAACCGGCAAAGCCCATGCCGGTGATTACATCGAGTTCGAACTCGAGGCGCTTTTCATACTCCTCCCGCTCTTCGGCGTTGCGGCCAGCAAGACGCCCGGCAAGGCCGGCGCGCGCATCGCGGCGCAGCTGCTCGTCCTCATCGTCGCCGAGCCGCGGCAGGATCGGCCGCCGCTGCGGCGCCGCGACCGCGCAACGCTGCGCGATTATTGCGGTGTTGGCGATGGCTTCAGGCACATCGGCGAATAGCCCGGCCATGATCGCGCCATCCTTCAGCCAGGTGTCGGCGGACGAGGTCGCGCGCTCATTGCTTTCGACATAGGCCGAACTAGCAATGCACAGCATGGCATCGTGGGCGGCGTGAAAGCTCGGGTCCGAATAAGCGGCGGGGTTGGTCGCGACGAGCGGCAGATCACGAGCGTAAGCGAGGTCGATCAACGCGTCTTCCGCTGCTTCCTCGACCGGGTCGTGACGACGGATAAGCTCAATGTACAGCCGCTCGGGAAACAACGCCTGAAGCCGGTCGAGATAGGCCTCGGCCTTGTCGCGCTGGCCATCGGACAACAGCCGCGCGAGCGCACCCTCCGATCCCGCGGTGAGCGCGATCAGCCCTTCGCTCAGGCCGTCGAGCTTGGCGAATTCGACATGCGGTTCCTGCTCGAGCGGACGGTCGAGATGCGCCGCCGAGACCAGCTTGCAGAGGTTGGCATAGCCCTGTTCATCCTTGGCCAGCAGGACCAGCCAATCGATACCGCCCTCGCCGCCTATGGCCGGCGGCCGCGCGACCGCGAGCAACGCGCCGATAATCGGCTGCACCCCGTTCGCCGTGCACGCGTCGCTGAACGGCATCGCCCCGTAAAGCCCGTTGCGATCGGTCAATGCGACCGCGGGGAAGCCGAGCATCGCCGCGCGGCTGGCAATCGTCTTGGGCTCCATTGCACCTTCGAGCATGGTGAAGGAGGACAGGACCCGAAGCGGAATATATGGCTGACTCACCCGCAAACTATGGGGCCGAGGCTGCGTCGAGTGAAGCGCCGCGCGACACTTATCCACGACTTATCGCGGCGAAAACCGACCTTCCATGATGTCGCGGATTTCGCGCATCCGACCGACGTAGGCATCGGCCATGCATTGTCGGCTCGGGCAGCGGTCGCGGTAGGCAAGAAAGCGCTCGCGGGTTGTGCGCAACTGCTGCAGCTGGATCGGTGTCGCCGTGGTCAGGGCGCGGCGATATTGCGTGGACATATTGACGTCGAGCGCAGCAAGGCCGCTGTCCGCACAAACCGCCGCCTCGCCCGACGTCTGGGCATTGGCGCAGTCGAAGCTCGGGCGCCCGGGCGCGCTGGTCGCCGGCCCGACATCCTTGCTTGCGGATTCGGAAGCCGCGACATTTCCGTCGGCCGCCGCCTTGCCTTCGGGCGCGAGCGGATCGACCACGGCGACCTGTTCAAGGTTCGCCAGCGGCCCGACGATCGGCTCGGCGTTGCGGAGCACAATCCCCCCGCCGGACTGGAGGACATAGTCGATGTTCGCGGCCAGGTTGTGGCGGCCGCCAGCCACGGCAAGATGCGGCGGCAGGTCAAGATAGAACGTGCCCGAGCAATTGAGCCCGTCGGCCGCTTCCTCTTCGAGAACGGGATTTTCGACCCTGAGGACGGCGACACCGGAGACCTTGTCGAACTCCGCCGCATCCTTCCCGCGCAATTCGGCGGCGCGGCGGAACAGCTCGCGCTTGACGAGGTCGTAGGTTGCCTTTTCCGAGCACGCTTTGCTCGCATCAGATTGCGCGCTCTGCTCGATTTGCGGGTTGCTGAGCTTGTCCTGGTCGGGATTGCGGTTGGTGCTGAAGAACCACAGCAGGGCAAGAAGGATGGCGACACCCCCAAGCAAAGCGAGAACGACGGGACTGATGCGCTGCATGGGCTGCTAAACGCCCGGTTGTTCCGCGGGCTCCGCCACTAACCCAGCCGCCCCTCGTGCAACCGCACAACGCGGTCCATCTTGGCGGCGAGCCGCTCATTATGGGTCGCAACCAGAGCCGCGCTGCCTTCCTCGCGGACGAGCTTCAGGAACTCGGCGAGCACCGCGTCGGCAGTGGTTTCGTCGAGGTTGCCGGTCGGCTCGTCGGCCAGGATCAACGGCGGCTTGTTGGCGAGCGCCCGGGCCACGGCGACGCGCTGCTGCTCGCCGCCCGACAATTTTGACGGCCGGTGGTCGAGCCGCTGGGCGAGCCCCAGGGCCGACAGCAACTGCTCGGCGCGGAGCCGCGCTGCGTCCGGCTCCGCGCCCTGGACGAGCTGCGGAATGATCACATTCTCGCGCGCGTTGAACTCGGGCAGCAAGTGATGGAACTGATAGACGAAGCCGAGCATGTCGCGGCGCAGCCGGGTGCGGCCGTCATCGTCGAGGTCGGCCGCTTCCTGGCCCTGCAGCTGGATCGACCCTGAAAATCCACCTTCGAGCAGGCCGACCGCCTGCAGGAAGGTCGACTTGCCCGATCCGGAGGGACCGAGCAGCCCGACGATCTCGCCGGGATTCACCTGGAGATCGACGCCGCGCAGGACTTCGATTTTGGTTTCGCCCTGGGTAAAGCTGCGCCTCAGGTCACGGGTGGCGAGGACTGCCGTCGTCCCGTCATTCATAGCGCAGCACCTGCACCGGGTCGGTACTCGCCGCCTTCATCGCCGGGAACAAGGTCGCCGGGAAGATCAGCACCAAGGTCAGGATGATGATCGCAGCGACCTCCATCGGGTTGGTTTGCGCCGGCAAATCGGTGAGGATCCGGACCGACGGGTCCCACGGGTTCGACCCGGTCAGCGTATGGACGAGGTCGACCGCCCGCTGACGGAACAGCAAGGCAATCGTTCCGATCACCAAGCCGATGAGGATTCCGACCGTGCCGATGGTCATGCCGACGGTCATGAAGATGCGCAGCACCGCGCGCCGGGTCGCGCCCATGGTGCGCAGGATCGCGATGTCGCGCGTTTTCGAGCGGACCAGCATGATCAGCGACGAGGCGATATTGAACGCCGCGACGAGGACGATGATGCTGACGACAATGAACATCACCACCCGTTCGAGGTCGAGCGCGGAAAACAGCGCCGAGTTCATTTGCCGCCAGTCGGTGATGACGCCGGTGCGCCCGACCAGGGGCTGCAGCGGCGCCACAATCTGCTGCACCTTGTCGGGGTTGTCGGTCTGCAGCTCGACCATGCCGACCTGGTCGCCGAGCATCAGCAGCCCCTGCGCGTCTTCCATCGGCATGATCACGAACGCCTTGTCGTAATCGTAGATGCCGACTTCAAAGACCGCGCCGACGGTGTAGGTGACAATTCTCGGGACAGTACCGACCACGGTCGAGCGCCCTTCCGGGCTGATCAGGCTGATTTCGCTGCCCGGGCCGGCGCCGAGCTGGTCCGCCAGCTTGGAACCCAGCGCGATTCTCCCACTGCCCGGCGTCAGCGATTTGAGATCACCGGCAATCACGTTTGACGTGATCGTCTTGTTGGCCATGAGGTCGCTGATCCGCATGCCGCGGACGAGCACGCCTTCGACCCGCCCGCCGGATGAGGCCATGAGCGGCTGCTCGATCAACGGCAACGCCGAGGTCACGCCGGGTGTCTTCTGCGCGGCGGCGGCGATCTGCTGCCAGTTCGCGAGCTGGCCGTTCGTGCCGACGATGACCGCATGGCCGTTGAGGCCGACAATCTTGTCGAACAGTTCGGCGCGAAAGCCGTTCATCACGCTCATCACCACGATCAGCGCGGCCACCCCGAGCGCGACGGCGCCGACACTGAAACCGGCGACGAGGAAGATGAAACCCTCGCCCTTCTGCGGGAGCAGATAGCGCCGAGCGACCATCCGCTCGTAACGGGACAGAATCATGCGGTGAGCCTCGCCAAAGCGCTTTCGATGCTCAGCTCCTCGCGGTCTCCCGTTGAACGCCGCTTTAACTCGACCGTGCCGGCGGCGATTCCGCGCGGGCCGATGACGACCTGCCAGGGCAGCCCGATCAGATCCATCGAACCAAGCTTCACGCCGCCACGCTCGTCGCGATCGTCGTAGAGTGTCTCGATCCCGGCGGCGTTGAGCTTGGCGTATAATTCGTCGGCCGCGGCCACGGTCGGGTCGTCGTCCTGGCGCATGGTCACCAGCCCAACCCGCCACGGCGCGACCGCCTCGGGCCAGATAATGCCGGCGTCGTCGTGGCTGGCTTCAATGATCGCACCAACGAGGCGCGAGACGCCGACGCCGTAACTGCCCATGTGCGGAAAGACCGGCGCGCCGTCACGGCCGGAGACCTTGAGACCCATTGCGGCAGAATATTTGGTTCCAAAATAGAAAATATGCCCAACTTCGATGCCGCGGCCGGTGCGCTGCTTGTCGGCGGACACATTCGCCCACGCGGCCTTGTCGTGGGTCTCGTCGGTTGCCGCGTAAGTCGAGTTGACGCGATCGAACAAGCCCTGGAGACCCGCTTCATCGTCGTAGCGCAGGTCCGACTGCTGCCAGTCGAACTCGTCATAAGCGGCATCGTAGAAGACCTCGCTCTCGCCGGTCGGGGCGAGGACGATGAATTCATGGCTGAGATCGCCGCCGATGGGGCCCGACGCGGCCTTCATCGGCACGGCCTGGATGCCCAGCCGCTGAAAGGTGCGCAGGTAGGCGAGCATCTGCGTGTAATAACTCTGCCGCGCGCCGGCCTCATCGAGATCGAATGAATAAGCGTCCTTCATCAGGAACTCGCGGCCGCGCATTACACCGAAGCGGGGCCGGACCTCGTCGCGGAATTTCCACTGGATGTGATAGAGCGTGCGCGGCAGGTCGCGGTAGCTATTCATCTCATCGCGGACGATCGACGTCAGCATTTCCTCGTTGGTCGGGCCATAGAGCATGTCGCGGTCGTGGCGATCCTTGATCCGCAGCATTTCAGGCCCGTAGGCGTCATAACGCCCGCTCTCGCGCCACAGGTCGGCCGATTGGAGCGTCGGCATCAGCATCTCGAGCGCGCCCGCGCGATCCTGCTCCTCGCGGACGATCTGCTCGATCTTCTGGAGCACCCGGAAACCAAGCGGCAGCCAGGCATAGATCCCCGCCGCCGTCTGGCGCACGAGACCAGCCCGGAGCATCAGCTTGTGGCTGACGATCTGGGCGTCGGACGGGCTCTCCTTGAGAACCGGCAGAAAGGCACGAGACCAGCGCATGGTGGCGGGCTCTAGCGGCCCTTGCTCACGACTGGCAACCGGCGGGCCGTCCGGGGCCATGTGGCCGCATCGACACAGGCCTGTGACAAAAAACGCTTGGGCCCATTAACGAGGGTGACAGCGGTGCCAAGCGAGCATAGCGTCCGCGCTCATCCGAACGACAGGCCCTGGGTCGTAGAGTTCGGGAGCGGTCGAGCGACTGGGGAGGCTCGCCGCAAGGACGTCCAAGGGGGCTGACGAGCAATCGTCACGCAAGGCGCCCGGATCGCTAGCCGATCCGGGCGTTTGCTTTTTGCCGGACTCCATTCTTTGCTGTAGAAGCCGCCCACCCTGGCAATTGCGTTGCCAGGTGGACGTAAAGGGGAAGGAGGACGCCATGCCAATGCGCATGATGATCGCGCTGCTCCTCATGACCGCGGCGATCGGTCCCGCCTCGGCCCAGGACAACGATCGCGGTGGGGTTCGCACCGAGACGGAGAGCCGTCTCGTGGACCAGGGCACAAACGACATTTTGTGGAATTCGATTGGCCTGTTGGGCCTGCTTGGCCTGCTCGGCTTTCGCCGGCGCCATGGGGACGACAGCTATCACCCTGCGCCGCTCGAATAAGCGGGAAGAACAGGAGACGCAGATGAAAATTTATCTTTCGGTGGCGATCGCGTTGCTCGCGGCATCGCCGGCAGTCGCGCAAGACAATACGGCAGCAGCAACCAACACGACCGCCGCAACCACCGCCAACGACGTTGCCTCTAATGCCGCGGTCACC
>Ga0207641_10005934_pt1 | contig 10353 bp, 10 predicted proteins | sample KBSSwiS62_FD_184306 | JGI IMG/M metagenome (GOLD analysis project Ga0207641, IMG submission 184306) | Switchgrass rhizosphere microbial communities from Kellogg Biological Station, Michigan, USA - KBS Switchgrass S6-2 (SPAdes) (version 2) | ecosystem: Host-associated > Plants > Roots >... | reverse complement strand
GCGGTGCTGCTGCCGGCCGAAGGCGTCCGGCTCGTAGAAGGTGATCTCGTAGCCCTTGCCCGCCAGCGCGGAGAGGATACCGCGATAGTACGTGGCGGCGCCGTTCCAGTAGGACGACAGCAGGCTCGAACCGTAGAAAGCGATCTTCAAGCAAGTTCTCCTGCGAGGGAGGGCTGGAGCGCGCCGACGATGGCGAACAATTCGTCCACCCGGTGCGCACACGTGTGGCGCGCCAGGATCGTCTCGAGCCCCTTGGCGGCGAGCGAGCGGCGCAAGTCCGACTCGGTGGCGATGGCCTTGAGCATGTCGGTCATCTCCGCGCCGTCACGCGCGACGAGGTAGTCCTCGCCGGGACGGAACAGATGCTCGGCATCCTCCCATGGCGCGCTGATGAGCGGGATGCCGCAGGCCAGCGCCTCGAACACCCGGATCGTCGGGATGCCGGGCAGGATCGTCGCGTAGTAGCGGCGCGGCACGTGGACGGTGGCGAGATGGTCGGCGAAGATGCCCGGCGCCGCCGCGTTGGCCGCCCAGCCGTGGTAGTGCCCGCCGTGCCGCTGGAGCATCTGGATCGCCTCGGGCGGATAGCGCACGCCGTAGATATCGAGCGAAAGGCCGGCCATCTCGGCCGGGTGGAACAGGAACTGCTGCAGCTCGAGCGTGCGCTCTCCGTCGCCCCAGTTGCCGATCCAGACGAGGCCTTCGCGCTCGCCCTCTTCGGCCGGCGGATGGAAGCGCCGCACGTCGGCCGCCTCGTGCCAGGTCCACACCCGGTTGCCCCAGCCGCGCTCGCGATAGACCGCGCTCAGCGTCTCTCCGAAGGCGAGCACGCCGTCGTAGGAGGCGAGATCGTACGCCTCCATCTCTTGCGGAGCGCTGACCGCGCGGTGGTGGGTGTCGTGGAACAGCAGGACGTAGCCCGCGCCCTGCGCTCGCGCCTGGCCGAGCCTGGCGACGAGATCGTGCGCGTTCCACTCGTGGACGATGACGAGATCAGCACCCTCGGCCAACTCCACGGGGTCGGCATCGGCGCCGTAGCGGGTCGAGCTCAAGCGCGGATAGGCGGAGCGGTAGGCCTCGAGCCCCTGCTCGCCATGATCGGCGACGAGGTTCGCCCGGCTCCAGGCGTCCTCGGGTTCGAAGACGGCAACTTCGTGCCCGCGCGCGATCAGCTCGTCGAGCACGCCGCGCAGGAAGTGCGCATTGCCGTGGTTCCAGCAGGAGTCGAGCGAGTGGGTGAAATAGACGACCTTCATGCCGCCATCCTGTCGGCCACGAGTTCGCGGTACGTGTCGGCCATGGCGCAAGCCATGCGCTCGGGCGTGTAGCGCAGCGCCCGCGCGTAGGCGGCCTCGCCCAGTGCGTCGCGCCGGTCCGGATCGCGCAGGCAACCCTCGATGGCTTGGGCGAAGCCCGCCGCATCGTGGGGTGCGACGAACAGGGCCGCATCGTCCCACAGCTCGCGAAAGGTCGGAATGTCGGACAGCACCAGCGGGCAGCGCGCGCCGGCGGCTTCGAGCACGGCCAGGCCGAACGGCTCGAAGGTCGCGGCCGAGACGAACACCGGCCGCTGCTCCAGCCTGGCCGCGAGCGCATCGGCATCGAGCCGGCCGAGCATGCGCAAGTGCCTGGATTCCACGGTCTCGCCATGCGGCGCGGTCGCCTCGCCTGCAGCGCAGAACGGGAAGGCCATGAGCCCAGCTGCCGCATCGAGCATGCGCATGTTCTTGACCTCGTCCCACAAGCGCCCGGCGGTGAACGCGGCGTTGGTGCCCGGAACCGCGCGCACGCGCGGCGGCAGGCTGCGGCCATTGTGGACGACGATCGGCGCGTTCGGCAGCGCATAGAGGCGGCGCAAGGTCGCGGCGAAGCTGGCCGAAGGCGCCACCACCCGGTCGGCGGCACGCAGGCCGGCCATCATCATCTCGCGATGCCAGCGGAACTGCGGATCGAGCGGCAAGTCCGGGCGTGCCGCATCCCACCAACTGGCGAGGCATCCATGTGCGACCGCGATCACCGGGGCGGGGTAAACCTGCCCGGCGGCGAGCGCAGGCGAATTGAGATGGACGAGGTCGACGTTCTCGCGCCGCGCGAGCGATGCGATCGCGGCCGAGGCGGCGCGCGTCGCGGCCGGCTCGCTCAGCCAGTCGAGCGGCAGGCCGGTCTCGACGAGCTTGATCCCTTTCGCGCGCCGCATCGCCGTGCGCTGCTCGGGCGCAGGCGACGGTCCGAGCACCGCGAGCACCGTCTCGAAACCGAGTGGGCGCAGCGCACAGGCGAGCTCGGTGGCATACTGCCAGACGCCGCCCACGGCATCGAGCGTCATCAGCAGCCGCACGGGAGATTGCACCATCAGCGCGCGCCTGCCGCGGCGAGGGGCGCGGGTGCGGCTTCGTGGAGCGGGAGGCCGCGATGCTCGGCGAGCCAAGTCGCGAGCCGCGCCACGCCCTCGCGCCAGTCGAGCTTGCGCGGCAGGCCGAGCGCGGCGTCGATCGCGCGGGTATCGGCGACGAACCAGCGCTGGTCGCCCGGGCGCCAGTCGGACGCCGCGATCTCGATGTCGCGCTCCAGCGTCTCGGCCATGTGCGCGATGAGCGTGCGCAGGCTGACTGCGTTGGCCGGGCCGCCGCCGAGGTTGAACACCTGCCCGCTCACCCGCCCGATATTCCGCCACGCGCCGAGGTACGCCGCCACCGCATCGCCGACGTAGAGCACGTCGCGCACCTGGTGGCCGTCGCCGTAGAGCGTGATCGGCTTGCCTTCGAGCGCCTGGATCAGGAAGTGTGCGACCCAGCCTTGGTCCTCGGTGCCCATCTGCCGCTCGCCGTAGACGCAGCTCATCCGCAGCACGGCGGTGGGCAGCGAGAAGCTGCGCGCATAGTCGAGCACGTACTGGTCGGCGGCGCCCTTCGAGCAGCCATAGGGCGTATGAAAGTCGAGCGGCTGGCTCTCGGGCACGCCAAGGCGCGCCAGCGCGGCGTCTGCCGGCAAGTGGCCCTCGGGCGTCTGGCGCGAGCCGAACTGGACGAGGTCGCCATAGACCTTGTTGGTCGAGGCGAAGATCACCGGGATCGGCTTCGATCCCAGGCGCGCGGCTTCCAGCAGGTTGAAGGTGCCGTTGATGTTGATGCCGAGGTCCGCCGCCGGATCGACCATGCTGGTCGTCACCGCGACTTGTGCCGCGAAGTGGAACGCGGCGTCCACGCCCTTCGCCGCCGCGCTGAGCCGGTCGGCATCGCGGATGTCGGCGATCACCGGCTCGATGCGGTCGCCGTGGCGGGCGGTGAGCCATTGCAGGTTGGCCTCGACGCCGGGCCGCGCAAGCGCGTCGTAGACCCGCACCCGGTGACCCTCGGCGGCGAGCCGGTCGGCGAGGTTGCTGCCGATGAACCCGGCCCCACCGGTGACGAGGATCGTGCCGGTCATGCCACGAGCCCGCGCGCTTCGAGTTCCTTGCGCGCCTTTTCGACGTGATCGGTCGCGGTCTGCTGGCCCACCCATTCGGCGAGCTCGGCTAGGCCCTCCTGAAAGTCCTCGGTCGCGCGCACGCCCAGTCGCTCGGCCGCGAGCGTGGTGTCGCAGAAGCAGTGGCGGATGTCGCCGATCCGCGCCTTGCCGACAATCTCGGGCTCGAGGTTGTTGCGGCCCATCGCCTTGGCGAGCTCCTGCGCCACCTCGCGCACCGAGATGTCGCGGCCCGAGCCGACGTTGAACGTGCCGCCCGGCGCCGCGGGATGTTCGAGCGCCTCGGCGAAAGCACGGGCGACGTCGCGCACATGCACGAAGTCGCGGCGCTGCTCGCCGTCCTCGAAGATCATCGGCGCCTGGCCATTGAGATAACGCGAGGCGAAGATCGCCAGCACGCCGGTATAGGGATTGGAAAGCGCCTGTCCGGCCCCATAGACGTTGAACAGGCGCAGGCAGACCCCCTCGATCCCGTAAGGCGGCGCCATGATATGCGTCGTGCGCTCCTGCACGTACTTGTTGAGCGCGTAGATCGACGACAGGTTCGGCTGCTTCCACTCCGGGGTAGCGACCGGTGTCAGCGGACGGCCCTGCTGGTCGACGGGCTCCCAGTTGGCCTGGCCATCGCGCAAAGTGGCGCGCGCCGCGTCCTGGACGAGGTTGCCGTCCGCGTCGCGATAGAGCCCTTCGCCGTAGATGCTCATCGACGAGGCAGTGACGACGCGGCGCACCGGATGGTCGATCAGCCGCTCGAACAGCACCGCGGTGCCGACATCGTTGGTCGAGGTATAGCGCTCGACCTCGTACATCGATTGCCCGACACCGACTTCGGCGGCGAGATGGATCACGCTGTCGGCGCCTTTCAGCGCCTGGGCGAGTGCCTCGCCGTCGCGTACGTCGCCCTCGATCAGCTCGATCTCGGGCTCCAGGAACGCCGGCCGGCCGCCGGCACCATGGACTTGCTCGATCAGGCTGTCGTACGCCCGTACGCGATAGCCGCGCCGGAGAAGTTCGCGCCCGACGTGGCAGCCGATGAAACCTGCTCCGCCCGTGATCAGCACCGTTTCGGCCATCGTATCCCCTCGCTGAAAAGCGTCCGGAGCAGAAAGCTTCTTCTACGGCATTGTTCCCGAACTCCTCCTCAACTTTGCTCACTTAACATTTGTTATGCTACGGTTTTCTTTTCACCGCGCGTGCAGCTCATTTCGTCGTTCAGCCCCGCTTTGGAGGAACAAAGCTGACCCCATCACGTTCGTCCGCCCTGTACCCTGACAGCTTGCGGAAGGAGAGGAGGCGACGTGACTGCTACGATCCTGCTGATCCGTCATGCAGCCCACTCGCACCTCGGCAACATCCTGAGCGGACGCTCTCCCGATATCGCCCTCAGCCCGAAAGGCCGCTCGCAGGCGGACGCGCTCGCGGCCCGGCTGCGTCACGTCTCCATCGATGCCTTGCACGCGAGCCCGGTGCAGCGCGCACAGGAGACGGCACAGGCGATCGCCCTCACCCACCCTGCCCTCGAATTGAAGACCGTCGCCGCCCTCGACGAGCTGGACTTCGGCGACTGGGCCGGCCGCGCCTTCGTCGAACTGGCCGACGATCCGCGCTGGGCGACCTGGAACGAGGCTCGCTCCAGCGCCGTCGCGCCCGGCGGCGAGAGCATGGCGCAAGCGCAGGAACGCGCCTGGCACCATGTCGAGAACGCAGCGCTGCGCAACCCCGGCCACACCATCGCCATGGTCTCCCACTGCGACATCATCCGCGCGCTGGTGGCACATGTCCTCGAGCTCTCGCTCGACGACTACTGGCGCTTCGATATCGACCCGGCCTCGGTCACCCGCCTCGCCGTGGGTGACTGGGGCGCCAAGGTCCTCAGCCTCAACGAGACCTGCCCTGAAAGCGATCACCCATGAGTAGCCGCCCCGCCAAGCTTATCGACGGCGCGAGCCGGCTGCAGGCGCAAGTCGACGCGCTCGCCCCGTGGTTCCAGAACCTCGACCTCGGCCAGGGCGTGCGCACCGCGCCCGACCACTTCCTGGGCGACTACCCGCGCTTCAAGTACGAGGGTTTCGCCCACGTCATCCCGGACGACCTCACCGGCAAGAGCGTGCTCGACATCGGCTGCAACGCCGGCTTCTACGCGATGGAGATGAAGCGCCGCGGCGCCGCCCGCGTGCTCGGCGTCGACTTCGACGAGCGCTACCTCGACCAGGCGCGCTTCGCGTCCGAGGCGCTGGGCTTCGCCGACATCGAGTATCGCCAGCTCTCGGTCTACGATGTCGCGTCGCTGGGCGAGCGGTTCGATCTCGTGATCTTCATGGGCGTGCTCTACCACTTGCGCCACCCGCTGCTCGCGCTCGACCTCATCCGCGAGCACGTCGCCGGCGACCTCATGCTGTTCCAGACGATGCAGCAGGGCTCCAAGGACACGATCGAGGTGCCCGCCGAGCACCCGTTCTTCGAGCCCGGCACCTGGCGGCCCTCGCCGATCTTCGACGAGCCGGCCTATCCCAAGATGCACTTCATCGAGAAGTCTTTCGCCAACGACTGGACAAACTGGTGGGCGCCGAACGCCGCCTGCAGCGCCGCAATGCTGCGCGCCGCCGGATTCACCATCGAGGCCCAGCCCGAGCCCGAGGTCTATCTCTGCCGCGTCGCGCCGGTGCCTTACGCGGAATACGGCCCGGCGGCGGTCTATCCCGCGACAGGGGCACACACCAACACCGCAAACGAGGGGCAAACCGCGTGATCGAAGCCGCGATGATCTGGAACGAGCCGAACAACAAGTCCCACTGGGACCCCGAGCTCGATCCCGACTGGTCGATATACGGCGACCTCGTGAAGCGCGCGGGGGCCGCGATCCACGCCGCCAACCCGGACGTCCTGCGCGTGCTCGGCGGCATGTCGCCGATCGATCCATCGTGGGTGAACCGCATGCGCGGCCATGGCGCGCTCGATGCGGTCGACGTGGTTGCGGTGCACGGATTCCCGCTCGACTGGAACCTGTGGCCGATCCACGCCTGGCCCGACAAGGTCGCCGAGATCGAGGCGGTCTGCCCCGACAAGCCGATCTGGGTCACTGAAGTCGGCGTCGGTTCGTTCGGCGCGGAGGAAGTGCAGGAGTTCGGCGTGCAAAGGACCGCCGAGCTGCTGATCGGCCGCGTGCCGCGCGTCTTCTGGTACTCGCTCTACGACTTGCCGCAGGAGTGGGGCGCGACCACGCGCCACCGCGAGGCGGAAGGATCGAGCTACTACCGCCATTTCTACATGGGCCTGATCCGCGAGGACGGCACACCCAAGCCGGGCCTCGACCACTATGCCAAAGTCGCGGGCGAGATGGGCCTGATGCAGTGGTTCCATTTCGAGGACCCCCGGCTCGACGACGCCGTCGCCTGGATGAAGCGGCTCGGCACCCGGCATCTGCGCACCGGCCTGTCGTGGGCCGACAGCTTCCGCCCGAACGCGCTCGACTGGTTCGACCGGCAGATGGAGGCGCTGGCCGACTTCGAGGTGACCGTCACCTTCTGCTTCACGCCCGAGCACCTCGGTCCGGGCGCGCACCACACCAGCCCGCCGCACGACACGCAAGGCTTCGCCGACTTCTGCGGCGAGATGATCGCCCGCTACGCATCGGCACGCGTCTCGCCCTCTCCCACCCTTCAGCCCGCTGTTGCCTGAGGAGCCCGCCATGCTTTCCCCTCACCCGCACGGGATCAACGTCGCCGTCGTCGGCATCGGCAATTGCGCCAGTTCGCTCGTCCAGGGCATCGAGCACTACCGCGCCGGCGCCAACGAGACGATCGGCCTGATGCACTACGAGCTGGGCGGTTACGTGCCGAGCGACATCCGCCTCGTCGCGGCCTGGGACATCGACCAGCGCAAGGTCGGCCGGGACATCGCCGAGGCCGTCTTCGCCAAGCCGAACTGCACCACCGTGTTCTGCGAGACGATCACGCCCACCGGCGCGACCGTGAAGATGGGCCGCAAGCTCGACGGCATCGCCGATCACATGGCCGACTACCCCGACGAGCGCACTTTCCTAGTCGCCGACGAACCAGAAGCCACCGAGGAAGAGGTCATCGCCACCCTGCGCGAGACCAAGACCGACGTGCTGATGAACTACCTGCCGGTCGGCTCGCAAAAGGCGACCGAGTTCTACGCCGAATGCGCGCTCAAGGCCGGCGTCGCCTTCGTAAACAACATCCCGGTCTTCATCGCCAGCGATCCGGTCTGGGCGCAGCGCTTCGCGGAGGCGAACATCCCGATCATCGGCGACGACATCAAGGCGCAGCTCGGCGCCACGATCACCCACCGGGTGCTGACCGACTTGTTCGCCAAGCGCGGCGTGAAGCTCGATCGCACCTACCAGCTCAACACCGGCGGCAACACCGACTTCCTCAACATGCTGGAGAGGAAGCGCCTCGCCTCCAAGAAGGAGAGCAAGACCGAAGCGGTGCAGTCGGTCGCGGCCGAGCGGGTCGAGGACGAGAACATCCACGTCGGCCCGTCCGACTACGTCGCCTGGCAGAACGACAACAAGGTCTGCTTCCTGCGCATGGAAGGCCGCATGTTTGGCGGCGTCCCGATGAACCTGGAGCTGCGCCTCTCGGTGGAGGACAGCCCCAACTCGGCCGGCGTCGCCATCGACATGATCCGCTGCGCCAAGATCGCCAAGGAACGCGGGCTCTCCGGCCCGATCCACCCGGCCGCCGCCTACTTCTGCAAGCATCCGCCCGAGCAGATGACCGACGACGAAGCCTTCACCGCGCTCGAGGCCTTCATTGCGGGATGAGCTGGATGCGTCCTTCGTCCGCCCGGAAACCTTCGTGACCACTTCCCGTCGCGCTGGACGCGATTCAGGCTCTCGGCGTCGCCCGGAGGCAATGATGCCAACGCCAGCCCCCCCCACTCCTGACCTGCGGTCAGCGGTCCCCCTCCCCATTCATGCGGCGCATGAACAGGGAGGATCTGGACACGACGCAGATCCGCCCTGTTCCGACCTAACCCTGCCTCTCCGCCAGAGCGTCGAGAACTTCCTCCGGCTCCACGTCGGCCTCGATCTCGGCCAGTTCCAGATCCTCTACCGAGACGTCCAGCTTGCTCGCGATCCGCTCCAGCAGCATCGCGACGCGCGTGAGCTCGTGCTCCGTAAGCAGGCTGATGTGCAGATCGAGATCGGCGTTGCGGTTCTGCCGCTCGGCCATGCGGTTCTGGCTGATCAGCACGAAGGTCGACAGGAAGATCGCCTCGACCGAAGCCTCCATCGCCAGGATGACGAGGCTTGGGTCGAAGCGCGGCACGCCGGGAAGGCCGACCGTGTTGGCGAGCAGCCAGAAGCCGAACACCACCACATGAAACGCGACGAACGTCATGGAGCCGGTGAAGCGCGTGACTCGTTCGGCGATGCGATCGCTGAGGGGCGCGGCGCTTGCCTCCTCCCGCTCGCGCGTGGTCAGCGTCTCGATGTTTTCACGAAGCGCGCGGCTCATGCTCAGGGAGACATTGGGCGACGGATTGGTCGTTGCTTGCCCCGGCTCCGCCATGCGCGTCGATCCTATCCGTTGGTTCAGAGGCAAAGCGCATGAACGCCGAAAATGGTTTCCTTTCCAGCACGATGCGCGCCGCGACCGTGCTGGCGCCGGGCGAGGCGAACGTCGAGCGCGTGCCGCGCCCCGAACCCGGCCCCGGCGAAGTGCGCATCGCCATCGAAGGCTGCGGCGTCTGCGCCTCGAACCTGCTGCCGTGGAAGGGCAGCGAGTGGATCGCCTACCCGCTCGATCCCGGCGGCCTCGGGCACGAAAGCTGGGGCACGATCGATGCCGTCGGCGAAGGCGTGACCGGGTTCGCCCCCGGAGACCGCGTCGCCTCGCTCGCGGGACGCAGCTTCGCCGAGTACGACATCGCCCGTGCCGATGCCGTGGTGAAGCTCCCGCCCCAGCTGGACGGCCAACCGTTCCCCGGCGAGCCGCTGGCCTGCGCCTTCAACGTCTTCCGCCGTGCCGACATCCGCGCCGGCCAGACCGTCGCCATCGTCGGCATCGGCTTCCTCGGCGCGGTGCTGACCAGGCTGGCGAGCGATGCGGGCGCGCGGGTAATCGCCATTTCGCGCCGCCCCTCCTCGCTTGATCTCGCGCACCACTACGGCGCCGCCGAGACGATCCCGATGGACGACCACTGGCGCATCATCGAGCGAGTCAAGGAACTGACCGGCGAGGCTCTGTGCGAGCGGGTGATCGAATGCGTCGGCTACCAGTGGCCGCTCGATCTCGCGGGCGAACTGGTCGGCTTCGGCGGGCGGCTGGTGATCGCCGGCTACCACCAGGACGGCCCGCGCCAAGTCAACATGCAGATGTGGAACTGGAAGGGCATCGACGTGATCAACGCTCACGAGCGCGACCCGGCGGTCAGCCTGCAGGGCCTGCGCGAGGCGGTCGACGCGGTCGCCAGCGGACGGCTCGACCCCACGCCGCTCTACACCCACCGCTACCCGCTCGAACGGCTCGGCGAGGCGCTCGACGCCACGCGCGACAAGCCCGAGGGCTTCGTGAAAGCGCTGATCACCGTATGATGGACGACCTGGCCACGGCACGCGCACCACAGAGCGCGACGCGCAAACCGCGCGTCGGCTTCCTCGGCACCGGCTGGATCGGCCGGCACCGCATGGAAGCCGCGCTTGCCACCGGTGCGATCGAGGCGGCGGCGATCTGCGACCCCTCGCCCGACTGCGCCGCCGAAGCGTCCCGGCTTGCGCCCGACGCCGTTGTCGCCGCATCGTTCGAGGCGCTGCTCGACCAGGACCTCGACGGCATCGTGATCGCCACCCCGAGCGCGCTCCATGCCGAGCAGTCCATCGCCGCGCTGGAACGCGGCTTCGCGGTGTTCTGCCAG
>Ga0207641_10005928_pt1 | contig 10357 bp, 8 predicted proteins | sample KBSSwiS62_FD_184306 | JGI IMG/M metagenome (GOLD analysis project Ga0207641, IMG submission 184306) | Switchgrass rhizosphere microbial communities from Kellogg Biological Station, Michigan, USA - KBS Switchgrass S6-2 (SPAdes) (version 2) | ecosystem: Host-associated > Plants > Roots >... | reverse complement strand
GCTCGTCGGCGCCGCGCTGGGGCTCGTGGACGACCGCACCGTCCCTTCGTCTCCGTCCGACGTGCTGACGCGCTTCCGCGCTTTCCAGGCACGGATCACGCCCGACGCGGTGCTCGCCGCGATGCAACGCGAGGCGGTCCCGCTGGAGGACCCGGTAATCCGCTTCCGTGGGCGGCTCGATCCCGCCGGCGGCGCCAGCGCCATCCGCGCCGCGTGGGACGAGGCGATGAAGGCCGAAGTCGCGCAGCAGAGCTCGACCGATCTCGCCGGCTTCGCCTACACCGACTTCGGCCCGGCCGGGATTGTCGTGTCCGACACGCGCGAACCCGAGCTCGGCATCCGCGAGATTCGCTTCGCCAACGGCGTCATGCTCAATCTCAAGCGCACCACGGTCGAGAAGGACCGTGTCTACGCCAGCCTCTCGGTCGACGGCGGCAGCCGGCTCAATACGGTGGACAACCCGCTCGCGACCGACATGATGGCGTTCTTCGACGATGGTGGCCTCGGCAAGCACAGCGCCGACGATTTGCAGTCGATCCTGGCCGGACGCACCGTCGCGGACGAGTTCGCCACCGGGGACGACAGCTTCGATGCGCAGGCGATCACCACGCCGCGCGATCTGGAACTGCAACTGCAGCTCTGGGCCGCCTATCTCACCGATCCCGGCTACCGAGCGGAGGGCGAAGTCCAGTACCGGCACAACATGAACAACTACTTCGCGCAGATGCGCGCGACCCCCAGTTCGGCGCTGCGGGCCGACCTTGGCGCGATCCTCTCGGCCAACGACCCGCGCTTCAGCCTGCACGACGTGAAGGACTACCGCGCCCTCACCTTCGCCAAGCTCAAGCGCGACATCTCCGACCGGCTAGGCAAGGGCGCGCTGGAGATCGGCGTCGTCGGCGACATCGACGAGGACCAGGCGATCGCGCTGGTCGCCGCGACGTTCGGCGCGCTGCCCCCGCGCGAGCCGGCATTCCACGACAACAGCGCGCAGCCGCCGCGCCGCTTCAATCCCGACCGGACCTTGCGCGTCATCCGCCACAGCGGCCCTGCCGACCAGGCGCTGCTTCGCGTGACCTGGCCGACGCGCGATGACGCCGACCCGGTCGAGAACCTCAAGCTCGAGCTGCTCGAGCGGGTGATCCGCATCGAGCTCACCGAATCGCTGCGCGAGGCGCTGGGCAAGGCCTACTCACCCAGCGCGGCAAGCTCGCTTTCGCACATCTGGAGCGGCTACGGCACGTTCGGCATCGCCGCCTCGATCGACGTGCACGATGCCGAGGCGACGCGTGCGGCGGTCCGCAAGGTGGTCACCGACTTGCGCACCAGCCCCGTCGACGCGGACGTGCTGCAACGCGCGCGCCAGCCGATCCTCGAATCGCTGCAGAATGCGCTCAAGACCAACAATGGCTGGCTCGCCCTCGTCGCCAACGCCCAGAGCCGGGCCGACCGCATCGACCGCTACCAGCATGCCAAGGACCGGCTCTCCGCACTCGGCGCCAAGGACGTGATGGCGATGGCGCAGCGCTACCTCGATCCCGCCCGGGGGCTGGAGGTCATCGTCCTGCCCGAAGGCGTCGCCCCGCCGTCGAAGTAAGCGGCCCGATGACTGAAGGGATCGGACCGGGTGCTCTCAAAGCGCCGCCAGGGCCGGAATCAGCTCATCGTAATGATCGATCACCGCTGCTCCGCCCAGCTCGTGCGGCGGCAGGTCGTTGAAGCCGAAGCTCACCACCACGCACGGCAGCCCAGCCGCGCGCGCCGCGCCGGTGTCGTAGGTCGTGTCGCCGACATAGGCGGCGCGGCCGCCGGTGCTGCGGGCGATCATCTCGTCCAACAGGTCGGGCTTGGGCTTGGCGCGTTCGGGCCCGAGCGTGTCCCCGCCGATCACGGTATAGAACCGATCGCGCAGCCCAAGCTCGACGAGCAGCTTTTCCGCCAGGCCCTCCAGCTTGTTGGTGACGACGGCAAGCTGGACACCGCGCCCGGCCAGACCGTCCAGCATCGCGGCTCCGCCCGGAAACAGGCCGGAATGCACCGCGATGTGGGCCTCGTAGTAGACCAGCAGCTCGGCATGAAGCGCATCGAAGCGCTCCTCCGACACCGCGCCGCCCGTCACCTCGAGCGCGCGGAACAGCATGCGCCGGGCACCGCCGCCGATCAGGTCGCGCACTTCGGCCGGCGCGATCGTCGGCCGCCCTTCCAGCACGAGCGCATGGTTCACCGCGGCAGCCAGGTCGCCGTGGGTATCGAGCAAGGTGCCGTCGAGGTCGAAGCCGACGATGTCGAAAGGGAAGTCCGTCATGGCCCGGTCCGTGGCGGGTTGGTGTGGAATCCGCAAGCATTTGCTGGCACACGCACGCGTCATGAAAGACGCCAAACCCGCACCGCTCGCGATCGTGATTCTGGCCGCCGGCAAGGGCACGCGGATGAAGAGCGACTTGCACAAGGTCCTCCATCCGATCGCCGGCCGGCCGATGCTGGAACACCTGCTCGACAGCGCCGCCCAGCTTGCGCCCGAGCGCCAGGTCGTCGTCGCCGGGCATGGCCGCGAGCAGCTGGCCAAGGCGCTGGGAGACCGCGCCCGGATCGTGGTGCAGGACCCCCAGCTCGGCACCGGGCACGCGGTGCTCCAGGCCAAGGAGGCGCTGGCCGACTTCTCGGGCGACGTGCTGATCCTCTACGGCGACGTGCCTTTCGTCAGCGCCGCCTCGATGCGCGCCATGATCGAGAGGCTCCACGCCGACGACGCGCCGCAAGTCGTGGTGCTGGGCTTCGAGCCTGTCGAGCCGCTGCAGTACGGCCGCGTCATCGCCGAGGACGGGCGTATCCTCGCCATGGTCGAGCACAAGGACGCCACGCCCGAGCAGCGTGCGGTGCGGCTGTGCAACTCGGGGCTGATGGCGGCGCGCGCGCAGGATCTGTTCGCGCTGCTTGAGCAGGTCGGCAACGACAACGCGCAGGGCGAGTACTACCTGACCGACATCGTCAACATCGCCAACCAGCACGGCGGCACGTGCGCCGTGATCGTCACGCCCGATGCGGACGAGGTCGCCGGGATCAATTCACGCGGCGAGCTGGCGCAGGCCGAGGCGCGCTGGCAAGTCCGCCGTCGCGAGCAGGCGATGGCCGACGGCGCCACGCTGATCGCGCCCGAGACGGTGTGGTTCGCGTGGGACACCGTCCTCGGCCGCGACGTGATCATCGAGCCCAACGTGGTGTTCGGCCCCGGCGTGACCGTGGCCGATACCGTCGTCATCCACGCCTTCTCGCACCTGGAAGGCGCCACGCTGGAAACCGGCGTCGCCATCGGCCCCTATGCGCGCTTGCGCCCCGGCGCCGTGCTCAAGAAGGGATCGCGCATCGGCAACTTCGTGGAGATGAAGAAGGCGGTGCTGGGCGAAGGCGCCAAGGCCAACCACCTCACCTACCTGGGCGATGCGACCGTCGGCGCCGGCGCCAACATCGGCGCGGGCACGATCACCTGCAATTACGACGGCTACTTCAAGCATCAGACCGTGATCGGCGAGCGCGCCTTCATCGGCTCGAACAGCGCGCTGATCGCGCCCGTCAAGATCGGCGCCGACGCGATCGTCGCGGCGGGCAGTGCGGTCAGCCGCGACGTGGCCGACGGCGAACTGCGCCTGGTCCGTGCCGAGCAGCTGGTGAAGCCCGGCTGGGCCGACAGCTTCCACGACGCGATGAAAAAGAAGAAAGCCGCCAAGGCCGACTGAAACCTAGACCCGAAAGGACCGACCATGAGCAGCAGCCCCTGGAGCCACAGCCGCAGCAGCGCGCTGAGCGACGACGTCGATTTCGAGATCAAGGGCCAGGAACTCCAGTTCGTCGAGATCGAGCTCGATCCCGGCGAGAGCGCCGTCGCCGAAGCCGGGGCGATGGTCTGGAAGGACTCCGACATCGAGATGACGACCGTGTTCGGCGACGGCTCGGGCGGCCAGGGCGGCGGCTTCATGGGCAAGCTGCTGGGCGCGGGCAAGCGGCTGGTCACCGGCGAAAGCCTGTTCACGACCGTCTTCACCCACCAGGGCCGGGGCAAGGCGCGCGTCGCCTTTGCCGCACCGATCCCCGGCACGATCGTGCCCTTGCGCCTCGATTCGGTCGGCGGCCGGCTGATCTGCCAGAAGGACGCTTTCCTGTGCGCGGCGCGCGGCGTCTCGATCGGCATTCATTTCCAGCAGAAGATCATGACCGGCCTGTTTGGCGGCGAGGGCTTCATCATGCAGCGCCTCGACGGCGACGGCTGGGTCTTCGTCCAGATGGGTGGCACCGTGATCGAGCGCGAGCTGCAGGCTGGCGAGGAACTGCACATCGACACCGGCTGTGTCGCCGCCTTCACCGCGGGCATCGACTTCGACGTGATCCGCGCCGGATCGATCAAGTCGATGTTCTTCGGCGGCGAAGGCGTGTTCTTCGCGCGGCTGCGCGGCCCCGGCAAAGTGTGGATCCAGTCCCTGCCCTTCTCGCGCCTCGCCGGGCGGATGCTGGCGGCGGCGATGCCGTACGGCGGGCAGAATCGCGGCGAGAGCACGTTGCTTGGTCTCGGCGCGCTGGGCGGTCTCGGGGCGATCATCAGCGGCGACGACTGATCTTCATGCGTTGTTCATGATATCACGATATGATATCGCGATATCATGCCTCGCATCCTCGCCGACCTTCCCGAAGACGACATCCGCTGGCTCGACGCGCGTGCGGCCGAGCAGGGCAAATCGCGCGCGGCAATGCTGCGCGAGGCGGTCGCGACGTACAAGGCGCAGGCCGAGACCAGCGTCGATACCGCCTGGATCGACGAGGCGTTCGGAATCTGGAAGGATCGGAAGGACATCGGGGACGGTGTTGAATGGCAGCGGCGCGAGCGCGCGTCCTGGACCAAGCCCTGGGATGACGACTACGAAGACGTGAAGGCCGAGTTCCCGGACCTCTTCGACGAGGAGGACGACCGTCAGCGCCAAGTATATCTTGCTATGAAGTCGGACAAGCTGCCTGGCGCGGATCGACCCGCACCGTGAGTAGCTACGCCTTCGATGCCAACATTCTCATCGATGCGCTGAACGGTCACCGGCCCGCCTACGCGGAAATCGCACGCGTGAGCCGTCCCGCCATCAGCCGCATCGTCTACGTCGAAGTTCTCTCGAAGGATAGCGGCGCCAACGTGCCAGTCATTTCACGGTTTCTCGACCGCTTTCTAATCGATGAGCTTGACGAGGAGATCGCGTTGCACGCCGCCGCGCTGCGCCGTGAGAGGCGGAAGCTGAAGCTTCCCGACGCGGTGATCCTGGCGACCGCGCAGGTTCGCCAGCGTATCCTCGTCACACGAAATACCAAGGATTTTCCGGCGAACATGCCGGGCATCCGCGTACCCTATTCCCTCTAGCGAAAGCACCATCCAGCATGTGCGGAATCATCGGCATCGTCGGCAAGGAAGACGTCGCGGACCGGCTCGTCGACGGGCTCAGACGCATGGAGTACCGCGGCTACGACAGCGCGGGCGTGTGCACCATCCACGACGGTCAGCTCGTGCGCCGGCGTGCGCAGGGCAAGCTGCTCAACCTGGTGAAGGAACTGGCGGCGAACCCCGCGCCCGGCAGCACCGGCATCGCCCACACCCGCTGGGCCACTCATGGCGCGCCGACGGCGGCGAATGCCCACCCGCACGCCACGAATGAGCTGGCGCTCGTCCACAACGGCATCATCGAGAACTTCCGCCAGCTGCGCGACAGCCTGGAAGCGCGCGGCCGCGTGTTCGAGAGCCAGACCGACACCGAAGTCGTCGCCCACCTCATCTCCGAGCTGGTCGAGGGCGGCCTCTCGCCCCAACAAGCCGTGCGCGAGGCGCTGCCCGAGCTGCGCGGCGCCTTCGCGCTCGCCATCGCCTTCCGTCGCTATCCCGACATGCTGATCGGCGCGCGGCTGGGCTCGCCGCTGGTCGTCGGCTATGGTGAGGGCGAGACCTACCTCGGCTCCGACGCCCTGGCACTGGCGCCGCTGACGCAGCGGATCAGCTACCTCGAGGAAGGCGACTGGGTCGTCATCACCCGTGACGGCGCGCAGATCTACGACGCGTCGAACCACGCCGTCACGCGCGAGATCGTGCACTCCGGGGCCTCGGCCGTCGCGATCGAGAAGGGCAATTACCGCCACTTCATGCAGAAGGAGATCTTCGAGCAGCCCACCGTCGTCGCCCAGACGCTGCGCAGCTACGTGCGCCAGGTCGACCAGTCCGTGGCCCTGCCCCAGATCGACTACGACTTGTCGAAGATCAACCGCGTCACCATCGTCGCGTGCGGCACCAGCTACTACGCCGGCATGGTCGCCAAGTACTGGTTCGAGCAGTTCGCGCGGCTGCCGGTCGACATCGATGTCGCCTCCGAGTTCCGCTACCGCGATCCGGTGCTCGAGCCGGGCGGCCTGGCCCTGTTCATCTCGCAGTCGGGCGAGACCGCCGACACCCTGGCGGCGCTGCGCCACTGCAAGGCGGCGGGCCAGACCATCGCCGTCGTCGTCAACGTGCCGACCAGCTCGATGGCGCGCGAGGCGGACCTGCTGCTGCCCACGCACGCGGGGCCGGAGATCGGCGTCGCCTCGACCAAGGCGTTCACCTGCCAGCTTGCCGTCCTCGCCGCCCTGGCCGCGCACCTGGCCGTGCTGCGCGGCAAGATGGACCGCGACGAGGAGACCCGGGTCGTCGCCAACCTGGTCGAGACCCCCTCCTCGCTCAACGCCGCGCTCAGCCACGACGACGAGATCGCGGCGATGGCGCACCTGATCGCCCCGGCGCGCGACGTGCTCTACCTCGGCCGCGGCCCGGACTATCCGCTGGCGCTCGAGGGCGCGCTGAAGCTCAAGGAGATCAGCTACATCCACGCCGAAGGCTATGCCTCGGGCGAGATGAAGCACGGCCCCATCGCCCTGATCGACGAGGCGGTGCCGGTGATCGTCCTCGCCCCGTCCGGCCCGCTGTTCGAGAAGACCGTCAGCAACATGCAGGAAGTGCGGGCGCGCGGCGGCAAGGTCGTGCTGATCTCCGACGCGGACGGCATCGCCGAAGCCGGCGAAGGCTGCATCGCGACGATCGAGATGCCCAAGGTGCACCCGCTGATCGCCCCGCTGGTCTACGCGGTGCCGGTGCAGCTGCTGGCCTACCACGTCGCGTGCGTGAAGGGCACCGACGTCGACCAGCCGCGCAACCTGGCCAAGAGCGTCACGGTGGAGTGACCCGACGGCGCGAACTTCGCGAACTTTGTCCACATCGGCATTGGCGAGTTTCAAAGTCTCCTTGCTGGATCAGTCACTTACCGACGACAAAACTTCGCGAAGAGCCTGCACGTGAGAGGTTGGGATTTTACCGAATCAAAGAACGACGCACGTAACGTAGCAGGAACATTTTGACGCATGGCGGGGGTGTAGGAAAGCGTATTTTGTCCTAGGCTTTGGTCTCCCTTTGAGGGCGGTACACCCGCGTATTCGCCGATCGAAGCAGAATGCCGTGCTCCCGGGCGGATCGACTGATAGTGCGACGTTTCTGCCGTTCCCTCGCGATTTAGCAGCCAGCAGGTCCGGCTAACAGCGGTGACGTGGAGGCTGCCAGAGTCATCCGCTCTGGGCATCGCCCTTCGGCATCGCTTTTAGTGGAATGTCATTAGGCGCGGCCACCAATGGATCACCAGCGACGTCAAAAGCCACCGGCTCAGCGGAAACAACCGCTGCCGTCTTGTTCATGCCGCTTAGTTCCATCGCGTAATCGACCAAGGCATCGGCACGCGCCTCGATGAATGGCCCGTATTCATCCTTGAAGAGTAACTCATCGAACATGGCGGACGCTTGAATTGCCGTGATGTCTTTGGGCATTTTCGACCGATAAATGGATGGCTTGTCGCCACCGATCTGTCGATTATCCGCTCGCGACAGAAAGCAGAAGTTAGCCAAGCAGCTTTCGTCGTACTTCTCGGTTTGGTTACTCTCGCGCAGGTAGGCCCGCGGCATCATATGATGAAATTCGGTCCGGTTAGATTCCTTCAGGGTCTTAGCAAGATCGACCGGCGAACCGGAAATAAAGGAACGCGGCTTCAAACCCGCCAACATCAGGATGAACGTCTTTGTGTTAACGTTGGCCATACCGAAGGTATTGCGAGTGAAAAACTCGGCGTCGATCTCGAAACTGAAATTACCAAGCTTGGACGGTTTACCGTCACGCAGGTTCACCATTTCGCTGATGTCAGTGTTGAGATTCCGCAAAACTGCTGAACTATACCGCCGACTTAGCGATGCACGCCAAAACCAGTTGTTGACGCGCTCGCGTTGCTCGTCCGTGATCGATGCTTCCTTGTTACCGGACACGGCAAACAGCACCGACAGTGGCACAAGCAGCGTCGAGAATGGCAGGTTGCTCAGCTTCTCAGCGTGGAAGTGGCGCCGGATGTAATCGACGGCGTACTTAACCCCGTTGGTGACTTGATCGAAGTTCTCGCGAACGGTCGCGCCGTTCAGGTTCATCAAGGCCTGAGGCGAGGCATCGTGCTTGAGGATAGCCGAGCAGCAACGCAGAAGAAGGTTGGTGTCGACGCCGATTTCCTGAAATCCAAATGGCTGCAATTCGTCAGCTAAGTCGGCAAATCCTTCGTGAAGTTGGAAATCCTCGCTCCATGTCCATGCTGACAGGAGTTGCAGGGTGTCGAGTTCCACACCCTGCCTATTTACGCGCTCGAAAATGATCGCGACCGTGGCCTTGTCCTCTGTGCGCGATAGCTGGAGCGGGATTTTGACCTCTTTAAAAATGGCCTGCATCTGGTCGATACGCTCAATGGTTTTGTCGTCAAAATTCGAGGTAGCTGCGCGATAGCCTGCGGTGCTGAACAGGGTCGACATCGGAAAGTGGCGGGCCGGAATTACAGCCTCAGGCTTCAGTGCGACAAACTGGCTATCTTGAACCGTCTGCTCGGCCTCAAGGTCATAAAAAATTGGAAGCCAGTTTGGATCGTCAGGCCGTTCGATCTCAGTCTGAAATACACCGAAGATAGATGTAATTCTCTGCTGACCGTCCAGCACGTAATCGACTGGATAATCTTCTTTGGGCTCTGGGAGCACGAACGGACCGAGCTTGCGGTCATGCTTGAGCACGCTTTTCGTCCGCCAGAATAGCAGTGCGCCGAAAGGGTACTGCTTATAGATACTGTCCATGAGGTATGCGACGCGATCGGATTCCCATACGAACCCGCGCTGGAACGCCGGAATGCGGATTTGACCGCGACCAACTTGTTCCAGTATCTCACGGATACTCAGATCTTCCATGTGCCACCCCCCGTATTGGCGAGAGACTGCCAAGCATCCTCGCCGACCGCAAGTGCGGACCATCCACCATGGTTGATCGCAGCTTCTGCATGAGCGGACGATCGGGGTGGTTGATCTTAACGACGTGTGTTGAACGAGGGCTGACGCAGCCTTCTTAGAACCGATCGTCGCTAGCCCAAACTAACTCTCGCCTCCGCAACCGCCCCCTCAAGCCACCACCAGCCCCCGCACCGCGCTCTCGAACAAGCGCCGCCCGTCGCTGCCGCCGTGCGCGGGTTCGATGGCGCGCTCCGGATGCGGCATCATGCCCAGCACGTTGCCGGCTTCGCTCAGCACGCCGGCGATGTCGCGGGCGGAGCCGTTGAGGTGTTCGGCGTAGCGGAAGGCGACGCGGCCCTCGCCTTCCAGGCGGTCGAGCGTGGCGGCGTCGGCGAAGTAGTTGCCGTCGTGGTGGGCGACGGGGATGCGGATCGTCTCGCCCGCCTCGTAGCCGGCGGTGAACAGCGAGCGCGTGTTCTCGACCCGCAGCGGCACTTCGCGGCACACGAAGCGCATCTCGGCGTTGCGCAGCAGCGCGCCCGGCAGCAGGCCGGCCTCGGTCAGCACCTGGAAGCCGTTGCACACGCCCAGCACCGGCACGCCGCGCGTCGCCGCCGCGACCACGGCACGCATGATCGGCGAGCGCGAGGCGATCGCGCCCGAACGCAAGTAGTCGCCGTAGGAGAAGCCTCCGGGCAGCGCGACGAAGTCGAGGCGCTCGGGCAAGTCGGCATCGCCGTGCCAGACGCGCAAGGGCGCCGCGCCGGAGACCTTCTCCAGCGCGTCGGCCATGTCGCGGTCGCAGTTCGAGCCCGGGAAGGTGACGACGGCGGCGCGGAAGCCAGTCATGCCGCGACCTTCTCGATCCGGTAGTTTTCGATCACCATATTGGCGAGCAGCTTGCGGCACATCTCGTCGAGCGCCTCGTCGGTGACGCCCTCGTCGACGTCGAGTTCGATCAGCCGCCCCGCCCGCACGCCGTTGACACCGGTGAAGCCCAGCCCCTCGAGCG
>Ga0207641_10005923_pt1 | contig 10365 bp, 20 predicted proteins | sample KBSSwiS62_FD_184306 | JGI IMG/M metagenome (GOLD analysis project Ga0207641, IMG submission 184306) | Switchgrass rhizosphere microbial communities from Kellogg Biological Station, Michigan, USA - KBS Switchgrass S6-2 (SPAdes) (version 2) | ecosystem: Host-associated > Plants > Roots >... | reverse complement strand
GAAAACGGTTCCCGGATCAAGCAATTTTTTCACCTTCAATCGCGGGCAGGCTCGCCTTGGCAGACAAGAGGTGCTGATGAAGCCTCTCGCACACGGTGCGGAACTGGTGTTGAGCGCGGTCGTCACGACACCTCGCGAACCGTGCGGCCCGGCGCAACGGCAGGTCGTCAAGCACGATGGCCTCAAAGAACCGCAGGGACGCGGCGGGTAGCATATCCCTCGCTGCCCGGTACTCGTCACGGGCTTCGGCGACGGCTTCGCTGGCAGGAACATATCCAAAGCCTGCATCGATCGCGCCACGACGGATGGTGCTGTTGGGGTTCCACTGACTGCTCGCGCTGTGACCGGCCAGATCGGCAAACTCGAAGGCGTTGCGATACCACACGCAGGAGAGGACATGCTCGTCGCTTAGCTTTCCGGAGCGGTGCATGCGGATCACGATCGGTGTCTGGACCCTGCGGACCGTCGAAACTGATCGAGCCGTACCGTCCGGAGAGCGAGGCGTGAAGCTCTGAACCTCTCCCTTCTCGAGCCACTCGCTGGTCGGCTCGACCACAGCATCCGCAAGGTTCACGAAACTACCAGCGGCCATCGCCTTCTCGGCCTCGGCGCGTGCGGTTTCGCGAGCCGCATCAGCCCGGTCTCGATTGAGCAATTCTCGCACGCGACGCCGCTCGGCCTGCGCCACGGCCGTGTCGACCGTGCAATGGCCAGCTTCGACAAACCGCTTCGTCAGGTCGCGCGAGAGGTCGGCGATTTCGCGGCGATCCATGTTGGCGGCCATCCGCTCCGCCTCGTCGGCGGCTCGACGAATGCGACTTTCCGCTTGGGCGGCTTCGCGCGCCTTTCGGGCGTTGCGACGTTCCAGCCAAGTCTTACCCCCACTCATCCTCAACCCCTCTCGCCGTACAGCCGTGCTGCGATCTTCTGGACCAGTTCCCGGTCCTGCCATGCGAGCCGCGCCACGCTGTCGGGCAGCAGGACGATCGTGCCGTTCGCGTGCCACCGCTCGGCAGCGAGGCGGCGGGCGCCGTTCGGATCGGGATCCTGCATCTGCCGGGCGTAGGGCGTCAGGCTGGTGCGGCTGAGGCTCATCGTGCCACCACCTTCCGGGCAGGCTCATCCGCGATCAGCAATTCGTGCCGACGGCGCTCGAACTCCTCGTCGCCCATCAGGGCACGCCAGTCGCTCTCCGGCAGGCGTTGCGGAGGATTTCGAGCGAAGAAGCTGGAGTCTGCTTCGTCCTGTCCTTGCCGCTCGGCCAGGTGCTGGTGGTGCTTTCGTCCGAGCAACGCGGAGACACCGGAAAACCAATTCTTCCGCTTGGTGTCCTGCACGTTCTCACCCTGCAGCCAATCGTCGAGGGCCTGCAGCTCGGCGCGGAAGTCTGGAATGGCGTGGTAGGCCGCGTGCCATCGATCGAAGTCAGGCTTGTTCAGCTTGATCGTCCGTCCCTCGAACTCGTACTTCGACTGATCGGGTCTGCCTGTGCCGGCCGCGATGGCTGGGGGTTTGGGGGTATCTATATTCTGTCCCTGTCCCTGTCCCTGTCCCTGTCCCTTGGATGCTGTTTCGCATGGGACAGAAGGCTCAGTCCCATGGGACTTATGGCTGGTGTCACATGAGACATTTTGCTCTTGTCCCTGCGACAGGAACGGGACAGAGAGTATCCACTCGCGAGCAACATATTGATCGAACGTAGGAAGTTTCTCATCTGTATCATTCCTCTGGTTCGCTTTTCTGACGCGGGCGCATTCAGTTCGCCAGCGCTGCTCCAACTTGCCCTTCCAAGCGTCCAACGCCTGTTCTGCCACGACACTGTGATAAAGCCGGCCGTCACTGCACTTGATGAAGCCTCTTAGCGCCCCGTTGCGATGCTTCCTGAACGTCTTGAGGTCGCGCCCAAGACCAATGAGTTTGCACAGAACGGTCTCATTGTCGGGTAGGCTAGCGGCGGGCAGCTGATGCCAGGAGGCGGCCCACAAGAGCAGGGCGTACCAGCATGCTTCTGGGTCTTCTTCCGCCGCGAGATCGCTGTCGCGCAAGCGAGCGACCTGCAACGGCATGAACGTGAAGTCTTGGAGGTCGCAATCCTCGGGGACAGGAGGGGGTGGCGCATCACTCATTTTGTTACCTCACCGCCTGATACGGGCCGTAGAACCGACCCTTTGCCGTTCCCGTCGTGCCGTTACGGCGCTTCGCCAGGATGAACTCGATAGCACCTCGACACCGATCCAACTTCGCTTGCCACTCCTCTCGCTTCTCCATGTCGTGCTGCGGTTCGCACTGGTTGAGGTAGTATTCCTCGCGCAGCAGGAAGAGCACCGCGTCAGCATCCTGCTCGATGTCGCCGCTGTCGCGTAGGTCGGAAAGGATCGGACGCTTGTCTGGCCGCTGCTCGACCGCACGGCTCAGCTGGGCAAGGCACAGGAGAGCCACCTCGTGATCCTTGGCGATGGCCTTGAGCCGGCGGCTGACCTTTCCGATGTCCTCGTAGCGAGAGCGGCTCGCCTGGTCTGGATTGAGAAGGCCGAGGTAGTCGACAACGACCAGTTCCAGCTTGTTGCCCTTAGCCGCCATGCGGCGCTTTTGGCTGCGCACGATGCGGTCCAGGCGGCCGACCGTGAGGGAGCCTGCGTCGACCACTGACAGCGGCAACTTGCCGATCCAGCGGGCGATGTCGTTGACCCTCTCGCGTTCCCACGAGTTCAGCGTGCGCTTCTGGATGGCCGAGTAGGCGACGCGCCTGTCCGCGTTCTCGAATCCGACGTCGGCGATCATCCTGCCGGCCAGCTGCTCGCGCGACATTTCGAGGCTGACGAAGCAGACGCCGTGACCAGCCCTTGCGGCGCCGATCGCATAGTTCGTCGCAACGGCTGTCTTTCCCATGCCGGGGCGTGCGGCCAGGTAGGTCAGAGACTTGGGCTCAAGCGCTCCCAGAAGATCGTCCAACACTTCGATGCGATGATTGCTCACGCCAACGTGCTCGGCATCAAGCTCGGCCAATGCCGCTGTCATGACCTCGTCGGCGTCGGATTCGACGATCCCGGCGGTCTGCTGCTCATCGATCGCCGCATCGACGTCGCTGACGATCTCGGTCACTTCAACGGTGGGATCGATGCAGCGCTCGTAGGCGTCGCGCATGGCGATCATGATCTTTCGGCGTCGGGCCAGTTCGGCCACAAGATCGCAGTTATCCCTGGCCGATATCAGTGCCATCGGGTCGGCGGTCAGCCGGGCGAGGTATCCCAGTCCGCCAAGCCCCTTGATGTCAGGGTCGTTCTCGAAATACCCCTTGATCGTGACCGACGTCACGTTCCGGCCAAGGGCATGCTCGCGAAGGATAGCCTCGAAGATGCGGCCATGCAGTGGGAAGAAGAACGCACCGGATTTCAGTCGATCGACGCAGCGCTCTATGAGAGCGCCGGCGTCACCCATCAGCATCGCGCCAAGCAACATAGCTTCGGCTTCGACATTGCTGGGGAGCGCTGAAACCGGCGATCGCTCGTGGTTGGTGCCGTCCGCGTATTGCTCAAGCCATGTTGGCGCGTCAGTTCCCATGGGCGGCCGTTCCCATCAGGCGGTACAGCGCCTCGTATGCGTCCATGCGGTGCAGTATCCATTGAGGGTTATTGCGCAAAGCGGGCTGCGCGATCTCGGCGATCAGCAAGGCGCGATGTACGGCCCATGCCTGCTCGACTGCATCTGCATCCACCTCAGGTTCAGTGCGGCTCTCGACCTTCCTCATGGCTTAGCCCCCCACATACGGCAGGAAGTGGTCACACCCACGAAACCCAGGAATGCCGCAATGCGTGCACTCGCCGGGCCCTAGCGCCCGCCGCGTAGGAGCCTTCTTCGGCGCCGGGCTGTTGGGTGCGCCGCGCGCCCGGATCGCCGCTGCCAGTCGCACGCCATCCACCTTAGGCGGTTCGCTCACATGCTCGGCTCTCCTGGCTCTCTCGGCTTGCTTGCGCGCCACACGCGCGACGAAGTCTTCAAAGGCCGCGTCGTCGTCGGTCGAAGCCGGGAGCTCCTCCGGCGGCACGGCGACCACCGTCGGTTTCTTGCGCCGAGCCAACGAGCGCATCGCCCTATCGGGGCCGCAATTCGCTATGGGCAGGGGATGTGCCGTGGTGAGGCGACCAACCTCTCGCACGCGCTCCTCGTGCTGACGCGCCTCCTCAGCGCATTCGGCGCGGATTTGCTCTGCACGGGTTGCGACGTTCTGGCGTAGCTTCACCGTGACGTAGCAAGCAGGCTTGATGAAGCCGCGGTACCGCAAAGGGTGTAATCGACCCTCTCGATCAAGCAGATAGTGGCCAGGCTCGAGTGGTTGCTGCGGGTGGATGGAGACGAAGCCGGTCATCCGCACATGTTCCCCACGGTGAGGTACTTCATCACGCCGATGCCGAAAGCGCTCAGAAACGACTCACGGTGGTCAACAAGGCCGTAAGCCTTCAGGTCGCCATGTATTGGCCACGACACGCGATAGCCGTTCGGAGTCAGTCGCGCGCTGAGCAGAGAGCGACGGATGTGGTGAGGCAGAGTTTTCACAATTTTGCGCGGCTGCGGTATGGGGAAGTCCTTCATGCCGCCGCTCCCAGCAGCGGCGCACGCAGCGTCTCGGCTGAAAGCCAAGGCGGAGTGACGCCGTCGAGCAGGACGGCGTAGGTCAGGATACCGAGCGCGTCGGCCTCGTCGTTCTTCCGGGGCGCGAAGCCGAGTTGCCGACAGCGCTCGATGACGAGCTTCTTGAGCTGGTCGGTGCTACTGGCCTTGGTGTCACCGGCCTTGCGCTTGCGCCTCGTTCCAGCCTTGACCTCGCGTACCACCATGTCGCCGATGAAGTCCTTGCGCCACCGCTCGACGTTGACCGCCTTCACGATCCGGCATCGCTTGATGTGGCCGAAGCTTTGCGCATGAGCAGCGAGGCCGGACAGCAGCCAGATCGTCGCGATGCTGGTGTTGCCGGTGAGGTGACCCGGGTTGATCGGCTCTTCGAAGTAGAGGTTCGTGAAGGCGCAGACCTTGTGCAGGTCCGACAGGTTGCGATGCAGCTTCGCGTAGACGCCGCCCTCGGTGGTCCACTCGCTGCCGAGCTGCCAATGCCCGAAGCGCGGGCGATCCCAGGCTGGGTTCCACAGCGCCCATCCGGTCGAAGATTTGCTCAGGTCGAGCGCAAGGTAGCTCATCTGCGGTTCTCGTTTTCAGCGCGATCCTCGGGGGCGGTGGCTTCGAGAGGCGAACTGGTCGCCACCACCCCTCCGGTCGCGCCCGGATCGCTCCGGGTGAAAGTCAGTGCGCCGTGGCCGGCGAAGCGATGGAGGTGACCGTTGCGGTCCGGGCGGTCCGGCGCGGTGCTCGCACCTTCTCGCGTCCTTCCTGGGCGGAGAGTTCTTCCGGAGTGGCTTCGGTGAAATCGTTGGGGTCACGAGAAACCGGGGCGGCGCCGCCGTTCTCGCCAGGGATCTGGATTGCCTCACCAGTTCCAGCTAGGTCGCTCTCCCCGATCACACCATCGACCAGCAAATCGTCGTCATCCCGATCCTCGGTGCCCACGATGTCGCCGCCGTCCTCGCCCTCGGCCATCGTCACCAGATCGCGCGGCAGGAACAGCTTGCGGTGCTTGAGGCCTTCGGACAGCGCGAGGAGATGATGGTCGCGCTTGGCGTCCTCCTCGCTCTCGATCGCGAGGATGAAGTTCAGCACCTTGCGCGGGAAATGCGCCGTGTCCTTGATCGACTGGTAAGGTTCACTCATGTCGCCTTTGATGGTGGCGAGATGCGCCTCCTTGGGCTTGATCTGCTGGTCGTAGATCTTGAACGCGAGTGCTGCGTCGGGGCGCTTGTACTCGCCCGCTTCGTCTTCATCCTTCGCCATGTCTGGCTCCTTCGTCTGCACGGACGCGGCCCTGGGCGCGTCGGGGTGGTAGAGCAGGGCAAAAGCTTCCTCGGGGAGCGGGGCGCGCTCGGCGTCGAGCTTGGCGAGGTCCTTCGCCTCGGCGACGCAGATGCCGGCGGTGGCCGCCGCTTCCTCGATCGACTGTCCGTCCCGCAGCGCGCGGCGCAGAAGGCGCCATTGCTGCGAGCCCCAGCTATGCGTGGGTACGGGCGGAAGAGGATTGAGATCGTCGAGCTCGTCGGCCAGGGTGCCGCTCGCTCCGGTCGATCCTGCAGGGTCGTACATCCTTACCCCATCCTCTCTCTATCGGACCCGCCCGTGGGTCCGCCGGAACTCAAGCCGCGCGATCGGCGCGACGAAGCTTGGCGCGTGCGATGGCGGCGCGTCGCTCGATCGCGGCGGCAAGCAGCGCGTCGCTTTCGGCTTCGCTGGCGATCAGCTCGTCATCGGTTTCGGTGGTGCCGCCAGGCGAGTGTTCGCAGCGGTTCTGGCCGATTCGGTGGATCGCAGCGCCGGCAGCGGGAATGACGTCGGTGGCCGTCGGAGCCAGCGGCAGCAGCATGAAGCCCTTGGCGGCCATCACCGCGTCCATGGCGTGCGGATCGACGTCGAGCAGATTGAGCGTGCAACCGAAGCCGAGCATCGTCTCGCCATCTCGCGCCCGGCGTACCGTCTTCTCGTTGCAGCCGATCTCCAGGCCAAGGCGCTCCGGACCATGCTGCAACGCGGAGAACAGGATAGCCGGCGCCATCAGTCTGCGGACATCGCTGTCCGTCAGCCGACGCTTTTCCGGGACGACACTATTGCTGCGCTGCGACATACAGGCCTTCATGAACAGGGTTGGAGATCACGATGAGGGTGCCCGAGCCGGGGAAGGGGTTCGCCAGCTCGGGCGCAGGACGCAGCCGCGGCGTGGTCTTGCCGTCGGTGCGGGAGAGCTGGGTCATGCCGCTTCCGAGGGGGATTGGTCGGCGACGAGCGCTGCGAGATCGTCGGCAGGGCCAGGGAGCATGGTGGCAATGCCGAAGAAGTCATTAGCTGTTACCGCATTGGCCGTTTCGGCGGCGATCAGCGGCATCGTCTCTTTGTCTGGAATGCGCTCACCGTTGGCATACCGACGCACGCTCTCGGCCGTTCGGCCTATCCTAGCAGCGAAGTCGCTGGCAGAAAGCTGCTGCTCTGCCAGCCAATCCTTCAATGTCATCCGATGATCTCCTTACAACACCATTATGGTGCTGCAGGCGGCAATCAGTCAACACCAATTTGGATGATGGAACCGTCACACCAACTTGGTGCAAGAGGAGGTGTGTCGAGCGTTAATAACATCGAGAAGCTGCGAGAGCATCGAGGCTGGAAGCGTCCCCAGTTGGCGAAGCTGATGGGCACCAGCCCGCAGCAAGTGGAACGGCTTGAAAAGGGCGAACGGAAGCTAACCCAAGAATGGATAGACAAGGCGGCAAAGGCGTTTGGCGTGGCGCCGTCCCACATCATCACGCCAATTGGCGATAGTGCCCCCGCTTCGTCCGCCACATCAATTGAAGATTTCGCGGCGGAGCACGGGATTGTCTTTCTCGAGGAGCTGGATCTGGCTTTGGGGATGGGCGCTACCTACCTTGACGGTACTGCTGAAGTTCGCGGGGTTGTGCCATTCAAGGAAGATTGGCTACGGGGATTGTTTGGCGGCTCGTTCCAAAACCTGAAAGTATTTCGTGGCCGTGGTGACTCCATGCAGCCTACGATAATGGACGGTGACATTGTGATCGTCGATATGGGCCAGCGGCGCATTGACGACCAAGATCGCATCTGGGCTGTGGCTTACGGCGATTTCGGTATGATCCGGCGAGTTCGTGTGACCCACCGCGGAAGTTGGCTGCTAATGCCTGACAACTCAGTTGTACGCCCGGATGAAGTTGGCGATGGTGAAGCGACTATCATGGGACGAGTTATTTGGATTGGTCGGCGGATTTAAGTGGCGGATCGTGAATAAAGATCAAGCTATTGTGAAGACCTTGGTCGTCATTGCTGCAGTTCTAGGAGGTGCGTGGCTTCTGCAGTCGTTGTTGACCAAGCCATCAGCCGCTGATCGTGAGGCTGCGGTTTATGAGCATTTGCAGGATACTAAAAGTTCGCCCGCTGCAATGTGTCAACAGGCAAAGATCGTTGAACAGGCATATGTGCGCGAAGGGGTAGATGCAAAGGCGCAATCATGGACAACTATACGCGAGATGGCGTGCTTAAGCGCTGATACGTGTCGATATGTTGAAGGTGCCTGTGCGCGGTAGTTGCGCGCATTATTCCAGTCAACTCAGCTGCTAGACGAGAGTTAGCGAGATGGACGTCAAGCGAGTTGCGGAGCGCATCGACGCTGATGCCTCAGCTGGCTATGAGATCACAATCAAGCTTGAGCGCCTGCAAAATCGCCTTGCCGCTGACCGTGAGTACGCCAGAACTTCGGCTGTAGGCAGAGACCCGTTAATACGTGCTGCTAGAGATCCCATTCTGACTGCTCTCGACCGCGCTGCAACTTTGCTGAGCCAAGCAGAGGCATCATCTCAAGAAGCCGCGACTTATCTAGACGAGGCCGTGGAGCTTTTGCGCGATGCACGCAATTGCAAATGAACGCCTCGCTCTTTCCGATGTCGCTTGCTGTCGTTGGGGCAGATTATCCAAACCCTGGCCGCGGTCCAGCACGCCGGTTTGAGATCGCACTCTGCATTCCTGGTGAGCCTGTCGAACTCAGGCCAGAGCCGAAAAACCCCGCCGATAAGCGGGCTGTGGCGGTGTATAGCGCACGAGGTATACAGATCGGCTACCTTTCTGCCGAGCGTGCGCCCTGGTTCGGGGCAATGATTCGACAAGGTCGCGAGATCGCGTGCGTTTTTCAGGAGGCGACGCGAATCGGGGCATACATCCGGGTAGCATTTGATGGCGATGTTCCTTCGCTCCCGCTGCCACGGCCCGCCAACCAAGAAGAGCCGGATTTCTATCCCGACGAAGAGTGGCCCGACGATTTTTCGTAAAAACACCAGAACGGTGTTGACATGCAGCACCGAAATGGTGTTGTTGATCTCCAGCGGGGCGATCCGCCCCGTTGGAGATGGCAATGCACAATGCACCCGCGCCGGCGGCATCCGGCTACCGCTACACCGGCACCGCACCCGTAGAGTACATTGCCCCGGTTGAGGGCTGGTCGCTCCACTTCATCGTCGATGACGACAGCGACGGCTTCGCCTACCGCGAGTACATCGCGCGCGGACCTGAGCGCGACGTCGACCTCCCCGTCAGCCGCTTCGCCTTCCACCCGACGCAGGAGCGCTTCGCCTGGCTGGTGCGCAACGGCTTTGCGCAGAAGCCCGCCAAGCACGTCACCGGTCCCTGGGACGATCACGATATCGACTATGCGCTGGCCGTTGAGCAGCGGGCGGTGGCGGCGTGAGGGGGTTTGGCCCTTGTCCACCGGAGCTCTTGGGTCAGCCCGCACCGGTACCGCCGCCGGCAACGCCTGCGCCTCCGCAGCAGAAGGGCGCTCCTCAGACGGGAACGGCCCGCGCTGAGCCGCGCGCATTCCCCAGCACCGCGATCGAGGATTGCTACGGGGGGATGCAGCTGCGGGATTGGTTCGCTGGGCAGGCGCTCGGCGGCATCCTCTCTAACGTGCGGGCCGACGTTGGGACCGATCTTGTAGCCGCGACAGCTTATCACTTGGCCGACGCCATGATGGCCGAGCGCGCGAAAGGCGGTGCGGCATGACCTCGCACCGCTTCCACACCAGCGCGCCGCACGCCTCCATCGTACCGCGCGCGCACCGCGACCCGGACCAGCGCTACATCGCCTACGGGCCGATCCAGCCGATGGACGAACCGCGCTCCGACCGCCGCCTTGCGATCGGCCTGATAGGCCTCGCCTTGGTCGTCACCGCGGCGCTGCTCGCCGGTCTTGATGGTTGGTGCGCATGGCTGCTCGGTGCGCACCCCGGCCTGCGCGCGCTCGTCGAAACTGATTGGTACGGCGTGCTTGCGCTGATCGGCGGACTGATCGTCGCCGTGTCGCCGGTGATCGGTGCCATCGTCATCATCCGCAGATCCCGCCCGTCGGGTCGCACCGGGTCGGGGGAGCGCCGCTAATGTCGCCCTCCGACCCACACCGCGCGCAAGTCGAGTCCATCGCGCTCCCCGTTGTGGCGCTGGTGATCGTCCTGGCTGCCGGTTTCCTTTCAGGGATGCCGCTGGCATGACCAAGCTGCGCGTCCGCGAGCCGGTGACGAAACCGGTCATGATTGAAGCGATCAGCTTCTTCGTGCGCGACAACTGCCTGCGCAGCGGCGCGGACAATCGTGCGCGTCCGCTTGAGGAGCAGCCGCCGGAAATCCGTGCTGCGCATGATTTCGTCGCCGCACTCAAGGCGTCATTGCTGTGAGCCGGGCTGATACCTTTAAGGCATGGCGCCTGCCTGGAGGCAGTGAAA
>Ga0207641_10005921_pt1 | contig 10367 bp, 6 predicted proteins | sample KBSSwiS62_FD_184306 | JGI IMG/M metagenome (GOLD analysis project Ga0207641, IMG submission 184306) | Switchgrass rhizosphere microbial communities from Kellogg Biological Station, Michigan, USA - KBS Switchgrass S6-2 (SPAdes) (version 2) | ecosystem: Host-associated > Plants > Roots >... | reverse complement strand
ACGACAGCTTCCAGAAGGCCGCGGCCGGGGTCCGCGCGGTCGCGCGCTGGCGCAAGGAAATGAAGCGCGCCCTGCCGATGCAGATCGCCATCCTTCCCGTGACCGAGCTGAACATGGACGTGATCGGGCCGGCCATCGCAGCGCTGCGGGAGCTGCCGCTCGACACGATCAACGTGGGCTTGCGCTGGTTCACGCCCTCGCACGTCGGCGCGGACTACGAGCGCGTCATGCGCGAGGACTTCGGCATCGCGGCGACCTCCTGGAAGGGCTTCGACTTCGACTGGAACGCGGTCGCCGCGACGAAAGAGCAGCAGATGCAGGAGCTCGTGAAGCTCCTGCAGGGTTTGAAGCGCCGCCGGTTCCTGGATTCGACGCTCGGCCGCCCGTGGACCTCGTTCGTCCCGGACGTGCCGCCCGAGCGCGTGCCGGAGTACTTCTCCAATTTCGGCGAAACGTTCGGGCATTCGCTGTGCCCCGTGGCCTGGTACTTCGCCCAGGTCGAGCCGGACGGGGAAGTGACTTTCTGCGGGGACTTCCCGGACTATTTCATCGGCAACGTGCGCCAGCAGCCGTTCCGGGAGATCTGGACGGGGGAGAAGGCGCAGAAGTTCCGCGCGAAGCTGGCGAAAGAGCCGCTGCCGATCTGCGCGCGGTGTTGCGGGAGTTTTGTCTATGGGAAATGGGAGCGGCCCAGCTCGTTTCCGGTGCCGTAGGGGCGGCCCTTGGGCCGCCCGGGGAACTTTTCGGAAATACGAAGTTTTTGGCGCCGGTCGCTCGGGCGGGGCAAGCCCCGCCCCTACGGCACCGCTGATGGGTCTTGGCCCCAGAACCGATAGAAGTTGAACCACTGCGCCGGATGGGCTCGGATCACTCGCTCCAGGTCCGCCGCGACCCGCGTCATGACCCGCACCGCGTCCTCGTCCGGTGAAAGCGTCGGATCTGCCGCGAGCGGCTCACCCCAGACGTTGAAGTACGACCCGTCGCCGTTGCGCAGGAAGAACCCCGGCAGAATCTCCGCGCCGCAGAAGCGCGCGAGCAAAGCGGGCGAGCGCAGAAACGGCGTCGGCCGTCCGAAGAACGGCACGACCACCTGGTCCTCGGGATAGGCGCGGTCCACGAGCAGGGCGACCGCCCGGCCGCGATCGACGGCGCTCCTCACCTTGAACGCGGTCGCCATCGACGAGCCGATGTCGATCGATTCGACGCCGACGCGCTCGCGCAATTGCTGGCGCATCTGCTGAACGTCCGGATCGAGCTCGCGCTGGCCGACGACTGCGGGCACGAGGTCGTGGCGCCGCAGGGTGACGGCGCCCATCTCCCAGTTGCCGACGTGGCCGGTGACGAGCAGAAAACCGCGTCCGTTGCGGCGCGCGCGCGCGAGGACGGCGGCGTCCCGATCGAACGTCGTGATGCGCGGCACGAACGCCTCGCTGCGCAGGCGCCAGACGTCGATTGTGTGGCGGCCATACTCGAAGAACTGCCGCCGTGCGAGCTCTTCGGCCTCGGTCTCCGAGACGCCGAGGGCGGTGCGGAAGTTGTCCCGCATCCCGGCTTTCGTGCCCTTCAGGAAGGTCACCGCCAGGCTGTTTCCGACGAGGTTGATCGTGTTGAGCGCGGCCATGGGCAGCCAGCGGGCGCCGTAGTGCAGGCCCCCGTACACGATCCGGTTGGAAAGCCCGTGGGTGACCCACTTCTTGCGGCCCCGGGGCGGAGGGGCGTCGGGAACGTCGCTTCTGGCCTGCATTTCTCCCATGGGGTCGTTCAAGTTTACAATTCGCGCTGCACCAATGAACGTACTGTTGATGCGCCCCGACCCCGGCAACGAGCGGTTCGGGCTGGGGCCGTTTTTCCGTGTCGAGCCGCTCGGGCTCGAATACGTCGCCGCGGCCCTGCGCCAGCGCGGCCACGACCCGTCGATCGTGGACCTGCGCTTCGGCGGGTCCGTGTCGGGCTGGATGCGCAGGACGCGCCCGCGGATGGTCGGCATCTCCTGCATGCACGCCCTCGAGTACGACCGCGTCATCGACACGGCGCGGCGCATCCGGCAGGCGGACCCCGCGGCCTTCATCCTCGTCGGCGGGCACGCGGCGGCGGCGTTTCCCGGCCCCCTGCAGGTGCCCGAGGTCGACGCCCTTTGCGTGGACGACGGCGAAGAGGTCGTGCCGGACGTGGCGGATGCGCTCGCGTCCGGGCGGCCCCTCCACGAGGTCCCGGCGCTCCTGCTCAACGGCCGGGACGGATGGACGGCGACGGCGCCGCTCGCGGACCGGACGGGCCTGGACGCCGTCCCGTTGCCTGCCCGCGATCTGGTCGAGCGCGACCGCCGGCGCTACCACTGCCTCCTCTTCAAACCCGTCTGGCTCGTCGAGACGGCGCGCGGATGCCCCTTTCGCTGCAACTTTTGTTCGGTGTGGCAGCTCTACGGGCGCTCGTTTCGCGAGCGCTCGATCGGGGCCGTCGTGGACGACCTCGCGTCGGTGGGCGACGCCGTGTTCATCGCGGACGATCTCTTCTGGAACCACCCCGAGAGGAGCCGCGAGCTCGCGGCGGCGCTCATCCGCAAGGGCGTGACGAAGCGCTGGATCCTGGTCCAGACGCGCACCGACATTGTGACGCGCCACCCCGATCTGCTGGAGGCGTGGCGGCCGATTGCGAAGGACTTCGACATCTTCTTTGGCCTCGAGGCCGCCTCCGACGCAGGACTGGCGAGCATCACGAAGGACGCGTCGGTGTCCTCCTCGATCGAGGCCGCTCGCATCGCGCGCTCCATGCGCTACGGCGTCACGGGCAACTTCCTCGTCGACCCCGACTGGGACGAGGCGCATTTCCACGAGCTCTGGGACTTCGTGGCCACCAACGGCTTCCAGCGCGCCGGCTACACGATCCTCACGCCGCTGCCGGGCACCGAGCTCTTCCAGAAGCTCGCGCCCGCCCTCGAGGGGCAGCCCTGGTTCAAGTACGACATGCACCACGTCCTCTGGGAGCCGCGCGTGGGCGCCCGTCGCTTCTTCGAGCTCTACGCCGAGACCTGGCGGCGCTCGATCCTGAACACGAGCGGGGAGAAGAGCTGGCTCGAGTGGATGCGGCAGATCAAGCCGACCCAGATTCCGTACCTGACCCGCGTCCTGCTCCGCACGCAGCGCATGATGAAGGTCGAGGCGTATATGAAGGAACACGAGGCCACGCGCGGCGAGCTCGCCGCGGCGCCGCCGCAGGCCCTGGAGGCCTCGTAGCCTCCTCCGCGCTCGACGCCGCACTGCCCGCGTTCGACGTTTCCTCGCACCACGAAATCGAGATCGCCGCGCCGCGCGAGCGCGCCTGGGCGGCGTTGCTGGAGGCCGATCTCGCCGGCTCGGCCGTCTCGAAGGTCCTGCTCGCCCTGCGCGGCTACGGCCTGCGAGCCCGCCGCGTGAGTACGGGCGGGACCGTGGCCGACCGTCTCCAGCGCTTCGGCTTCACGAAGCTCGCCGAAGTTCCGGGCGAGGAGCTCGTCTTCGGTCTCGCCGGCCGCTTCTGGCTTCCCGACGGAGGGCTCGAGCGGCTTGCAGGCCCCGAGGACTTTCGCGCTTTCGCCAACCCGGCGTGCGTGAAGGCGGCCTGGAATCTGCGCGTCGTCGAGAGCGGCCCCGGAACGTCGCGGCTGACCACCGAGACGCGCGTGCTCGGCCTCGGCGACGGCGCCCGCCGCCGATTCCGGCTCTATTGGACGTTCGTGGGGCCGTTCTCCGGATTGATCCGCCGAATGCTGCTGCACGGCGTGCGCCGGTCCGCCGAACAGGGCGGACCGGCAGCCGCGAGAGATCACTGACAGGACGAGGTCTACTGCAGCGCGAAGGTCTTGACGATGAACACTGCCATCTGCCCGCGCGTGTTGGCGTTGCCGGGACAATAGTTTCCGCCCCCGCATCCGCCGGTGATCGCCTCGGTCGCGAGCTGCTCGATCCAGCTGGTGAACGTGCCGGGGCAGGGCACGTCCGGGTAGAGGCCCGGCGGCGTGCACACGGGCGGAAGGTAGGTCGAGCCGTGCTCGGCCTTCAGGAGGAACACCGCCATCTGATCGCGGCGCACCGGCGTGGTCGGGCAGTAGTTGCCGCTGCCGCAGCCGCCGGTGATCCCCTCGATGGCGAGGGCTTCGATCCAGGCGGCGAAGGTCGAGGGGCAGGCGACGTCCGCGAAGTAGCCCGGCGTGCAGGGCGGCGGCACGTAACAGAGCCCGTGCCGCGCCTTCAGCAGAAAGACCGCCATCTGCTGGCGCAGCGTCGGCTGGTCGACGCCGTAGAGCCCGCCGCCCACGCCGACGGTGATCGCGTTCGAGACGAGAGTGGTCACGAACGCGTAAAACTGCTGTCCCCCGGGTACGTCCAGGAAATCCGAGACCCATCCCTTGACCAGCGTTCCCGTCGTCCCGTCCGGCGTCGTGACGACGACGTCGTTGACGGTGCCGGGGGCGAGCGCCGGAGCGGCGGAGTACAGGGTGTGGTCGTTGACGAACGTGACGGTCGCGGGTGCGCCGCCGATGGTCATGTCGACGGGCGAAGCGAAGTCCGTGCCGAAGATCGTCAGGGTCGTGCCGCCCGATTCCGGTCCGGAGGCCGGGCTCATCGAGAAGATGATCCGCTGGGAGAACTCCGAAGTGTTGCCGGCAGGATCCGTGGCCGTCGCCGAGATGCGAGCTCCGGCCTCCACCGCGACGGGGAGCGTGACGTCCAGGGCGGCGTGGCCGCTGCCGTCGGTCGTGACCGGCACGGAGCCGAGATAGGTCTCGCCCTCGAGAAACTCTCTCGGAAATCTCGCGCAGGGGGAGTTCGCGTAGAAGTCGAGGTCATAGTTCGTCGACGGCGCGCTGTCGAACTTGCCGTGGATCTCGACGGTCGAGGCGCCGATGACGACCGACTGCAGGATCGGGAAGTTCTGGAGGCCATTGGGTCCGACGTCGGCGTCGCCGGGGTCGTTCGGCGTCGGGCCGTCTCCCTGGTGGTCGAGGCCCAGCGCCTGGTTGTCGTGGATCGAGTTTCCGCGTATCGGGATCTGCGGGCCGATGTTGACGATCCCGGCGGGAGGGCTGCCGACCAGGTACCCCGCGCTGAACGCGATGACGTTGCCCTCGCCCGGCCCTGTTCCGCCGATCTGGATGCCGCCGACGTTCGATCCCGTCATGATCCCGGTGACGTTCCCGAGGGGAAGCGTCCCGCTCACGTCCGTCCCGACGAGGTTCCCCAGGACGGTGGTGTCGCCGGCGCCGTTGTAGATGTGGACGCCGATCTGGTTGCCGGAAATGACGTTGCCCTCGCCGGCGCTGGCCCCGCCGATCGCGAGGCCCGTGCTTCCCGAGTCGTTGATGCCGTTCGGGCTGCCCAGCGCCCTGGTGCCGGTGATGTCCGTGCCGATGAAGTTGCCCCGAATGACGTGCCCCGAGCCGTAGGAGATCAGGATGCCGTCGCCGAGGTTGCCGGAGAGGACGTTGCGTGCGCCATCCGCCGCACCGCCGATGATCGTGTTGGTCGCCGACGAAAGGCTGATTCCCTGCCCGTTCGGAATCGGCAGCGTCCCGCTGACGTCGGTGCCGATGAGATTGCCCTGGATGGTCGTGCCGTCCGAGGTTTGCACCAGGATGCCGCTCGCGTCGTTGCCGGAGATCAGGTTTCGGGCGGCGGCCGAGCTGCCGCCAATCGTGTTGCCGTCGGAGGAGAGGACGTCGATCCCCGAGCCGATCGTCGCGTCAGCCGTGCCGCTCGCATCCGTGCCGACGTAGCAGCCCTCGATGAGATTGCCGCCGCCGCTCTGCAGGCGGATCGCCACGGAGAATCCGCTCAGAACGAGGCCGCGGATCGTGCTGCCGCCCGCGGTGATCCAGATTCCGACGACCCCGCTGCCATGCAGCTCGATGAGCGGGCTCCCGGAGTATCCCGGCTGGGTGGTGCCGTCCAGGATCAACGGAGATGTGACCGTTGCCAGGCCGGTCGGGACGTTGATCGTGTGGACGCCGCCGCCCGGGATGTCGAAGGCGATGGTGTCGAGCCCGGCGTTGGCGTTGGCATCGAGGACCGCCTGGCGGAGGGATCCCGGGCCGCTGTCGTCGGTGTTGGTGACCGTGTAGGTCGTCGCGAGCGCTGCGGCCGTGCAGTGGATGAGGAAGAGCGCGGTGAGAATTCGCGGGCCCGGCTTCCATCGCGGAGAGAGGGTCCGAAAGGTCCTTTCGGGCGGCTCCAGGGCTGGCGTCTTCATGGTCGTTCTCCTTCTTCTTGTGCTCTCCTTTGCTCTGTTTTTTCCATACGTGGTCGCCCGGCTTTTGTTCGGGCCAGGCGCAGACGAAGGCCGCCTCCTTCGCTCTACTGCAGCGCGAAAGTCTTGACGATGAACACCGCCATCTGGCCACGCGTGTTGGGGTTGAGCGGGCAATAGTTGCCCCCGCCGCACCCGCCGGTGATGGCTTCGGCGGCGAGCTGCTCGATCCAGTTCGTGAACTGGCCCGGGCACGCGACGTCCGGAAAGACGCCCGGCGGCACGCACGCGGGCGGCAGGTAGGCCGGGCCGTGCTCGGCCTTCAGGAGGAAGACGGCCATCTGGTCGCGACGGACGGGCTGGGTGGGGCAGTAGTTGCCGCTGCCGCAGCCTCCGGTGATTCCCTCCACGGCCAGAGCCTGGATCCAGTTGGCGAACGTCGACGGGCAGGCGACGTCGGCGAAGTATCCGGGTGTGCAGTCGGGCGGGACGTAGCAGATGCCGTGGCGTCCCTTGAGCAGAAAGACCGCCATCTGCTGCCGGAGGGTGGACTGGTCGGCGCCGTAGAGCCCGCCGCTGACCCCCACCGTGATCGCGTTCGAGACGAGGGTCGTGACGAAGCTGTAGAACTGCTGGGAAGCCGGCACGTCGAGGAAGTCGACGATCCAGGCCTTGCGCAGCGTCCCGGCGGTTCCGTCGGTGTTCGTGACCACGATGTCGTTGACCGTCGCGGCCGGCAGGGCGGGCGCGACCGCCGTCATGTCGGTGTCGTCCACGACGTTGACGTCCGTTCCGGCAGCCCCGCCGAAGGTGACGGCGGCGCCGGCCACGAAGTGCGTGCCCGTCATCGCGATCGTGACGCCGCCCTCGGGCGGTCCCGACCGCAGCGACGAGGCATAGATGACGTTCTGCGAGAACTCCGACGTGTTTCCGTTGGGATCGGTGGCCGTGACCGAGATGGGCGGCTGGCTCGCGGCGTTGGCGTCGTTGAGCAGGATGTCGAAGGGCGCGTCGCCGGCGCCGTCGGTCGTCACCTGTTGGGTGCCGAGAAAATAGGCGCTCTGCAGCAGGTCCCGCGGCCGCGGCGTGCAGGACGGGCTCTCGTAGAAGTCGAGGTCGAAGGTCGTGCCCGGGGTCGACTTGACGATGCCGTGGACGGTCAGCGTCGTGGCGCCGTAGTCGACGGTCGAAACGAACGGGAAGTTCTGGAGCTGGTTCGCGCCGGTGTCCGCGTCGAGAACGTCGTTCTTCGTGACGCCGGCCGGGTCATTGTCGATGCCCAGCAGCTGGTTGAAAAAGATCGGGTTGGCGCGGATCGCGTTGCGGACGCCGAGGTTGTACACGCCGTTCTGGTTCCAGGCGATGGCGTTGGCTTCGCCGGCGGCGACGCCGCCGATGAGCGCATCCGTCGAGTTCTGGTCGAGGTAGACGCCCGCACCGCCGTTTCCGAGAGGCTGGGTCGCCAGGGGATCCGTGCCGATCGTGTTTCCCTTGACGACGGTGCCGATGCTGCCGACGATGGAAATGCCGTCGAGCGTGTTGCCGGAGATCAGGTTGCCCGCGCCGGCGTTGAAGTCGCCGCCGATCACCAGCGCGGCAGCGCTCGAGGAGAAGATCCCGTAGTTGTTCGGCAGGGACTCCGTCCCCGCCGCGTTCGTGCCGATCTTGTTTCCCTGGATCGTGCACCCGTTGCCAACCGAGATGTGGATGCCGACGTCGGCGCTTCCGGAGATCACGTTGCCCTCGCCGGGGTTGGGTCCGCCGATGAGGAAGCCCGTGGTTCCCGTCAGGGAGATGCCCTCGCCGTTGGGGATGGCGGAGTTGCCCGTCACGTCGGTGCCGATGAGATTGCCCTGGATGACGTTGGACCCGCCGCCGGTCGACTGGATGCCAGTGGAGTTGCCGCTGATGAGGTTTCCGGCTCCCGCCGCGGAGCCCCCGATGACGTTGCCGCTGGTGGCCGCCGTGAGGACGATGCCGACCCCGTTTCCGGGACCGGCCGTTCCCGTCGGGTCGGTGCCGATGAAGCAGCTCTCGAGGTGGTTGTCATTCGATTCGATCTGGACGCCGGCGTTGAAGTCGTGCAGGCCCACGCCGCGGATCGTGTTGGACCCGGTTCCGGTCATGCGGAGGCCCGCGCCGCTGAAATCGGCGAGCTCGATCAGAGGCGTGCCGGCGTAGCCCGGCTGGGTCGTGCCGTCGAGGGTTGTCTCCCCGGCCAGCGGCGGAAGGAGGGTCAGCGGCTGGATCAGGAAGGGACCGCTGCCCGGAATGTTGAAGGCGATCGTGTCGGCGCCGGCGGCCGTGTTGGCGTCGAGGATCGCCTGGCGCAGCGACCCGGCACCCGAATCGGCGGTGTTGGTCACCGTGAAGGTCCCGCCGCCGGCCGAAGCGGCGAGCCCGAGGCCGAGCAGGAGTGGGGCAGCCAGAGCGAAGGCAGTGGAGCGAGTCGCGGCTTGGGAGCGCATTTCGGATCCTCCATGTAGCACGCGTGAAATCCCCGGGAAAGGGATCAGGTCACGGGACAGGCCAACCCTGCGCGATTTTAATCCTTGCACGGAAGAGGCTTGCGGGCACTCGATGGCCGGCCCTTGCGATCGCGACGCCGCCGCGCTGCCCGGGCCGCCGGCCGCAGACGCTGTGGTCTAATCGCTCCACAGCTTTCAGGCGTTGGCAACGAAGTCCGAGGCGAGCATGGAGCCGGCGAAGCCGCAGGTGACGGCGCTTCTGCAGCAGTGGAGCCGCGGTGACCGCGACGCTCTCGAGAAGCTGACGCCGCTCGTCTACGAGGAGCTGCGCGGCATCGCGGCCGGGTACATGCGCGACGAACGTCCGGGCCACACCCTCCAGGCCACGGCGCTCGTCCACGAGGCGTACGTGCGCCTGATCGGCCAGAAGCGCGTCTCGTGGCAGAACCGCGCCCATTTCTTCGGCATCGCAGCCCAGCTGATGCGGCGCATCCTGATCGACCATGCGCGCCGCCGGCAGGCCGCCAAGCGCGGCGTGGGAGGCGCTCTGCGCCTGACCGCGGGCGTGGACGTCGCGGGCGCGCCCGAACAGGATTTCGACCTCCTGGCCATCGACGGCGCCCTTTTGCGCCTCGAGCAGCTCGACGCCGACCAGGCCCGCATCGTGGAGTTGCGCTTCTTCGGCGGCCTGACGGTCGAAGAGACGGCCGAGGTCGCCGGGGTGTCGACGGCCACGGTCAAGCGCGAATGGCGCACGGCGCGCGCATGGCTCCGTCACGAGGTGGGCCTCGACGCGGCTCCGTGACGCCGCCGCCCGCTGACGCGCAGGAATGGCAGAGGGTCAAGAAGATCCTCGGCGACGCCCTCGAGCTCGATCCCGCCGCGCGACCGGCGTTCATCGTCACGGCATGCGGGGGCGACGAACGGCTCCGCGGGCAGGTCGAGGCGCTCGCCGCGTCGGCCGACGCCGACTGGGAGCTGGTGGACGCGGCGCCGGCGCAGCGGCTGGCGGCGTTCTTCGACGTGACGCCTCGCTCGCGGGTCGGCGATCGGATCGGCGCGTACGAGCTCCTGTCGGAGCTCGGCCACGGCGGGATGGGGATGGTGTACCTGGCCGGCCGTGCCGACGACGAGTTCCAGAAGAAGGTCGCCATCAAGCTGATGCGTCCGGGCACGGCGAGCGAGGACGCGCTGCGGCGGTTCCGGAGCGAGCGCCAGATCGCGGCGTCGCTCGATCATCCCAACATCGCGCGGCTGCTCGACGGCGGTTCGACGGAGGCGGGCGAGCCCTACTTCGTCCTGGAGTACGTGGAGGGGGAGCCGCTCATAGAGTGGTGCGACCACCGGCGCCTGTCGGTCGACGGCCGCCTCGCGCTCTTCCGGGAGATCTGCGGCGCGGTGCAGCACGCGCACCAGGGCCTCGTCGTGCACCGCGACATCAAGCCCGGCAACATCTTCGTCACTTCCACGGGGGTGCCAAAGCTGCTGGACTTCGGCATCGCCAAGCTGCTCCAGGCCGACGGCGCGCCCGAGGCGGCGGCGGAGACCGGAACCCAGATGCGGCTCATGACCCCCGAGTACGCGAGCCCCGAGCAGGTGCGCGGCCGCCGCGTCACGACCGCGAGTGACGTCTACTCGCTCGGCGTCGTGCTGTACGAGCTGCTCTCGGGCCGCCAG
>Ga0207641_10005920_pt1 | contig 10367 bp, 9 predicted proteins | sample KBSSwiS62_FD_184306 | JGI IMG/M metagenome (GOLD analysis project Ga0207641, IMG submission 184306) | Switchgrass rhizosphere microbial communities from Kellogg Biological Station, Michigan, USA - KBS Switchgrass S6-2 (SPAdes) (version 2) | ecosystem: Host-associated > Plants > Roots >... | reverse complement strand
GTGATAGCCCCGGAGAAGTCGCCGAATCGCCCACGTACTCTGCCGACCATCAGGTGGCGAACCGAGAACGTGATGGAAGAGTGGACGGGGTCGATCGTCCACGTGCCGGGGGTGAGATCCCGCCCAACCGGCCACGTCACCTGAGTATTCTTCTCGAGTTCGGACGGCAGCTCGTAGAGTTCGCGTAAGACCAGGGCGTTGCGGGCTTGGATGAGCACGCCGCCCTCGTCGAGACGTCCGAGTTCGATTGGGGCGAAGCCGAGATCGGTGCACAGTTCGGCTACCGTCGCGCTTGCCGCGGAGTCGTTGCTGGACACGAAGACCACGCGTTTCCCAAATTCGGGCGGGCGATTCTCGGCGAGCTGCCTGGCGGCGGTTTGGTTGAACGACTTGACCACCGCGGCGCCCGGAAACGCCTCGGCGTTGTACTCGGTCGACAGGCGGCCGGCGAGGATTTGCTCGGAATTCGGCACCAGAAACGCGTTCGTTGCGTCGACGACGATCTTGCCCGACCAGTCTGGACGGCGCGCACCCAGCTCACGGACCTGGACGAACGGAATGGCCAAGATGATCACGTCCGCATCCAGGGCCGTATCGAGGGTGGCCGGTGTGATCGAGGCGGACAGTTCGGTGACGTCGATCGTCTCCGGACCTCGCGTGTTGGCCCAGAGTGCTGGGACGTGGTGGTCGGAGAACCGTTGCGCCAGAACCGTGCCAACGGTGCCGGTGCCCACGACGGCGTACTGCAGAGCGCTGCTCATCGCACGACCTCCGCGGTCCGAGCGGCCGCGACGAAGACCGCCGGCGTCAGGATCGGCGCGATGCCGGTGAACCACGGCAGGATCAAACCTGGAGTGCCGGCCACCTCGCCAGGCGTGGAGGGGTTCTCCGCTAGGCGCTCCTTGAACTTCAGCAGTTTCGTGCCACCGATAAAGAGATATGCGGCGGCGAGTAGTACGGACGCGATCCATACCGCGATGTTCACGAGGGCTCCTCGAAGACGTATGCGTGCGAACAAGGACGACCCGGCCGGGCGGCATCTGCGAATGTCGCATTCACGCGGGCCGGAGGGGCATTGGTTGATGCTTCAATTAAACTAGAGGCATTAACGTGATGCGTCAAGTAATGTTCTGCATCGCACCGATTGCCCGCGTGACTTCGACCGCGACGCCTCGACGACGACCAGGCGCCGTCACCGATGCTTGCAGGGTTGCCCCTGCGGAATCACCGGCGCCGAGGGTCTGCCTTGACGGAGCCGTCGCCGGTCGGCGGCTCACGTTCAATGGTTGATGGTGGAACTATCCTTCAGACGGGAGAGATTACGGATGACAACTGTGCGATGGGAAAGCATCGGGCCGTCGCGATGACGCGACCCAAGCGTGAGCCTGGCCGATCCGAAACGGTGTGGCTCGACGACGATCAGCAGCGTGCGTGGCGTCAGCTCCTGTCGATGATCATGGAGCTTCCGGCGGCCCTGGAAAGCGATCTGCAGCGCACCACCGGACTGACGACGTTCGAGTACCTGGTGTTGGCGAATCTGTCGGAAGCCGACGACAGGACGCTGCGGATGTCGGAGCTCGCCGCCCGTGCCAACTCCTCGTTGTCGCGGTTATCGCACGTGGTCAGGCGCCTCGAAGACGACGGGTTGGTGATCAAGCGTGTCTGCGCCGATGACGGCAGGGTGAGCGTGGTCGAGCTCACGAAGGCGGGAATGAGGCGGGTCGCCGCCGCGGCCCCGTGGCACGTCGCGAAGGTTCGCGAACTGGTGGTGGAACCGTTGACGAAGGCGGACCTGATCAAGCTCGGCAAAGCGGCCGAAGCCATTACTGACCGGATCGCCGAGTCTGGTTGACTACATCAGCCTCCTCGACCTGCTCGCGCTAATTGCATTGCCCTGCCGCCGATGGCATTTCGTCGCATGACAGCGCACGCATCGCCTGGGCCTGATCCCGGTTACCCCGGACTGCTGTCAACGGCGATTCTGCTCTTAGCCTTCGTAATCGCAATTAGGTCGCCCGACTGGTCGATCGCCACCATCTGAACCGCAGCAACCCCTTCACTGAGCACACCAGAGGCGGCATAAACACGAGCCGAAACTGCCGTAGAATCGGGCGGAGTTAGATACCACCGAGTTCCAATGAAAGCGAGTAGCTTTGCGCTGCAACACTTTTCCGGCGAGGATAACGCTCCGGCTCAGTGATTCGCTGATTTGCTCGCTTGGGTGATTTCCAGCGTTACAGCCGTCATCATTCCATGGCCATCTTCCCGTTCCGGTGCAAAGCAGCAAGCCGGTTACATCGGCTACGCGGTCACTACTGCTTCGGCGCACGAGTCGTGAACTACCTGGGCCGCAGCTCAGGTGGGTCGACCCAGGGTTCTACAGGCTGCTGACTTCCGCGCGTTGGCTCATGAACCGAACTAGCTCAGCTCGCGAGCGGATGCCTAGCTTGCGGTAGATGCGAGTGATGTTGCTTTCGACTGTTTTCGGGCTGATGAGCATTGTTGCGGCAACTTCACGGGTGGTCATCCCAGACGCCGCGAGCTCGGCCACCCGCTGCTCAGCGGCGCTGAGGTCACCGCGGCTTTGTGGACCCACCTTCACGCGGGCCAGCTCCGCGCGAGCGCGCTGCGCCCACAGCGGTGTCCCGAGCTCCTCGAACGCCTGTGCCGCCGACCGCAACGTATCTGAGGCAACAGATTTCATCCGTCGACGACGTTGAAGCTGGCCAAACAACAGCTGTGTGCGCGCCCTGTCGAACGGCATTGGCAGGCGGTCGTGTTCGCCCATCGCCGCTTCCACGGACTCGGTTGCAGCCGTGAGGTCGCCGCGAGCCGCCAGCAACATGGCCCGGCACCGCGCCCCGACGGCCAACATCCAAGGCCGGTCCAACCGGCAGCCGTTGTTTTCCAGCGCCTCGATCAATGGTTCGGCCTCTGACAGGCGACCCAATTGGATAAGCGACTCAACCGCGTCGGGCACAAATCCGGCGACCCAGATCTCCGTGGCTTCGGGAGCTGCCATGACTCTGCTCACCAACGGTTCGAGCGCATTGATCGCTGCTTGATAGTTGCCCAGCGAAACCTCGAGGAAGCCTAAGACCGCGACGGTCAATGTGGTCAGACGCACAGAGCCACTGCCCGCGATTGGGCCGATCGCCTCGCTGATATCACGTCGCGCATCGTTGGCCCGTCCGGCGTATACGGCGACGATCGCCCTCGTCGTCAATGCCGCGGAGAGCTGCAGCGTTCCATCTAGTCGCTCCGCACGCTCCACAGCGTCCTCGGCGATCGACGCGGCCGTCGCAAAGTCGGCCCGCCAAATCTCGGTGAGAACGCTTTGGAACGAGACGAACACCAAATCGCTGTCGTCGCCGCGGTCGATGCAGCTCTGCCTGAGGTCGATAAAAGTGTCATGAGACTCATCGAGCCGACCCACCCAAGCCAACGCCATCGCACTCATGAAGCGAGGACTGGACTGCGTAGGCATCGCTGCTTGGCGGTCCTCCAATTCCAGTGCACGGCGCCGGTTCTGGTCATCGAAACCATCGCCGAGCACCATGCGTACTGCAACCCACGTGCCGAGGGCCTGGCTGAGCAGTTGCGGTTGGCCAAGCCGTTCCGCGTAATCGACGGCATCCTCGATGTTGCGGGCCGACGCGGCGTGCCACCCCAAGCGAATCTGAATCCACGACAACGACACCAGGATCTGTATACGTAATGCGACTTCGTCTGCGGCCTCGGCAAGCGCTCGTTGAAGGTATTCAGCGCCTTCGAGCAGACTGTTCTGCACCTGACTCATCGTCCCGAGCAGAGTCAATGCTTGGGCGCGCAGCGGCGCGGGCATCGGCTGTTCGATGGTCTTCTTCAGCGCGGCTCGGGCTCGTGAGGCGTCTCCGGCGTTGAAATGATGTGCGGCGGAGAGGATCCGACGTTCGGGAGTGTCGCCGCCGAGTTCGATTGCCAGGTCGACCAGTTCGGCAGCGGCGGCGGGCGCTCCGCGAATACGGGCCGTCTCTGCGGCGGTGTCCAATGATTCAAGAGTCGCTGGGTCACTGTCGGTGGCGCCAAGCGCCAAGTGGCGTGCATGCAGTTCGGGCTCAACGACGATCTCCGCCAAGCGACGATGCATGGCGCGACGGCGCGCGGGTTTCGCGCCGGTGTACACGCCGCTGGCCAGTAGCGGGTGGGAGAAGCGCACGCGATGCCGGTCGAGCAACAGAATTCCTGCCGCCTCGGCCTCTTCGAGTGAACGGCGAAGGTGGTTGGGATCGAGTCCTAGTGCGGTGGCCAACAGTTCGACGGTTGGCTCACCCACGCATGCCGCCGCGAGCACCAAGTCCTGGGCCTCGCTTTCTAGGCCGTCGAGTCGGGCGCGCACCAGCTCGGCCAGTGTGGGCGGCAATCGCAGGTCGGGATTTGGTGTTGCGTGCTCCACCGTACGGGCCAATTCGATTGCATAGAACGGGTTTCCGCCGGAGATTTCGTGTATCCGTACGATCATTGGTCGCGAGAAGGACCGCCCCAATCGCTGGGACACGACTCGATGCAACGCGCCTGGCCTCATCGGCTGGAGTTCCATCCGGCGTAAGGCCTCGGGCCTATGGAGCGCAAGCCACGCTCCGGGATTCTCAGTGTGTCCAGTGCGCACCGCCGCGACGAGGCCGACCGGTCCGGATAAGCGGCGTACAGCGAACGCGATGGCCGACGCGCTCGAGGGATCGACCCACTGCAGGTCGTCGATCGCCAGGACCACCTTCTGGCGACGGGCGAGCTCCTCGACGATGGCAAGAAATGCCGCGGCGACCGCGCGCGGGTCGGCAGGAGCGTCCTCGTCATCGCCTCGCAACATCACTCGGTCGATCGCGAGCCGTTGCGGATCTGGAAGATCGGCCCACTCCGCTGGGTCAACACGAGTGAGCAGGTCGGCCAACACGGCATAGGCCAGTACGGTTTCCGCCTGCGCGGGGCGCGCAGACAAGAGCTGGAATCCGTGCTCGCGCGCCTGTTCTTGTACGGTCAGCCAGAGGGTCGTCTTGCCGATGCCTGCCTCGCCCTCGATGACCAGAGCCCTCGGCTCATCCGACGCGCCGGTCAAAAACTCATCAACCGCACTCGCCTCGGCTTCACGGGTGACTTCCAGCCTTACAGCCGCCATCGATCCATGGCCACCTTCCCGCGCCCGGCGCAACCAGCAAACTGGTTATAGACGCTACGTGGTTGGTAGTGCGGCGCGCACGAGTAGCGAACTACTTGAATTGGCCAAAAACTATTGCGGACCGCGCCGCTGGGGTGGTGGATCGGCATTACGGCGTTCCTTAGCCGCAATATGTTGACCACCAACTCCGGTGATGGTGTGGTCCGCATCCTCGCCTTGTTTCTGGTCCTGGCGCCCGCAGGTGCGGTGCTGTCGGTGGATCGACTGCGCTAGGCGCCGGCCCGATTCTGGAGTTCCCGGCCCGCGCTCCGTGGGCGCTGCGGCTGATTCAGAGCCCGCGACCCAGTGTTCTGAGCTGTAGGGAATTCCCCAATTTCCCTGTAAAACGGCGGGGCCTACCGTCGAGTTATGGAATCGCCGTCATCAGCCGGGGCTTGTTTTCTCGCCGAATGGTATCGGTCGGAATCGGCTGAGCGGTCAGTCGAACCGACGATCGCAACGCTGGACGACGCGGCGGCCGAGGTTTCCGCGTCTGGCACACCGGTGCGGCTCATTGCGCTGTTTGCGATGCCCAATGACGATCTGCTCTTCGGCGTGTTCACCGCAGATTCGGCGCAGACTGTGGCCCACGCGTGCGACCGCGCGGGGATGTCTGCACAGCGGCTGACTAGCGCCTCGGAGGTCCATTTCCGCACCTAGGTCGTCCGCTACGCGTGCGCCTGCCAGCTGTCTCTGCGCGCTTACCGCCGACGTTAGCGAAGTGTTGACGCTCTTCATCATTGAATCCGGACATCGAAATCAACAGTCCGCGTGTGCTTTCCACACCAGTCACGCCACTAAGAGGCGAAAGGGGGCAGGAGTGACCGCGGGAAGCCGGCGCCTAACGCGTTTGCAATCACCTTCGGCGATCGTTTCCCGGCGGCCGAAACCTACTAGTGGAAACCTCCGGAAACACCGTTAACGCGATAGTCCCCTGGCCGTCTACGTCGCTTTCTTCGTGGACGTCGGTACCGCCTTCCGGAACTGCCTCAGGTGTTCCGGTCTGCGACCGAGCAGCTCGGTACACCTCGTGCTGTGAAACAGACTCGGCTGACGGCGGTGGTGCTTTCTTCGGCGCTTTTCGCATGAGGTGCAGGAGCGAGGTCGGTATCCGTTGGACTGTCTCGGCGGAGAGGAAGGCGAGGTACAGCACGAACATGGCGGGGGAGAAAAAGCCGACTGCGACGCTTATGGCGATGCCGGTGTGCATGATCACGCCCGCGGTCAGCACCCACGGTCGAAGTCGTCGGTTCCACACGAAGACACCGATGCAGAACTCGAGTGCCAGCACGAGCCATGTGGCGACGTTCATCAGCAGGCCGTTGTGGGTCACCCAGTTCGGGGCAGGCAATATCACCATGTCTTCCAGTCGAAGCGCGTAGGAGACGGCGGTGCCATTGGGCCAGGTTTCTCCGTTGATCTTGGTGCGCACCGTGCCCAGATAGATGATGGTGAGCTGGATCTGGATCAATCGCAGCGCCCAGGGGGCGCGTTCCTGTGCGGTCCAGAACCGACCGGTGCGGCGGCGCTGGTCGAGCGATAGTGCAGTTCCACTTGGGGAGATCGCGAGAAATAGGGCTTCGGCGCGTATTACTGCGTCTCCGGCATTGAACACGGAGGGGTTGCGGGTTTGGAAGGACATGACGAGTACGCATACGAGGACGGATGCCAGTCGACTTCGCCATCCCACCGTCATGGCGATGGAAGCGACGAAAAGTACTACCCAGCAGACTAATACGGTGCGGTCGGTGGAACTGAGGGCGAAAATTGTCAGCCGGTAGGGACCGTGGACGATCTGCGGCCGCAGTCCTTGTGGGCCAAAATAGTCGCGCAGGTCGGGCAGCAGGGACGCCGACCAGCACATCATCATTACGCCGAAGGCCATGCGAACGAGGCCGAGCGGATACATAGATTGCGGATGAAACCAAAATGACTGCCATTGCCGCATGAGCCGGTCCAAATGACCCTCGGGCCGATGGGTTGGATCGCTCATTGCTCAGCCCGAAACTGGCTTGTCGGCGATCACGCTGGTCGAGGGCTGGTCGGGTGTTGACTGTCCCGGTGGGGTCAGTGTCGATGTCTTGAGGACCGCCCTCACGTGGACCGGATGGACCAGGGGAGTCGTCTCGTGGCGCACGACCCACGACATGAGCCCAGCCAGGACGACCGGGTCGCGGATCGCTTGTTCTTTGACTTTCTGCCAGTGATACCAGGAAAACGGTCCTATCACTCGGCCGCCTCGCTGGAAGGACCACATTCGATCGCTGCCGTCGGCCGTCGTCACGTGGATTTCAAGGTCCTCAGTGCGACGTATCGGGTCTGGGGCGTACATGCTCCAGCTGGTGTCCAGCGTGGTGAGGCCGGCGAACGGACTTAGTACAGGTTGTGCAGCGCTGCGGATTTGAGAATCAGGCAGGTTGTACACGACACCGGCCGTGATGACGCCTACGGCAAACGCGCTGATGAGAATCTGCCCCACCGCAGAGCGATCGAACCGTTCCGACCATGGCATTCGACATTCGTCGGTGTTGCCTAACCGCCTGTCGGAACCGGTCAGAGCCGCCACCAACCGCCACCATTACGCAGTCCGAGAAGACCGAGGAAGGAGGTGAATAAACCTCCAAAGAACGCGACAGTCGAACTCCACAAACTTGAGATGAAGGAAGCAACTGCGCCGAGCACACCCTCGCCGCCCGAGGTCGCGGCGGTGCCGCTGCTCCCTGAACTTCCGGACGAACCGCTACTTGACGAAGTCGCGCTGGTCGCCGAACTTGCACTACTTGCCGAGGTACCTGAGGTGTCGCTGCTGCTGGTGGCGCCCGAGGAACCCGAACTGCCCGACGAGCCACTGGAACCCGAAGACCCACTGGAACCCGAGGAGCCGCTCGAGCCCGAGGTGTCGCTACTGCTTGTCGCGCCCGAGGAACCCGAACTGCCCGAAGAGCCACTCGAACCTGAGCTTCCAGATGATCCACTAGAACCTGAGGAGCCAGTCGCCGCGCCGGTCGATTCTCCGGCAGCGAGGAGCACTGGGTTTGGAGGCGGAATTGAGGGGTGCAGGATCGCTCCCGCACTCATGAGCAGCCCGCCAGCGAAAAGAATCGCGCTAACAGTCCGACGATTCGCCACACGTGGGACGCGCCAAAACGCGTCCGTCTCAACAACGACCGGTGGTTCCTCGCACTCGTTGCTCACGGACGCTCCCCCAAAGTGGCACTCAGCTACGCACGAACGTAGCCGTACACCGACCCGGAAAGAAATGAGGGATTCCCCTACACCTGCGGTTGGAAATACGCCGTGCGCAGCATGTTGACGGCCAACTGCAGACGGTGCACCGCTCTAATCCGGGCCCGCACCTCGAGTCGGGCCTGCCTACCCGACGACGAGGCGCCGTCGCGGCCGCCGACAACAGGTGCTCGTCACCTAGAGATATCCCATGCGGGCAATTCGTCTCTGACGCTGCGGGGCCGCGAAATCACGTGAATCTGTCGACCGCATGCTCTTTGCGGGCCAGCTATTGCGATTGCTGATCGATGAACCGGCCCAGGTCTGCCCGCGAGCGGATGCCGAGCTTTCGGTAGACGCGACTGAGGTTCCTCTCAACGGTCTTCGGGCTGATGAGCATCGTCGCGGCAATCTCGCGATTGGTCATTCCCGACGCCGCGAGTTCGGCGGCACGCTGCTCGGCAGCGCTGAGAGCGCCGGCGCTTTGGGGGCCGACCTTCACGCGGGCCAACTCCGCGCGAGCGCGCTGTGCCCACAGCGGCGTCCCTAGCTCCTCGAACGTCTGCACTGCCGAGCGCAAGGTGGATGACGCCAACGATTTCAGCCGTCGACGATGCTGGAGCTGTCCAAACAACAGCTGTGTCCTCGCGCGTTCAAAAGGCATTGGTAAACGGTCATGTTCGGCCATCGCCGCTTCGACGGCCAGTGAGGCTGACTGGAGCTCACCCTGGGCTGCCAACAGCATGGCCCTGCATCGGCCTGCGACGGCAAGCATCCAGGGCCGGTCCAACCGACGGCCGTTGGCCTCAAGCGCCGCGATCAGTGGATCGGCCTCAGCCAGCCGCCCCAATTGAACAAAAGCCTCGACAGCGTCCGGGATGAACGACGCACCAATGATTTCCGTCGCCAGCGGTGCCTTGTGCAACGCCGACAGCAGGGGCTCGAGTACCTTGAGCGCCGCTTGATAATTGCCAAGCGACACCTCGAGAAATCCGCTGATCACTATGGGCCACGCGCCCAGTTGATGGGAGGAACTGGAACGCTGGCCCGCCGCGACGGCCTCAGCGAGAGCGCGGCGGGCCTCGCCGTCGCGCCCGGCATAGGCCGCGACGGTGCCCGTGACCGTCCAGCCCACGAAAAGCGGCAGAGCTCCATTCATCTGTTGGGCCAGTTGCAGGGTGCCCTCGGCGAGCGAGGCGGCCTGGGCGAAGTTCCCGCGCCACACTTCAATCACCACGCTGTGGAAGTCAACGAAGATGAGCTCGGCTTCGGCGCCTTGCTCGAGGCAACGACGGCGCAAGGCCTGCAAGTCCTCTGCGGCCCGATCCAGTTCGCCTGTCCACGCCAGCAGTAGCGCGTATTGAACGCTGGGTTGAAAGGCCGTCGAGACATTTGCCCGAGGGTTCTCCAGTTCCAACGCGCGTCGCATGCTGTGCTCATCGAGACCGTCACCGCGCATGAAATGCAGCATCGCCCGCATGCCGAGGGCTTGGCTCAGAGGCTGCGGCTCTGAAAGCCGTTCGCCTTCAGTGACGGCTTGCTCAGCGCGGGTGATCGCGGCGCCGATCCGTCCAGCGTTGAGAAGGGCGAAAGCCAACGTCACAAGCATCTGTACCAGCAGCCCGAGGTCGCCGCTGGCCTCATCGAGTGACCCCTCTAGCAAGCCGACCGCATCGAGGAAGCTGTTGTTCAGCAAGCAGACAACCGCCCGTAGATTTGTTGCGGTGGCACGCAGAATTCCCCTTGGGAGCCGACGGATGGTGTCCGCGAGCAGCGTATCGGCACGATCGGGGTCGCCGGAGTCAAAGTAGTAACTCGCCGCACGGATCCTGCGCTCCGGTGTCCCACCGCCGAATCTGATTGCCAGATCCAGCAATTCGGCGCCTGCGACGGGCGCGCCCCGGCTATTTGCCATCTCCGCGGCAGCGTCGAGGGATTCGAGCAGAGC
>Ga0207641_10005918_pt1 | contig 10368 bp, 6 predicted proteins | sample KBSSwiS62_FD_184306 | JGI IMG/M metagenome (GOLD analysis project Ga0207641, IMG submission 184306) | Switchgrass rhizosphere microbial communities from Kellogg Biological Station, Michigan, USA - KBS Switchgrass S6-2 (SPAdes) (version 2) | ecosystem: Host-associated > Plants > Roots >... | reverse complement strand
TATGATTATCTAACCGGTGAAACCATCACCTCCACCGGGGCCGCACAAAATTTTACCCTGCAACCGGGAGAATATCATGTATATGTAAACCGGAATGTGACCAATGTAATTCCAACGCCGGTTTTTGATATACCTAACGGCGCCGGCCAATTGAAAATAACGGTGTTGAATAATCCTATACAGGCCAGCACCGGGCTAAAGATTGAGCTGCCATCTGATGGAAAACTACAGATTAGTGTATTCGATAACCTGGGCAGGCTGAAGGGCAGGTATGATGCGGGTTATCGCGCCAGGGGTAATTATGTGTTTTTATTAGCTGATATCATTCATAAAGAAAAGTTACCTGCTGCGGGAATGTATTTTGTGCAGTTCAATTTCAACAGCCGCCTTGGCTCAGTTAAGCTGATTTCGGCAGGTAATCGGTAAAAAAATAACCCCAGCCTTTATAAGCTGCGGTTATCTGATAAATTTGATTCGTGCACGATTCCGCCCCTGACTGCTCGTTCGTTTTTACAATGAATAGCAGCGTAACGGCTTCTGCAAACCGGAAAGCATTATCATTTAAACGGGTGGTGAAGATTATTCCGAAGTTACCGGCATGGTGTCACGGGCGTAATTCAGTACATTTAACACGGTTTCTGCACGGGGTGCATATAACTCAGTTGTAAGCTGGTTAACCGAAGTTTCAATAACATTGAATTTTTGCTGTAAAGCCCAATCGCTGGCTAAGGCATCCGCTATGGCGGTAGTTTCGCTGGGGGAAGTTTCCTGATACAAATACAAAATCAAATCTTCCGGTGTAAAGATTGACATAAGCAAACCATTTTGTCCTGTTAATAATTTTCCAAAGTGTCCAGCTTTGGAACGTCCGTAATATAAACGATGGTTAAGATAGGTTATTGTGCAGTAAGTGCAATTAATTGGTTCATGGTTTCTTATGCACCGTAAAAATACGTTTTACACAGACCTTATTCGGTTGTTTTTGGAGATTCAATGATATAGAGATCTTCATTGTCGCGCTTCATCAGATATTTTTCCCGGGCGTATTTTTCAATCGTAAAAGCATTGATTTTTAACTGGTCCAGCTCTTTCCGGGTGGCTGAAATCTGCCGTTCATAATACTGTTTGCTTGTACGCAGACCGTTCAGCTCCTGCCGCTGTTTAAAACAGGTTACGTAAAAATCGCGATCATCAAAAAACAACATCCACACAATAAAACCGGCCAGGGTAAGCAGGTATTTGTTTTTTAACCAAGCGGGTATATGACTCAACAATTGCATACAGTTTTGCTATACTGCTATAAAGTTAGCGATTTTGACTTTTCGCCGCTGGCAGAACCTATTTTTCTTTTACGGCCGCAGAATTGCCCATGATCCGCTGTGAATCTTCCCTCTCTGCCACGCAGAGAGGGTGCCGGGGTCAAGACCCGACGGGCTGAGTTCTGTACCTGCCGCTTTTTTCTTCCAGGTATTTTATTTCCCGAATTTTATTTTCCCGGAAGGGTATATACCGGTATTGCCCAGTTGCTCCTCTATCCTTATCAATTGGTTGTATTTGGCTATGCGGTCTGTTCTGGAAGCGCTGCCGGTTTTTATTTGCCCGCAGTTAAGTGCTACCGCCAGGTCGGCAATGGTGGTATCCTCCGTTTCGCCGCTACGATGGCTCATAATGGTATTGTAGCCGTTGTGTTGTGCGAGCGTAACCGCGTTAATGGTTTCGGTAAGCGTTCCAATCTGGTTCACTTTCACCAGCAGGCCATTAGCAATATTCTTGTCAATGCCCTGTTGAAGTCGGGTGACATTGGTTACAAATAGATCATCGCCCACTAACTGGCATTTGCCCCCTACCGTATCAGTCAATAATTTCCAGCCTTCCCAGTCGTCTTCTGCCATGCCGTCTTCGATAGAAATAATCGGATATTTTTTTACCCAACTATCCCAATATGCCACCAGTTCTTCGCTGCTCATTTCCTTTCCACTGCTTTTGTGAAATACATATTTCTTTTTCTTGCCGTCCCATAATTCACTATTGGCAGCATCCATGGCAATAGCTATCTGGCTGCCTGTTTTGTAACCCGCTGCAGTAATGGCTTCCAGCACGGTTTCTATGGCTTCTTCATTGCTTTGGATATTGGGTGCAAAACCACCTTCATCGCCCACATTGGTGCTGAAGCCTTTTTTCTTAAGCACACCTTTCAGTGTGTGAAATATTTCAACACCCCAGCGCAGTCCTTCGCTGAAACTGGTAGCTCCCACCGGCATTACCATAAATTCCTGGAAATCTATTTTGTTGTCGGCATGTGCTCCACCATTCAGAATATTCATCATGGGGATGGGCAGCGTTCTGGCGTTGGTTCCACCAATATAGCGGTAGAGTGGCAGATTGGCTTCAAGGGCAGCAGCTTTGGCTATGGCCATACTCACTGCCAGCAGGGCGTTAGCGCCCAGCTTTGTCTTATTGGGTGTGCCATCCAGCTCTATCAGCAATTTATCTGCTGCAGCCTGGTCGGACACTTCAAACCCCAGTAACTTTTCGGCAATGGTATCATTCACATTTTTTACGGCATTTAAAACGCCCTTGCCCACATATACTTTTTTATCATTGTCACGCAGTTCGGCTGCTTCGTGTATGCCGGTACTGGCACCGCTGGGTACAGCAGCACGACCCAATGCACCTTCATCTGTAACAACGTCTACTTCCACGGTGGGGTTTCCACGGCTGTCTAAGATCTGTCTTGCATGAACTTCGGAAATATAACTCATGATTAGTAAATTTTTGTTTGTATTAATATATTGTCATTACAGCGGTGCTGTATGATTTAATTTAGGGCTACAAAGAAACAGTATTCAGGCTACGCTGCAAAAAAAGCAATTATTTTAGTGTGGGTGGAAGGATGATCCGGGAAATTATATGAGCAGCGGTCTTCGTTGCATCACAGGGTTATACAGCACAGGGGTGCGATGCGCGTCCGACTGCCATCGGCCAGCTGAGGCAACCACAGCAGAATAGCGTTATATAGCCGGGACAAAAGAATGAAGGCGAAATATCAATACAGTCTTCGTCGCGGTTTGACTGTTCAGGAATAAAATTTGCCAGGCTTATACCCGCACGTAAATCTTTTTCCTGTTAAGAATATAACCTACCGTCCAGCAGATAAGCATCCAGGTAATGGCAAATAGCAATGCACCTGTATAGGCGCCCGCCAGTTTAAAAACATGCAGGTATAACCATCCGCCCAATGTTATTTTGCCCACAGGAATCATATAAAGGATAGTAGCGCCCAGTTCGCTCAGCAGATAAATGAACAATGGATTTTTTCCAAATATTTCAAAAAAGGGTGTCCATGCCCGTTTATTCAAAAACTCAATGATAAAGATAACGGAAGACAGAATAACGAGATCGAGCCCAACGGTGTAGAATACGAAGGAACCGGTCCAGAGTTTTTTATTGATGGGTAAAAAGAAATTCCAGCACCAGGCTATAAAAACCAGTGATACACCGGCCAGCAACAGTTTGGTGAGTCCTTCGTAGCTGTTACCCTTTTGCTGTACAAATCGTCCAGCCATGAAACCAGCTACTACGTTGCCAACAGCAGGCAACGTGCCGAGCCAACCCTCGGGATCGAAGGCAATTCCTTCTCCGTGGTACAGGTGTGCATCGCCCATCAGCCATCTGTCGAACCGCAAACCAATATTGCCGGTCATGCTGAGTTCGTTGCCTGTTTCGCCCAACCAGATCAGCAAGCCCCAGTATAAGAGCAATAAGAAAATAGTGACAGCAATCACCGTTTTTGGTTTCAGGAAATAAAATAAAAAAGCGGTTATGCCATAGCAAAGCGCTATTCGCTGCAACACACCTAATATTCTTGTTTGTGAAATAGGAAAAGGTTGTATATGGTGGGCTTTGTCGAGTTTGAAAAATGGAAACCAGTACATCAGGTAGCCCAATAGAAATATGATGAAGGTGCGCTTGAGAATTTTTCCAATAACTTCCGCCTGAGTTTTGTTCTGCCACTTCAGCATAACAAAACTCATGGCATTGCCTACAGCAAACAAAAAAGAAGGAAAGACGAGATCGGTAGGTGTAAACCCGTGCCAGGCTGCGTGCTGCAAAGGTGAAAAGGTAGTGGCACCATTGCCCGATGTGTTAACAATGATCATGAAACAAATTGTCATGCCCCTGAAAACATCGAGGGCGGGAAACCGCTGGGAAGCTGCCATGCTGTTGGTTTGTATAGCCGAATGTAATCAATTTATAACAAGCCGGTGTATAGCGTTGCCGTTATGTTTTCGCACCGGTATTGATAACATAATAAACGCAGCTCATAATATCTGTTTAACTTGGCAACAAAAAATTTTTTCTTATGACAAAAAAATGGCTGCTGGCAATTCCTGTTTTATTGGGTGCCGGTTATTGGATGGGACCCAGTCCTGCTACTCCTGTCTATGATAAAAACATGCCGCAGGTGCCGGCAGCACCAACAGCGCTGGTAACATATATAAAGGCAAATGAGGCAGTGCATAAACTAAAGCCCGACAATGAAGCACGAATCATTTGGGCCAATGATTCGGTTAAAAGCAAGACGCCATGGGCTATCGTTTACCTGCATGGCTTTTCTTCCTCGCAGGCAGAAGGCGATCCGGTGCATAAAAACATTGCGGCTATGTTTGGATGTAATTTATACCTCTCGCGTCTGGCGGAACATGGCATTGACACGACTGAGCCGATGATGAATTTAACCGCCGATAAAAATTGGGAATCGGCTAAGCAGGCACTGGCTATTACAAAACAGATTGGCGATAAAGTAATCGTAATGGGCACTTCCACCGGTGGAACCAATGCTTTGCAACTGGCAGCCGCCTATCCCAATGATGTAAATGCGCTGGTATTGTTATCGCCCAATATCGCCATTAATAACAAAAATGCCTACGTATTAAACAATCATTGGGGTGTAAAGCTGGCTGAACTGATAACCGGTAAGGATCATAATGAATCAGCAGATTCAACCAACCCGCTTGTCAATCAATATTGGTACACTCGTTATCCATTTAATGGTACAGCGGAGCTGCAAGAAATTCTTGAAACGGCCATGGTGCCCGAAACATTTGCGAAAGTGCATCAGCCAACGCTAATGCTGTACTACTACAAAGATCCCATACACCAGGATAGTACGGTAAGAGTAGATGCAATGCTAAAAATGTATGACGAATTGGGAACACCTGGTTCATTAAAAAGAAAGCAGGCTATGCCGGATGCGGGCAATCACGTTATCGGCTCCTACATAAAATCACATGATGTAGCAGGCGTGCAGGCTGCAACCGCTTCGTTTTTAAAAGAAATACTAAAGATGGAACCGGTGAAATAGTGCACGGAATTGTACCTACAAAATCAGTTATACTAAAAAAGCCCCGGCACGCCGGGGCTTTTTTTTTAGCATTTCACTTTATCGTACTAGCGTTCTTTAATAAATTTCTTGGTAACCACTTCATCTGCAAGCTGCACCCTTACCAGGTAAATGCCCGGAGGAACAGAAGAGATATTGATATTTACCATATTGTTACCAGATACCAGGTTAATGGCTTGCTGAACGATTACTTTTCCGTCTACACCGGTTACCTGCACATTAGTCTTGTTGCTTTGCTGTATCGATACAGCCAGTACAAGGGTAGAACCCACAACAGGGTTCGGTCTTACCTGTACGTTGGCACCAGTGGTGGTAATTCTTATTGATTTAATATCACTGAGCTCAAACTTGCCGTCTTTATCGGTTCTGCGTATCCGGTAATAATGAAGGCCAGCGGCCAATCCTGTATGCGTAAAGTTGTAATTGTTGACCCCTGAATTATTATTGGCGGCCACGCTTCCCACAGAAGTGAAGCTTACTCCGTTGAAAGAATGTTCAACGGTATAGGTAGCGACATTTATTTCGTCGCTTGTTTTCCATTTCAACAGGGCATTTCCGCTCACCGCTTCCACCGTAAAGCCTAACCATACTGCGGGCAGTGCTACATTCACATTGTTGGTAATAATGGTGAACGTTGCGCCATCGGCCAGGGTTACACCCGAGAAGATTATTTTTTTGCCTGATCCTGAAGTTGCGTTAAAGAAAGACACCGTTCCTGCATAAGTCGTATCGCCGGCGTTCGAGATCAGCAGTGCATATTTGTTTACTGATGAACCGCCCGACTGCAATCCCAGACCGGTTGTATCAAAACTTAAGGTAACCGCGCCTACGGAACCGGTATTGTCAACTTTCCAATTCCTGCCAACACGGGTACTGCCGATGATAAGCGGGTTGCCGCTGGCAATTACCTGCTGCGCCAATGATGCGCCGCTGTTGCCAATCATAAGGAAGCGTTTATCCTGTAATGTTGTATTGGTAGAAAGTACCAGGTTGCCTTTACCAAACTGGCCGGTACCATCACCGCTACCACTGTTAGCACTGTTTGAAATGGTTTGTACAAGGCCGGATGTGCTATCTGTGCCTATTCCGAAAACATCGTTCTGGAACTTGGCATTGGCAGCAATAGAAGCACCTGGCCAGAATATAGTTGTACCGTCTGAAGCGGTGTAATTAACCGGTGCTGACGGGCTACCCAGGCTGGTGCCATACTTTAACGCCAGGTAAGATTCTATCTTGTTCTGTTTTAGAGGAGTAACAGCTGAGTCAAGCAGGTATATAACTTCTGCGATGCTGCCGTCAAAAAACCTGCCTCCTTCGCTCAAACCAAGTGGCAAATTGTTACCTGTAAATGAACTTGTATTGTTACCTGTAGCTATTACCACACCGTTTTTGCGGATATCTTGCTTATTACCGCTGGCAGTATTGTTATTGTCTTTGCTGAATGACCATACAATAGGTTTGTTTACATCAACGGCCCCATTGGGCGTGCTAACCGTATTAATGGTAGTGGCTACCTGGGTAGGATCGACACCGGCTGTCCATGTCAATACTCCGTTGGCGTTCAGCAGCACCCTAACGGCATCGGTGAAAGCCTGTTTCTCAACAAGGATCGCTTTATTATCCTGCAAAATGGTATTAAACTTTGCTACTATATAAGCAGTTACTGCGGTGTGGGCCGCGGTGCCGGAGAACCCAATAGGGGCCTGCATGTATTGCCCGAGTGACGAAAAATTAACCACCGGGTTGAAATTGATATTGTCTGCAGCATTGTTTTTCAAAACCGGTAATGCGCCAGGTATTGGTTGCTGTAAATTATCTCCATTAAGGTCATTGTTTGTCCAAAGACCAATTGGAGTATTGTCAGTTGCATTTATGTCATTTGCCTTAGCCCATAATGTATAATTTTTAAAAGCAGCCCCCGGCATGGTCAATTTGTATTTTACCAATGAAATTTCATCCAGCACAAAATCGTTCCAGGCGGGATTTGTTGTATTGTTGATGATGGCCAGTGAAGGGTTACTTGCACTGCCTGAATTCCATAAATAACTGTATTTTTTCCAACTGGTATTACCTATTCCAACCGTTTTTACACCACCGGCCGGTGTAACAGCCACATCATTAATGGTGGCCGTAAGTGAAGCAGCCAGGGATTGTGACGTACTGAAAGGAGAATAAAAATTATTTTGGTTCGCCATATAAAAATTCAACAGATAGTCTGTATTGGGTTGAACGTTTACAGGATATATATAGTTTCTCCAAACCTGGTCTCCTGCGTTGTATACACAGCCAGTACCGGTAGTGGTGCTGTTAAGCATAAATTTACCGCCAAAAACGCCGGCACCGTCCTGGGAGATACTTCCGGAATTTCCCGCACCATCTGTTGCTTCTGTAACAATTCCGTTCTGACAACCATAAACACCAGGCTTGTATTCAGCCGCGCCAGTCCAATCGCGGTGGGTATTAAAATGCTCTACAAAAGCGGTATCTGCCGTACATGGAGCAGAAGTGATGACAACGGGGTTGGGTGTCCAGTCGGACCACGGAGAACTAGCCAAACGTTTAAAATGAACCCTGTATTTTCCGGCCTGTGTAGCGGTATATAAATTGGATGTGGCACCACCTATTGTAACAAAGCCACCCCCATTATCGTATTGCCACTCGTAGGCATAATATCCTGCTGTGACGCCCATTTGTGCGCTGATAGGCTGGCCTGTGCAAAAACTGGTCTTTTGAAAATAAACAAGCGGCTGTGCTTTATGGGCGGTATTCCAATATTTGCTCAATATATATTTACCGCTGATATCCCGTTGGTTCCATTGTGTGGTCCACATAACATGGCCCTGGTTAACGCTATAAGTTAAGTATACGTTGCCGCCTGCATTAATAATATTGTCCTGTACAAAAAACATATTTGCCGGATCACAGCCGTTAGATCCACCGTCTAAACCACCTGCGCCTATCCAAACCGGAATTTGAAGAAAACTCGGAATGAAATCATTGGAAAGCTTTACATTTTCGGGAGCAGAAGGAATGGTAGTAGCAACACGTTTGGGGAAATAACTGGCATAGTCAAGCGCTCCCAGTCCACCCGCGGAAAGACCCATTACAATTAACCGATCCGGATCAAAACCATTGTATTTTTCGAGGGTATCCATAATATCATTCACACGGGGCATATTTGCGTTGTGATCCCATTGGGCACTACCTGATGACAATTGGGGAAATAATAGAAATCCATTCCAGTCTCCCAAGTTCATGCGCTGTTCAAAGAGCTGCGCTCCCCAGTAAAGCTGGTCCTGGTTTTCCCTGTCAATGGTACCACCACCGGCAACCTGGTTGTTTGTCCTCGATAAATTGACCGCTTCACCTGCGCCATGTAAAAACAATACCATGGGGTATTTATTGGCGGGGTTATAACCGTTAGGAAAGCGCAAACGAAAAGCCATTCCGTTCCAGATATAACATTTGTAGTTACTTTGATCAAAACCATGAGCGCCTACGCTGTCCGAGCCCCGGGTGTTCTGGCTGGGGTCATGTATCCATTTTGCCATGACGTTGGCCGGGGGTACAGCTGGATTGGTTGTGGTGCCAACTGCCGCCGCGGGGTCATACTTAAAACAGATATCTGTAGGCGTCATCACGTTCTGGGCTTTCGATATGCCCGAAATAAACAGAACCGAAAGGATAAAGAGTAAACGCTGGTACATAATTGTGATTTGTTTCTTTTAAATAATTACAGGAGTAACAGGCAGTAATCACAAAGGATGTGGAACAGAGAGAGGTAATCCGAAAGGATGTGGAATTGAATTGGAAGAAACCAGCTTTTAGAGGATATTAAACAAAGTATATTTATAAGCTTTGTTTGAATGCAAATCAGAAAGCCGTTTATCGCTTAACGGCACAACCTTCTGAAGAATTGGAGAGTAAAGCTATAAATAAAAATGAAAGATCAAAAGCATTTGCCAACAATTTTCCAACACAAAGACGAAAAAATAATACAAACGGTTGGGTATGATACGGAAAAACACCGGCAAATGGGCAAAAAAATGTATCAAGCAAAAACATGGCAGGCAATCAAACCACTATCGCAGTAAAATACAGTAAAATATCCATCCTCTGCAATATTAAAAAAAAATCATCGATCCCGTCTTTTTTCTTTTCGTTAATTTGGCGTCTAAAGCTTGTTATATGAGGCGCAGCAAAATAGCGGGAACCGGCATGTATGTCCCGGGGAATGTTTATACCAACAATGACCTGGCTCGGTATATGGACACCAGTGACGAATGGATACAGGAACGAACCGGCATCAAAGAAAGACATTTTGCCGGCAGAACAGGCGAAACCACTACCACGATGGCAGTAGAGGCATCAAAGGTCGCCATTGAACGTGCGGGAATTGACCCACAGGATATCGATTTCATTGTATTCGCCACTTTAAGCCCCGATTATTATTTCCCCGGCTGCGGCGTGTTGCTGCAACGGGCCATGAAGATGAAAGAAATAGGCGCCCTGGATGTACGCAACCAGTGCAGCGGCTTTATCTATGGGCTGAGCGTTGCCGACCAGTTTATCAAAACCGGCATGTATAAAAATATACTGGTGGTAGGCAGCGAAAAACATTCTTTTGGACTCGATTTCAGTACACGCGGCAGGAACGTGTCGGTTATTTTTGGAGATGGCGCGGGTGCTGTAGTATTGCAACCAACTGAACAAGATAACCAGGGTATTCTAAGCACACACCTGCACAGCGATGGTGAAAGCGCAGAAATACTCGCCATGTTCAACCCTGGAACGCATGCCAATCACTGGACTTCAACAGCCCTGGCCGATTTTAACGAGGCGGAGATAGGCGATATGTTTATGAGCCACAAAATGGTGGAGCAAGCGCAAAATTTTCCAAACATGGATGGTCCCGCTGTTTTTAAAAAAGCAGTGGTGAAATTTCCGGAAGTAATAATGGAGGC
>Ga0207641_10005915_pt1 | contig 10370 bp, 9 predicted proteins | sample KBSSwiS62_FD_184306 | JGI IMG/M metagenome (GOLD analysis project Ga0207641, IMG submission 184306) | Switchgrass rhizosphere microbial communities from Kellogg Biological Station, Michigan, USA - KBS Switchgrass S6-2 (SPAdes) (version 2) | ecosystem: Host-associated > Plants > Roots >... | reverse complement strand
GTACCACGCCGCGCCGACACCCCTCGCGGCTCGGGCCGGACCTATGGGGCGAGCCGGACGACCTTCCACGTGCGCGTGTCCCGGTCCCCGACGAAGCGCAGCCGGTCGTGCATCGGGTCGTGGCGGCCCTGCCAGAACTCGACCTCGTCCGGCACGATCCGCCAGCCGCCCCAGTGCGGGGGCCGCGGGATGACCTCGGTGTCCGCGAACCGGCGCTCGACGTCCACGAGCGCGGAGTCCAGCACCGCCCGGTTCGCGACGACCGCGGACTGCGCGCTCGCCCACGCCCCCAGCTGGGACCCGCGCGGGCGCTGGGCCCAGTACGCGTCCGCCTCGGCGTAGCTCGCCTGCTGCACCAGGCCGCGGACGTGCACCTGGCGGTGCATCGGGTACCAGGGGAAGGTCGCCGACGCCTCGTGCGACTGCCGCAGGTCCCGGCTCTTCGCCGAGGTGAAGTTCGTGTAGAACACGACGCCGCGCTCGTCGAGCCCCTTGCACAGCACGGTGCGCGACGACGGCCTGCCCTGCGGGTCCGCCGTGGCCAGCACCATGGCGTTCGGCTCAGCCACCCCCGCCCGTTCGGCCTCGGCCAGCCAGCCGATCAGCTGCTCGTGCCACGTCCCGGCCAGCTGGTCGACGTCGAAGCCCGCCGTCTCGTAGTCGACCCGCATCGCGGCGAGCGTCGTGTCCGTCATGCCGGAGACGGTAGGTCACCCCCACGCCTCCCGGAACTCCCTCCGTTACGGTCCGGTGACCGATCACACCGTTGTGCTCACCGGCGGCTCGGGAGAAGGTGACCGCGAAACGTGTGCGACCCGCGCACGTCCCTTGGGACATCGGCCGACGGCGCCACCCGGGCGACGGTCGCCGGTGTGCGCGTTCTCGTCGACGAAGGAGACCCCGGTGTCCGATGTTCCCCCACCCCCGCCCGGCTTCAAGTCCGGCCTCGAGGGCCAGGTCGCCTTCCGCACCGAGATCGCGGAGCCGGACAAGGACGGCGGGGCGCTGCGCTACCGCGGCGTCGACATCGAGGACCTCGTCGGCCAGGTGACGTTCGGGAACGTCTGGGCGCTGCTGGTCGACGGCCGGTTCGGGCCGGGCCTGCCCCCGGCGGAGCCGTTCCCGATCCCGGTGCACACCGGGGACGTGCGGGTGGACGTGCAGGCCGCGCTGGCCATGCTCGCCCCGCACTGGGGGTACAAGCCGCTGCTGGACACCGAGCCGGAGGAGGCTCGGGACCAGCTGGCGCGGGCGTCGGTGATGGCGCTGTCCTACGTCGCGCAGTCGGCGCGCGGGATCGGCGTCCCGGCCGTACCGCAGTCCCGGGTGGACGAGGCGAAGACGATCACCGAGCGGTTCATGGTCCGGTGGAAGGGCGAGCCGGACCCCGCGCACGTCCGCGCGATCGACGCCTACTGGGTCTCCGCCGCGGAGCACGGCCTGAACGCCTCGACGTTCACCGCGCGCGTGATCGCCTCCACCGGCGCGGATGTCGCGGCCGCGCTGTCCGGCGCGATCGGGGCCATGTCCGGGCCGCTGCACGGCGGCGCGCCCGCGCGCGTGCTGCCGATGATCGAGGAGACCGAGCGGACCGGGGACCCGGAGGCGCTGGTCCGGGGGATCCTGGACCGCAAGGAGAAGCTGATGGGCTTCGGGCACCGGGTCTACCGGGCCGAGGACCCGCGCGCCCGCGTGCTGCGCCGCACCTGCCAGGAGCTCAACGCGCCCCGCTTCGAGGTCGCCGCGGCGCTGGAGCAGGCCGCGCTGAAGATCCTGCGGGAGCGCCGCCCCGACCACCCGATCGAGACGAACGTGGAGTTCTGGGCCGCGGTCATCCTCGACTTCGCGCAGGTCCCGCCGCACATGATGCCCGCGATGTTCACGAGCGCCCGCACGGCCGGGTGGTCGGCGCACATCATGGAGCAGAAGCGGGAGAACAAGCTGGTCCGCCCGTCGGCGCAGTACATCGGCCCGGGTCCGCGCAAGCCGCAGGACGTGGAGGGCTGGGAGCTGCTGTCCTCCTGACGCGTAGGTGGCTCGGGCTGCCGACGCGGAGGCGTCCCGAGCGTCGCTCAGTGGCGCTCGGGCGCCCCCGGCGTCACTGGGCGGCGGCGGGGACGAGCTCCGGGACGCGGGCGCGGCGGACGCTGCCGCTCGCCACCGCGGCGATCACGCAGAGGACCGCGCCGCCGTACCAGGCGAGGTCGTAGGAGCCCAGGGCGTCCCGGACCAGGCCCGCGACCAGGGCGGCGGCCGCGGCGCCCAGCTGGTGGCTCGCGAACACCCAGCCGAACACGATCGGCGCCCGGGCCCCGAACGCGGCCCGGCACAACGCCATCGTGGGCGGGACCGTGGCGACCCAGTCCAGCCCGTAGAAGATCACGAACGCGAACATGCTCGCGTTCAGGTCGCTGCCGAACAGCGGCACGAGCAGGAACAGCGACGCCCCGCGCAGCGTGTAGTACGCCACCAGCAGCAGCCGCGGGTCGACGCGGTCGGTGAGCCAGCCGGAGAAGATCGTCCCCGCGATGTCGAAGATCCCGACGATCGCCAGCAGGCTCGCCGCGGTCGTCGCGGGCATGCCGTGGTCGTGCGCGGCGGGCACGAAGTGGGACTGCACCAGGCCGTTCGTCGTGGCCCCGCAGATGAGGAAACCCACCACGAGCAGCCAGAACGTGCGCGAGCGCGTGGCGGCGAACAGCGTCTCGACCGCCAGCTTCGCGGCACCGGACCGCAGCGGCTCGACGACGTCCGCCGCCGTGCCGCCGTAGGGCAGCTCGCCGACGTCCGCGGGCCGGTTCCGCAGCCAGACCAGCACGATCGGCACCACGACCAGCGCCGCGCCCGCGACGGTCAGCGACGCGGCGCGCCAGCCCGACGAGTCGACGATGTGCGCGAGCAGGGGCAGGAAGATCAGCTGCCCGGTCGCGGTCCCCGCCGTCAGGACGCCGGAGACCAGGCCGCGCCGGGCCACGAACCAGCGCCCGACAACCGTCGCCACCAGCGCCATCGCCATCGATCCCGTGCCGAGCCCGACGACCACGCCCCAGAGTAGGAACAGCTGCCAGGACGCCGTCATGAAGACGGTGAGGCCGGCGCCGAGCGCGACCATCGCCAGCGCGACCGACACGACCCGCCGCACCCCGAACCGCTCCATCAACGCGGCCGCGAAGGGCGCGGTGAGCCCGAACAGCGCCAGGTTGACGGCCAGCGCGCCCGAGATCGTGCCGATCGACCAGCCGAACTCGGCGTTCAGCGGCTCGACCATGACCCCGGGCGTCGAGCGGAAGGCGGCGGCGCCGATCAGGGCGAGGAAGGTGGCGACGGCCGCGTACCAGGCGGGATGGATCCGCCGCAGTTCTCTCACGAAACCCAGCGTGCCGGACCGTGCGGCCACGGAGAAGTGGCCGAACGGACAGCGATCGTCAGGATCCGGTCAGGCGGCCTGGGCCGCGACCGCCGCGACGGCAGCGGCGAACTCCCGCAGCTCGACACCGACGTCCTGGGTGCGCGGCCGCAGCAGCAGCCCGGCGGGCCGCATCCGCCGGACCACGTGCTCCAGGTCCGCGGCGTGGGCGACCTCGACGACCGTGCGCAGCGCCGTGCCCCGCGGCGACGGGGTCCCGAAGGACTGCGGCACGTAGGCGCCCGCACCGGGCCGCGCGACCCACGCCGGGACGTCCGCCAGGCCGTGGTGGTCGGCCACCAGCCGTCGTACCTCGGTGGCGTGCGCTTCCGGGTCCCGCCCGGTGCCCCCCGGCACCCCGACGACGAGCTCGGTGCGCCCGCGGGCGCGCCCCGCCAGGTCCGCGAGCGCCTCCGCGTCCATCGCGGCGCGGCGCCAGTGCCCGGCGACGGTCAGCCCGATCCGGATCCGCGAGGTGCGCTCGGCCGCCACGGCGAGGGCCATCGTCGGGTCGCCGAGGCTGCCTGCGTCCGCATGGCACCACGCGCGCGTGAAGCCGACCTCCTCGGCGAGCGCGATGTGCTCCGGGGTGGTCACCCCGACCGCGAGGGCGCAGTCGATCTCCATGGTGGGTCCTTCGTCCTTGGCAAGCCTGACGGCTGTTCCTCGATCGATCAGGAAGCCTCGTTTCACGTGTCACCCGAGTGGACGACACCCGGTGACACGACGCCGTGCAGTCGATCACCGCGCGTGCTCGACGAGGGCCCGGCCCACCGCGATCGGGAGCGACTTGCGACACTGGGTCCGTGAGCGCGTCGACCAGCACCGACCTGCAGATCCCCGCCGACCTCAAGCCCGGCGACGGACGCTTCGGCTGCGGCCCCTCCAAGGTCCGCCCCGAGCAGCTCGCGGCCCTCGCGGCGGCGGGCGACGTCATGGGCACCTCCCACCGGCAGAAGCCGGTGAAGTCGCTGGTCGGGCGGGTGCGCGCCGGCCTGCGCGAGCTCTTCTCCCTCCCCGAGGGCTACGAGGTGGTGCTCGGCGACGGCGGCTCCACCGCCTTCTGGGACGCCGCCGCCTTCGGCCTGGTGAAGGAGCGCTCGCTGCACCTCACCTACGGCGAGTTCTCATCGAAGTTCGCGGACACCACCAAGGGCGCCCCCTTCCTCGCGGACCCGGTCATCGTCTCCGGCCGAGCCGGGCAGCGCGCCCGAGCCGACGGCGGACCCGTCGTGCGACGTCCTGGCGTGGGCGCACAACGAGACCTCGACCGGCGTCGCGGTGCCGGTCGTGCGGCCCGAGTCCTCGATCGACGGCCAGCTGGTCGTCATCGACGCCACCTCCGGCGCGGGCGGCCTGCCGGTCGACATCACTCAGGCGGACACCTACTACTTCGCCCCGCAGAAGGGCTTCGCCTCCGACGGCGGGCTCTGGATCGCGCTCATGAGCCCGGCCGCGCTCTCCCGCGTGGCGGACCTGGCCGCGGGGGACCGCTGGATCCCGCCGTTCCTGTCGCTGGCCACGGCCGTCGACAACTCGGTCAAGGACCAGACGTACAACACCCCGGCCGTCGCGACGCTGATCATGCTGGCGGACCAGATCGACTGGATGCTCGGGCTGGGCGGGCTCGCGGGCTGCGTCGCGCGGACCGAGGACTCCTCGACCCGGCTCTACGGCTGGGCCGAGAAGTCGGAGTACGCCACGCCGTTCGTGACGGACCCGGCGCACCGCTCGCAGGTCGTCGGGACGATCGACTTCGCCGACTCGGTGGACGCCGCGGCCGTGGCGAAGATCCTTCGCGCCAACGGGATCGTGGACACCGAGCCCTACCGGAAGCTGGGCCGCAACCAGCTGCGGATCGGGATGTTCCCGGCCGTCGAGCCCGCGGACGTCGCCGCCCTGACGGCCTGCATCGACTACGTGGTCGAACACCTCTGAGCCGTTCGCCGACGGGGCCGGGTCGTGCGCGACCCGGCCCTTTTCGCGCCCATGCGTGACGGAATGTAGTCACACCAGTAACATGCATCCCAGCAGTAGCGATCTTGGTACGGCGTGTGACGGTGCGGCGTGCCGGACCGCGGGTGGAGCACACGAAAGCCCCGGTAGCCGGGTCGGCGCGCCTCACTCGTCGGACACGATTCGGCAACTACCGTCACCCGGACGGGGTCAGGGCGCGAGCGGGGAGGTGCGACGAAGATGCGGTCGTTGCGGGTCGTCGGGATCACCGAGGACGGTGCGGTGGTCCTCGAGGACTCGGCGCGCCGCGAGCGCTACACCGTCCCCGCGGACGAGCAGCTGCGGGCCGCGGCACGCGGGGACCTGACCCGACTCGGACAGATCGCGATCGAGTTGGAGAGCCAGTTGCGACCACGCGAGATCCAGGCCCGCATCCGGGCCGGCGCGTCCGTGGACCAGGTCGCCTCGGCCGCCGGGGTGCCCGTGGCGAAGATCGAGCGCTTCGCCTATCCGGTCCTCCTCGAACGCGCCCGGACGGCCGAGCTGGCCCGCTCCGCGCACCCCGTCCGAGAGGACGGCCCGGACCTGCGGACGCTCGAGGAGACCGTCGCGCACACGTTCGGCGTGCGAGGGCAGGACGCCGCCGCGGCGGACTGGGACTCGTGGAAGGGCGAGGACGGCAGATGGGTCGTCGCGCTCGGCTGGCGGTCCGGGAAGTCGGACATCCGCGCCCACTGGACCTTCCAGCCCGGGGCACACGGCGGCACCGTCACCGCGTTGGACGACCACGCCCGCGACCTGGTCGAAGGCCGCCCGCAGCAGCCGCTGCGCCCGGTCGGGCCGGTGATCGACATGGCGCGGACCGAGGAGGAGGCACCCGCCCCGGCGGGGCCGGAGAGCGTGCCGGCCGCGGTGAACGGATCCGCGCCCATCACGCCGGAGCAGCGGCGGGGGCCCGCGGCGGGGCGGGGACGCGGGCGCGCCGAGACCCGGACCGAGGTCCGCTCCGAGACGCGCGTCGACGACCGTTCCGAGACGAGGCCCGACGCCGGGGTCGAGGTACCGCACCCCGCCGAGCGGCGGACCGACACGCGGCGGGGCTCCGCGCCGGCGGGACCGGTCGAGACGTCCACCGCATCGGAGGTCGACGGCGCAGGGCGGCGAGTCGAGTCACCGGGAGCCGAGAATCAAGGCGAGGCCGACGGGACCGAGCCCCGGAGCGAGACCCGCGGAGCCGAACTCCGCGCGGGCGAGTCCCGACTGGACGGTCGTGCGGTCGAGACACGGGATGCGGCACCGGCGGCTCGTGCCGCCGAGTCCGCGCCGGACGAGTCCCCGACGGACGAACCGGCTGCGAAGACCCCTGCCAAGCCACGGGCCAAGAAGGGCAAGCCGGTCATGCCCTCCTGGGACGAGGTGCTGCTGGGAGTCCGCGGCCGCTGACCCGCCCGTCCGCCCATGATCGTTCCCGGTGGAACAGGAGCGCTCCTGAGCGAGCAATCCTGTTCCACTCGCGCCGCTAGATCGTTCTGAGAGCCACGCGACCGCTCCTACGAGAACACTCCCGTACCGTTCGGGACGATCAGAGGAACTGGCCGAGCAGCAGGACGATCCAGGCGACAGCCAGCCCCACGGCCACGCCGTACGCGATCCAGCGCCAGAAGCGTTGCCTGCGGGCGAGCCAGAGGGAGGGGGCCAGGCCGCCCACCACCAGCAGGTTCGCCGGGATCCAGAGCAGCCCGAACGCCTCGCCGAACGCCCGGCTGAGCGCGATGTCCCCGATCGCCGCCAGCACCGCGAAGAAGCCCGCGACCGGCAGCCCGGTCTCCCACGGCGTCGGCTCCGGCGCGACGGCGGGCAGCGGCCCGGTCCCCTGCACCCGTTCGCGGCCGCCGGTCAGCGGGTCCACGTACTCGATGGGCCTGCCCCAGGCCGCCGACACCCGCCCGGCGAGCTGCCGCCCGCGCCTGCTCACGATGTCCCGCTGCTCGGGCAGCACGGGCGCCCCTGCGATGCTGGTGGCGACCGCGGCCCATTGCCGCAGGTCGGCGGTCAGGTCCTCGGGCAGCACGTCGTCCCCCGGCTGCCGCTCGCCGAACACGACCCTTCCCCCCGCACCGAGGTGCACGGGATCATGGTACGGACGGCGCCACCGCATGGAAGGCCACCGCGGCGGCCGTTGCCACATTGAGAGAGTCGACACCCGCGGCCATCGGGATCCCCACGCGGAGGTCGGCGGCCACCAGGGCCTCGTCGCTGAGGCCCGGGCCCTCCGCCCCCAGCAACAGCGCGACCCGACGCCCGGCCAGCCCCGCCGCCGAGATCGGCGTGCCCGACGGGGTCAGCGCGGCGACCGTGAGGCCGGCAGAGCGCAGCAGCCCGAGCGACGCCGGCCACGGTTCGGGCAGGTACGCGAAGGGCACCCGGAGCACGTGCCCCATCGAGACGCGCACCGAGCGCCGGTAGAGCGGGTCCGCGCAACGCGGGCCGAGCAGGATCCCGTCGACGCCCAGCGCCGCGGCGTTGCGGAACAGCGAGCCGAGGTTCTCGTGGTCGTTCACGCCCTCGCACACGGCGAGCACGCGGGCCGCGCGGGCCAGCTCGACGGCGTCGACGGGCGCGGCGCGGTCCGCCACCGCGAGCACGCCCCGGTTGAGGTGGAAGCCCACCGCGGTGGCCATCGTGTCCGCGCTCGTGGCGTACGCGGGGACGTCGAGGTGGGCCAGGTCCGCCGAGAGCTCCTCGATGCGCCGGGGGACGCCGAGCAGCGACCGGACGGGGTACGGGGAGCCCAGCAGCCGTCGGACGACGACGACGCCTTCGGCGATCACCAGCCCGCGCCCGCCCGGGCGGTCGGGGCGCCGGTCGGCCGTGGTGAGGTCGCGGTAGTCGTCGAGGCGGGGGTCGGCGGGGTCGTCGACGGTGGTGATGATGGCCACGATGACCGATCGTCCCAGGTCGCCTGCCGTTCGGCGCACGGGGTCGCCCGGTCAGCCGGTACCGCCGAGTTCGGCGATGTGCCACGGTGGATAGCCGCCACCCCGCAGGGTCCGGCAGGTAGGAGGCATCGGGAGAGCATGGGCCAGGACGTCGACCGGACCCGGTTCAGTCGACGGGAGCGCCAGCGGTATCGAGCCAAGGTGCAGCGTTGCCTCGAGGCGTTGACGACGATGCTGCGGGAGCACCCGTTCGCCGAGGACGACCCGATGACCGGCATCGAGGTGGAGCTGAACCTCGTCGACGCCGGGCTCGCCCCGGCGATGACCGGTCGAGAGGTGCTGGAGGCCATCGGGGCGTCGGAGTTCCAGACCGAGCTCGGTCGCTGGAACATCGAGCTCAACCTGCCGCCCCGCCCCCTCCCCGGGGACCAGTGGCGGCACCTGGAGCACGAGCTGCTGGACGAGCTGGCGGTGGCCCGCGCGAAGGCCCGGGACTGCAAGTCGCAGCTCGCGATGATCGGCATCCTGCCCACGTTGGACCGCAGCCACCTCGTCGCCGAGTCGATCTCCGCTGACGACCGGTACGCGGTGCTCAACGAGCAGATGCTCGCCGCCCGCGGGGAGCCGATCCGGGTGGACATCGCGGGCGGGGACCCCGGCGGCAGACACGCCGTCACGCCGGAGCGGTTCGCTGCGGACTTCGAGTCGATCATCCCCGAGGCCGCGTGCACGTCCATGCAGCTGCACCTGCAGGTCTCCCCCAGCTCCTTCCCCGCCTACTGGAACGCCGCGCAGTGCCTGGCGGGCGTCCAGCTGGGATTGGCGGCGAACTCGCCCTTCCTGCTCGGCTCGCGGCTGTGGGCCGAGACGCGGATCCCGCTGTTCACGCAGGCCTGCGACGTGCGGCCGGTCGAGCTGCGCAACCAGGGCGTCCGACCGCGGGTGTGGTTCGGCGAACGCTGGATCTCCTCCGTGCTGGACCTGTTCGCGGAGAACGCGCGGTACTTCCCCGGGATCGTGCCGTTCCCCGGCGACTCGGACCCGATCACCACGCTGCGCGAGGGTGGCGTCCCGGACCTGGACGAGCTCAAGCTGCACAACGGCACCATCTGGCGCTGGAACCGCCCGGTCTACGACGTCGCGGACGGCCAGCCCCACATCCGCCTGGAGAACCGGGTGCTGCCCGCCGGCCCCACGGCCGTGGACATGGTGGCGAACGCCTTGTTGTTCTACGGCCTGCTCAGGGTGCTGGTGGAGGCGGACCAGCCGCTGTGGCAGTCGATGTCCTTCGAGGCGGCGGAGGAGAACTTCACGACGGCCGCCCGGCACGGCATGGACGCCCCGCTCTACTGGCCGGGCACCGGCTGGATCAAGCCGGACGAGCTGGCGCTGCGAAAACTGTTGCCGCTGGCCCACGAGGGACTCTCGCGGTGGGGAGTCAGCTCGGCCGTCCAGGACCGGTACCTGTCGGTGATCGAGCAGCGGTGCGTCACCGGGCGGACCGGGGCGACCTGGCAGCTGCAGACCGTCGCGGCGCTGGAGCGGCGCGGCGCGAGCCGCACGGGGGCGCTCGCCGGAATGCTGGCGCGCTACCTGGAGTTCTCCGAGGCCAACGAGCCCGTGCATTCGTGGCCGGTGCCGTCGGCGGTGCGTTCACACACGTGAACGGGTTCGCGGGATCGGCCACGGGAGCGGTCCCGCGTCCCTAACCTGCCCTCCGCTTGAGCCGGCACCCCGCCGGCGCGCGAGGAGTGGCAGCAGATGTCGGCGTTCCGGTTGTTCGGCAGGCCCGAGCCGGTCGTGCGCGAGGTCGCACCGGGCAGCGCGACGAGCCACGCCCGGCCCGCGCGCCGCGCCGAGGACCTCCTGGCGCCGGTGCCCGAGGATCCGGGCGGGTGGTCGACGGGGCGGTGGCCTACGGCGCCCGAGTGGGGCGGTGGGCCCGTGCCGTCCGAGTGGGGCGGTGGGCCCGTGCCGCCCGCGTGGGGCGGTGGCTCCCTGCCGCCGGGCTCCCCACCACCGACCTACCCGCCACCGAGCTACCCGCCGCCCGCCTCCCCTCCACCGAC
>Ga0207641_10005912_pt1 | contig 10379 bp, 4 predicted proteins | sample KBSSwiS62_FD_184306 | JGI IMG/M metagenome (GOLD analysis project Ga0207641, IMG submission 184306) | Switchgrass rhizosphere microbial communities from Kellogg Biological Station, Michigan, USA - KBS Switchgrass S6-2 (SPAdes) (version 2) | ecosystem: Host-associated > Plants > Roots >... | reverse complement strand
CCCCAGGCCCGTTCCTTTATACGATCCTTCATTTCCCTGGTAGAACACATCAAAAGCGTGTTCCAGTGTTTCCGGTCCCATGCCGACACCAGAATCCTCAATTTTTATAATTGCGTTGGTATGGCTGTCATCTTTGTTAATCAGCACTGTTATTGAACCATAGTCATCAGTAAATTTAAAAGCGTTGGAAAGTATATTGAACAATATTTTGTCCAGCATATTCACATCGAACCATACTTTCAGCGCTGCATCTTTTGAATCTACCCTGTAGGAAATCTTTTTTTTATGCGCTGTCTCTGTAAAAGCATTCGTGATCTCCGTTACAAACTCCGTGATATTGTTTTCGCTCGCCCTCATTTTCATCTTGCCCTCTTCTATTTTTCTGAAGTCCATCAGTTGATTCACCAACCTTAAAAGACGCATGGCATTCTTTTTTACCATTTCAAGCCGGGCCTTTATAGCAAATTGAAGTTTGGCGGATGACAGTACTTCTTCCAGCGGGCCCAGGATCAATGTAAGAGGCGTTCGTAATTCGTGGGAAATATTCGTAAAGAAATTGAATTTGGCATCAGTGGCCTCTTTTGCTTTTCTTCCCAATTCTATTAGTTGGTTTCGCTGGCTCGAAATTTCTTCATTTTGCAAGGCAAGGCGCGCATTGATTTTCTTATTTTCCCTTAAATAATAAAACAATATCGATCCTAAAATTAATGCCAGCGCCAGCGATAATGAAATGGCATAAATAATGTTGGTTTGGTTCCTGGCGATCATTTTTTCTTCATTCAGCTTTTGCTCACTTCTGTCTATATCATCCTGCAGCGCTGATAACTTCTCATTTTGTAGCCGCATGAGCCGCACATTGGTAGAATCAATGATGGTTGTCGCCAGCACGTTTTCTTTTTTGAATGCCTTATTATCAAGAATAGTTGCCGCAGTTTGAATGGCTTCCTTTCCGCCTGTTGGATAAAGTATGGTGGCTTTCAGTGTTCCTTTCTCTACCAGGTCGATGCCCCCGTTTTCTCCCGGGAGGCCATCAACCCCTATTATTTTTATTTTTTGATCGAGACCCAGCTTTCTGCATACCCTGGAGGCACCAAAAGCCAGCCGATCGTTCTGCGCAAAAATCAACTGAACATCTTTTGTTGACATTAACACATCTGTAAAATTCTTTTCGGATTCGTCAGGCCGTTTATCCCAATCAGCTGAAAACCGGGCTATATAATGTATACCCGGATAATTTTTTATAAAATCGGTAAACCCCGTATGCCGGCCTATATCTGCAGATGAGCCAACATCCGGCCCCCCAATTTCCAACACATTTCCTTTGCCTTTTAAAAGCGCATTGGAATAAGCGCCTGCATCCAACCCCACTTTATAATTGCTGGCGCCAATAAAAGCCGTATAATTTTTAGAGGCCGTATTTCTGTCGACAAGAATAACCGGGATACCTTTTGCATACGCCAGATCAACAATAGGGGTAACCGGCTCCGCTTCTGAAGGTGAAACAATCAGCAAATCAACCTTTTGGTCAATAAAGGATTTTATCTGCTCAATTTGTTTTTCAGGACTGAGTTTTGCGTCTCTTACCACCAAATCAATTTCCGGATGGAATGACAATTCCCTTTCCATTTCCTTTTGCATTGTCTTCCGCCAAACATCGCCAAACGTACATTGGGAAAATCCAATGACATATTTTTTGTTTTTTCCATCGGCATTGCACGACAGAAAGCACGATATCAAACACAATCCATATAAAAAAGCAAAAGGAGTGATGAGCCTGGAATAAAAACCTTTTTTTTTCATAACCGTAAGCGAATAAATGAGGCAATTCTTCGGGCAATTGTATACTAATAGAAAAAAGTTTTTTCACAAGAAGCAGGATCCAGGCTATAGCGGCATATTTCTTATTATAAAATGAAACTATTTTGAAAATGTACGATACAATTTTATATTTTCTTTATACTTGATCAAAAAAAATACAACTGTAATTAACTGACTGATAAATTATTATAATTAAACTGCTGCAAATACAAATGTATATGATTTTGATACCATATTGAAAAGCGTTTGCAGACTACAGACCTAATTTTCCCTTCTCAACTGCTGCCATTATGAAAGGGAAAAATGTTTTTGTCTGGTCTCTTGTTATTGCCCTGGGAGGATTTTTATTTGGTTTTGATACGGCGGTTATATCCGGGGCGGAACAATCAATACAAAAATACTGGGGTTTAAATTCCTTTCAACACGGGCTTACGGTTTCTATTGCACTTATTGGAACGGTGATTGGATCTCTTTTGGGCGCTATTCCCTGCGACAGGCTGGGTCGTAAAAAAACACTTTACCTTATTGCGATATTGTATCTTATATCTTCCCTGGGTACAAGTCTGTCTTCAAACTGGTACCTTTTTCTTTTTTTCAGGTTTTTGGGTGGCCTGGGTGTTGGGGCATCTTCCGTTACTGCTCCTATTTATATCTCCGAAATTTCACCGGCCGAAAGAAGAGGAAAGCTGGTAGGCCTTTTTCAATTCAACGTGGTATTTGGGATCGTTATCTCTTATCTCTCCAACTATCTTATCGGGCTTACAGGTGAACATTCCTGGCGGTTAATGCTGGGTATACAGGCCGTTCCTTCCTCCATCTTTTTTCTGTTGTTGAAATTTGTACCGGAAAGCCCCCGCTGGCTGATCATAAAAAAAGGTAAAATAAATGAAGCAAGAAATATCCTGAATATTATTAATCCTGCCACTGCAGAAAAAATTCAATCAGATATAGTACGGTCGGTTCAGGAAGAAGAAAAAACGGTGCACAAAGACCCGTTGTTTTCCATACGGTATAAAACGCCGGTTATGCTGGCTATCCTGTTTGCTGTTTTTAACCAGGTGTCCGGTATCAATGCTATTATTTATTATGCGCCCCGCATTTTTGAAATGACCGGCCTGGGCGCCAATTCATCCCTGCTCTCTACCGTCGGTATCGGCATTGTCAATTTCAGTTTCACCTTATTAGCCATGAATTTTATTGATAAAATTGGCAGAAGAACCCTGATGTTAATTGGTTCATTTGGACTGATTTTAACGCTGGCCCTTGTATCCAGTACTTTCTATTTTCAAAATTTTAATGGGTGGGCGGTTACCGTTTACCTGCTTGTCTACATCGCTTTTTTTGCTTTTTCCCAGGGGGCTGTCATCTGGGTTTTTATATCGGAAATATTTCCCAACCAGGTTAGGGCGAAGGGGCAAACCCTGGGCAGTACAACGCACTGGATAATGGCTGCATGTATTGCTTTTTCATTTCCTTACCTGGCAGAAAAAGCGGGGGGCGGCAACACTTTCATGTTCTTTTCGGTGATGATGTGCCTGCAATTGCTGTTTGTATGGAAACTGATGCCTGAAACCAAGGGAAAATCGCTGGAACAAATTGAACACACGCTAGTACTGCATTAATAATTGATTTTACCAAAACGACTGCCATGCCATTGCCAAAAAATAATTATTCCATCATTTGTTATGGAGAAATTTTATGGGATGTGTTACCCACGGGCACAGTTCCGGGCGGCGCACCCATGAACGTTGCTTATCATTTAAAAAAGCTGGGACTGAATCCAGCGCTTATCACAAGAGTTGGTTTAGACAGCCCAGGCAAAGAAATCATTAATGTGCTGGCGGCAAATAAGATTTCAACTGAGTTTTGTCAGTTTGATGATGAACTAGCCACCGGAAAAGTAATAGCCACTGCCGGAAAAGATAATGAAGTGGTATACGATATCATAAAACCAGCGGCCTGGGACAACATACAATGGGATGCTAATTTTGAAAACCTGCTTTCCAATGCCCGCTACTTTGTTTTTGGCAGCTTAATAACGCGCCATGAACAAAGCCGCAATACTTTATACAGACTGCTTGAAATGGCCAGGTATAAAATATTAGACATTAACCTGCGCCCCCCGCATTACACCCGGCAAATCATTGAACATTTATTGAAAAACATACACCTGTTGAAATTAAACCTCGCGGAGTTAGAACTGATAACAGGGTGGTTCACCAGTGATAAAAATGACACTGACCGTATAAAAATTTTACACGAGCGGTTTGATATCCCGGCCATAGTAGTTACCAGGGGCGGCGACGGTTCCTTATTGAGCATTAACGGCGAGGTGTATGAACATGCCGGATATAAGGTAAAAGTGGCGGATACGGTAGGAAGCGGGGATGCCTCTTTGGCTGCTTTGATGGCGAAATTACTGGATGGCTGTCACCCGGAGGAAGCGTTGGCGTTCTCCGGTGCGTTGGGAGCATTGGTCGCTGGTTACAACGGTGCATGCCCCGATTACGGCACACAGGAGTTGTATCAACTTATGAATACCGCAACTTTTCAAAAAACATAAACACCCTTTTTTTACTCTATAATAAAAAAGCCAAACAAACATTTCAAAAATTAAAACGTCTGCTATGCGAAAGTTATTATTGCTGATGCCTTTATTGATGCTGGTGACATGTATGTATGCCCAGCAAAAAACCATTACCGGCATTGTTACCGGTAAAACGTCCAAAGAGCCTTTACAGGGCGTAACAATTCAAACAAAAAACAAAACTGTTACTACAGATGCAAACGGTAAATTTTCTGTTGATGCCAGCACCGGCGAAACGATTACATTTTCTTTTGTGGGCATGATTGCCCAAAGTATTAAGGTTACGGGTGCCACCGGAAATCTAAACCTTGTTATGGAAGAAACCGGTGCCGGCCTCAACGATGTTGTGGTGGTAGGTTACACCTCCCAGCGAAAAAAAGATTTAACCGGTGCGGTTGCTGTGGTGGATTTGGCTGCGGTAAAAAATAATAGTTCAGGTAATACAATGCAGGCCTTACAGGGCCGGGTAGCCGGCTTGTACATTGAAAAAGACGGATCTCCCAATGGCTCCAACAGCAGGATATTGATACGCGGCGCCAATACACTTGGAAATAACGATCCGCTGTATATCATAGATGGCATCGCCACAACAAGATCGGAAGTGTTTCAAAATATGGATCCATCAACCATTGCCTCCGTGCAGGTTTTAAAAGATGCGTCAGCAGAATCTATTTACGGCGCACGCGCCTCTAATGGTGTTATTATTGTAACTACTAAAAATGGTGGCAATACGAATGGTAAAGTAAACTTTCAATTTAACAGCAGTATATCTGCTCAGTCAGAAAAATCAGCGCGTTTCAAAATGCTGAACTCGCTTGACAGGGGCAAAGCTCTATGGCAGGCTTCTGTTAATGATGGTCAGGACCCTGCAGCGGGTTATGGCGAAATATACAATTTCGATTGGAACAATGACTATAGCAAGCCGGTCCTGAAAGCTGTTACAGTAAAACCTTTTGTTGGCGGAGATCCGAATACGGCTGCAGGCAATACCGATTGGCAGAGCGTAATGTATAAAACAGGACTGGTAACAAACAATAGTTTAACAGCTTCCGCAGGTAATAAAAACTCATCGGTAGAAATAAATTTCGGGTATCTTAAAAATACCGGTATGCTCAGGTACACCGGCTATAAACGTTTAAACGGAAGTATCAATGCCATAACACGGTCTTTTAATGATAAAGTTGTTTTTGGCCTTAACCTCCGTGTCGCCAACTCAGACGAAACATTAACTGCCAGGGATCTGGGAGGAGCGTCCACTACGTTCTTAGCTGTCACCCTGGCGCCCACCATTCCTGTTTATCAAAAAGACGGTACCACCTATGCCGGTGAATTGGGTGCAGGCTACTCAGACAGAAACAATCCACTACATATGCAGGATTTGGCAAAATGGAACAATGCCAACCGCCTGAGCACGCTCGGCAACGTATTCGCAGAAATACAACCTATTAAAAATTTATTTTTCAAATCAAATATAGGTGCAGATAATGCTACCTATTCAAGTAAGGTTATTTCGCCCACTTTTGTGGAAGGCGCATTGGCCCGTACAACCAACAGCCTGTCTTTTGATCAAAACCATTTTTTAGGGATTACCTGGTCGAACACCTTACGTTATAACTGGGATTTGAATCAAAATAATCATTTCAAATTTTTAGCCGGAACAGAATACCTCACAAGACATACAGACTTTAATTTTACTAAAAAGGAAGGCTATGCCATTCAAACAGAAGAGTATTTTACGTTAGACGCGGCTACCGGCAATACAACAGCTACCGGTGGATCGACAGGTCACAAATTATTTTCACAATTTGCGAGAGTTGATTATAACTTTTCTGATAAATACCTGGCGGCGGTTACGGTTCGCCGTGATGGCTCATCACGTTTTGGTTCAAATAACCAGTATGGTATTTTCCCGGCTGCTTCTGTAGGATGGAAAATTGACAAGGAAGCATTCATGCAAAACAATACACTTTTCTCTGAATTAAAACTGCGGGCAGGTTTCGGCCGGGTAGGTAACCAGGAAATTGGCGATGCTACCAGGAACACACTTTTTGCGACCCGATACGGAACAACACAGGCCCAGCTTACGGGGGGATTTTTTGAACAATACTATAATGTAGGTACCGCCTACTCACTATCCGGCGTCAATACGGGTACATTGCCTTCAGGATTTGTTCAATCGCAGGCAGGCAACCCGGATCTGAAATGGGAATCTACAGAAGAAATAAATACCGGGATAGACTTCAGCATTTTAAAAAATAAGATCTATGGTTCATTCGATTATTTTTCAAGAAAGACAACAGGAATACTGATTACGCCGCCTGTTGCAGCTGTACTGGGCGAAGGGCAAAGAAAGACAGTAAATGGCGCATCAAAAACCAATAAGGGATGGGAATTCTCAATTGGTTATCAAAGCCAGAGCAAGGGAGATTTTAAATATGATGTCAAACTTAACTTCGCTCATTTCAGGGATAAAGTAACCGAACTTCCCGAGAACGTACGCCCTGCTTACCCGGGCATTATAGGCAACACCATTCTTGGCCATTCGCAGTTTGATATTTTTGGCTACAAAACAAATGGTCTCTTTCAATCACAAGCCGAAGCAGATAAAGCCCCCACGCAAATCGGAGCAGGACCTGGAAGGATCCGCTATGTAGATATTAATAAAGATGGAAAAATTGATGCCAATGACCAGGACTGGATTGGCACGCAGCTTCCCTCGCTGGAATATGGTGTAAGAATAGATTTGGCGTACAAAAAATTTGACTTGTCCTTATTTGGATCCGGTGTAGCCGGTAAAAAAGGTTTTGACGTGTACACCCTGTTCAACAACCTGATGAAAAGCAGGGAGAATGTAGGGCCAGGGGTTTTTAATGGATGGACACCCACCAATACAAACACCGCTGTGCCGGCGTTAACATTGAAGGACAATAATAATGAAGGACGTACTTCTGACTATTTTATGGTTAGCACTTCCTATTTCAAAATGCGTAATATCCAGCTTGGATACAACCTGGTAACAAAATCCGTTTTCTCCAGGTTACGCTTTTATGCAATGGCTGAAAATCTGTTCTGGTTCAAAAGCAAAAAATATTTAAGCCCCGATCCGGAAAGAATAGACCTGGACCCGGTACCCATACCAAAAACATTTACGTTTGGTATCAATGCATCTTTCTAAAAAATAAAACTACTTCAAATGAAAAAAATAATTATAACATCAATTATAGCATCAGGACTATTGGTTTTCAGCGCCTGCAAAAAAGCCCTTGACTATACACCACCCGGCGTATTATCATCTACCGATTTAACGTCGCCCAGCGCCGTGGACGGATTGGTTACTGCAGCTTATGCTGCCATCGGAAATGGTGATATGGTGGGCCCTATTTACAGCAACTGGGCATTTGGCAGCGTACATTCCGACGACGCGTATAAAGGCGGTGGTGGTACCGGTGACGTGGGAGATGTAGATGCACTGGAACATTATAACCTGGTTACACCCAATATGGATTGGTTTGTTACCCGTACCTGGCAAAATCTTTTTAAATCCATTGCCAGGGCAAATGTAGCGCTCCGTGCTGTTAATGCTTTGTCTGAAACAGTCTACCCTTTAAAAAAAGCCAGGATTGGTGAATTAAGGTTTTTAAGAGCCCATAGCTATTTTACCATGAAATTGCTATATAAAAATATTCCCATTTTCGACGAAACACTCAGCAATGATGAAGTGCTGAAAGTTTCAAACACGCTGAGCAATGAAGATGCCTGGAATAAAATTGCAGCAGATTTTCAATATGCCATCGATAATTTACCTGTAACCCAAAAAGAGATCGGAAGGGCCAATAAATTAGCAGCCCAGGCCTACCTGGCCAAGTTGAGGTTATACCAGGCATATACACAGGATGCAACACATCATGTAACTGGGATCAGCCAGGCAAGATTGCAGGAAGTAGTTAATTTAACCCAGGCAGTTATTTCCTCCGGTAAATACGCTTTGAGTGCTGATATCGCGGATAATTTTTTGGCTGAAACTGAAAACGGACCCGAATCTGTGTTTGCTATCCAGTTCACCATCAACGACGGTACTACCGCGGGCAGAATGTCTTTTGAAGACGGATTGAACTATCCGCATGGTGCACCACAATATGGCTGTTGCGGGTTTCATGCCCCCAGTCAAAATTTAGTAAATGCGCATACCACGGATGTAAATGGGTTGCCCAATTTTACAACCTTCAATAACAGCATTGCCAATTTAGCTACGGCAACAGTGGATGTTCGTTTGGATCATACCGTGGGTATTGACGGTCACCCATATAAATATGATAATACAAAACCTTTCAGCAATAGCTGGGTGCGTGACCCCGGTGTTTACGGTAATTTTCACAGCATGCGTTACCAGCAACTGGCAACAAGTCCTTCTTATTTTAAACTCGGGCCATTTATGGGTACCGCGCATAATTATGATATTATCAGGTACGATGATGTTTTGCTGATGCAGGCAGAAGCATATATTGAACTGGGACAACAGGCCAGTGCTTTGCCGCTGATCAATCAAATAAGAACCAGGGCTGCAGCAAGCACGGGAAGATTAAAAAAAGCAGATGGCAGTTTTGCTTCCAATTATAATGTAAAGAACTATCCTGCCGCAGGCTGGACACAGGCCTATGCACGAACTGCTTTACAATGGGAAAGACGTCTTGAATTTGCCACCGAAGGCGCCCGTTTCTTTGATTTGGTGAGATGGGGAATTGCGGAGCCAACGCTGAATGCCTATATAGCCATCGAAAAAACAAGAAGGACCTTTTTAGCAACGGCTAAATTTACTGCAGGAAGAGATGAATACCTGCCCATTCCGCAATCTGAAATCACGTTCACAAATGGTTTGTACAAACAAAATCCCGGCTATTGACAAAACAATGCAAAAATTTAATACCAGTGGCCATAAAAATGCTGCGTAATTTCAACAGGGAGGGGGTTCTGCTCCTCCCTGTTAATTTTTCCTTGGTCAAAAAAAGTTTCTAAAATATAAGTATGAAAAAGAAAATGTTTTTCGCATTGCTTGCGGGTCTTGTTCTGCAGCTTATCGCGGATGAGGCAATGGCGCAGTCCGCAGGCCCGAACAAGGATGAAGTGTATCGTCCGCAAATACATTTTTCACCGCGGGCTCACTGGATAAATGATCCCAACGGAATGGTATATTATAACGGTATTTATCATTTGTTTTTCCAATACCATCCCTATAGTTCGGTTTGGGGACCGATGCATTGGGGACATGCCATCAGCAGCGATATGATTAACTGGAAGGAACAACCCATTGCCATTTATCCTGACAGCATCGGTACTATTTTCTCAGGAAGCGCAATAGTGGATAAGGATAATACGACCGGCTTTGGAAAAAACGGTCAGACCCCACTGGTAGCCATTTTTACACAACATAATACGGCAGCTGAGAAAGCAGGCAGAAATGATTTTCAAAATCAAAGCCTGGCCTACAGCCTTAATAACGGAAAGACATGGACGAAGTATAGTGCCAATCCTGTTTTGAAAAATCCCGGTATTACAGATTTCCGCGACCCTAAAGTGATGTGGTATGAACCGTCGAAAAAATGGATCATGACATTGGCGACAAAAGACCGCATCAGTTTTTATTCTTCTAAAAATTTAAAAAGCTGGACAAAGGAAAGCGAATTCGGTGCCACGGCCGGTGCACATGGCGGTGTTTGGGAATGCCCTGATCTATTTGCATTGGATGATAACGGCAAAAAGGTTTGGGTTCTGATTGTTAATCTAAACCCCGGCGGTCCTAACAAAGGTTCGGCAACGCAATATTTTCTCGGAGATTTTAACGGGAATACGTTTACACCGTACAATACGAATATTAAATGGATTGATTATGGCCCGGACGAATACGCCGGCATTACCTGGTCCAATACCGGTAACCGAAAAATATTTTTGGGATGGATGAGCAACTGGCTCTATGCCG
>Ga0207641_10005911_pt1 | contig 10379 bp, 7 predicted proteins | sample KBSSwiS62_FD_184306 | JGI IMG/M metagenome (GOLD analysis project Ga0207641, IMG submission 184306) | Switchgrass rhizosphere microbial communities from Kellogg Biological Station, Michigan, USA - KBS Switchgrass S6-2 (SPAdes) (version 2) | ecosystem: Host-associated > Plants > Roots >... | reverse complement strand
AGGAAGGGGAGTGGCTGCGGATCCTCTGCGACCCGAGCGATCTCAGCGCCGTGCGCGAGGCACTCGAAGGCTCGGAGGTCGAGATCGAGTCGGCCGGGCTGGTGACTGAGCCGAAAAGCATGGTCGAAGTCAAGGGGCAGGAGGCGGAACGGCTACTGAAGCTGCTTGACGCGCTCGATGAGCAGGATGACGTCGACGAAGTCTTCGCCAACTTCGACATTCCCGAGGACGTGCTCGAAAAGCTGGCTGCCTGAAAGTTTTCCGAGGGAGGGCTGTCGGTACCCCTCCCCGGGAATTGGGTCGCTCCGCGCCTTATGGGCGCGTCGCTCCGGATGTTGGTGCGCGACCTAAAGGTCGCGCAGACACCAGATTGCATATCGCGCCCTTCGGGCAACATTCCCGGGGAGGGGTACCGACAGCCCTCCAACGAACCGCGCTCTTGCAGACGCCCAGGGTTCATCTCTTCAGCAACAAGCTCGGGGGCGTTTTCCTCGTCCTGCCTGGGGAGAGCTTCTGAACCGTTGGCGGTTCCCTTCTCTGCGTGTCGTTGGAGAGGTCCGGTCGCCCTCCATTCGAATGTGTGCGAAGCACGCGGAAATGCAATCCGATTCCTGCGCGACCTTTAGGTCGCGCTCTCACATCCGGAGCGACACGCCCATAGGGCGTGGAGCGACTAATTCGAATGGAGGGTGACCGGACCTCTCCCTCGCCCCCCTTGAGAAGGCATCCGGCACTCCTCCCAGAATCCCTCCCTTATGCAAGTAGTCATGGGAATCGACCCCGGTGTCGCCAATCTTGGGTTTGGAATCGTCCGCGTCGAGGGCAACCACATGGTCGCCCTCGACGGCGGCGTGGTCGAGACCGCCGCCGAGCTGCCGCTGGAGCGCCGGCTGGAGCGGATCCACCGGGCGCTGGCGGAGCTGATCGCCTGGCATGAGCCGCGGGCGCTGGCGATCGAGTCCGTCTACTTCGGCAAAAACGTGCACTCAGCGACCGCGGTCGGCCAGGCCAGCGGGGTCGCGATGCTGGCCGCGGCCCAGTCCGGGATCGGCTGCTTCTCCTACACGCCGCAGGCGATCAAGATGGCGGTCTGCGGCTCCGGCGCCGCCGGCAAGCGCCAGGTCCAGCGGATGGTCGGCACCCTGCTCGGGCTGCCCGAGCCGCCGACTCCCGACCACGCCGCCGATGCCCTCGCGGTGGCGATCTGCCACGGCGGCGGCAGCGGTCACCGTCAGGCCGTCGACTCGATCACGGCCGCCGCTCTCGGGGCTTCGGCGCGGGTGGCCGGATGATCGCCGCGGTGCGGGGCGAGGTGATGGTGCGGCGGGCGGACCACGTGGTCGTCGACGCCAACGGGGTCGGTTACCGGCTGGCCGTCTCGGCGGAGACCCTGAAATCGGTGCCGGCGACCGGTCGCGAGATCTTCCTCCACGCCGAGCTGATCGCCCGCGAGGACTCGCTCGCCCTCTACGGTTTCTCCTCCGAGGAGGAGCGCGACCTCTTCCGCCTGCTGATCTCGGTCAGCGGCATCGGCCCGAAAGTGGCGATCGCGGCGCTCTCCGGCGGCAGCCCCCGCGACCTGCTGCGGGCGATCGCCGCCGGCGACGCCAAACGCTTCCAGGCGGTCCCGGGAATCGGCAAACGTACCGCGGAGCGGATCATCGTCGAGCTGCGCGAGAAGGTGGCGGGCGCCCTGGAGGAAGAGGTGATGGTCGCCGGCGGCGAGGAGGGCGATCCCCGCTCGCTCGCCCGCGACGGCCTCGTCAACCTCGGCTACGCGCCGCTGGAGGCGGAGCAGCTGCTCGACGGCCTCGCCGGCGACGAGCCCCAGGAGCTGGTGGCGGCGGCGCTGCGCAAGGCGGCGACGATCCGGAGCGGCGCGTGAGCGACTCCCCCGACATCGGCGCCGGCCGGATCCGTACCCCGGGGATCGGCGCGGAGCCGATCCCGGTCGACGCCGAGGTTCGCGTCCACGACGCCCGGGCCGATCTGCCCGATGAGGATCTCGACCGCTCGCTGCGGCCGCCGACCCTGGCGGACTTCGTCAACCAGAAGCAGGTGACCGAGCAGCTGGCGATCTTCATCGAGGCCGCCCGCGGCCGCGGCGAGCCGCTCGACCACGTCCTTCTCGCCGGCCCGCCCGGCCTCGGCAAGACCTCGCTCGCCCACATCGTCGCCGCCGAGATGGGGGTGCCGATGGTGCAGACCGCCGGGCCCGCCCTCGAGCGCAAGGCCGACGTCGCCTCCTTCCTCACCGCGCTGGAGCCCGGCAGCGTCTTCTTCATCGACGAGATCCACCGGCTCGGCCGCGCGGTCGAGGAGACGCTTTACCCGGCGATGGAGGACGGCGAGCTGCCGGTCGTGCTGGGGCAGGGGGCGGGAGCCCGCACGGTGACGCTGCCCTTGCCCCCCTTCACCCTGGTCGGGGCGACGACCCGGGCCGGCCTGCTGACGACGCCGCTGCGCGACCGCTTCGGCGTCTCCCACCGGCTCGAGCACTACAGCCCCGAGCACCTGGCCCTGATCATCGAGCGCTCGGCCGGCATCCTCGGCGTAGAGATCGACTCCGACGGCGCTCACACGATCGCCTCCCGTTCGCGCGGCACGCCGCGCGTCGCCAACCGCCTGCTGAAGCGGGTCCGCGACTTCGCCCAGGTGAAGGGATCCGGCACGATCGGCGCCGCGGTCGCGATCGGTGCCCTGGAGATGCTGGAGGTCGACGCCGGTGGCCTCGACCGCAGCGACCGCGCCCTGCTCGACACCGTCGCGACCAAGTTCGGCGGCGGCCCGGTCGGCCTCTCGACCCTGGCGATCGCGATCGGCGAGGAGCAGGACACGATCGAGGACGTGCTCGAGCCCTACCTGCTGCAGCAGGGCCTTTTGAAGCGGACCCCGCGTGGCCGGGTGCTGACCCAGCGGGCCTACGACCACCTCGGCCTGCAGGCGCCGGAGGGCGCCGCGAGCCTCTTCTAGCCGCGCGCTTGTAGCCTGTCGAATATGCCGTTTTTCATCTGCCCGAACTGCGGGCACCGGGAGGCAAGCAGTGAGCGCACCGCGGGTTTCAGCTCGCGCCCCAAGGGCTGCTCCAAATGCGGCTTCGGATTCGTATTCGAATTACTCGACGATTATTATCCGGCTCCGAATGCAGCCTTCTTCGTATGCGACAAGCAGGAACGCGTGATCGACGCCGGTAAAGGCAGCTTCGAGCTGACCGGTCTGACCGACGAGGACGTGATCGGCAGGCCGGTGCGCGAGGTACTTGGCCTCGACTGGATCGACCCCGGCGACGGCGACGAGAGCTCCGACAGCAACGGCGACGGCGTCACCGACCCGATCGAGACCTCGCTCGAGTGGGGGGTGCGCTCGCTCGGCAAACGCGTCTCGGTCAACGCCGAGGGCGACCTGCCCGCGAAGGCCGTGGCCGATGTCTTCCCCGCCTATGACGACGACGGCGGGCTGCTGCTCGTGCTCACCCCAGAGGCCTAGGCGATGGGCACCCGGCGCCGATACGTCTTCGTCCTGCTCTTCGTCCTCGGGCTGGTCATCGCCTCGGGTGTGGTCATCGCCGGCACGACGACGAAGCTGGGGCTCGACCTCCAGGGCGGGCTCGAGCTCGTCTACCAGGGGCAGCCGACCGGGACCGCGACCTCGGTCAGCGGCGAAGACATCGACAACTCGATCTCGATCATCGAACAGCGGATCAACAAGCTCGGTGTCTCCGAGCCCGAAGTCGCGCGCCTGGGCAACGACAAGATCACCGTCTCGCTGCCCGGCATCACCGACGCCAACCGCGCCGCCGAACAGGTCGGCACGACCGCGCAGCTCTACTTCTTCGACTGGGAGACGAACCTGCTCGGGCCGGAGCGGGCGATCGGCGGTCGCCCCGGCCAGCAGCCGCCCGCGGGGCCGCTGAAAGCCTCCGAAAAACGCTGGAAGGAAGCCGGCCGCAACGCCAAAAGCACCGACAACCAGCAGCTGATCTTCGCCGGCGCCTACCCGACCGCCTACGAAGCCGCCCTGCTCGCGGCCGAACAGGAACCCGACACCAAGTGCGAGAACTGCACGGTCGCGAAACCGCGCTACTACCTCTTCGCCAAGGACGAGCCGCACGAGCTGCTGGCCGGTCCCGAGCTCAACAAGAAGGACCTCTACGTCAGCCCGACCGGTAAAAAACTGCCGAAGGACGGGCTCGTCGTCGAAATTCCCGCCGGCACGATCCTCGTCTCCGAATACCCGACGGACGAATCCGGGACGGTCGACAAGACCGCCAAGCCGGGCTGGTTCGCGCTGCGCGACAACCCGGCGCTGTCCGGCACCGACATCACCGACCCGAAGCAGGAATACGGACAGAACAACGAACCCAACGTCGCCTTCAAATTCACCGACAAGGGCCGTGAGGCCTTCCAGGAAGTCACTCGTCAGATCGCCCAGCGCGGCCAGGCGCAGGCGATCGGCCCGGTCAGCGGCGAACAGGCGGCGGCGCTCTCCGGCCACTTCGCGGTCATTCTCGACAATGAAGTCAAGACCCGGCCGATCATCGATTTCTCGCAGAACCCCGACGGGATCGACGGCCGCCAGGGCGCCCAGATCTCCGGTGGCTTCCAGAACGTCGGCGAGGCCCAGGAACTGGCGACGACGCTGCAGATCGGCGCCCTGCCGATCAGCCTCAAACTGATCAGCGAGACCCAGGTCTCGGCGACCCTGGGCTCGCAGGCCCTGCACGAAGGCATCAAGGCCGGGATCATCGGCCTCGCTCTCGTCGTCATCTTCCTGCTCCTCTACTACCGCTTCCTCGGCCTGATCGCCTCGGTCGCTCTGGCCGCCTACGGGGTGATCTTCTTCGCCCTGATCAACCTGATCCCGATCACCCTGACCCTGCCGGGGATCGCGGGCCTGGTGCTGACGATCGGCGTCGCCGCCGACTCCAACATCGTCATCTTCGAGCGAATAAAGGAGGAGGTGCGGGCGGGGCGCTCGATGTCGAGCGCGATCAGCGCCGGCTACAAACGCGGGATCAGCACGATCATCGACGCCAACGTCGTCACCCTGCTGACCGCCTTCATCCTCTTCGTGCTGGCGACCTCCGGCGTCAAAGGCTTCGCCTTCACCCTCGGGGTCGGCACGATCGTCTCGCTGCTGACCGCGGTCGTCTTCACCCAGGCGCTGCTGGGCTCGATGAGCCGCTCCCGCCTGCTGCGCTCACCCGCCGCGCTCGGCGCCTCGGGCCAGGGCCGGCGCTGGCACTTCGACTTCATGGGCGCGAGCCGCTGGTTCTTCTCGATCTCCGGCGTGATCCTGCTGGTCGGGGCCCTGGCGCTGGCGACCAAGCAGCTCAACTTCGGCATCGACTTCGAGTCCGGAACGCGGATCACCGCGGCGCTGGTCAAGCCCACCGACGAGGAAGGGGTGCGCGAGGCGCTGGACTCGGTCGGGATCAGCGGCGAGGAGGTCCAGCAGGTGACCGATCCGAACTTCGGCGCCAACGTCTTCCAGGTCCAGTCGCACGAGCTGCGTCCCGGTGAGGTGAAGGAGGCCGAGCGGGTGCTCGGCGACGAATTCGGCGTCGTCTCCGACGGCTTCGAAAGTACCAGCGTCGGCCCGACCTTCGGCGAAGAGGTCGCGAACAGCGCCCTCAAGGCGCTGATCTTCTCGCTGCTGGTGATCTGCGGCTACGTCGCCCTGCGCTTCGACCCGAAGTTCGCGGTGCCGGTGCTGATCGCGATCTTCCACGACATCCTGATCACCGCCGGTGTCTACTCGTTGACGGGGAAAGAGGTGAGCAGCGGGACCGTCGCCGCCTTCCTGACCATCTTGGGTTACTCGATCTACGACACGATCATCGTCTTCGACCGGATCCGCGAGAACGTCCCGCGGATGCCGCGCGCCGCCTTCTCCCAGATCGTCAACCGCTCGATGAGCGAGGTGCTGACGCGGTCGCTGGCGACCAGCTTCTCGACCCTGCTGGCGGTCGGCTCGCTGCTGGTCTTCGGTGGCGCCACCCTGCAGGACTTCGCCTTCGCGATGCTGGTCGGGATCGCCTCCGGCACCTACTCCTCGATCTTCATCGCCTCGCCGGTATTGACGGCGTGGAAGGAACGCGAGCCCGGGTTCGTGCGTCGCCGCCTGCGGATAACGGAGGCGGAGGGCAGCGTCCCCGCCTACGCCGACGATGTCCTTTCGGCCGACCTCTCCAGCGATGACGAGCGCGAAACGGAGATGGCCGCCGCGGCCGACGATCAACCGGAGGCGCAGCCGCAGGCCGGCGCCGTGGCGACGATCGAGCGCCCGCCGGCGGGCAACGGCGCCGATCCGGCGGCGAACGGCGAGGCCGACGCGGCCTCGGCGGAGCGGCGCCAGCGCAACGCCGAGCGCAAGGCCCGCCGCCAGGCCCGCCGCAAACACGGGAGGAAGCGCTGATGGCACTGCTCGTCTGGTTCACGATGGGGATCGCGCTCTGGCACTTCACCGTCTTCCTGCCCGACCACTTCTGGCAGGGCATTGTCGGCGCCTTCGTCGGCTCGGTGATCGGCGCGATCGTGTTCGGGCTGATCGTCGAGCTGATCAGCGGCAAGGGCCTTGGCGACACCGATCTGGCGACGGCGCTGACCGCGATTCCCGGCACCGCGATCGGCCTCGCGGTCGTCTACGCGATCGGCCTGCGCGGCGAGCAGCAGCTCGACTAGCCGCCGCCTCTCTGCTTTTCCGCCCCATTTTCGGCGGCTTTGCGGCGGTTTTGACGCCGCCACCCTTCCTAGCCTGGTTGTGTGCCGGAAACCCTGAAGACCTTCGCCGCCAGGCCCTATGACTACGCCGACGTGCGGGCGGTTGCCGACGGCCTCAGCCTCAGCGAGCCGGTCGCGGTGACCCTGGTCCGTCGCGGCTACCGCACCCCGGAGCTGGCTCGCACCTTCCTCGCCGCCGACGAGTCGCACCCGCCGAGTGCCTTCGATTCGATGGAGCCGATCGTCGCCCAAGTCCGGGAGGCGATCGCGACCGGGAAGCGGATTACCGTCCACGGCGACTTCGACGTCGATGGCGTCTGCGCGACGACGATCATGGTCTCGACCCTGCGCGAGCTCGGAGCGAAATGCGACTGGCTGATCCCCGACCGCATCGGTGACGGCTACGGCGTCTCCGCCGCCAACGTGGAGAAGCTGGCGAAGCGGGGGACGAAGCTGCTGATCACGGTGGACTGTGGAGTCACTGCGGTCGAGGAGGTCGCGCTGGCCCGTCAGCTGGGCATCGAGACGATCGTCACCGACCACCACCAGGCCGGGGACGCGCTGCCGGACTGCCCGATCCTCCACCCAGAAATCAGCAATTACCCGTTTGTGTCGCTGTGCGGGACGGCGGTAGCTTGGAAGCTTGCTTGTGCGTTGCGTGAGGCGTCGGGGACGGAGTCCCCCGGCGCGCTGTCGCGCGGAGTTCCGGGGGACCCCGTCCCCGACGCCTCCCCCGAGGGCGAGCAAGACCTCGACTTGGTGGCGCTGGCGACGGTGGCTGATGTGGTGCCGTTGGTGGGGGAGAACAGGGCGCTGGTGAAGCGCGGGTTGGCGGAGATGCGACGGGTGCGGCGGGTCGGGTTGAGGGCACTGATTGAAGCTGCGAAATGCGAGCCGACGCGGATCGACGAGGGAGACTTGGCATTCCGGCTGGCTCCGAGGATCAACGCCGCGGGGCGTCTCTATAGGGCAGATGCCGGGGTGGAGCTGCTGCTCACCGATGACGAGGCGCGGGCGGAGGAGATCGCGGCTGAGCTGGGGCGGGCGAACTCGGAGCGGCGGGCGCGGGAGCGGGAGGTCGACACCGCCGCCGAGGCGGCGCGGCGGGAACTGCCCGAGCATCTGCGCGAGGGGATGGGGCTGGTGCTCGCCGGCGAGGACTGGCACCCCGGCGTGGTCGGGATCGTCGCCTCGCGCCTGGTCGAGCGCCACCACCGGCCGGTCGTCGTCGTCTCGCTGGACGGCGAAGGCGGGGGCCGGGGGAGTGGGCGCAGCATTCCGGGCTTCGACCTGCACGCCGCTCTTGCCGCCTGCGCCGAGCAGCTCGAGAGCTTCGGCGGCCACAAGGCCGCGGCCGGGCTCTCGCTGCGCGCTGAGAATCTCGATGCCTTTCGCGAGGCATTCGCCACCCATGCCGCTTCGGTGCTGGGCCCCGAGGATCTGCGCCGTACCGAGCGGATCGACGCGATGGTCGGCGGCGTCGGCCTCGGCCTCGAGCTCGCCGAGGAGCTCGGGCAGCTCGCTCCATTCGGAATGGGCAACCCCGGGGTGCGGCTGATGGTGCCCTCGGCCCGGGTCAGCGACGTGCGGACGATGGGGGAGGGCAAGCACGCCCGCTTCAGCCTCCACAGCGGCGCTCACCGCGCGCTCGGCGTCGCCTTCGGCCGCTCCAGCCTGGGGGTGGAGGACGACGAGCCGGTGGACGCCGCCGTTCGGCTTGAGGTCAACCACTGGAACGGCTCGGTCGAGCCCCGGGTCGTTCTCAACGAGCTCTACCCGCTGGCGGAAGCCGTCGCCGAGGAGACGGCTCCACTGCACCTCTGCGACTGCGGTGAGGCCGAGTGGTGGGCCCGCTTCGAAGCCGAGCGCACCCGCGAGCTCGGCGTCGCCGGCGCCGGCTGGTCGAGCCTGTCGCGGGCAGGGGGACAGGCTCGAGCGGGCGAGGGCAAGCGGGTCGTTCTCGCGGGGGGTGGCTCGGCCACGGTCGCCATCGCCGAGCTGGTCTCCAGCGGCGCCGGGGTGCTGGCGGTCTGCGCCGATGCCTCGCGGCGGGCGGCGCTGGCGAACGGGGCCACCGGCCTCGCCCGCTTCAACGGCGGCGCCGCCAGGATCGCCTGCCATCGCTGCGGCGGCGAGGCGGTGCTCGGCCTCGCGGGCCGGGCCGGGGGCGGGCTGGCGCTGACCGATTACGAGGCGCTCGGACGCGGCGCCGGCCTCGCCTCCCGGTTCGAGCACGTCGTCCTGATCGATCCGCCTCGCGGCGCCGGTGACGAAGCTCGGGTCGCCCTGCCGCTGACGGGTACCGCACCAGGTTTCCTGCACCCCCTCTGGGCGCCGGCCGAAGTCGAGTTCTCGAGGGCGGTCGTCGACGAGCAGCTCGCCTCCCGCGCCGCCGTCGCCCGCGTCTTCCGCGCCCTGCGAGAGGCGGGGGAGGCGAGCGGCGCGGAGCTGCGGAAAGCGCTGGCGGCTGGCGGTGCCCACCCGCTCGGGCCGGAGTCGGCCGCCCGCTGCTTCCGCGTGCTGACCGAGTTGGGGCTGGTTGCCGGCGAGCCCAGGAACGGCGCGGGCGTCGTCGGGGTCGTATCCTCAGAGGGGACGGATCTGGAGCGCTCGCCCGCGTTCCGCGCCTACAGAGCAGATCACTCGGAGGCAGAGGCATTCCTAGAAAGACCCAAGCAGCCGTAGAGCACTCAGAGCTCCTCGCCGACCTCTTCGCCGTGGTCGAGGAGTTCGACGCGCCGGCGGGCGAGAACGGCGCCGGCGGCGACAACGGGAACGGAGTCGCCGGGAGCGCCACCGCCGTGGCCGTCTCGACGATCGACCGCGCCGCCCTGGAGCGCGCCTTCGACTTCGCCTGCGAGCGCCACGCCGACCAGATGCGCTACTCGGGCGACGAGTTCATCACCCACCCGGTCGGGGTCGCCCAGGTCTGCGCCGGCATGAGGCTGGACACCGAGACGCTCTGCGCGGCGCTGCTGCACGACACCGTCGAGGACACCAGCGCCAGCCTCGACGACGTTCGCGACCGGTTCGGCGAGGAGATCGCGCAGCTGGTCGACGGGGTGACGAAGCTGACCGGGATGAGCTTCGAGAGCCGCGACGAGCGCCAGGCCGAGAACTACCGCAAGATGATGGTGGCGATGGCCACCGACGTCAGGGTGATCCTGATCAAGCTGGCCGACCGGCTCCACAACATGCGCACGCTCGGCGCCCTGCCGAAGCAGAAGCAGATGGCGAAGTCGCACGAGACGCTGGAGATCTACGCCCCGCTCGCCCACCGCCTCGGGATCCACGCGATCAAGTGGGAGCTGGAGGACCTCGCCTTCGCCACCCTGCACCCGCGCAAGTACGCCGAAATCAAGCAGCTGGTCGCCCAGCAGCGCGACGAGCGCGAGAGCTACGTCAGCGACGCCGGCCAGTTCCTCTCCGAGGAGCTGGAGGAGGTCGGGATCGAGGCCCAGATCTCCGGCCGGGCCAAGCACTTCTACTCGATCTACACGAAGATGGCGAAGAAGGGCCGCGAGTTCAACGAGATCTTCGACCTCACGGCGATGCGGGTGATCGTCGGCTCGGTCAAAGACTGCTATGGCGCGATCGGCGTCATCCACTCGCTCTGGAAGCCGCTGCCGGGGCGCTTCAAGGACTTCGTCGCGATGC
>Ga0207641_10005906_pt1 | contig 10383 bp, 15 predicted proteins | sample KBSSwiS62_FD_184306 | JGI IMG/M metagenome (GOLD analysis project Ga0207641, IMG submission 184306) | Switchgrass rhizosphere microbial communities from Kellogg Biological Station, Michigan, USA - KBS Switchgrass S6-2 (SPAdes) (version 2) | ecosystem: Host-associated > Plants > Roots >... | reverse complement strand
GTCTCGGCCGTCAGCTGCCGTCGCAATACGCCGCCACGCGCGCCTCGAGCGCGCCGCGCAGATCGGTGAGCCGCACGATGCCGTCGGGCACCGCCGCCTGCGCGGCGCGCACGGTGCGCGCGACGTGCCGCCGCGAGGCGGCCGCCTCGTAGACGACGCCCCCGTCCGGCGCGACGCCCTGCACCACCACCGGCTCGCCGCCGGCACGGCGGACATCGTCTTTCGATTCCGGGTAGTCGAGCAGCAGCGCCAGCGCGCGCTCGGTCAGCGTCGGCATACGCCGGAAAATCTCCGCCTTGGTGCGGTTGCTGGTGAGCAGCACGCCGGCGGCGCGCGCCACCCGATGCAGGGTGTGGCCGCCGCGATCGGGCTCCGGGGTTCCGGGCGCCAAATAGAGCGCATCCTTCGCCGAACGCGGATCCAGCACCGCGCGCAGCTGTGCGGCGACATCGCACGCCGGCTCCGGCAGCGTGCGCTGCACGTCAGTTCAGCTTGTGCTTGGTTTTCAGCATCGCCAGCGCGTTGTTCACCGTCGGCGCCGCGGAGAATTGCGCGGCCGCCGCCTGCTGGGCGCGCGTCGCACCGGTGGCCGGCGCCTGGCCGCCGCGACCGAGCGGCCGGCGCGGCGGATCCTGCGCCGGCGGCACCTGCACCCGGCGGCTGTTCATTTTGCGGAATTTCATCGCGTCGGCGAACACCACGACGTAGCGCGGATCGAGGATTTCGCTGTTCAGTTCCTGATCGGAGTAGCCGACGCTCCTGGCGAACTCCTTCAATTCGGCCTGCAGCGCGGTGCGCTTCGCCGGGTCGCGCCATTCGGGGATCCATTGCATCAGCACGTCGTTGCCGACGCGCAGCATCTCCTGCTTGCGCGCGAAATCCTCCTGCTGGCGCAGCTGGCCGAGCCGCGCCTCCTCGGCCTTGGCCTCCTGCAGCTGATCGTAGCGCGCGCGCTTCTCGGCCCACTCCATCGGGTTGGTGCGCGCCAGTTCGACCCAGTCGGTCGGCGCCTCGAACTCGCGCGACGCCGCCGTGGTAAACTGTGCCAGGCGCTGCTCGAGTTGGCCGCGCATCGTCGACAGCTGCGCGTAGGCGTCGGCGAATTGCCGCTGCTGCGCCGAGGTCTCCGAGGATTTCCGCGTGTAGTCCTGCGTGCGCATATAGCCGTTGAGCAGCTCGGAGAGGCCGACCTGGCGCTGCTCGCCGCCGATCGTCACGCTGAACGACGGCTCGGCCTCCGCCGCTTCGCCGTCGTCCGCCGCCTCGGCCGCGCCGGCCTCGCCATCGCCGTCGTCGTCGTAGTCGCCGCCGATCTCGGCGAGATCCGCCGGCGGCGGAATGCCGTCCTCGTATTCGCGATGCGCCAGGCTGCCGTTGCCATTGCCGTTGCCTTGGCGCGGCTCCGGCTCCGCCTCCGGCTCGGCGGCGCGCCCGAGCGGGCCACCGCGGCCGTTGCCGCGCGCCTCGGTCGCCTGCTGGCGCTTCGCCTGCAGCGCGGCCAGCGCGTCGTCGACACTGAACGCCCGCCGCGCCGGCGCCCCGTCAGGGTCCGGCCGGATGCCGCCGGGATTGCGCGGCGCCTTGGGATCGTCGCTCATCGCGCCGCCGCCTCACGCCGTTCGGCGCGGCGGTAGCGGTCGGCCTGCAATTTCGCCTCGGTGATCACCGACTCCACCCGGCGCTCGATCTCCTCGATGCAGCGATAGCGCATCCACATTTCCTCTCGCTGGCTGACCCCGTCACAGCGCTTCCACGTCGCCACCGCGTCGTCCTTCATTTCCTGCAAGAGCAGCGCGAACAGCGGATTGCTGGCCAGCATCTCGGCGGCACGCGTGCGGTCGAACCCCTCGGCGCCGCTCATGGCGCGGCCCGCGGCGCGGGTGGCGCGGGGAATTGCGGCCCCCCGGCGGCTGCCCGCTGATAGGTCGCCAGCGCCTGGATCAGCTGCGGTGGCAGGAACATCCGGCTGTCGCCGAGCGAGGCACCCGGCCGCGGCGGGCCGGCGGCACCCTGCGGCGGCATCGGGATGGCCCCGGGCGGCGCGCCAGGCGGCGCACCCGGTGCCCCCGGGGGCATCCCTGGTGGTGGCGGCGGCGGCCCCGCCGCCGCCTGATACAACGCCGCCGTCACGTCAGGCTCGCGGTCGAGCAGTGCCACGATAACCGACGGGTCCAGCGAGAGGTCCGGGTATTTCCCCATCAGGTCGGCAAATTGCAGCATCGCGGTCACCTTCGCCTGGTCGCGCGCGCGGTCGTCGTCGAGCAGCATCTGCTGCTGCTTTTGCCGCGTCGCCGCCGCATCAGCGACGGCGCTGGCGTTGGATTTCATCACTTCGACCTGCGCCAGCAATTCGTCGGGCGACGGCTTCGGCGGCGGCGGCGGCAGCGCGAAATTGCTCGGCAGATCCGCGAAGTAACGCCCCTGATTGCGGATCCCGGCGGCCGCCAGCATATCCGCCAGGGTGTTGGAGTATTGCCCCAGCGACACCAGCGGATTGGTCGGACCGAGCGTCTGCAACAGCGCCTCCTGTTTGCCGGCGATCGCCGACAGGATCTGCAGCCGCTCGGCGAGCGTGCCGCGACCCACTGCGGGGTCCACCACGACTTGGAACCGCGACATCCACGCGCGCGGGTCGACCGGCACCCATTTGCCGCGCAGCCGCACCGTACGCGCGCGGTCCTGATGTTCGCACATCATGTCCAGCACGCCGGCGTAGACGTGCTTCCAGCCCTCGGCGATGCAGCGCATCACCAGTTCCAGCCGGTCCTGCGAGGCGGAGATCTGCGCCGAGATGCCGATCGCCGTGGTCGACTGCAGCGCGTCGGCGTTGAGCCCCTGGCTGCCCTGGGTGATGCCGGTACGCTGCTCCTTTATCGCCGTGAGCAGCTGGATGATCGGCGCCGCCTGCGGGCCGATGAACGGCTTGGTCAGTTCGCGCACCGCGCCCGCCGTGCGTTCGCGGATCACCGCGCCCATCTCGGTATTGAGCACGTCGTCGACCGGCACCTGGCCGTCGACGATCACCGTGCGCGGGTGGATCGACTCCGCCATGCTGTCGAGGATGTTGCGCATCACCCGCGATGAGATGTCCTGCAGGTCGCCGACCCGGTCGGCGTAGGATTCGCCGATCGCCTTGTGCGCCACCAGAAACGGCGTGATGCGCGCCAGCTGCACATGCGAGGCGCCCTCGTTGCTGATGATTTTCTGCGCGCTATCGCCGACCGCCTCGATGTGGCGCAATTCGGCGATCCCGTCGCCGTCGAAATCGATCCGCACCCAGCCCTCGGTGTAGGTGACCAGATGCATCGACGTGTCGCCCGACAGCGACCGCCCGACGCCGGCGGCCAGCACGTCGCGCTTGTTGGTGACCATATTGGCCTCGCGCGGATTACCGGCGGACGCGTAGTCGGCCAGCGCGTCCTCATCGAAGCCGCGCGCCACCAGATCGGACACCGGGATCACCCTGACGATGAAGGTGCCGCGCGCATCGTGCGGACCCGAGGCGTCGGGATCGATGCGCACCAATTCGGTCGGCACCGCCTCGATCACCGGGCGGTTGCGCGGCACGCGGCGCGTCATGGTGATGTCGTAGAGCAGCAGCGGCGCGCCGGGGCGCAGCTGCACCAGCTGGCCCTCGGGCGAGCTCTGCAGGCCCATCATCTCGTCCTCGGTGGCCGGCCGGCGCACCACCTTGAGCGCCCGCACGCCGGGCTGGGTGATCAGTGCGGCGGTCTGCTGCTCGAGCAGGCCGGCGTATTTCTCGGTCGCGACATCGACCGCGGTGTCCCAGTACCAGCGCACCCAGCCGGCGCGCAGCTGCATCGCGTCGAGCGCGCTGTCGTGTACCGCGCGGAACCCGTCGCACTCGTTGAAGCACACGTGCTGCACGTAGGCGGTGGCCTGCTCGGCCTCCTCCTCGTCGCCGTCGGCCTGCGGGCAGAACTCCACCGGGCGCTCGGCGCCGCAGAACACCCGCATCACCGTCGGCATCACCGCCTGCACGGTGTCGCGCACCTCGGTCATGACGATTTGCGAGCGGCCCGGCTCCTCGTCGCCCATCGCGTCGCCGTTGTAGAGCCCGAGCGCGCGCACCCGCGCCGCATCGAGGCGGTCGGAATATTCCGTGGCTTCGCGCCACAGCGCGCACCACGCCGCGGTGAGCTCGTCCTCGTCCATCGCCGGGCGCTCGGCGATCAGCACGGTTTCGCGCGCCGCCGTCTCGCCGGCGCCGAGCGGGTGCTGCAGATCGGCGTCCGGCGCGTGGCCGATCGTGCTGACGGGGATTGGCTGGGTGCCGCTCATATCTCACCAGATCCCCGGGCGGTAGAACATCACCAGCAGGATCAGCACGACCACCAGCAGCACGCTGCCGCCGCCGTAGTAGGGATACGGGTGCGACGTGCGATAGCCCCAGCCGGCGCCGCCGAACGCCAGCAGGATCAACACCAGCACGAGCAGCAGAATGATCATCGCGCGTCCTCCGGCGCATCGCCGACGTCCTCCGGCGCATCGCCGACCACGACTCCCGTCCCGGGGTAGTAGATCCAGCCCGGCACCGACGCCGAGCGGAACGGCCCGGCCGGCGGCCGCCCGGTGGCGCGCGTCACCGAGGCGTAGATGGCCTGCAGCTCGGCCAGCGCCTTTTCCGGGGTGCGCTTGTCGCTCACAGCACGCCTCGGATGTTCCGGCGTATCGGTTGGGAGAGGCGTCCGGACAAATACGCGGCGGCGAGATACGCGGCGGGAGAAAATGTGAGGCATAGCGCGTCCGCGGCATCCGGCGAGGATATTCCGCGGCTCCTGAGTTGGTCTTTCGACTCGACCTTCAATTTGCCGTCGCTCGAGAACCCGTAGCGCGGCGCGCAGAGGTCATTGCGCAAAACGTCGTCGTACGGCAGCGATACCGTGCGCGTGGCGAGCCAGTCGGCGACCGATTGCCAAAGCTCGTCGCGCAGTCGCACGAATCGCCCTTCGTTGGAGGGTGATTCCGCGACATTGACGTCGATCGCCGGCAATTTCAGCTCGCGCAGCCGGTCGGCGACGCCGGCACCGAGGCCGATCGCGTCGACCACGATCGCCGCCGGCGGATTTTGCGTCGTCGCCTTGTATTCCGCGACAATCGCCCCGGTTAATTGCATCAAATCGAAGCGCGACCAGCGGCGCGGCGGCTCGGTCACCACATTGCCCTGGCGTTTCAGCAAAACCGACTGATCGGTGCCGAACCGTGCCACGTCGACGCCCCAGATCGCCGGTTGCGACGCATCGATCGTCGGGATGCGTGCCATCGCCTCCTCGACCAGCTGGGCGGACACCAGGCTGTCGCCTTCGCTCACCGGAAATTCGCCGAGCACGCGGATCCGGTAGTGGTTGCTGTCGGCGCCGTAGCGATTGGCGATTTCCTCGGCGAACTCCCGGCTGGCGCGCGGGCTCTCGAGGCAGGACACCCGGCGGGTGTACCAGCGGTCGGCCTCCAGCGTGTGGGTGCGCCAGAACATGCCGGTGAGCCGCACCGGATTGCCCGCCAGGATGGTGATCGCGCCCGCCGTCGACATCGAGCCCTGCGCCGCGACGAACACCTGCTCCGGCACCCCCGACGCCTCGTCGACCACCAGCAGGACGTTGCGCGAGTGGACGCCTTGCAGCGAATCGGGTTGTTCGGCGCGCGAGGTGCGCGCCGAGATGAACGCGTCGTCGGGGCGCGCGCGCAGCATCACCCGGTCGGACTGCACGTCGAGCAGCGCCTGCCAGGCGGCCGGCAGTTTCGCCAGCCACGAGCGCATTTCCGGCCACAGCGCGTCGAACAGCTGCGGCGACGTCGGCGCGGTCACCACCACCTTGACCGGGAAACGGGTGAGCAAAAACCAGATCATGCTCCAGGCGAGCAGCGTGGATTTCCCGACGCCGTGGCCGCTACGGATCGAGATCCGCGTGCGGCCGTGCCCGAGCTCGACCAGTACCTCGCGCTGCCAGCGATCCGGCTCGGCGCCGAGCACTTCGGACACGAACCCGAGCGGACTGCGCGCATAGCGCGTCAGCAGCACCGCGAAGGCGTTTTTCGCGCCGGCGAGCTCGGCGGGCGAGGGCGCCAGCATTACGCCCCTTCCTCCCGCAGCCGCGCCACCAGGCCGCGCAGCCGCACCACGTCCTCCGAACCCATCGGTTTCTTCGCGCGACCCAGTTTGTGCAGGAAGTCCACCTCCTCGAGCGACAGCGCGCCGCCGTGGCGCACACAGAGCTGCAGCGCCTCCGACTGGGTCAGCCCGTTGAACTGCTCGCTGTCGCCTTTGTCGCTCATGGGAAGCCACGCGAAGGCAGCCGTCGCCTTGCAGGCGGCTTAGTCGGCGGGTTTCGCCGCATCGCCGCCCCCCTCGCTGGTGGCCGGCGCCGCGTCCCACAGCGGCAGTGCCTCGTGCGGCAGCGGCGGCAGCGCCTCGCGCAGCAGGTCGGCGTAGTCCTCGGCTTCGCCCTCGATCGGCGGCGCCTCGAGGTCCGCGGCCACCGCGCGGGCGGTTTCCAGCCGCTGCACGGCGTACAGGTGCAGATGCAGCGCCTGACCGAGCCCGCCGCCGAGGTCGACCTCCTGGCGCGGTTTGCCCCAGCCGCGGTCGGCCAGCGCGTTGGCCGCCGCCACCCGCGCCGACGGGTTTTCCCGCGCGTTGCGGCACACGTCGACCAGCGTGCGGATCACGTCGGGCGTGTAGCGCCTTGCCAGCGCGGCGATTTCCTTATCGGCGGGCCGGCCGGCCGGGTTGCCCGACCGGCCGGGCGCGAACGACGTCGCGGTCGGCGTTGGGTTGGCCATTCAGCGCCCCCGCCCGATCCGGCGATTTCCCAAAAAAATTTTTTCCGCTGGCAATTTTTCACCTCGTGCCCGCATGGGGGCGCCGCCGGCGACGGGGTGGCTTGGCGGCCCGCCGGGGGGGGTCCAGCGGCCAGCGGCTGGCGACCCTCCCGTGCCGGTGCCGCCGACCCAGCGGTCGAGGCGCCCGCCTCAGGGTGCATCAAAGGGTGCCTCGACCGCAACCCCTTGATTTAAGCCACACTCCACCGGTCACATTATGTCAAATACTATGACCAGCTCATCGCGTGCATGCCAAACCGCAACTACAACCGGAAAAACCGTAACGATCGAGTAGCCCGATACCGGTTTTTCGGCATCGTTACGCGGCCGACGGCCACGCACTTGGTAGCCGGCTACGTCCGTGCCTGGGGTTTCTGAGGCATTCCAGCGCGCTGGCGCGATCACCTGAGTTCGCACGTTGTACGAACGCGACGATCGACTTTGTGCGATACCTTCGACCCGTAAGAGCCTATCCCTCTTCACTTCGCACAATCTTAACAATCTGTACATACATCCCTACATGCGCGCGCGCGCGCGCGCTAACACGGAAACTACCGTGAGATTGTTCAGATCGTGCGCACGGGGAATTGAGGGTTGCTATCAGTGGCTTAGCTAGATCGTTGCTCGCACGGTGAAAATCATCACGTTCGTACAACGTGCGAACCCAGCGGCGTAAGGCATCTGATAACCCGTCAGCCCCTACGCCCTAGGCCAGGGGATCGCAAGGGGCTGGCAACGCCGGGATTGAGCCGATACGCTTGAGCCATGGCCTCGTTAATGGATTATTTCTTCGCACCCCGTCGCGGCCTGCTCGACGACGAAGCGGATCCGCGGCTCGGACCGGGCGGCCTGCTGGCCACCACCGACGAGTATGGCCGCGCGCCGCCAAGCGCCGCCTGAAAATACCTTGCCGCGCCCCACGCCTTATTTTCGCAGAACCCGCAGAAATCTCTTGCATGGCTAGGGCGAATTGCCCTATACTTCCACCTATCAAGACCGGCGCCTCGCGGAATCAGGGGTGGAGACAGACAGATGACCGACGACACTCGCACCATTAAGACAGGCAAGTATGGACGCTTCACCGTCCAGCGCGTCACCCTGAAAAACGGCCAGACCGGCTATAGCTTGGCGTTTCGCTTCGATGATCGCGAGGTAGCGCGCATCCGCCGCATGGCTGGCGCTAAGTGGCTCGAAGGCAGCAAAGTGTGGTTTATCCCCGCATCAAGCGACGCGCACCTGGCGGCCTATCTCGCAATCGAGGTCAAATAAGATGGGCAACTCGCGCGGCCGAATTACGCTGGCGCCACTTCGCACCACGATCAATGGACTGCAAGGGATCGGTGGGACATTACAACCCCCGTCACGGTGGACGCCAATCGCCGACATACAGAGGGGCGACGGGACGGGAGGCGTGCTGGTCCAGCATCACCAAACGCATCTCTATGCGCTATGGACTGGCGTGGGATCAATCGAGACCCTGCCGCAACGCAAGGTCGCGCTTGCGCTTGCTACACTCAACAGGACTTAACGCCTTCCCCGTCCTAAAGGACGGGGATTTCTGCAACCAGAGGGTGACGTTCCACCCCGAGCAATAGGTTCAAGGCAGCATTGGTATCCCGGTCATGTTGAACACCGCAGCCGTCGCAAACCCAGTCTCTCACTCGCAAACCTGCGATACCTTTAGGGCCGCTGCGCGCACCGCACGCAGAACAGGTCACGGAACTTCCACGTTCGTCGGCCTCGACATATCGCGCCCCGTGCCTCATGGCCTTGTAGCGGAGCATCGACCGAAAGCTAGACCACGACGCGTCCAGCACGGACTTGGCCATGTTGGTCTGCGTCATCTTCTTGGCATTCACGTCGCCGACCACGATCAGACTGTTCTCCTGCACGAGCTTCGTGGACTGCTCGTGGAGGTGGTGTCGCCGGGCGTTGACCACCTTGGCGTGGATCGCCTTGGCTCGCCCCTTGTTGCGCGCGCGCTGAGCCTTGGCCAGTGCTCGCTCGTATTTCCGGTAGTGGCGAAGGTTCTCGATCTTCCTGCCATCAGACAGCGCGCCGAGCGTCTTGAGGCCAAGGTCAATCGCGACCTCGCCCGCGCCGCAGTTGGGCGCATCGGCCACCTCGACCTGGAGGTTGAGATACCAACGCCCGCGAGCGTCCTGCGAAAAACTGCCTGCATTAATCGTGGCTGGATCAACGGGTCGGCTGAGCCACAGGCGATACCGTCGCTTAAGGTGGATCACGGCTTCGCCGTCCAGCTTGATCGCGCGGGCGGCAGCGAACGGAACCCAGCCGAGCGACTTCTTGCCACGCCAGCGCGGCCGCCTGCGGTGCAGATTGCGACTGGACACGAACTGCTTGCAGACCGCCTGCACGGTGTCACTGTGCAAGCCCAGCATGGCTCCGGAGCCGGTGGTCAGCTTGATCATGTCGAACGCGCTGGGCCATCGCTTATTGTGTCGGCGCGATGCCTCGTGGACCTCGCCACAGTAATTCCAGACCCGGTTGACCGACCGGCTCAGCACATCGAGATGTTTGCCAGTCGTCGCGTCCTTGATCCTGTAGCGGTAGGTCAATATCATGCGCGCCGTGTAATTGGTCTGCACGGCAAATGCAAGACTTTCGACGCGAGCGGCATAGCGTTTCCAGGCTCACGGCCCATTTGGTCTGCGTCACCAAGTATCGGCGCAAGGTGCTGGACGATGCAGCTTTGGACTGGTTGCGCGAGCACGCGGCTAAGGTGTTCGACGGAATGGGATGCGTGCTGCTCGCCTGCGATGGTGAGGCGGACCATCTGCACCTTCTCGTGGAGTATCCGCCGAAGCATTCGATCTCGGTGCTGGTCAACGCCTTCAAGGGCACGGCCAGCCGTCTACTGCGTCAGGCCCGTCCAGATATCGCCGCTCGATACCGCGACGATGTGCTTTGGTCCCCCAGCTACTTTGCGGCCTCGACCGGAGGTGCCCCGCTGGAACAGGTCAAGCGATACGTGGAGCAGCAACGGGCCTCCGCAGCACCGTGAGGCGAGCGTTGCTCGCCCCGCTATCCCTCCCCGCCATGAATGGCGGGGTTTCTCGCGGAGACCTCGATGACCGCCGCCGAGTTCCGCGACCACCTAGCCGCGCAGGGATGCTACCAGCGCGAGTTCGCGCGCTACGTCGGCGCCAATGAGCGCACCGTGCGCCGCTGGGCCGAAGGCACACAGGACATCCCGAAATGGGTGGCCGTGATGCTCGACCTGATGGAGCGATTACAGGCCGTCGAGGCTCAGGTCGGGTCACCGCTGCCGCTGCGCCGACGGCGAGCGAGCCGCACGCCTGGCTCAGGCGCCGTCGCCCTCGAGGTCGAGGAATAGCGCCAGCGGCACCAGCACCACGCGGTGATTGCCATCGCGGAAATACACCGGCCGGTCATGTGCGACCGCGCCCGGCGCGCGCATCAGCTGCGAGCGCCACACGCCCGACGTGCCGCTGACGCCCGCCCAGTGGGTGCCGGCCATGATATGATTGAGCTGCGCCGACAGATTCGCCACCGCGACGT
>Ga0207641_10005905_pt1 | contig 10384 bp, 8 predicted proteins | sample KBSSwiS62_FD_184306 | JGI IMG/M metagenome (GOLD analysis project Ga0207641, IMG submission 184306) | Switchgrass rhizosphere microbial communities from Kellogg Biological Station, Michigan, USA - KBS Switchgrass S6-2 (SPAdes) (version 2) | ecosystem: Host-associated > Plants > Roots >... | reverse complement strand
TCACGGCATCTGGGAAGCCCGCCTGGCGCCCCGTCATCATGTCCACTCCAAGGTGATGTGCTGGATGACCGTCGACCGCGCCATCAAGGTGCAGGCCGCTCACGGCAAGGGCGATCGGCCGGACTGGGAGGATCTGCGGGAGCGGATCGCCGAGAACGTGCTGGCCCACGGCTGGAGTGAGAAGGTCGGCGCCTACACAGTCGCCTACGACGATGTCGACATGGATGCCGCCTCGCTGTGGATAGGGCTGTCCGGCCTGCTCGCCGACGACGACCCACGGTTCCTCGCCACGGTGCTGAAGACCGAGGCGGAGCTGCGCAGCGGTCCCACGGTCTATCGCTACAAGTGGGACGACGGCCTGCCCGGACGCGAAGGCGGCTTCCACATCTGCACGTCCTGGATGGTGGAGGCCTATCTGCGGACCGGCCGGCGGGCCGACGCCGAGGAGCTGTTCGACCAGATGCTCGACACCGCCGGCCCAACCGGGCTGCTTCCCGAGCAGTACGACCCGGAGGCCGAACGCGGGCTCGGCAACCATCCTCAGGCCTACAGCCACCTCGGGCTGATCCGGTGCGCTCAGTTGCTAGACGGAGGACGCTCCTGAGCCATCCGGTGTTCACCCTCTGTCCATCGGAGGTCACTAACTTCGTGATTCGTGCTCACGACGCCACCCGCCACCGGGTCCACCACAGTGGAGCTGGACGGCGTCAGTTATCTGGCTGAGTCCATCGCCAAGGGCGCCGCTTACCAGCTTTTCTCCGATTCTCCGGCGGCCGGCTTCGAGCCGAATCCGCAGCTTGGCCTGCCATACCGGCGGGTTGTGCACGCCAGCGAGGTGGAACTGATCGCCGGGCCAGCTCCGGCCACCACGGATCTGCCGATGCGCGTACCGCTGTCCCGCGCCATGTCCTGGATCAGTGCACACCGCCTCAGCCAGTCGCGGTCGTCGGCCAACTCGCCGACGCTTCGGCACATGCGCGATTCGGTGACCATCGACCGCGGCACCCGGATGGTGAAGATCCTGTCCGCCCGCCAGCTCAGCGGTTTCCTGCGCGGCTGGCTGCCGATGGGCTTCTGCCATCGGGAATACGACATCGCGCACCTGCGTACGCCCGCTGACCTTGCGGTGCTGTCGACCGATGGGCGGGTGGAGAGCACTGCCGAGGTGATCTTCGCGCTGCGCTGGCGCGCTGCCGGCCCTGAGGACTATGCGATCCCGTATTCGTCGGCGATGCCGGGGCTGATCGATATTCCGCCCCACGAACGCGTGGGCGCACCGGTGCTCGGCACCGGATTCGCGCCGTCGAATCAGCACCTGGTGCCCGAGTTCGTCACCGCCGACATGGCCGACATCCCGCTGTCGGCGCATGCCGAGCTGGTCGCGTTCACCGCCGACGGCGCCGAGGTGCTGCTCTATCACTATCTGGCCGAGCAGCGCGCCTGGGGGCGGCTGGCCGGCAAGCAGTGGCGGCACCTCTGGGTCGACGTCGACGGGGTCGCCGCGGAGCAGGAGTATTTCCCGGTGCCGGCCGCGCCGACGACGCTCTACGGATTGGTGAAGGACAACCCGCTGGAGGCGGTCTACGACCACCCGGACGGCTTCATGCTGCTGGCCAAGGTGCGCGCGTTACGCCAGCCGGTGGCCAAGCCGGCGCGCCGGTCGCCGACGGTGATTTGGCGGGACGTCCGGTGCATGGTGGTCCGGGATGGGGACGAGTGGATCCGGGTGCGGCTCATCCAGCCGAACCCGGACGCTCTCAGCGACCTCGGCGCCACCTGCGTGGAACGCGGCGTCTACGAGGCTTGGGCACCGGCCGGGGAGATCACCGAGCGACCGGACCACTGGGTGCCCTACGACCTGTGACCTGGTGCGGCCGAGCCCGCACGCTCGATGCGAAGCATGCGGGCTCGCCCACGAACCACCGGATCTTGCCAAGCGAGACTACGACGCCCCGCTGCACAAAGTCTATGGTTCTTTGGAAGAAATAAACCGACCCAGGTCGGCCGCGCGCAAGTCGCGACTTTCGACCATCGAGCCGCGCAATCGACTACGACGCTGACGCTTGCGACGGGATCCGCACCCGAGCGGGCCCCGTGGAGCCACGGACCACTAGCTCCGGCTCGAACAGCAACTCCTCCGAGCTCGGCGGCTGGCCGGCGATCTGCGCGATCAGCAGTGCCACCGCGGCCTGGCCCATCGCCTCGATCGGCTGTCGCACCGTGGTCAGCGGTGGGTCGATGCAGGACATGAAGATGGAATCGTCAAAGCCGACCACCGAAACGTCGCCCGGCACCGCGTGGCCGAGCCGGCGGGCGGCTCGGATCGCGCCCAACGCGTGCACGTCGCTCGAGCAGATCAGGCCGGTGGCACCCTTCTTCAGCAACCGGGTGGCGGCCGCGCCGCCGCCCTCCATCGAATACATGGTCCGCTCCACCAGCGATCCGTCGGACCTGGCGATCGCGGTGAAGGCGGCGAACTTGCGGTTGGACGGCATGTGGTCGCTAGGCCCGAGGATCAGGCCGATCCGGTCATGGCCGAGCGAGGCCAGGTGACTGTAGGCCTGGTCGACGGCGTGCGCGTCATCGACTGACACCCGCGGGAAGCCGATATCGTCGACGGCGGCGTTGACCAGCACCACCGGGAGCCGGCGCTCACGCAGCCGCCGATAGTGCTCGTGATCGGCGTCGGCCTGTGCATAGAGACCACCAGAGAAGATCACGCCGGAGACGTGCTGATCGAGCAGCATGTCGACATAGTCGGCCTCGCCGACCCCGTCGGTGGTCCGGGTGCATAGCACGGGCGTGAACCCGCGCTTGGCCAGATCGCCGGCGGCCACCTCGGCGAACGTCGGAAAGATCGGGTTCTGCAGCTCCGGCAGGATCAGCCCGACCAGCCGGGCGCGCTCGCCGCGAAGCTTCGCGGGACGGTCATAGCCGAGCACGTCGAGCGCGGTGAGCACGGCGGCGCGGGTGGCATCGGAGATGCCGGGCTTGTCGTTCAGCACGCGGCTGACGGTCGCCTCGCTCACGCCGACGTACTTTGCGACATCGGCGAGTCTTCGTGTCATGTACGCAACACTAATGCATTGGCGCGCAAGCCATTGCACTCGCTTACCGTGTTACGCAAGGAAATGGCCGACTCGCGGTCACCGGTCGGCGATCGCCGCCAGAACTCCGACCACTTCGCCGATGACGACCAGTGCGGGCGGCTTGAGACCGGCCGCCGCTTCGGCCAATCCGGCCAACTCGCTGCGCACGACATGCTGCCGGTCGGTGGCGCCATCGGCGACCACGGCCGCCGGTGTGTCGGCCGGTCGCCCATTCGCCAGCAGCGCCGCGACGATCGCCTCCAGGTTTTTCAAGCCCATGAGTACGCAGACAGTGCCGCGCAGCGCACCGATGGCGGCCCAATCGACGCGCGAATCCGGGTGCCCCGGCGGCAGATGCCCGGAAACGACGACGAACTCGTGCGCGACCCCGCGATGAGTGACCGGAATGCCGGCTCCGGCCGGCGCGGCGATCGCGCTCGTGACGCCGGAGACGACGGTGACCGGGATGCCGGCCGTGGCGCAGGCAATCAGCTCTTCGCCGCCGCGACCGAAGACATACGGGTCACCGCCCTTGAGCCGGACCACGAAGTGGCCGGTCGAAGCTCGATCGACGAGGATCCGGTTGATCTCGTCCTGGGTGCGCTGCGGGCCGTAGGGAATCTTCGAGGCGTCGACCAGCTCGACGTCGGGACCGAGTTCGTCCAGCAGGAGCCCGGGTGCCAGGCGGTCCACCACCACCACGGTGGCCGCGCCGAGCAGTCGCCGGCCCTTCACCGTGATCAGCTCCGGGTCACCCGGGCCGGCACCGACCAGCGCCACCGTGCCGGCCCGCTCGGCGCGCGTCTCCGCCGCGTCCAGTTGACCGCCGGCCAAGCCGGAGGCGATCCGGTCGCGTACTGCCATGGATCGTCGCGGGTCGCCGCCACCGAGCACGGCAACCGTGACCGGGCCATGCCGGGTCACCGCCGGAGTCCACGCCGTCGCCGCCTCGCGGTCGTCCGCGCGTACGCAGAAGATCCGTTGATCGTCGGCGACGGCGCTGACGGCGCGCGCGGCGGCCGGGTCGTCCAACGCCGCGTGCACCAGCCAGGCACCGTCCACATCGGAGTCCTGGAATGGGCGCTGATGCCAGGTCAGCAGTCCGCGATCGGCGAGCGCCCGCAGCGCCGGAGTGATCTCCGGAGCCACCAGGACCACGTCGGCGCCGGCCTCGATCAGGGGCGGCACCCGCCGGGTGGCCACCGATCCGCCCCCGACGACCAGCACTCGGCGGGCGGTTAGGCGGAGACCGAGCGGGTACGGCTGCACCGCGAGAAGCCCTTCTACTCTTTAATCAATCCAGCCAGGGCCTCGGCGAATGTGTCGCTGACCGGCGGTTCGCGCACCGCCACCCGAAGCCAATTCGGCCCGAGCCCGGGAAACGTGTCGCCGCGCCGCACGGCGAACCCGGCCGCACGGAGCCCGGCCCGCACCGTAACACCGTCCGGGACATGCAACGCAACGAAGGAGCTGCGCGGAACACCGGCGACTCGGACGGCGGGCAGCACGGCCAGCCGGGTCAGCAGGTGCTCGCGATGGGCTCGCAGCGTGGTCGCGATCTGAGCCTCGGCGGCCACCGCCACCGGCGACGCGCAGGCGACCGCCGCGGCCAGGGCCGGCGTCGAGACCGGCCACAGCGGCTGATGCGCGGCCAGCCACGACACCGTCTCCGGCTCGGCCAGCACATAGCCGATCCGCAGGCCAGCCAATGCCCAGGTCTTGGTGAGACTCCGGATCACCACCAGGCCGGGGAGATCGGTCCGGTGGGACAGTGACTCCGGCTCGCCCGGATCGGTGTCGGCGAACGCTTCGTCGATCACCAGCAGCCGGCCGGGCCGCGCAAGAGCAGCCAGCATATCGGCGCTGTGCAGCACAGATGTGGGATTCGTCGGATTGCCGATGACGATTAGATCAGCGTCCGCTGGAATCCGGTCCGGATCGAGCGTGAAGCCGGTCTCCTCGGTCAGGATCACCCGCTCCACCGGCACCCCAACCGCCCGCAGGGCCGCCTCCGGCTCGGTGAACTGTGGATGCACGACGACCGGGCGGCGCAGTTCCCGCCCGGCATGGGCAAGCAGCATGAATGCCTGAGCCGCACCGGCGGTGGGGAGCACCCCGCGAGGTGTGCGGCCGTGCCGATCGGCCAGCGCCGCGCGGGCGGCCGTCTGATCCGGATAGTGGCTGAGATCGGCAATCGCCGCGGCGAGCGGCTCCGACAACCACGACGGCAGCGGGCTGGCTCGCACATTGACCGCCAGATCGATCAGGCCCGGCGCCACCTCGGCATCGCCATGGAAGTCCAGCGCAATCGTTTGATCCGGCCCGGTCACACTGGCCATTCTCGCCCGAAGCCGAGGCCCGTGATCGCGGGATGGCTCCTCAAAGCTGCCTCATAACCCATGTCTTTTCAGATGATTGTTGGGCACTTCGAATCACCCAATATCCGACTTTGTCATACCTTGTTCAAGTGATTAAGCGCGCCCTCTCAGCCAGCAGCCGCATCGTCCCACTCATCCGCGCCGGCCTCATCGCCGGCGTTGTTGTCGCCGTCGTCAGCTATCCGATCGCCGCCATCGGCGGGCTCGGAGTGAAGACCAGCGCCGACGCTCTCGAATCGCTTCCCAGCGACCTGATCATTCCGCCGCTGGCGCAGACCACCTACGTCTATGCCAACGACGGAAAGACGCTGCTGACTACGTTCTACGACGAAGACCGGACGTTCGTGCCGATTACCAAGATGTCCCCCTACATTCAGCAGGCGATCATCGCTTCGGAGGACTCGCGGTTCTACGACCACCATGGCGTGGACATCCGGGGCGTGGCGCGCGCCTTCGTGGCCAACAACCAGGCTGGTCAGACGACGCAGGGTGCCTCCACCTTGACCATGCAGTACGTGCGCAACGCGCTGCGCGACGGCGCCGACACACCGGAAGAGGCGCTGGAGGCCACCGAGCAGACCAACACCCGCAAGCTCCGGGAGATGCGGCTGGCCCTGGAGCTCGAGAAGAAGATGACCAAGACCCAGATCCTCGAGGGCTACCTCAACCTGGCGTACTTCGGTCACCGCGCCTACGGCATCGACGCCGCCGCCGACATCTACTTCTCCACTACTCCGGACCAGCTGACGCTGACCCAAGCCGCCATGATCGCCGGTCTGGTGCAAGCTCCGACCACCTACGACCCGGCCAGCTCGAACCAGAGCGCCGCGCTGGCGCGGCGCAACTACGTCATCGACCGGATGGCCGGCCTCGGCTATATCTCCGAAGCGGAGAAGACCGCCGCGGAGAAGAGCAAGATCCAACTGAAGCTGCGTACGCCGCCGAACGACTGCATCTCGACCAACAAGGTTCACCGCGACTGGGGCTTCTTCTGCGACGAGTTCAAGCAGTGGTGGCTGCAGCAGCCCGCCTTCGGCCAGACCCAGGACGAGCGCCTGGACTCGCTCCGCCGCGGTGGCTGGAAGGTAGTCACCTCGATCTCGCCGCGGGTTCAGGCCGCGGCCAACTCGGCGGTGCTGGACAACAAGAGCAAGAACAGTCCGATGGCCCTGGGCGAAGTCATGATCGAGCCGGGCACCGGCCGGGTCAAAGCCATGGCGGTAAACCGCACCTACTCGCTGGATCAATCTAACAACGGCAAGAACACCAACCATTACAAGCGCGGCAAGGGCGTGCCGGCCAACTACCCGAACACGGTGGCGATGCTCGACGGCGGCGGTGACCTGCCCGGCTATCAGGCCGGATCGACGTTCAAGTGGTTCACCATGCTGGCCGCCCTGGACATGGGCTACACGCTGGACATGTCGTTCTTTGCACCGGAGAAATACCGATCCATCTACCTGGACGGCGGCCCGGCGTCCTGCGGCGGCCGGTGGTGCCCGCAGAACGCCAGCGCCTCTGACACCGGCCGGCAGAACATGTATTCCGGTTTCGGTATGTCCGTCAACACCTACTGGGTCCAGGTCGAGCAGCGAATCGGCGCGGAAAACGCGGTCGCCATGGCCCAACGGCTGGGCATCCACTTCCGGACCAGCATCGACCAGCTGCAGGCGTCCAAGAAGAAGGCGCACGGCTGGGGCGCGTTCACGCTGGGTGTCGCCGACGCGGTGCCGCTGGAGATCGCCAACGCATTCGCGACTGTGGCGGCCGAGGGCATCTACTGCCAGCCGCTGCCGGTCGAGTCGATCACCGGCCCGGACGGCAAGCCGGCCATGATGAAGGTTAACGGCGAAGCGGTGCAGGTCGCGGCGCCGCGGTGCCACCGGGTGATAAGCAAGGACGTGGCCCGGGCAGCAACCGACGCGGCACGATGCGTGACCGGCATGAAGGCCGTGACCGGTGCGTGTGGCAGCTTCGGCACCGCCGAAGACGTCTACGGCTACGTGGGCCGGCCGATCGCCGGCAAGACCGGAACCACCGACGCGAACCAGGCCGCGTGGTTCTCCGCGTTCACTCCGCAGCTGGCCGCGTCGGCATTCATCTCCGACCCGGACAATCCACACAACCCGGCCGGGGGGGCCAACCACCCCTTGCCTCGCCTTACGGTCGCGGAGTCGATGAAGGCCGCGCTTCGAGGCCTACCGGTGCTGCACTTCACTCCGCCCTCATCGGCGATGACCGGACGACCCAACCCGCACAATCTGCCCGCTGTGACCGATCCGTACGCGACGATGTCGGGGCTCTGACCAGCAGCGATCCAGGCAACGGCACGTCCGCGGGGACGTGCCGTTGCGGTTGTCCGCGGGTGCGGCGATCAGTCGGCGTGGCCGGGTTCCCGGGCCGCCGGGATCGGTGCCGGAGCCTGATCGTCGTCCTCGCCGAGCCGGTCCCGGGGACGCTCGCGACGCGGCTGGCTGGACCGAGCGGACCGGCGATCGTCCCGGCTGATCCCGAGCCGGCGGTCGCTCGCCTCCCGGCGCACGGCCCAGACCAGGCCGAAGAGCGCGAGCAGAGAGAACGCCCACCACTGCACGGTGTAGCCGGCGTTCATCCAGGACGGCTGCCGATCGGCCGGGATCCGGGTGAAGCCGGGGGTCGCCGGAGTCTGCTTGTCCAGCAGCAGGTATTCGGCGTACGTCTGGGGCTTGTTCAGGGTGGCCGGTGCGATCCGGCGGACCGATTCCAGGCTGCCCAGCCGCACCGGACGATCCGCCTCGCTCTCCGGCAGATGCACCCGGCCCTCGACCGACACCGTGCCGGTCGGCAGCGGCGGCATCCGCGGCGCCTCGGCGGCACCGGTGGAACCATTCGGGATCCAGCCACGATCGACGATCAGCCGCGAGCCGTCCGGGAGGACCAGTGGCACCAGGATCTCGAAACCGATTCGATCATTCACGGTCCGGCCGCGCGCCACCACGACATTCGACGTGTCGTAGTGGCCAGTGGCCTTGACCCGGGTCCATTCCCGGTCCGACGGCAGCCTGGTGCGGAGCCGCAGCACGTCGGCGATGGGCACCGGAGCGGTGGCGTTGGCTTGATCGATGCGGGTATTGATCGCGTGCCGGGTTTCGTACCGATCGTGCTGCCAGAAGCCAAGACCGACCATCACACCGGCGAGCGCCAGCATCAGCGCGGTGAACCCCAACCAGCGGGGCGTGGCAAGGAACCGGTACACGGCCACTGACGCTACCGCTACCACCCGATTGTCCGTACGTTCGGGTCATTGCCCATGTCGGCGGCGTGGGATTGGCAACAGACACCGAGGTGGCTTTGAGGCCGGTTCGATGTCGGGGCGATTGGGTATCCTCGACAGCGGCAGGTTCGGATTCGAGGACTGTGTCATGAACTCGCCGAACCGCCCACCGTCGCCCGGATGCATCCCGAGTTGGCGGGGTTCGGGTGGGAAAAGTCAGGAGATGGACGCAACCAAACCGGGACCGCCCGGCGTCTACCTGGGTAGGCGGTGTCAGCATCTGCTGGCCATACCCACCGAAACCAGCACACGAGCACCACTCCGCCACACCAGCATCACGAGAATGGTCATGGTCCGCAGCGTTGCAGGGCGACAGAGAGGTTCGCGCGGTGATTCAGTTGGAGGCCGAACTGTCTGATCTTGACGAAACCTCGGCTGGTGGCGGCCCGCCGGCGACCTCCGCGACCGCTGGATCGGTTCGATCCATCGTGACGCAGGCCGTGCCACCGGACGGCGGCGTCTTCGTGGGTCAGCGGTTTCCCAGCCTGACCGTGGCGACGCCACGGTTGCTGGTGCGGCCACTGACTCTCGCCGACTCGGAGGCGGTTGCGGAGATCTTCGCCGACCGCCTTACCCAGCGCTGGCTGCCGTTTCCGTCGTCGTACGGGACGATCGAAGGCCGCGCCTGGTGTGGCGTGATGGCGCAGGAGCGCCGGGCCATGGGTCAGGGCGACCACTACGGCATCGTCCGGCGCGAAGACGACCAGTTGATCGGCTGCTTGTGGACCAAGCGGACGGACTGGGCGGCGCACACGACCGAGGTGTCCTACGCGATCGCCTCCTCCGCTCGGGGTTACGGCGTGGCCGCGGAGGCGGTCGATGCCCTGGCCATCGAGCTGATCATGAGCCACGATTTCCACCGGATCGAATTGCGGGTCGCACCCGGCAACACCTCGTCGCGCCGGGTCGCGGAGAAGGCCGGCTTCGTCTACGAAGGCTTGCTGCGCAACGCGGGTTACGTGCACAGCGGGCGGGTGGACCTGGAGGTCTGGTCGCTGGTGGCGGCCGACCTGCGGTAGCCGCTGGCGGGCCGTCCTGCGTACCCTCTCAGGGTCTAGATCTTGGTCCTGGACCTTGGGAGATGGTCAATCGCCGCGCCAACGGCCCAAGACCTCCCACCGGGCGGGCGGCTGGTCTTCGGCGAACGCGGATCGATGAGGCGTCCGTTTTTGATGTAATTGTCGCGTGGATCCGACGCAGCCGTTTCCCGACTACGCGCCGGTGGTCGCAACGATCGGCGAGATCAGCGTGACACCGACGATGATCCGCACGCCGGCCGGTCAATTCCCGCTCAGCGGCTCGGAGTGGACGATCACCGACCATTGGACGGCGGAGCAGAAGATCCCCGCCTGGGCCGTGGTGGCGGCGATCGTGACGTTCTGCTTCCTTTTCGTCTTCAGCCTGCTGTTTCTCCTGGCCAAGGAGTATGTCTACCGGGGCGACGTGGTGATCGCGGTGAGCAACGGCACCAACCGCTACGAAACCCGGATCCCGGTGACCTCGCGAGCCGACATGGAAAGCGTCTACGGCCAGGTGAATTACGTGCGGGCGCTGGCCGCCGGCTGACCGGCAGGCTCACTCCTCAGCACTGCCCGCATGCCCGT
>Ga0207641_10005901_pt1 | contig 10388 bp, 7 predicted proteins | sample KBSSwiS62_FD_184306 | JGI IMG/M metagenome (GOLD analysis project Ga0207641, IMG submission 184306) | Switchgrass rhizosphere microbial communities from Kellogg Biological Station, Michigan, USA - KBS Switchgrass S6-2 (SPAdes) (version 2) | ecosystem: Host-associated > Plants > Roots >... | reverse complement strand
TGCAGCCATTACCTCGCTTGGTATAGTGAATACGAACTGGATGAATGAGATCATGCATAATGCGCCTTCGCATGCACACGTGGTCACCCTGAGCGGCGGCAATGAAAAGACCCAGTTTTATTCTTCCATCAATTACAACCGGGCGGAGGGCGTGCTGGTAGGAAATAATTATCAGAACGGAGGGCTCGATCTGAAACTGTCCTCTTATATTAAACCCAACATACTGGTAAGGTTCAATCTTTACGGAACGATCAAAAAAAATGTGGAAGGCCAGTCGGACGTCGACCCCTTTACCTATGCGACCTATGCCAATCCTTACGAAAAACCTTACAATGCCGACGGTTCCTTCGCCGACGACCGCACGTATGTGATGGGTTCCGTGGAATCCGGCAGTCCCTACGACGGATACGATCATTTCAATATTCTCAGGGAACTTCGAAGCAATACAAAAACAGATAACTACGGCAATATCCGCGCACAGTTGGGACTGGAATTCAAATTCCTTAAAAATTTTCGTGCTACGGTAAATGGCGTTTATAACTATTCTTCCGTTCAGTCGACTGACGAAACAGCTCCCGGCACTTACCGGTCCAAAGTTAATAACTGGATGAAGTTTGTTTTTCCGGATATTTTTTCCGGAGGTATTCCGGACATGTACAATAACGGCTCCCTGACGCAGGTATCGGCAACGGTAAACGACTTTACCACCAGGACTACCATTGAATTCAATAAGAATTATGGAAGGCATTATGTGCAGGCTTTCCTCGCTCACGAGCTGGGAGGGAACTATAACAGCCAGTTTTCCAATTTTAACCCTGTCTATTTCCCCGACTACCGGGTAGCGGGTTATCCCGACATGTATACCTATTTCCGGTCAACCAGTCTTAAGCTTGGTATGCTTGGTGGTTCAACTTACAGTGAAACCAAGTCTTCTTCTTTTATTTCGGCAGCGACTTATTCTTATGACAACAGGTATGTATTCAATGCCAGCTTTCGCAGCGACGGGGTAAGCATTCTCGGCAACCGCAACCAGTTTTCTCCTCTCTGGTCCACCGGCCTTCAATGGAATATGCATAATGAGGAGTTTATGAAGAAGTATACCTGGATCGACCGTCTGGCACTAAGAGGCGGTTTCGGATACCGGGGCAGTATTAACAACAGCGGCGTTTATCCCTTTTCTTTCTATACTACCAATGCATCCGGTGCTAACTACAGTGGTATCGTCTATGCAGACCAGATTACCTATGGCAACCCTGTTTTGCAGTGGGAGAAAAAACAAAATATCGACGGTGGTATTGAAATGTCTTTCCTGAAAGGAAGGGTGAATGCCGAATTTACCCTCTTCAGTGAAAAAGTAACCGGACTGATCGGACCCGTGCAGGTGCCCGCTTCTTCCGGAAGAGTGCAGACCACGTCCAACAGCGCATCCCTCTCCAACAAAGGATATGAAATCGCACTCCGCCTGGAACCGGTGAAAACCCGCGATTTTCTCTGGGAGATCGGGGGAAATATTGCCTGGATAAAGAATGAAGTGCTCAGCACTTATTATTCTTCCATACCAAGTCAGGAAAACTCGGCGGATGCTTATATGTCAAAATTCGTGCAGGGATATCCTGTAGACGCCTGGTTCGGACTAAAGTTCGCCGGAATAGATCCAAGTACCGGCCATGTACTTGCCCATGCGCAGAAACAAAGCCAGGTGATGCAAAACGGAAAGCCTTCGTTCAGCTATCAGGACGAGGTGATCGACGTGACGGCAACTCCCAACTCAGAGATTGTTTCTGACTACCGGCCTTACTACCTCGGTAGCAGACAGCCCGACTTTTATGGCGGTCTTAATACCCGTTTTGTATATAAGACCTGGGATCTGTATGTGGGCTTCTCCTACGCGGCCGGAAATAATATTCTCAAATTCAACCAGGGCGTTTCCTCTCCTTATGGTGGAAGCGGACAGGGTTCCGATTACAATGTCGCGCGCACCAATGTACTCAGCAAGAGCGCTAATCGCTGGCGTACACCGGGCGATCAAACGGACATTCCGCAGTATTATCGTTTCAGCAATGCCTTCAACAATATTTTTACGGATTACAACCTGCAGAGTGGCAGCTACCTTAAATGCCAGAGCATCATGCTGACCTACCGCTTTCCGCAAACCATGCTCGGACATTCCGGAATAACGAACCTGAAGCTCGGTGCAGGCGTGACGAACGTCTTTACGTTGACAAATTATGAGGGGACCGACCCGGAAACACAACAGGCCTTCGGATATCCCAATACCAGGATGTATTCTTTCACGCTGGAAGTCGGCATCTAAATCATCAACCACATGAAAAAGAAAATAATTTCATTTCTTGCTGTTTTATCACTGGCCTTTACGGGTTGCCAGAAATACCTGGAGGTTGAGCCTGCAAACCGGCGTGCGCTGGAAAGCGTAAATGATATCAGGGTCGTTCTGGCCGGCTATCTCAAAGTGATGAAACCGGGCGAATCCGTTAATCATCATGAAAGTCTTGGAGATGTTACTTTTTTTACTCCGAACTCCTGGAGCTATTTTGAATTCAGCTCCGACAACATCGACTTTCAGCAGGACTATGCAACCTACCTGGATGCGATGCCCAACGACAAAATGGAAGCGCGTCTCATTCTGAAGAACGAGTTTTCCATTCCGGCCACTATCTGGGTGCAGCATTACAAATGCATCGGTTTTTTCAACGTGTTGCTGGATGCACTTGACAAGGCTACTGGTGACGATACAGAAAAAGCACAGCTCCGCAATGAAATGCTCGTCTGCCAGTCGATTTATTACTTTAAGCTGCTTCAGTATTTTTCACCCTACAAAGACGCCGCCATGGGCATACCGGTGTATCCGTCCGTGGACAAGCCATTTACCGGCCTTGCTATTCCCCGCAGCTCCCAGCAGGATGTATTCAGGTTAATTACCAGCCAGCTGGAAGAAGCCATGAACTCGGCGGTTGAGCCCGATCTCTCCTATAATATTTTTTACAATAAATATTATATCAGCAATCAGCTGGCGCAGGTCTACTGGTACAAAGCAGAATCCGGAGCCGCAGAGGGATCAGATTATGCGAATGCAAAAAAATATGCCCGCATGGCCGTGACTGACGCGCTTATACCGGATAACAAAGACGATTATCTTAAATCACTCAATGGTGAATTCTCGGGGTATCCCGCTATGTTGCGCTGGGGAGCCTGGAGTGCATTTCAACAGATGCCCTATGGCCAGCTATATGGCTCCCTGCCCTTCGCACCCCATGCATCGCCTGATCTGCTTTCGATTTTTGATCCGGAAGATATCCGTTACCAGACTTATATACAACCCGACAATACCATCGTACGGCCGCAACCCGACTGGCCCGCGGCCTATAACGTGGCCTATACCATGTTCAGTCCGGAGGAAGCCTACCTGATCAATGTGGAATCCACTCTTAAGGATGCGAATGGTGCTTCTGAAACAGAAGCGCGGACGCTTTTAAATGACTTCAGGAAAAAACGCGGACTTACTACTGATTTTACCGGCACCGATTTGCAAAAGGAAATTGTTAATGAAAGAAGAAGGGAGTTCATTTTTCGTACAGATGCACGCTGGATAGATATGAAACGCTATGGCATCGGCAGCAGTCTGACAGGCCTGCAGATCTATGGAAAATCCTATGACGTGGTGATGGAGCCAAACGGATACCAATATGCGCTTCCAGTGCCCGTCGAAGAAGAACTTAAGCTCAATCCCGCGATGACGCCAAACCCGGGATGGAATGAAATTTTATTTTAATACTATAACAGAAATTATATATGGTGCGTAATCATTTTCGTTGCGGAGCCTGGCTCCTGGTCGTACTGCTCGCTGCATCCTGTCACAAGGAGAGCTATGACTACCAGTCTAACGCCGGTGATCAGCTCGACGTCGACTCGATCGCTTTTTCCGCGGGCAGTCCCTCCCTCATCGCGGATGGTCAGGCAGCTCTTACTTTTATTACACAGTTTTACCATCGTCAACAGGTGATGATTGAAGGGAAAACATCAGACAGCATGGTAAGTGTGCCCATTGAAAGGGTTCCGCCATCAGCAATTAAAATTGTCGATGAAAATGGAAACGTGGTGGGCCAGAAGTACTCCACGACCTCTGTTACTCCTTCATCCAAAACCTTTCATGCAGAAATCGGAGGCACTTCGTCGGCGAGCCAGATCGTGAGCATCGTAGCGCCCGGCGCAGCTTATGCGAAGATTACGATTCCCGTAATCTTCCACGTTTTCGAGCTAAACAAAAAGGACCCGAAACACTATCCCTGGTATACCTATCTCAGTACAGATAAGTTGAAATCACTTGTTGACGGCCTGAATGCAATTTTTAACCGGCAGGGTACTGACGCTCCCATGGGGGCTACCGCAAACATAGAATTTGTCCTGGCTACACAGACACCCGGTGGCAGCACACTCCAGGTACCGGGTTACGACATGTATGAATATCCGGGAAATTTTGACTGGGGATGGGCTTCCTACAATGCGAGTCAGCTGGTAAAAGACAATGCAACCAAACTCTTTTGGGACCCGAAGAAATACCTGAATATCTGGGTACTTCCCTCTGCTGTCTACTATGGCGGCCTGGTGACAGGTCAGCCGATGTATACGCTTTCTTCAACGCCGCTCGATGGGCTTAGCCTGCAGGAGGTTGCTACACCGGACGAAGTGCCCATGACGGAACCGGAGTCTGTCGGACTCATGCTGGGGAGGGATGAATTTAATTCTCCACTGCGCGGACCTGCACCTAACCTTGCTTACCGTTTTGGAACTTTTTACGGGCTGTTTCATACCTACACTTATTCATGGGATCCGACTACCACTGATTATTGTCCGGATACCCAGAAATTCGATCTGACACAATATCAGCAGGTATATAAAACAACACCGGATAATATCCTTTTTTCCGCCAGCAATGTAATGGACGCTACCTTCCTGGATTATAATGTGGAAAACGGCCAGGGCATCGTTTCTACTGTCAATACGTTTACCGCAGGACAAATACAGCGCATACGCTATGTACTTGAGAATTGTCCCGAGCGCATGTGCTGGAAATAAAATCTTTCGAATGAATGGCAATGGGATGAGCAGAAGGGCACTGGGCGTATGGCTGGTTTTTTTCGGTGGTCTGCAGATACTTTGTGCACAACAGCAGATGCAGAAGCTGGCCTATCGCATGGAGGTCGATTTTCATGCGGACGGGCACGAGTTTACAGGCTATCAAAAACTCAACTATACCAACGCCTCGCCGGACACACTAAGCCGGCTGTTCTATCACCTTTTCTATAATGCCTTTCAGCATGGATCGCAGATGGAAAGCCGCGCAAACCATATCAGGGATCAGGATGGCGGCATCATTACAAAATTTCAACATCTGACTCCGGAGGAATCCGGATCTCAACAAATAGATTCCATAAAAATAGACGGTAAAAAGGTCCGTTTTGATGTGCAGGGAACCATGCTGATCATAGTGCCTGCCACACCTGTTGCCCCGGACGCGAACCTGGTTATAGAAACCTGGTTCAGGGCCCGCGTTCCTAAAATAATCGTACGGTCGGGAAGAGACAATGAGGAGGGCGTGGCATTTACTATGACACAGTGGTATCCGAAGATGGCCATGTATGACCGGTCGGGCTGGCACCCGGAAGAATATATCCGGCGTGAATTTTTCGGACCCTTTGCGGATTTTGATGTGCGCATCCGGATCGATTCGGTATATACGCTGGCAGCTACGGGCGTCCTGCAAAATCCTGCTGACTGCGGTCATGGATATGCTGACACCATTTCTTCCAACAGAAAGGCCATCACTGAATGGCATTTTCAGGCGAACCGTGTTCACGATTTTGCCTGGGCCGCCGACAGCGCGTTTACGCATATGCGGTGGAATCTGAGACCGGGTTTGCAAATGCATTGTTTTTATAAGCCGGCTACCGCCACCGTGGAAGACTGGAAAAATATGCCCGCCGATCTTGACAGCCTGTTTGGCTGGATGGAAAACAAAGTGGGGCCATATCCCTACCCGTCATATTCACTTGTACAGGGCGGCAGCGGTGGGACAGAATACCCAATGCTTTCGATGATCTACGGGAAGAGGCCGGTGAACAAGGGGTTGATTAAAGGATACCCCGTTATCCAGCTGGCAATACATGAGGTTATGCATAACTGGTGGTACGCTGCTGTGGCGAATGATGAAACCCGCAATGCCTGGCTGGATGAAGGCTTCGCTCTTTTCTTTCAGTATGAGTATTCAGACCTGCTGCAGCAGGCGCGTGGCAATAGTAAATCCATTGTTAAAACGTATGACTATCTCACCGGCCCTATGCGCATCAACGCACTGGAACCCATGACTACACCATCAGAATACTATGACGCCAACTGGTCCTATGATGCTTCTGCCTATCATAAAAGTGCCGTGTTCCTCAACCAGCTGAGATATATCACGGGTGAGGAGGCCTTCTGGCGCGGAATGAAACTGTACTATGGGCGCTGGACATACGGTCACCCCGACGGAGATGATTTTATTCTTTGTATGGAGCAAGCTTCGGGCATGCAGCTAAAATGGTATCTCGACCTGTGGACAAAGACGAACAAAAATATTGACTATGCCATCGGCAAGGTTCAGCAGGAAAATAGCGTAACGACGATCCTGCTGAATAACAAAGACCTTATGCCGATGCCCGTGGACATCCGGATTCATTTGAAAGATAAGAGTGTGCATGACTACACGATCCCGACAACTGCCATGTACGGATATAAGAATGGAAATTTTACCGTCATGAAGCCCTGGTCCTGGACTTCCCCCTTCTATGAAATGCGGGTGGCTTTCAAAATGGAAAATATCACAGAAATCGAAATAGATCCGGACAAGTGTCTCATGGACATCCATCCGGAAAATAACAGGTGGAAGCCTGCTGTCAGACTCAATCCATAATGCTTACAATATGAACACCAGAAATGTACTGTCTCTTGTTTTTTCCCTTTCTGCCAGTTTTGCGATTGCGCAGGATGCCGGCAAGACGGACAGCTTTAAAATCAATGTGAAAGTACCGCCTGATGCGGTCGTCAAAAACCTGCAACTGAATGGCGAAGACCGTTTCATACAGGTGATGAATCTCAAACTAAAAAACAGAACCTTCCGCGGAACTGTATCCGACTATGGAATATTCGGACTCTATGTGGACTACTACGATTCCGTCAAGCGTAAAATGACTTCCAATACAATTCCTTTGTTTATCGTTCCGGGGGAAACGGAAATCTCTTTCGACAAGCGCACGGCACTTATCCAGATCAATGGCAAATCCGCCATTCCACGGCTGGAATGGGCATTGCTCGACCGCGATGATCAGGATTATGTTGACCGGTTTCTTGAATATGAAGGCCAGGAAAACGACGCCGTGCAGAGTGGCAACCGGGAAAAGGCAGAAATTTTCAGGAAAAAGATAGAAGAAGTCCAGAATGCACGACGGGAAGAAGTGTATGGGCGGTTCGTTCGCAAAAACCCAAACTCTGTGGTATCGCTTTATGCGATGAATATGTATTCCGCGCTGGGTGCGAACCCCCCGGCTGCGGAAGCATTGATGGACCGCATGACGCCTTCACAACAGAATACCCCGTCGATGATAAAGCTTCGTGCAAGAATTGAAAAGGAAAAAACTGTTATGGTCGGTGCAGAAGCCCCCGTATTTGTACAGTCTGATACGAGCGGAAAGCCGGTAGCCCTTAAAGATTTTCAGGGAAGCTATGTGCTCCTGGATTTCTGGGCAAGCTGGTGCAAGCCCTGTCGTGCCCAAAACCCGGGTATTGTGAGACTATATAATAAATTCAAGGGAAAGAATTTCGCTATCGTAGGCATTTCGTTAGATCAGAAAAAAGAAAGCTGGACACAGGCGATACGTCAGGACAAGTTGGGCTGGTGCCAGGTAAGTGACCTGCATTTCTGGAGCAATGAAGTTGCAAAACTTTATCTCGTCAACTCAGTCCCCCAAAACTTTCTGATTGATCCACAGGGAAAAATTATTGCAAAGAACCTAAGTGAGGAAGAAGCCGATGCGCTGCTTGAAAAGCTTTTGAAGAACGGAGAGGTTGATAAAGTGCCGTCTGCGGGTTAACCCGACTGAAAAATTCGTAAAGGTCCGGTGTTTGCCGGGCCTTTTTTATTTGTAAAGATCAGTCGTGGTCCGGATGAAGTTTCTTCAGTTTTTCATAATTTTTTGAGACCAGCTCACGAAGGACATCGGAGTTGACGTCATCCAGCTTTTTAATATATAGGCAGCCCTTCCCGGCTTTGTGTTTTCCGAGTTTATCCAGGAGAGTCTGCTGATCGACAGCGCCGGACATCGCATAAAGTACGAGGCTTGTTTTCCGGGGAGAAAATCCGATCATACAGATTTCGTTCTCTTGTCCGCCGGCATTCTGGTAACGGTATTTTCCAAATCCGATGATCGAAGCACCCCACATGACGGGATTTTTGCCCGTAATCTCCTTCATCATGCGGATGATGGTTTTGGAATCCTCACGGGCCTGTTTGTCTTCAATGTTACCGAGATATTCCTGAACAGATTGTTGGGTTGGTTTAGTCTTATTCTCAGCCATGCAGCAAAATTTAAGTGGACGACCGGGTAGCAATACCTGAGAATAAAGTTAATGTCTTTTTTACCTTTTAGATATCAAAGAGCAAGGGCGGGGAGATCGGGCACAAGTCCCAAAAAGGCCTGCGCTGCGGTTTCATACCGGCTCTCGTTGGCAAATCCGTGCTGGCGGATAACCTGTGCATCTGCAAAAAGATGGCAGATGGGATTCCGGAGGTAGATGCCAGCTGTACCGGCAACAGAGTACATAAGATCCACCGCCTGAGTGCAACTCTGGTTTACATGGGTAGCTGCCAATAAAAGGCCGGCTTTTTCTTCAAGGCCAATTTTGTCTCCGGCACAGGTTTTCTCCCAGGTTGCCCGAATAACCTCATGCAGGTATGCCCTTCCTCCACGAACCATTGCTTCGGCCCGTCCGATCTTACTTTGAACAGCTCCTCTTTCTCTTAGCGGCGTAACGGATCCAAAAGATGTCTTTCGGCCCGCAAGCTCTTTTACTTCGTTGACGGCCCGCGAAGCGACGGCCAATGCCACCGGAGTGATCAGGCAGCAAATGCTGGCTCCAATGGTAGGAAAACGGTAAAGGGGGCCTTCGAAGTAGCGATTCGGTTCCAGGCCGGGCACCAGAGGGAAGGTCAGGTAATCAGGAACGAATACATCCTTTGCAGCAATATCATTGCTGTCCGTTGCCTTCATTCCTGAGGTATACCAGGTGTCGATGATCTGGCAGTCTGTTGCGCGCATCATGGCGCCGATCACTTCAGGATTTCCATCGTGAAAAACGGGTTGACCTTCGTTCATTACCATTGCAGTGACAAAAATCCACCGGGCTTCATGTACGTTGCTGGCTAGCGGGCTTCTCCCATTTATTCTGAATCCGTCAGAGGTTTTTACCGCGGCCATGGGCGGATGAAAGGCACCTGCTATCATTGTATCCGACCTTTCTTTATGTATGGTTTCCACTCCTTTTTCCGGCAGGCGCCAGGACCACCAGGATGAAACATTCGACACCATCATCGACCAGCCTGCTGCTGTATTGTGGGAAGCGACCGCTTCGACCAGCCTGGCCACGGTAAGCGGATCGGCTTCCAGTCCGCCCAGTACTTTAGGCAGGAAAAGCTGATGCAGGCCATTTTCCCTGAGGATTTTCATTGATGCCGGCGATAGCCTGCGGGCCCTTTCTTCCTCGTCCGTATTTCGGCTAAGGTCGTCACCCAGATATTCGATTTTCTTCAAAAGAATGATTGGGCCTTTGGTGGCGGGCCTGTCCAGGATTTTTTCCATAACAAATCTTTTTTGATGGGGTAAAATATTGACAGAGTAAAGGTATCAGGGATGGAAAAACTTCCCTTTTCCCTGCGGGTCAAAACTGTTTCTCTTTGGATCAAAATAAGATGGAAAGTCTGCGAATTGCCTGCGCTAGTCTGTCGTAACAGGGTTCCGGCGGTATCCGGTCGGAGTCTGGCCGTATTTGACCTTAAAAACCCGGCTGAAGTGTGTCTGATTTTCGAATCCGCATTCGGCTGTGATTTCACTGATGGTAAGGGCCGAATTTTTGAGGAGTTCGGCCGCGAGCTTAAGTCTTTTCTTCATTATCCATTTCGCGGGTGATTCCCTGAAGATTTTTCTGAACTCCCTTTTGAATGTAGGCATACTATGACAGGCGAGTTTCGCGTATTCAGGGAGGGTAAGGTTGCTGGAGAAATTTTTTTGCATTACGTCTGCCAGCGAAGGATGCGTTTCCTTGCTCAGTTTATTGAGGTA